>Ga0209930_1000252_pt1 | contig 164227 bp, 126 predicted proteins | sample ThiBiot_500_biof_2_FD_183948 | JGI IMG/M metagenome (GOLD analysis project Ga0209930, IMG submission 183948) | Wastewater bioreactor microbial communities from Cape Town, South Africa - Thiocy_cont_500_biof (SPAdes) | ecosystem: Engineered > Bioreactor > Thiocyanate-remediating >...
ATTTTGTTGAGGTAATTATATGTTATAATTCAATATTTAAATATTTATATTGTTTAGGAAATGCATTTTTGACTTTCACACCTAGATTAAGTACATATGTTATTTTACATTCAGTGAGTCCTGCTAAATTAAATTAGCTGTTGAATCCTCTGAATCAATCTACACAATCAAAAGCTATTGAAAACATCGGAAATATTGTCATTTCAGAGCGTAGTTTATACTCTAAGGTGCCGTGCATAAATAAGAAAGCATGATTATTCAAAATTAGCATAAAAAATTAGCCATTTGAATATTTTTCAAAAAATTCGAAAAAAAAATTTGTCACGTGTAAATTTTATTACTAGTAGTGAAACCATCGGCATTCGTTTGAAACTAATAGTGGATTCGAATTCAGGATGAAAAGTTTCCCTAAGAAATACCTTGGTTATAGGTTTCTAGAAAGAAATTTCGGCAGCTTGAATGTGCTGTTTACTGATTGGACCGGACAAACAAACTTTTACGATTTTCGACTACTTATTTTAGAAGCCTATAACCCTTTCTTTCAGAAAAGGGAACAACACAACTCTCAATCAACAAACGATTCAGATGACCAAGATCATAATCGAGGGTGAAACTTTCTCAATAAAAAAAAAACTACTTTTAATGTCGGTGGTTTTTTTCGATCATGGATCCCATTTATCATTCTTGCTGGTATTATTACTGCGTTAACACAAAACAAAATCGAATCTATTTTTATTTATTGTTTTCTTATTAATTTGAAATCTTTCGAGATATTAATAAACTTCTTTGATTATCTCATCTTCCTTTTGTGTTCCTTGTCTATTTAAAAAAGTGAACAATCATTCTTATCGAAATGATATGTTTCTATTCGTCGATATGTTCTCTCACAACGAAGGTCATGAAAATGAATGTATCTTCTTCTTCTTCTTCGTTTTTTTTTCTTTTTTTCTTAAAAGATTTAAAATCTTACAAAACAAAATGTGTGAGAATGTCAATATAAAATAAAAAGTGAGAGATAGTCGATGTTTCATCGTTATGAAAATGAAAGATGCACGTGTTAAAGAGAAATGAGATAAAAGTTCTCTCGTCGGTCGTTTTATTTGTGCACAAAAGATTAGACATCAACCGTTAAAATAATCGAACAATGTGTGAGAGGATGAACACACAAAACGATAAATGATTATTCGTATTAAAACAGGTGTTCATGGCATTGAACACGCTTGTCTTGTTCTATTTTTAATTGAACGAAAATATGAAAAATGGTGATTGCAAATTTTCTTTTTCTTTCTTCTTCTTATCATCAAAATAAGACGAGAGCTTTCGGAATGTTTCATTTGTTTGCTCTATGTCATCATATATTGTATATACATTTCAAGTTAGTTTTATCGTTGTTTAATAGAGGAGAGGCTACCTTATCTCTATCTCTCTGTCTCTCGTGCCTTTTTGCTTCATTGTTGGCAAACGACGAAGAAGAAGAAGAAGAAAAAAAACTAAAAGAGAAAAGAATATAAGAGCACCTTTCCTTTTGTTTTACTGCCTTCTTCTGATTAATAATCCTCGTTTCTTTCTTTTTTTCTTCTTCTCTTCATCTCAATACAGAATCGAAAAACGAAAAGGCAAGCGCATATGGTGCATACGCAGCTTTTTTTTATCGTAAAATTTCATCTACTTTCGATATTCTAGTTCATATATGGATCTCGAAAATTCATCCACAACGAATCATTCGGACGACGAACAATCGAACTCTCAAACTCTACCATCGAATATCATTGGTACACATCCGAATGAAATCATAACAAGCGTCAATCCGGATAATGGTTATCCTGTCCGACAAGAAAATGGTCAACGTAAAACAGGACCACCGCCCGATTGGCCAACGACTCGACATCCGCCGGGCCGCGGTTGCGAAGTTTTTGTTGGCAAATTGCCGCGCGATTGTTTCGAATCGGAATTATTTCCTCTATTCGAACGGTGCGGACAAATCTATGAAATGCGTCTCATGATGGATTTCTCGGGTTTTAATCGTGGTTATGCGTTTATAACTTATACAAATCGTGATGATGCTAAACGTTGTGTTAAAGAATTGAATAACTATGAAATACGTTCGAATCATTTGATTGGCGTTTGTCAATCGGTTGATAATTGCCGTTTGTTTGTTGGCGGGATTCCTAAAACGAAGAAACGCGAAGAAATACTCGAAGAAATGTGTAAAGTGACTGAAGGTGTCGTCGATGTTATTGTTTATCCAAGTGCCAATGATAAAACTAAAAATCGTGGTTTTGCATTTGTTGAATATGAAAGTCATCGATCGGCGGCCATGGCACGGAGAAAATTATTGCCAGGCAATATTCAATTATGGGGCCAACAGATAGCTGTCGATTGGGCTGAACCTGAGAATCAAGTCGATGAAGATATCATGGCGAATGTAAATGAGAATTTTTTTTATTTTGTTTCGGTTAGATTGTGTGTTTAGGTTCGAGTTCTCTATGTGAGAAATTTAATGATGAACACAACTGAAGAACAGATCAAAGAAGTTTTCGAACGATTCAAACCGAATTCAATCGAACGAGTTAAGAAATTAAAAGATTATGCGTTCGTACATTTCAAACAACGAGATGACGCTCTACATGCGATGAATCGAATGAATGGTAATTTCGGAAAAAAACAAAAACAAAATGTCATATTTTTTCTGTAGGATGTGAACTCGATGGATCAATTGTTGAAGTCACATTAGCAAAACCTGTAGATAAAAATCAATATTTTCGATTTACACGTGGCGTTAGTCCATCAGCATTAACAACGAATATACCCGTACGAAAACAAAATAAAAATCGATATTTTCTTTTTCTATTATTATTATTATTCTCTCGATTAGTACGCCATACCAGCAGGCACACTTGGTCCAGCGACTGCATTCGACTTAACAGCAATTCCCTATCTAATTCCAGCTGGTAATACAGCACCAATACCGATGTCTAATGGTACAACAGTAATTCCTGTAGCGGTTAATCCGCTCCAGCCCAAGTACAAAAAAAAACTAACTAAGTTGTTTTTCTATTGTTTTGCTTTTGCTTTTGAAAATAGAAATGTTCGTCGATGTGTCAACGCTACCGGTCGTCTTTCAACAAATGGTAATACAAGTCCTCCATTATTAAATCGTCCGACGCCAACGGGCGTTCTTTCATCAACATCTCGTCCAACTCAACCATCGCCGAATATTGTTCATCATCGTGGCGCTTATTACACCATTCTTCGTCCGACATCACGTCGAACCGATGTAGGTCTACTCTCGATTTACTGATTTCATTCATTCGTTTGTTTTGTCTCCTAAGCATGAGTTTTGTTGTTTTGGAATAAGATTGTTGTTCTTTTCTTTCTCGGTTGATAGATGATTTGAATCAATTTTTTTGCTCTGCACGGCTTCATTGATAATTTTCTCTCCTTAGGAAAAGTGTCTCGAAGATCTTTACAAAGAGACTTATGATGCGCTGTACAGCTCAGCTGCTAATCCGACCGCTCCATCGATAATGATGATCGATCCCAATCAGCCTCAGTTTATTTTACCAGAACAACAAACTCATCAGCTGCAGTCGGAAGAGGTAATTTCTTATCCGGCTTCTTTTGTTCTTTCCAAAACTATCAAACTTCATAGTAACTGCTCTTGAGATCTTTTCTCCTTGCACAATGAAATCTTCTCATAAAAAACATTCATTCATTCAAAAACTGATTGTCTCATTTATTCTTTTTAAAATAGATTCCATTCGCACCAACAGCCTACGGTTTTCCACCTGGCACGCCATTCTTTCAACCGGCAGCTATCTTTCCTCATCCACTTCTTGCTGGTCATCCGTCTGGTGCTCAACCATTTCCTCAACAACAATATGTTTTCACAACCACAGGCAATAACGGACAAACACAACAATTCTTTCAAGCACATCCACAACCGAATTTCGCAGCCTTTCCATTTATTCTAACACCTCAAACATCAACATCATCGAATCCCGAAACACCTATTGTTAGTTTTACAACGCCAACATCAACAGTTCCAACTACTGATAGTACTACATTTTCGGCTTCATAAACATCAACTTCTATTTACATTGCATTAGTTTTTCTCTTCTCTTCTTCTTCGTCGTCGTTGTTGTTGTCGTGTTGTTTTTCCTATTTGATGTGACAGAGAACGAAAGATAATATTAATATTTGTACGTTTCAGCTCTTTATTTATACTTGTTGCTTTCTTTCTCTTTAAATACTGTTTTCTTTTATCCAGGTCATACTGATCATTTCCATTGAATGATCAGCATCTGTTTTTCTTTTCGTTCGTTCGTTTCTTTCTTCTTTTTTTCTTTTTTTTTATATATAAATATGTGTGCAAATATTAATAGGTAAAAACTGTTCATGTGAAGAGAAACAAACAAGCACAATATTGTTAATAAAAGCTTCATAAGTTAATTATTTCGTCATCATATTTTGTTAAGCCTATTAAATTCAACATAGGAAAAAGAAAACAATGACGTAGGAATATTATTCATCTGATATACGATGTCGAAAGATTAATAAATGTCACCATAGAATATATCTTATTTGGTTATTTCAGGCAAACAAAAAAAAAGAAAATAACGACAATGAAGTATCTATAGATAGTTTGTACTATTCAATCCATACGACAAATGTCATTAACGGAAAAGACAAAGACAAAAGAATCACTCAAGCTAATAAAGTCGATCAATGCATTTACGTTCTATAATTATATCAAAAATGTGAATAATATTGATAAGAAAAATTCTTCGCTCAAATTTCGAATTGAATCAATCTATATGACAATAATGAATTTTCTATTCTTATAACTTACACGTAGTGATAGTAATGTTTCTAGTGCCAAGGTTTTCCTTTTCTTCGTCGTTTTTTTTTTCTTCTTCTTTTCTATTCTTATTTTGCTATTTTGTACATGTAGTTCGATATCACTCTGTATTTGCTTACATGCGCATGAAAGGCAAGAAAAAAAAACGAGGAGAAGAAGAAAAAGAAGAAGATATTTCTCTCTCGTCTTTCCTCTACTCGTCCATATAATCAATAAAGAAAGAATTGCTGTTGCTTTTTTCTTTTTGTCCAAATGCATCTTGTTTTTTTGGCTCTATTCCTTTTGCAATGAAACAAACGAGCTAGAAGAGATTTCTAAGTAGAAAGATATATACAAAACAACAACAACAACAACAACACCATAAAACAACAACTGATGAAAATTGTCGATGGTAGTTTCAAATAAGCCATGAGTGTAACACCAGGTCTTGGCGCTTTTAATAAAGATAAAGTCGCCAGTAAATTCGGTATACAATTAAAACCGAAAGATGCTACATCACGAACAGTCGTAGCTGAGAAAAAATCTTTAACAACAGCAACAACAACAACAACAACTGCAGCATCAACTGTAATTAAAAATAAAACAATCGGTGATTTTCGTACCAACAATTCCACGAATGGATTTCTAGCGAAAACACCTGAAACAACACGAAAATCTTCGACATTAGTAAATACAGCAAAACCTTCGACCTCAAATGATAATCATTCCAAAACTTCATCGATACCAAAATCACCTTCAACAGCTAAACGACCAAGTTTTGCACCGGTCGATAAAACAGCCACTGCTGTTCCTCCTGCGCCGCCGACAAACAAACGACCGACTGTACAAAAAACCGAAGCACAAATCGAACGTCAAAAAGATCAACCTTTATATCGAAGACAACCATCGAAACCATTAGAAAATACAACGTCTCATTCATCGACTTCCTCTCTCCCTGCAACACCCTCAACAACCAAAATAGCAGCAGCAGCAACAACAACAACAAGTTCGTTAAAACGGTAAGAGTAAAATTTCTTCTTTTTTTCGTTCGATTATGAAAACATATTTTGATCGAATTCGCCTTGAGTTTTACTCATCTCAACGAATGCACACACACACTTATCGCTAAGATGTCCATTCAGCATTTACGTACAAAAGAAAACAATTCGTTTGTTTTTTTCGCACTCAAACTACGTATAGATTTCAATCATGTGATTTTGCCTACATAGGAAAATTCATCTGTAAGATATGTCCGTTTGTCTGTCGTCAATGTACATCTAATACCCATCTTCTTTTTCTCCTCCTCGTTTTTCTTTTCGCTTAATATATATACACATACACACAAATATATATCTCTCGATGTAATATGATGCGTTCTAACATACTGTTTTTCTCCTTCCTCTTTCTCTCTATCATAATCGACTTGTACGAAACGAATCCTGTGTGAATATGTCGAGACATGAAAAACGCAAACATCTTCTCTCTCTCTCTCTCGTTCAGTTATTCATCGAGATGAAATTTTTCTATCAAAACCTTCACCTTGGTTAATGATTTGTATATAATAATATGACCTTTAGTGACGAACGTTCTGATGTTTAATGACTCATACACGAGCAAAGATCGAAGGACAAAAATAGACACATCGAGTTGAAATACCCAAAATGAAATCAGCTGATGCAAACGAATACTAATCATTCGTCGAAAGAACGAATTTATTTCGAATTTGTATCGAACATCAAAATTGTTCTGTTTTTGTTGGGAATTAATATATTACGAAGAAAAACGAAAATTTCTTTCATGTGTCTTCCTACGCTCGATTCTTTTCTTCATTTCGCTTTTTTTTTCTTCTCATCAATGGTTGATTTCTCCTTCACATAAAACGCTCGACTATATATACCTTTATACACACGACGTGTGAGGTTGAAGTTGACATACACATACATACATATATACATTTATACACACACACACACATGTGCATTGTATTACCGACATTTTCTTGTCGATAATATTTTATTATTATTGTCTTCGTTGTTGTAACGAAAGAGGACAATGTCTTCTTCGACGTTCACTCATCGATGGACATCTGTGAGCGATTTAACAACGCATACGAAACCGTTGAATACATTCTTTCTTCAATCATCAAACGATACCAATGCATTTACATTGACCATACGTCCTTCACAATCATTGGTTTCATTAGTTGAAACATCATCATCTCCACCACCTCCTGTACCACCACGTCCATCGACACGAACGAAAACATCATCTCGTGTCGCAGATATTATCAATCGATTTGAATCTCAAACCAAACAACAATCAATGACTTCGTCAACAAATCGAAATGGTTTCGTCAAACAATCCGATGAGAATTCAACACAATCATCTCGAAATCAACGTATTGTTGTTATCGAACATTCAAAACCAATCATCAAACCTAAACCACAACCGATTATTGTCTACGAACGAATCACTAATCATGATAGGACAGCAGTCAAATCTCAGCCTACACCTCCGCCTATACCTCCCAAAACTCCTCTAGCTAAAATTTGGCAACAAAACAGAATCATTCCTCCACCACCAGTCGAAAGTGACACTGATTCGGCTATTCAAACGATGGCTGTTGTTGCCAATAACAATCTGAATGATTCAATAACAATTTCTCGTTCGAATACAACCGACTCGACTTGTTCATCGTCATCTTCATCCGAAGTTCCTCCTCCTCCTCCTTCTACGGCAATTTTCAAACGAGCATGTTCATCTCCCCCTCCCTCGTCTTCGCCTCGTCCAATACCAGTTCCAACACCAGCATCAACACATAATGAAACCTTTGAGTCATCATTACCCATACGTTTCTGCGCGTCAGAAATCAATCTTGCCGATCAATTTCGTCGGCTTTCATCGCCTGATGCGAGCCGATCCGAAACCAATCTACCTCAAGCTTTGATTAATACCAATCTTCCATTAAAATACAAACGAGACTCATTCTATCGTCTCTATGGGTAAAAAAAACAAGCGCATAACATTCTCTTATCATTTCTCATTATTCATGTTCGCACTTGAATTGATTTTCCCCCGCATTTTTAGACCCGATGCTCTTCAACAACACGGACATCATTCGCCCAAAGAAGTTGTACTCGAAGATGGTTTGAAATTCGAACTTCAAAATCAACGAAATTGTTTCATTTTTTGTCTTTTTTCTTTCGGTAGATATCGATCCACCATTTTCTCCACGTGTTGTCACAGTCAAAAAGAACAAATCAGTGACAGACGAATACGAACTCTTGGAGTTTCTTGGAAGGTAATTTAAAATCATTTTCGATTTGTTTTTGTTTATTCTCGTTCTTCTCTGTTCAGAGGAAAATTTGGTGAAGTCAAAAAATGCCGTGAAAAATCGACTAAACATCTTCTCGCAGCTAAATTCATTCAAATACACAAAGAACAAGACCGTATCGAAGCACACAATGAAATCGAAATCATGAAAGCTCTTCAACATATTCGACTTCTTCAACTTTACGATGCGTTCGAAAGCAAAACAGATATTTGTCTCATCATGGAATTGTAATTTCTCGCTCATAATCAAAAGCTTATCGATTCTTGTTTTTTTCTTTCTACTTAAGAATAACCGGCGGAGAATTATTCGAACGTGTGATTGACGATGATTTTATTCTCACTGAACGTCTCTGTGAATTGTATATGATGCAAATATGTGAAGGTGTGAATTTTATGCATTCATGTAATATAATTCATCTTGATATGAAGGTTGGCAACGAGCAAACAAAATCGAATTTATGATGAATCTTTGTTTTTGTTTAGCCGGAAAATATTTTATGTTTGAATCGAGATGGTCATCGAATAAAAATCATCGATTTTGGTTTGGCAAGAAAATTCGATCCGACCAAACAATTGAAAGTTCTCTTCGGTACGCCGGAGTTCGTTGCACCGGAAGTGATCAATTTCGATCGAGTTGGATTCGGCACCGATATGTGGTCGGTTGGAGTTATTTGTTATGTTTTGTAAATATATTCAGTTTTGTTTTTTTCATGAGAAAATCATTTTCGAACAAAACTCTTTAGATTATCCGGTTTAAGTCCATTTATGGGCGAAAATGATAACGATACATATGCGAATATCAATCGAGCTAATTACGATTTCGATGATGAAGCATTTACGGATATATCCGATGAAGCGAAAGATTTTATTTCGAAATTATTAATTAAAAATAAAGAGTAGGCCGAAAAAGGAAAAGGAAATTGATTGGACGAGATTTGGTTCGTTTTAGTAAACGTCTTCAGGCGAAAGAATGTCTTGCTCATCCTTGGTTAACACGTCGACCCAAATCGGTATCAACGCCGAAAGACGAAGAAACAGCTGAGAAGAAATTATCAACGAAGAAATTACGTCGATTCGTTATACGACGACGTTGGCAGGTCGGTTTCTTTCTCTCGTATCTTCTTTGTTTTTTCGAATTCCGATTGATTTTAGAAAGCTGTTAATGCTCTTTTAGCATTAAAACGTATGGGAATGACGTTGTGAACAAAAACAAAATGGCAGCAATCAATAAATGCTTAAACTCCTCCTGTTTGTTTTTCAAAAAAAAAAAAAACTTCTCTTTTGATTTCTTTTTCTAAAATATTCGTCTATTCAATTAATCAAAAACAGTATTTTCTAATTCGAGTCGCGTGTCTTTCGCTTTCATTCTTTCTTTTTCTATGTTGTTATTACCTGTGGTTCGATTCGATTTGTTCGCCCAGAGAATAGAGTGACTGAGTGTGTGTACATTCAATTTTTCTTTTTCATTCGTTTTTTTTTCTTTTTCTTCTTTTTATTATATTTAATTATTATTATTCATATTTCTGCTATGATTAAACAAAAATCAAGAGAGAAAATTATCGTTAACTAAGTTCGTCGTTTCTTTTCTTCTTCTTCTTATCACAGTTGGAGATACACGAAGAACAATTGTTTATGATTGATTAAATCATCATAATCTACGAAGGAAATCGAGCATGTTTTTCGAACTCATGTGTAACATGTAGAGTAGAAAATATTAGCCCACTTATCTATACTATTGATTTAATGAGAGAAGGAGAAAAAAAACAATATTAATAAACGTGATTAAAATCTTTTTTTTTTCTTTTACTAGACGAGTTTATTTCACATAGGAAATGGAGCATATTTAGGTCGAACAGTATTTCGAATGGGCAATGCTTGTTCAAATCCGTGTGCTACACGTAAAAGAGTCGATTCAGACCATGCACTCGCAGCAAACAATAAACCGTACGGTTCGTTTGTTGTCGTATTAAATCCTAATGGTACAGTCATTAGTGGATAACCAACTACAGCTGCCATGCTAATAATATCATGTGTAGCATTGGCAATAATCAATGCGTCTAAACGATGTCGATTTAATCTAAATCGAATAATATTAATGAATGAGAAAGAAGAAAAAAACAAGACAAGCGATTATACGTTGCATCGATGCCGTTTTGTCCGTAGAGTTGAATGGTTTTATTGAGTGAAATTGGATAAGTTGATTCGGTTAGATTGGTAAAATTGAGTGCCGAAAGAAAGATTTTCTGATCAGGAGCATATTTTTGATGAAATGAAATATTTGGATGTTGATTATTAAAATCAACAACATCTCGTAATGATTTAATTGTCGTATTTTGTAATTCAGAGAGATAATTAGCTAAATCATGAGGTAAATTAAAGAGCACAAACGGATATACATCTCGATCTACATCGAAACGTTCGAAATTAGTTAAATTAACTGGATCGATGATTTCTGCACCGTGAACATACATTAAATCCAGAGCTTGCTTGAATCTTTTTGTTTCCTCCTCATTGAGATGAACACCTTGACGCACGACACCCAATCGCATGTGTTCGAGGCCTTGAACCCCATGTAGAAATTGCGTATAGTTTTCATGTCGAATAATTCCTTCTCGTTGAGTCGCTTGATCTCGATTATCCAAACCTTGAATTGTTTCTAAAACAAATCGACTGATGAAAATTCTCTTGATCAGTTTTTTCGCTTTGTCTACCGAGAAGAATGGCAACATCTTCGACTGTCCTTCCCATCGGTCCGATTGTATCTTGATCATGCGAAATCGGTATGACGCCTGAACGTGATGTTAAACCAACTGTTGGTTTCAATCCAACGATATTCGCAACAGTTGACGGAAGAATAATACTTCCACAAGTTTCGGTTCCGATTGCTGCTGCAGCTAGGCCAGCACTCGTTGCAATTGCTGAACCGCTGCTACTTCCCGATGGATCTCCATCGGCAACATACGCTGAACTAGAGAAATCAAAATTCGATTGAAAACAAAACGAATTATTGACGATTTCAACCTGCTTGCACCACCTCGAGGTGACCATCCATGACGAGTAACATTTTCGGACATGACATTCGCCCATTGACTCATCGATGTTTTGCCGAGAATAATCGCGCCGGCTGCTCGTAATTTCTCGACAATAAACGCGTCTCGAGGTACACGCGCGCCTACTAATGCATAACTACCGGCTGTTGTTTGCATTTTGTCGTCTGTTGCGATGCTATCTTTGATTAGAATCGGAATTCCATGAAGTATCGATCGAGAACCGTTGACTAGCCGTTCGAAATCCAAAGCTTTGGCGATTTCGAACGCATCGGGATTGGTTTCGATAATTGCATGAAGTGGATGAGCACCTCGATCGTTCAACATGCCGATACGATCTAAATACCAACGAACTAAATCCACAGACGAATAACGGCATGATGAAAGATCAGCTTGTAGAGTTTTGATGTCGATTGTGAGCGGATCGATTAACGGAATCGATGAATTCGTTGAACAATTGATAAACACTGGTTCATGTAAAAAAACTATATAAGTAAAAACTGAAATGAGATTTTGTTCTGTAGTTAGTTAACAATCACTTTTATTACTGCTTAAAATCAAACTAGCAAAAACAATCAAGAAAAATGTTAAACCAACAACCGACATGATTTTATCCATATACGTATATGTCGCAAAAGAACGAGCCGAAGATATGTATATATGCTTGTGATTTGACAAAAAACCAGCGAATAAATAATTATATATCTATCTATCTATCTATTTTATTTATTCGAATAGAAGAATTACAAAGAATTCAATGGAACATTGTCTAAAGTGTTTTTCTAATCGCATCTTCAAGAACATCGACAGCAAAATCTGCGTCTTCCATTGTTATGCACATTGGTGGTTTTATTCGAAAGATATGTCCGAAATTGCCACCTTTGCCAACCAATAAACCATTGTCTCGACAGAGATTAACGATTGCATTCATTTTCTCAGCTGGATACGGTTTTTTCGATTCCTATTTTTCACATAGAAAAAACAAAAAATTGTCGAATTTCATTTGAAATCTATGTTTTAACAAACTTGATCGGTAACCATTTCCATTCCAATCATCAAACCTTTGCCTCGAACATCGCCAACAACTTGTGGTAATTGATCACGTAGTTTAGCTAAACGTTGAAGAATGTGCGTGCCAACTCGATGTGCATTCTCTTGTAATCTTTCTTCTTTGATTACATCGAGCACGGCCGATGCAACGGCACAACCAATTGGATTGCCGCCGTACGTGTTGAAATAGCTGCCAACAACTTTAGCAATTTCCGGCCGAGTGACGACGGCAGCAAATGGAAATCCATTGGCAATTGCTTTTGCCATGACAACTAAAACGAAAAATCTGTTTTTTTTTCTTATTATCAAATTTCATTTTTACCAATATCAGGTTTCGATCCGTGACCTTGATAACCCCAAAAATGTGTGCCAGTACGACCGAATCCGCTTTGAACCTACTCAAATAAAACCAAATTTTGCATTCGAAACCCGTCCGAGATCAAACAAACCTCATCGGCAATGTACAAACCGCCGTTTTGTTGAACGAGTTCTGTCGCTCGTTTGACGTAACCCTTCGGGAATTGTACCGATCCACCGAATCCCTAGATGCAAGTCTTTTCGATTTCAAAATATCTTCAAACAAAACAAACTTGAATCGATTCGATAAACATTCCAGCGACTTTCTTCTTCGAAACTTCATAATTAAGAATTTCTTCGACTTGTTCGACATAACGGTCCGACGCTTGGCAATGATCGGGCGCGCAATTACACGAACGAGTTGTTTGCACAGGTGAATCTCGACAATATCGACCGCCCCAAATGCCTCGATAAGGATCGGGATTCATCGCGACCCGAGTGCCTGTTGCATACGGTCGTTTAAATCTAAACATCGATTCCTCTCAATCAGATAAACAAAAAGGAAAATCTTATTCACCCAGCAATGTTCGTCAAACCTAATGTCGATTGAACGACACCATGATAAGAATTTCTATGCAAACGAAAAATAAAGTTTTTTCTTTTTTTTTGTTCGAGAAATTCAATCACCTCAATGAAATGACTTCGGTTTGCTTTGTATATTCCTTTGCTAGATGTAGAGCGAGATCATTCGCTTCAGAACCACTGTTTACAAACAAACACACCTTGAAAGTCCAAAGTAAAAACTCAATTTCAACGAGAGAAAAACAAAAAAACTGCTCGTTTACTGATAAATGTGGGTCATCTTTGAAATGACCCAATAACTTCTCGGCATAGTCTCGAACTGAATCTTGCAAATAATAACTCGACAAATGCCAATATTTATTCATTTGTTTGGTTGCAGCTTCGATCAATTTCGGATGGCAATGTCCAACACCGACCGTAACAATTCCAGCAAATAAATCTAAATAACGTTTGCCGGCAGTGTCGTAGATGTACTGACGTTCACCACGAGCAACATGCAAATGTTCTTTGTATTGAAGAAAAGGAAATGATAAATGTTGAGCAAAAAATTCATTGATCGTTTTGCCACTTGTCGATGACAAACGAATCAACTAGATGAAACGAAGATTTCTCAAAAACTCAATCGAATGTTTCTCTCGGATTTCAAACTACTTGTTTTGCTGGTTGATGAATCGATCGAAGTAGCATATTGTTTCGAATATGTGTTGTAAATAGATATTCAATGTTAGCAAATGAAACGAATAGAAGATAAGAAAAAAAAAGTAGGTGCGGTAAACAATTTCTCTCGATTATCTCTTGTTTACAAGCCATTAGTAGTTCTTATCAACAAAATTGAAATCGAAATAAGATAGAACACGTATACGTTTTTATTAAAATGCTGTTCTCAATATTATATATATTTATGAAAATAAATTCGTTTTCATCTAGTTCAATCAACGTTTATGAGATTCGTTGGATAGATCTTCAGTTAGTAAAGGCGTCGATGGTAGAGATGAACATGTACATTGACTACAATCACTTCTATTTCTCATTGCTTCTTGTGGTGTTAAATATAACCGAGAGAAATTCGAGTAAGGTCCCGATTGTTGACGTGTCATTGTCAAAATATATTCGGGTATGCATTCATATTGATGAATATTCTGTTGAGTATCTTGCAGATCATCGGTCAATTTGTTAATATGCTGTTGATGATGTTGAGACGAAGAGGACGATGTATGTGTCATTGGCATCAATTGATGCGTATAGTAATCATCACAGCAATTCGATGTGCACTAACAAAAAAAAACAAAAAGAAAACGTACATCCAGATGTGATTGATTTCTATATCGTTGACAAGTGTCTATTATCAATTTCCGTACGAATTTGATTGATAAAAATGTTAAGTGTTTCGCACCTGTGCGAGATTTTTCACGTGTACACATGATTTTTCTCTCTCTCTCTTTACCTTGTAATGTTCATTCGTTCTTGTACATGTTGTCATGTGATGATGACGATGGTGAGATTTTAATGATAATGAACCAGATGTTAAATAATCTTTGTATTGTTTTTCTTCTTTTCTTAATTTTCTAAAAGATCGTTTTTTTTTCTCTTTAAATCAACGGAGATTTTTTTCTGGGTTTTAGTCAATTACTTGAGACAAATAAAAATAAAAATCACAATTATAATACAGCAGATCACACAGATAACAAGCGAACTAAGAAGAAATAGATTAAATCCTGATATGGATTGAATTGTTGTTGGCGTCGATGAACGAACACATTGACCATTGAAGATTTTGACGTCATCGAAATGCTCGAACATCGAACCAGGTGGTTTAGGCGGAGGACGGACTGTAAATAGAGGTGGAGGGGGAAGACGTCGTATACTATCATTCTTCATCTTGAATTAAAACATAGTAATTATTGTGCTTTATACTGAAATGTAAATAGCTCGATTTTTCATTGCATGACATTCAATAAGAACTTTCTCTTTCTCTCTCTCTCTTTTTCTCTCGCTCTCGTTCTCTCTTTTTCTCTTTCTCTGTTCATTACGTATTAAGAAGTAAGAAAAAAACTAATAAACACACTGACTGTTATCACAATATAAATGCACGAGTTCATATCGATGAAGAAGAAAAAAAAAGAATTCCTTGTCATCACATATGCAAGTTGATATTCTCTGCATCGATGATTATTATGTAAAAAGAAAAAGACGAGCGACGACTTGACGTTTAAAATATTCACCAAATGTTTCGCCTCAAGGCTAAACTATCTCTCTCTTTTTTTTAAACATTCACTTATACAATTGAACAATCGTTCATCATCATCATACGAGTATAACTACGCATCCTTCAATTAACCACTAATGACATGTGACAGTCCTCTTTCATTAACGCCCGAGATCAAAACTAAGCCAAGGGCAAAACAGAAAAAAAAACGGTACATTATGTGATATTCAATCTCCCGATTTGTCTCGAATATTTCATCCTCAATTGCATATCTCGATCTCGATTTACATTGTTAGGTTATTCGATCTCGATACTATAAACGAATGGTCGAGATATATGACGTAATCGATCTAATTAGAACACAATGAACTCTTCATCACACTTTCAATTTTGTCAAACTCGACTTCGTATTCTTCGTTTTGTTGTTTCAAGATCTACATTCACTCGGATATTTTTAACTAACATTACTCATCATATATGCTTCATTGGCCATTTGACTTTCCTAATGACGATTATGCAAAGAAAGAAAAAACGATGACTAATTCATGCATATAGAAAGAAAAGCAAATGAGAGATGGTGACTGTCTTTCTATCCAATGATAATTGAAACTGAAAACGACACTGTGCGTCCTTTTTCCTTACTTTGTTCATTTCATCCAATATTTGTCAAGTAGTAAGACGAAACAGAACACTTTTTTCTTCTTCCCTCTCTCTCTCTCTCTCTTTCGCTATTTGATTATATGGAATTAGCTCGATTCTTTTGGTGAGAAGGTCAATTTACACATACACGGACAAATAAACGAGGTTATTCCTTGACAAAAAAAAAGAAATATACGGACACCTGTAGTGTCATGTAAGACGATCTTTTCTATTCCATTATATGTGCATGTACATATCAAACAGTGTATTTGTGTGTAGACTAGACGATCTAATCTTTCTTTTTCTTTGTTGTGCATGTGAACATATGCGTATGTTTGTATATCTTGTTCGATGAAGATTGAACACAGCAGGAAATAGTTTTTTGAACGTGCTCGTAGATTATTTGACATTTTGTTCTTACCGTTTGTCATTCGTTTGCAATGTGATAATTAGTTAATCAAGAAAAGACGAACGAAAAGTCCGAGAGTGTCAAGTGGGAATGATGAAGATGAGCTTAAGGCAATCGTCTCTCGATTCAAAAGAAAGAAATTGCTTATGTGTCAATGATTCTCACAGGATAGGATGAGATATGTCATCGATATGGACAGGTCAATCTCTTGAGGCCAACAACGATGAAGAATGTTAGTATTGAGAGATCGTGTGCAGACAGAAAAAAGAAATGGAATCCTGTGATGAACAATGTCTATTACTGAGAAACAAAAGGGCTATGATCTTTCATCAATAGACACAGAAAGAAGAAGAAGAAAAAAAAGATTATTCTGTCAATAATTTCACTATGATTGTATGGAATTCTTTTTGTTAATCCATGCATCTCTTACAAAGAAGTCATATCGGAAGTTTTAATGTCCTTCTTCTTTTCTAACAAGTCACTTGACTATTATAATAGTTTCTTACACAACTTCATACTTATTTTATTAGGAACACAATACAACAATGACATATTTTTCTATGCCCTTTCTCTAAATTAACGAACCGTATCTGTTACTTTTGAAATCACAAATCCTTTGCATATCTCTCGAACGTGAGCCATATATATTCATTCATATTAAAAAACGTTTAATCAAGAATAAATATGATAATTAAACATGTATCAGCATAAAGACATTGCTAGTATTGAGAAATCGTGTGTCTTTATATTACAACGAAACAAAAGGACTATGATCTTTCATGAAATCGAGCAGAAAGAAAGGAAAACGATTTTTCCATGGAATTCTTTTTGTTAATCCATGCACACCTCTTATAAAGAAGTCATATCATCCTTCTTCTTCTTTTCTGTCATTTGACTATAATAGTTTATTGCATAACTTCATACTGATTTCATTAATAAAAGAACCAAGAAAAAATAAGTATTGTGATCAAATGATATCGTAAGAGACGAAAACGAAAAATCCAGGGTTTGATGTCTCCCTTTTCGTGCAAATTAATCAAGCGTAACCGTGGATTTAAGTCTTTGTTCGGACGTAAAATCGATCATACCTTTATCTACCTGTCTCGTATCGAAAAACATTGGTGAATCATGAAATCTCTTACGAAAAGACAATTAAGAGAACAAAATCTCGAAGTCGTCAGAGATCTTTGGCGACTCGCCCGGCAAATGTTGATACCATTGGTTATATTATTAATTGCTCTTCTATTATTCTTGTACGATGATGATCTGGTAAGATCGTTTTTTTTTATCTAACTCCTAGATATGCTTTCGATTTTAGGCAGGAGCTCGCATAAAATATATCTACGCAAAATAAACAACATGTACTGTCAAGAACATTTATCCAGTTTTTAGTAGATATTCAATCGGTATTTTTCTTTATGTGTGTAATTTATTATCGAGAATAAATAAATAAAACGAAGAAAAAACGACAACGACAGATCTCTAATCAAAAACATGATATCTGCACATTATCATAGATTACCGAGTAATGCGGAGATGCTTTTTTTTTGTTTCGTTGTTTTATTTTCCGAGTTGATACTAAATAAAGTATTACTGACGTATCTTTCTGTGACTAAACATGTGAATCATCGATTAACTATTTTGATGTACCGGTGATTCAAAGGTGGAAATAACCCACAGAAAACAATAAGGAATCGAAATCGTCAACAATTAAGTAGAAAAGAACAAAATGTCATGTCTAATAGCTTTAGACTTTGCGTTTTTCTTTGTTGTCAAAGGTTACGATGCCGATGATTTTCTCTGATTGTGATCTTTGGAGAAGCAAAAACGAAAAAAAAAACGAGCTTTTTTTTTGTTTTCTTTTTTCATTGTAGACGTCTGGCTCTCGGCGTTAATTTACGAAAAAAGAAGAAGAAGAAGAAAAAAAAGAAACTCAGACAATTAAAATAAAGAAGTAATACAATAAAAAATAATGAAATGATTGCGAGAAAAAGAAGAAGAAGAAAGAAAGCACACACGCACACATTTACAATCAGTAGTAGTAGTAGTAGTTGAGAAAGGAAACGCGCAAATTAGATACGTCAAATAAACAACAAAAACAACATTGACGACAAGCAGCCAGAAGAATGATCAAGATAAAAGATACACCACACACACGACAGCAAAAGAAATCAAGCCGTCTCGGATCAATATACTTGACTAGTCGCACTCTAGAGTAGATTTTAAACGAAAACGAGAGAGAGAGAAAGAACAAAAAAAAATTAAATATGAATTCAAAGAAGAAAAAGAGAGACAGAGATCGACCGGCGCTTGTCGAGATTGACAATTTGAGGGAAAAAACGGGAGAGAGAGAGAGAGAGAAACAAGAAGCTGAGCGACGGCGATACTTGGTATCTGGATATACGCGAGAACGTGTGTTTTTTTTTGTTTTTAATTATAAAAGAAAAAACTGAAATTTATAAGAAGTCTGTTTGTGTGTGTGTGTGTGTAATTCAATGTCTAATAAAGACCACTGGCACGGAGATTATTTGTTATGATGACATCAGTAACAGCATCACTAAACAACACAAACAAATTCTTGATCGATCAATGCAAAAAAAAAACTTACAAAACAAATTGAACATTCTGAGTATCTGTAGCGCATGTCAAATGACAGTAGATTTCCTAAGAAAAGAGCCGAGATCGAAATCGATTTGTGTTGAATTTTTAACAAACTTTTTGTTCGCTCTTGTTTTGTGCCACGAATTGAGCTTGAATATATTCGCTCGCTTCGGTATATTCATCTTTGCCTTGATATTCGGGAAAACATTTTCTTAAAAGAACAATGAGATTCGATCGAGTTGATTCGAAGCAAAATTCGATTTACCTCAAACTCGATCGAGTGATTTTCTCGGCAAAAAGATCTTTTTTATTCAAAAAGAGAATAATCGATGTGTTAACAAACCATTTGTTGTTACAAATCGAATCGAATAGACGAAGTGACTCGTGCATACGATTGGTGGTTTCATCTTCGACGAGAACCTAGACGAGAAAGTCAAGATATTATGATTGTGTTCGTTGTGATTGGTTTTACTTGATCGTATTCACTCAAAGCGACAATGAAAATAATTGCTGTGACATCTTCGAAACAATGAATCCATTTCTTTCGTTCGGATCGTTGTCCGCCGACGTCAAAAACGCGAAAATTCAAATCTTTAAACGTAAAATTAATCTCGACGATGCCAGTTGTTTTGACACGCGTTCGTAGAATATCTTGTGTGCTCGGCAAATATTGTGGCGAACCGATTTCATCTAATTTATCGAGAAAATATTTCGCCGAATCATTCAATTGATATTCATTGGAACGATTGAAACATTGCTGAACGCCATTGTCATTCCACAGTTTTTTCATTGCATCGAGTAGTTCACTTTCGAATGGTTCGGTGTCGGCCATACGAGAGATTTTGTCCAAAACCATCGCCGCATCTCGTTCACGATCCGGTGAACCGAACGGGATGTTAAGCGTTTCCATAGCTCGAATGATCGTGGCCAACGATTGAATTGTATTTGAATAGACAACTTCACGATACTGTTCGAAATCTTCTTTCGAATAACCATCCATGTGAATGATTTTCATTTGTTTTAAGATCGTTGATTTGCCGGATTCACCAGCACCTAAACGCGAAAACAAAACGATTTTTCGTTTTGAATAGAAAAACGAGGAGATTTTCGTACCGAGCAATAGTAATTTGACGTCTTTAGCTGCTCGTTCGGCGTCTTCTTTGAGTTGTTTATCTAATGCTTTGCTTCGTTCCATAGCTTCGCGCTCTTCTGAGCTCATACCCGATGCACAAAGACCCATTTTAGCTGGAAGTAGCTTTTTACGTAACTGGAAAATAAAGAGAAAAAAAAACAAACATTTCAATAAACAGTCAAACTTTTCTGACGCACCCAGTTCATTTGCGTAAGTAGAGGCAAAAAACACGATCTCAATACTTTTTTTTTATTCTTTAACTTCCGTTTCTCGACTTTATATACACACACTCGGGGTAGATTTGATGATCGATAGGAAAAAGGTAGAACAATCGCGTGTCAAAAATCGTCTTAACTAAATCTGATTCTCATGAGATGATGTTTTGATTTTTAATTTGAGATTAGTGTTTCCAATAAACAAACCTCCGACATACATGCACTGTTTCGAATAATTGTTCGATTTATGCCTTCTCTATTTCATATTTTGTGTGCGAGTTGAAACTGTTCTCTGATTTCTCATCGGTGTATTGATAAAAAAAGAAGAAGAGAAGTCGAAACAGAGAGAGAGAAAGGAAATTTATAGAATCGTGTGCGTGAGTGGGATATTTTATTTGATCGATATGCCGAGTGTGAATAGAAGGAAATGTATGCATGTGTGTGTTTTTCTTTATCCTTACCATATTGAGTTATTTTATATTCCTTCTTGTTTCTCTTTCTATTGATGTTGTTATTTAAAATACAAAAGAGAACGAGAGAGGGAAAAAAATCGTATACCGTTTTGTTAACTCGTTTTCTTGAAATGTCTCCGCTGTGCGTCATCACGACGGAACATTTCCTTCTTTTCCTTTTTTTTGCTTCTTCGGCGTTATGTGCCGTCGGACGGATTTTTTCCTCCTCTTCCTCTTTTTTCTCCCTTAAACTATCGTTGTCACTACAAGAAAGAAAAAAATGCTGTTGCAACTACTTCTCTTGTTTGGTCAATAAACTAAAATATTCGGTAGACTATGACGATGAAATGAATTTTAAGACCAAAAGACTTCAATAAGTAAATAAATAAATACCTATATGTGAGAGAAAGTTCAATAGAATTGTAAAAAAAAAGGCGAGGATGATGATTGTCGATTGAAATTGTTGAATGTCGAACAAGAAAATAAAATGTTAGCTGACGTTCAAAATTCTAGAAAAAAAATAAACGAGATTTAATAGTGAGATTATTGAAGTGAAAAATGAATTCTCACCGTTGATGAATCAAAAAACTGAACATCGTTGATTAATTTTCATTGAATGAAATCAATTGAAGATTTTTCCTTTTGTCAATCTGAAAATTCGACGATGAATTAAAAGAATTCTTAGTAAAAAAAAATGCTATTAGATGTTCGTCGTGATGGTAGAACTAATATTGTTGTTATTGTGTTGTGGGTCGTCGCCTACTCTATTCTACATACTACATAGATAGAAGAGATAGAAGAGAAAAGCCCTTTTTGTGCTCTCTTTCTGCTTTTTTTCTTCTTCTTACTACGGAAAATTCTTTCTCTCTCGCTAGTTGGCCAATAAGCAGCGGTTGGGATCTGAACTGCTCGTAGTCGTTCGTTTGCTTATCGCAATTTTTTCCTATTCTTCTCTTGTAATAAAGTAGATAATAGTTCACACTCGTCGTCGGTCGGGCAACAGCTGCCGACGAGCTATCCGACGACGCTTTCTGCAAAGTTTTTTTCCTCTCTCTCTCTCTCTCTACTACAGCGTATATATTAGTAAGCGAGTAACGACGGACGGACAGACGATAGAATTTCTTCTTCATTAATATGATTAGACTGCCACTGCTTGTCGAACGTTCTTTTCTCGCAATGCAAAGAATACGACAAGATAAGAGCGATGATGGTTGTGCTGTTAAAATAGAGAACACGACTATTGCCATCAGGATTCAATAGAAAATATTATTAGGAGAAAAAAGAAAGAAAGAAAGAGACGATACATGCATACAGACAGACGTCGAAGAGTAGAAGAAGAAGAAAAAAATAGAGAGAGAGCGGATGTATATTTATCTCAAGAAGAAGAAGATGAAAAATGAAAATATCTTTCCAACTCATTGATTTCTTTTCGAATTAGAGTCATATTCATATTAATCAAGGAATATTTTTATCAAGTTCTCTTGGGAGACAAAAAAAAATTGAAAAAAAAAAAAAAACGACATTTTTTCTTTCGAATATATCAAAAAGATAACCAAATACGATGAGAAAATCAGCCAACTGACAGTATTTGTACAAAAAAGTGTTTTTTTTTTCTTCTTTCGATCAATGATCTGCTATTGGTCTCAGATGAACCTAATATCTCAAAAGAGAAGAAAAACACAACACGCACATCAAATCCATCGTTTCATTCTGCCTCGAGGTTAGTTCTCTAAGTCCTGCTAAAGATTAAATGTAACCCTAACGATTATTTGTCATGAACATAAATTTCTTCTTATCTTTCATTAAAAAAAAAAATAATAATATTTTCTCTCGACATGTCATTCAAATGTAAAAAATGACTCGATGTTTTCCTTTCATGATATTCATCATTTATCTCAATGAAAACACGTCCGATTCATGTCTACAGACTACATATGCTTGTTGATTTTTCTCTCTCTCGCTCTCGTTCGTTCGAAATCTTGAGCACAATTTGATTATTATTGTTGTTTTTCCTCGATCTGATTAATAGGACATGATCATCAAATGTCCATTTTTCGAATAATTGGAATCTTTTATTCAATTATTTACTCCAGAAAAATAATATAAATAACAACGAAAAGAGAGAGAGAGAAGCACGTCGTTGTACTCGACGAGTAATTGTTTTTAAGAGCAAATTTAACAAATGAATTTTTCATAAAAAAAAGTGATATTCGATATTGAAAACTAATATTTGCTCTTGTTTTTCTGCTATTATTATTATTTAATATGCGTTGTTGACGTTAATGAAGAACGTTTCTTATTAGTATTGGAAAACGCGGATACCGTCGTGATTTTCGTGCTTAATTTTTTCAATGTTAGTGATGGTTTTTTCTGTTGAATAATCGAAGGTTTCGTAATAGACGGTAGGACGAAAGCTTTGGGCTTGAGATTCGGATCGAATAGATTGAGAATTTCGTGAACATAGACTTTGGAATTCGTATTATTTTGTGTATTGATTCCGATTGGCAATCGGTTGGTTGATTTTGTCAATGAGATTTTCGGGTAACGTTTGACGAGATAAATTCGAAGGTTAGTCAATGATTCCGATTGAAATGTTCGATTGATCAATGATCGATAGGAATTTGTTTGATCTTGAATTGTTTGGAGAAAAAAATGTTCGAAGAAATTCTTGTATCGATACGTTTTCTCATCAGCTGGAATTGTTTGATAGAATTGATTGATTAAATGTTTGTTGTATTGAGATGTTTGTGCAGGTCGACTTTTAAATTCAAGGTAATCGAACATATTTTTCAATTGAATCGTATCGCGAACGAATGGTGAGACATCAGTTTTACTTAATAATGTCAAAACATAATCATATCGGCCGCAGAATACCGCTAAAAACAAGGTGTGTGTGTGTTGATTTTACGCGAAAGACACACAAAATCTCTCTTACCGAGAAGTAACGGCGTATAACCGAAATAATTTCTTTCGTCAAGATTCAGTCCGAATTTGAGATATTTTTCAATTAATTTCTCTAAAATATTCGTCGTATTTCCACCGTAAATGATCGCATAATGAAGAATTGTATTGCCAAAACGATCTTTATTTTGAAAATTTAAATCAATCGAATTATGATTTAGTAAGAAATCAAACAAACGCATTCGTTTGTATCTCAACGAATACATTAAAACATTACAACCGAAACCATCGTAAACATTGACTGAATAATTATATTTCGGCGAAAGCAGTAAACGCATTGTTCGATAGGCAAAACCTTCGTCTGCATGTGAACATAGTTGAATAAGTGACGGGACACAAGTTGAATCTTTCGACGATGTCGAAGTAGCAGAATTCGATGAATTTAAACTTCTGTCATTGGTACTCGATGATTTCAAACGATTCATTATTTTTCTTCTATCGAACTGAAAAAATTGCACCTTGATTTGTTTTTATCTAATCTTTGCTTTGCTAACTAACCAACCGTTCGTTTCGAATTGTTTGAATAGTGTTAATCAACAGAAAAACATTTGCACGTCCGTTTAGAAATTAAAAGAAAACGAAGAGAAAAAAGTAATACTCTTTCCTTCAAGTTGTTTTATATAAATTCTCTTTCTCTCTTCGTTTTCGCAGTAGGCGATTGACTCAAGTAAATTTAATTGAATTTTTTGTGTTCTTACATCGAATTTCAACGATTTCTTTGGCTAATGTCAAATGTCTTCTGTTTCTCTCGAGTACATAAATCGAATGAGATATTTAACTTTTATTTAAGAATGAATTTTCATTAATAACAAGAAGAGAAAGAGAGAAAGAGAAAGAAGAAGTAAATAACCTTTTGTTCATTTCTAAGAAGTTCTCCTATGCACGGCAACAAAAAAAAATGAGAGAAGAAACGATAAACACGAGAATAAAGAATAGTTATCGAGTAAAAAATCATTTATTTACATGAAAAATCTTTGTTTCTCAAGTAATTATTTCGACGTAGTTCGATGGAAGTAGACCTTGTTTGCCAGTCAACGGATGACGGCCAAGCATCCAGCCGGCATCGATATGTTCGCATTCGATGATCGTATCACCTTCGGTGAAACTGATTTCATCCGATTCGGAAGCTGTATACGAGTAGAGTGCACGGACTTTCATCTAAAAATCATATTTCAGTTAACGATAACAAACAAAAAACAAAAAATTACTAAAGTCGATCGACTGTTATTGTTATTGTTCGGTTGTGGAACTTGAACTTCGTATTCTAAAACGAAGATTGTTAAATGAAAATGAAGAAAGAGTAAATACTCGTGTTTTGAATGGATTTAGCTGTTGGCTCGTAACCACGAGATAATGAGCCACGATCGTCATTGAGTGGATCGTAGTCCGCAACTAGAACAAGTTCAATTGAATTGATTTTTTAAAAATTTTCAACCTACCACGTCCAACTTTAGTTTCCGTTGAAGTGATAATTCGATTGGAATTGTTAATATGATTATCTTTAGCAAAAGAAAAAAAATGTTAAATTAACTTTTTTGAAAAGAATTTTCTCACCATTCGAAATGATTTGTCCTGAACTTTCCTTTCGTTTGCCTGTATATTCCGCTTGACTGACGATTCGTTGATGTTCTTTGGCTCTTGTCAACGCGGGATCATCAGCAACGACAGTAAATTTACCTTTACTTTTATTAAAATCTTCGTGATATTTCGCCTTGAACGAAAAAAAAAGCATCAAATTCACGTTCAATCTCATCGAATTGTCGTCTTACATTGCTTTGAATATCGGTTAGCAAACGTATTCGTTGCATTTCAGGATTATCCACGACGACTGTTGGCTTCGGTTGTGGATAATGTCTGCAAACAAACAAAGAAGAAATCGAAACTAATCATTCATAACTTGAAATACGTCAACGTACACTTGACAATAAGGCATTTTCTCATAACCTTTGACGTTTTTAACATTCAATGTCATTCCACATACAGTACATTTGAGACAGCCCTTATGCCAGAACTTGACGACACAAAAAAGAAAACATTTGTTTGTTTTTAATAAACACAGATGATTTTACTTTATCCAAACATTTGATTTCTTCAGCTGGATAAACGATTTTTTCGCATTTACCACATTTTTTATTTTGGATATTCGACATATTTGTTTCGTCGACGACTTGTATGTGATTATGTTTTGTCTTTGTTACGTCAAATCAAACAAATAGACGAAGAGAGGAGAAGAAGAAGACAAGATCAATTCGATTGATTGATTGAACGATCGATTGATTGATATCTTTCAACAGATGGATAAGAAAATAAATAAATCAAATTCAATTTTTATTTTATCAAAAAAAAGTTTTTTTTTCATTTACAAATCAACGAAAATTTTATCGTAAAAATTCATTCAAATTCTACAGCGACATCTTTTTTTTTTCAAACAGGGAATATGATCCATGAATGCCTTGCTGCAATATTCATTCATTCGGTCAGTGTCATCAGTTACACTAAGTAAACTGTGCACGAGATAGTCTTTTGACAAACCTAACTATCGAGTTTTACCTTGATTACACGAAGTCGACCTTATCTGGTTATTTCTCTTACGAAATACAAATATGAATAAAAAAAAGTCCTTTCACTTAATTCGAATGAATCCAAATAAAATCGATCATACACATCTTATCGTTTGTTCCTATACTATCTTTAACTAAAATTTGAATTTCATGAAGTATCGATCGAGAACCATTGATTTGTCGTCCGAAATTCAAAACATTATTAGCAATTTCGAATATATCAGGATTTGTTTCAACAATTGCATGAAGTGAATGGGCAGCACCTTGATCGTTCAACATTGCAATACGATCCAAATACCAACGAACTAAATCCAATGATGAAAGATCAGCATGCAGTGTTTTGATATCGACTGTGAGGGGATCAATTAATGAAACAGATGAATTTGTTGAGCAATTAGTAATAAAGACTGATTCATGTGAGAAAATTAAATAAAAAAAATAATGATTTTTTTGTACTTACCAATCATTTTTTGTTACTGTTTAAAATAGGACTAATAAAAACAGTCAATAAAAAAATTAAACCAACTGACATGGTTTTATGTTTGTAAATAGTCTCTCTCTATATATAATTCCTTGATTAGTACAACTGCAGAACAGCGACGCCAAATCACATTTCTCCCTCATCCTCAAGACTCGTGCCAACAGTGAAATTATAAGATGATATATCAATGGGAGTAACGAATCATCGAGAGGAAAAATTAATTTTAGTTCAGTTCGTTGCATTGCTAAACACATTGTTCCAAATCTGTGTTGTCGTAAAATGAATTACGACATGAGTGGTCTGAATTCAATGGAACGATAACGATTAGAAATTATCTGTTTTCATTTGTACTTTTAATAAACTTCCATCGAATCTCTAGAGTCTCAATTAACTATCTTTGTCAAAAATGTTGCTAAAGTGTTATACGACACTTACTGATCATCAATTATCGAACGAATACGAAAAGAAAACATCGTCTGATGAATTCAATCGCTGTCTATTGAATAATTGGTCTGAACATATGTTATTGTTTTCATTGACGAAATCGGTCAGACAGAAGAAATGAATATAAAATGATATTGTTTGCAATATTTGTCAAGTTGACAAATAGTTTGTAGATTTGCTGATAGAGATGGAACATTTACCTGATGAAATTTGTTTGATTATTTTCAAAAAAATCAATGATATTTCATTGCTTTATTCGTTGATGGGTATCAATCAACGAATAGACAAAATTCTTCATGATTCGACATTCACGAAAACTCTGTCGTTCATGAAAGATATGTCGATGGATCGTATTTGTTTATTTGACAACCAAATAATTGATCGATTTTGTTTGGAAATTTTGCCTCGAATCGAACATAAAGTCGAATGGATAAATATTGAAATGTCATCAATGAAACGAATTCTTCTCTCGGCAAATTATCCGAATTTATATGGACTCGGAATTTATAATATAGATAAAGCCGATATATTCCTTGATTTGTCAGGTAAAATTCTGATCTGTTCAAAGATTTCACAATTAAACAATCGATTTAGATCAAAGTTTATTAGTGGATCTTTTTAAAAATCAAATAAAATCGCTTGTTGTTCAAACAAATTTGAAAGACAACTATTCATCTTGTTCAAGATCAACTCTCTTTGCGAATATTCTCAAGATAGTTTCGAATTTAAACATTTTAAATTATGATCCATTTGATTGTCGAAATCAGTCTATTTCATTTGATCGAATTCACCAATCGGTTTGTTCATCAAGTTTAGTAGAATTACGTGTTACTCTTCGCGAATTGACGGATTGTTTGTATATAGTCGATGGTCGATTCAGTCAATTACGATCACTTGATGCCAAGATCGAATCATCTTCTTCGGGAAAACTATTTCTCTCTCAAGTAGATTCAATTTTCATTTTTTTATTCTCATTAAAATAAACTTTTGTATTTTTCTTAGAAGAAAATATTGAATTTAAAATATTTTTCATTAGTTTTTCGTTCGAGAATCTTTTGTTATGATTTATCGGTTGTTCCACTTTTACAACGAATGTCAAATTTAGAAGAACTTCATCTATCTTTGCAATGTTATCAACAACAATCGTTGATCGATGGAAATCATTTGAAAGACAATATTCTTCGTCATTTATCTCATTTAAGAATATTTCAATTTAATATTTGTTCATTTGTTGATCGTTATGATCGATTGAATTTATTATCAAATCAGTATATTAGAAATACATTTCAAAATTTGCCAACTGATGAAATTGTATCTTCGATTGATTATTTCCCAGAAGAGAACAGAAGTCAATGTCATGCTTATTCATTGCCGTATACATTGACAACTTATGAACGAATTACAAATCATTTCTCAGGTGGATTATTTGTCAATGTGCGTCAAATTTCTTTATTTGATGAAAAACCATTTGAACATGAATTTTTTATTCGAATTCAAAAATCATTTCCATTTGTAAACGATTTAACTGTTTTTAATACAAAAGCGCAAGCAAATAATCAAAACAATTTTCAATTGATTCATTATCCTCATCTTCGTCGTCTTTGGCTTTGTTTTGCTGATGAAAGTTATGTTGAACAATTTCTACTTTCAACGAAATCAGCATTACCATTTAATCTTAATCTATATGTTGGTTATGAAGTTATTCGAAGGGTGACACACGATTTTAAAAGGTTTCAAACAAGAATTAATTCATCAAAAATAAATTGTATCTATGAGGACAGAAAACATCAGTTTTCAAAAGATTTTTTACGTTATTTTCTTACTACCGAATATATGTAATGTTTTTCTCTTCGTTGTGAAAATGATTCAACTCAATAGAACATTGTTTTCGAATAAAATTTATCTTTGCCTGGAATTTCTGTTTCTATTATTTTGTATTTCGAGAGAAAAGAAGATAGAAAACGAGAATAACACGTGTCTATATAAGGATGGACAGATTTTTCATTTGATTACTGAGAAAAACAAAATGGACGATGAAGCATTAGTTGGCTTATGGACCTTTATTTTTGCATATCGTAATGAATATAAAAACACGATTGAAAAATTATTAGTAGCATTTCATTGGTACATGGTAATCGAGAAAAAAATGAAAATCAAGTTGAACCAACAAGTAGAAAAACAAATATAGATTATAATTCTATGTTTACATTTTGTAGTTTACTGAATTTTTGCCAATGTCTGCTCGTCAAGAATGCAGTGCCGATGAGAAATTGAATTTACAGTATGGCAACGGAATATCAAACATCGAATGTTGTTTTACCATTACAAACGATATAATTTTACTGGAAATGGTATGTTTTCATTTTGTTTTATTTTTCTTTGTAGATAAGTGATACATTCGGTCATACCATTGAAATGAATGCGAATTATTATATGGCAAATGGGTAAAATAAATAGATATTTCAACAAAAAAAAAAACGCTTTTTTTCTTAGCAATATAATGCAGGAACGAATCAGCCATTTACTTGCGTTATTTAAAAACTCTTTACGATTTTTCGGCATTTAATCCAAATATGCCTTTTCTTATGTGCATTTCATTTGTCGAAAATAAATCATAAGACATGTGAATTTTCGATTCGTTAATATGATTATTAAATTCTTTTGCTAAGTTAATCATTGTTTCTCTCCATGAAAATGAAAAGTTCTTTCTACGAAAAAGATCTTGAGGATGTTCTTCGATATTAGTAAGAACGATTACTAGATATATTATAATGGCATCTATGTGTTAATTTGTTGTTTTATTTTTGATCGGATTTCGTTGGAAAATGGAATTCGATACCATGTCTTTTTTATTCAAAAAAAAAATTCAAAAAAATGGTGTTAAGTTCAAAGTCATTTTCGTGTTGCAAATCGTCTTATTGATTTATTTTGTCTTATTTCGGCAGCAATTCGATTTGGATTGAATTGTTGATTCAATTTAATGAAGAGAGCAAACATTCCAATGAAATGAATCGGAACTATTGCCATCATCGACAGAACTGTGGTAATAGCTAATGGCTGTCTACAAGCATCTTCCAAATCTTTGAGATTGATAACAGATATCGGTGAGGTTGTCGCTCCCCCTATTGCTACAGCTATTCAATGAATTTCATTCTAATTAACAAATAGAACAAAAGGAATGACAAACTTGTGGCTGTTCCCGATTGAGTCGTCGTTGTTGTTGTTGTTTGTGTGGTGGTTGTTTGAGTTTGAGAAGCAGTTAATACGATACCTGTTGTCGTTAAATTTTCCATTATTGTTGTTGTGCCTAATGGCTAAAAATCACTTTTTGATTTATCAATATAGAATTCAGTTCCTATCTTACTCTTGTTGTCACAGTACCAGTTGTTGGTGGTGTAGTCGTTGTTGTTGTTGTACTTGAAAGACTTGGATTCCAAATATCGAATTGCCAAAATGTTGAATTATCGATCGGAGCTGATTCAGCATCTATATTAATTCAGTTTTATTTCACAAGAATAAAAAAATCAAAATAATCTTACGACAAAAATCATTTCCACTGGATGCACCACTATCTAAAGTCACATAATATCTATGACTCTGAGTCCAAGTGATTGAAGTCTGAATAATAATTGTATTTCCCACATAAGTAACATTTGGTGACCAACCACAATCATATTGAAGAACAATCAATCCATTGAGAGTTGCATCATGAAAACTAATATATGTTCCATTTCGACCTGGACGATTGACACGAACACCATTTTTACTTTGAATAGAGAAAATCGATTGATTTGCAAAAACAGTTCCGAGTGGTGATGCACTTCCTTGAACAAATAATGGTTCTTGTAAATTAGGAGCAGTAAATCCAACTAGAAAAGTAATACACCATGGATCTGATTGAACATCAGTACTATCAATAGCTCCAGCACAGAAGCCTTGTGGACCATATTGTTCAATTGTTGGAGTGAATAGTAAAGTGATCGTGTAAACGCCTAATCATATACAAGATATGTAATGATTTATTTTCTAACAAAAAAAATGAACCTGTGCTTGGATTTTCAATTGCGGTTTTGATAAGACCAGTTGGAGAACTTGTTGTAAATTCCTTTATGGTTTTACCAGGACAACCAACTTCAGCAATTACCATTTCAATAGTCAAATTACCTATTGGTGTTCCGATACAAGCTAAATAATAAAGAAAAAATACAGATTTATATTTTGAAAATACATAGTGAAATTGTTAAAATCTAACCTAAATTAGGTCGAACGCCAGTAATAGATGGAGGTGTAGAACAACCTGTTGGAGGAGTAATTCCATAGAAAAGAAATTGAATAGGAACTGAACTCATCGGGGTTGTTATTGTTGAATTATAGAAATCTTCAATTTGCAAAGCCACAGCATAGTAACTATTAGTTTTATTTAATGTATAAGTAAGTGTACAATTATCTTGATGAAGTGAGAAATCAGGTAATGTTGGTGAACAAACAGAAGCACATTCATCATAAGTATTTGTATTGGCTGGTAAATTGTTTGTTGCCCATCGACAACGAAGAGTATCTGTCGAATCTGCATCGCTCATTTGAACAACATGGACATGTTCAACATTAATTGCTCGATAGATAACTGGAAGTGTTGATGTCACTGGAGATGTATTCAGAATTCCATCAGGTCGAATATTTAAATCTATTTTCCCTGTAACTATCCAAACACCATTTCCTTTTATGGCCAAAGGTAACCAAGCATTACTTGTATATCCAATAACATATGTCTGATTCAATAATAATGAATATTTTGTAAATCGTTCTCCTAATGAATAATCGGTTGATGCGCTAAAGTCCGTACAGAACACATCAGCTGTGATAGCCGAGAAATTCGAACAGGAACCTCCAGCAAAACATGTACAATTACCAGTACCACTGCCAATTAGATTTCCAGTTGCGATGCTTGTATCATTACAAGCATACAAAGTTGGAGTATTAAAAGCACTACGACGCCAAGCATAACGTTGATGAATTAAAATCTCTGCTGTTGCACCTGATGGAGTTGTATTCAAAGCTCGCCTTTTGTTAAAAAGAATAAATCTAATTTTAAAAAGAAAAGTGAATGAGAATACAGAATTTACCAACTGATAATTCCACCACGAAAATGCGACCCATCAATCGGATCTAGTTGAATTGTGAAAATTAAAATAATTAAGCTCACGTAAAACATCTTTATGAAATGAATTCAAATTTTCGTTAATGCATTCAGTTATATACAATCGAAGACAAATCATTCTTCAAACAAAACCTTTAAAACAAAACGTGTATTTACGCGTTAAAAATTCACATAAATGCCATTATAGCCGATTGTAAACACGTTCACCGTTTATTTCAAATTTTTGTCTGTCTGGGTGATCACAAAAAGGAAACGGCTTCAAGCTTTTAATCGACAAACGTAAAATTGAATCCTTCAAAAGCATATAGACATGTCTCGACATTGTGTGTCATCTAATTGAACAATGCGAAAAGAAAAATTGTCGAATCATTTGTTTTTAACGTTGACAAGAAAAAAGAATGAATAGTCAAGCAATAAAATCAAATAAAAAACAAGAAGAATTCGAGATAATTAATTATGAAATTATTTACCGATATGGATTCATTGTTAATTACACTTGAAAATGATTTAAATTTTTGTCAAAATCAATTGATAATAAAGAGGATTTTGATTTTGTTTGGCATTTACTTTTTTCTTATTGAATCACAAAAATCTTCACTTGTTTACATCTAATATAGTAAATTTCATTAAAATCATCTTTTACTTTTATTAAACAAGTTTATTTTAAATAGAAAATCGAGCATATTTTCCAATTATGTTCAGATTCGAATTGTTCCTTTTTTTGTTTTCTTGTCTATAGAAACACTTAGTATCAGCTACTAGTTCAAATTGATAGTTTCGATAGTGGTCGTATGAGTAGAACAGAACTAACCAGTAGATTTATTAGAAGTTTCTGATTGGTTGTTTTATGTGCGTGTGTGATGGTTCGTTCGACTCATTTATTTCAAAAAAAAAGATGTTTCCTTCTACACCAACAGTTTCGTTGAATTTAACAAGTATCGAAAAGAAACTCGCAGCTATCGAATCTTCTTCATCATCATCGACATCGATTAAACCTCAAACACGTTTAACTAAAGTTAATAATGAAACCGAATTAGATGCTCATTTAAAAAGTGAAAGAGTTGGATTTAATGATGAACAATTCGAATATCTAACTCAACAGGTACGAATTATCTTCTTTCGAATAAAATCTTTCGAATGTTTTGTTTATTAGTCACTAACTCAAGCAGATACCGATTATTGGGAAGAAATTTTTAATAATAGTTTAAAACGTCGAAAGAATCTAATAAATTGTTTGTTAGCCGATGATCTTCGACCGAGATCGATTTTATCGTATGATTCGACTTCGACAAGCAAGATTAATCAATTACTTAATGAATCAACAAATATCTCGACAAATAATGGAGATTTTAAATCAGTTTGTTACAATTTTTCGAATTTATCTTTATTCAATTTGATATCTAGGGATGGATTGGTCAACAAACTCAATCGACAATATTCAACGATCTTACGATTGTCGAGCAGCAATACGCTCAAACTGTAGGATTTCGAAGAGATAAAAGAGTGGATTTCAAAATTTCCTTTGATTTAGTTAATAAAATACAATCAAACACGTTCACTGGAAGGTACCGGCGATGGTGATCAACTAATCGTTCAATACAAATCCGTTGCTAAGACTTACGAAACTCAAGTATTTGTTCATCGAATTTTTAGCAAATTGAATAACTTTGTTCTTAGTCGGTGAGTGATATGTGGCATGCTGCCGAATGGATGTCGAATGTCGTCGATTATGATTATCAAAAAAGTGATTTATTTCGTTGTCAACGAGCCATTGTCTTATGTTCACGTGATTATCTCGAGCAAAGTTTTCGTCAAGCTCTCCAAGTGACTTATCATCAAACGGATCTCTACAGTTGTCTATTAGCTTTCATTACATCGAATGACAAAATCTCGGGTTTACAATCAGTCGACGATCGATTAGTCGACGGTGTTTCAGCTTGGCCACTGATTTTCTACGCACTCCGAGCGGGTGATCCGAATTTAGCATTGAGAATTATTCAAAAAGCAAAGTAAAAGAAAATTAATCAAACAAAGAAAGTTTATTCGATGTTTTAGTTTGCCTCAAATTCAAACTCTACTAGAAAATTATCTTTCCAAAGACACGACGTGTTCGACAAGTCGAAATGTCGAGTACAGTCTCGTTGGTAATCCTTACAAACGAGCAGTAATCTGCATTTTGGATCGAACAAATCTAGTCGATGCTCATGAAGATATTCTTCTCTGTCTCGAAGATTTTCTCTGGATCAAACTCTCGCAAATTCAAATCAACAATGAAACTCTCTTTCAAGATCGAACACTCGTTCAATTGACGATCGTTCGTCTTCAACGTTGGATTCTTCGTGATCTCGGCGAAGAATATTTCAAAGCCTACGAACAACCATTTCGTTACGCTCGAATTCTTCTCCTTTGCGGTGCATTCGAATCAGCTTGTGAATTTCTTTTCAAGATTTCACCGACGAAAGTTCATGCCGTTCATCTGGCCATTTATTTCAATGAAAAATATCTTCTCAGTTTGACTTCATCACTCGATGAATGCATGATTATGATTGCAGGCAATAAAACCAATACAGCTTTGAATCTACCGAAGTTAACTGAACTTTATTTGAGAGAGAAATTCGTCAACAATCAAAAATATGCTTGGGAATTGATAAATTATACTTATGCTTTGATTAATATCGAACATTTAGAAGCAGAAACTGAATTTCGAAGATTATTAATTGATTTAACTATGAATTTCGATGATTTACATTTGATTTACGGTCAATGGGCCATTGTTGAAGAGCAAAACACGGTTAAACTTCAACCAGGTACATCGAAGTTTCGTTTTTTTTTCAAAAATCTAAACTTGAATTTATTTGTTGAGGTCTTCTTCATCGTTTACTTGCCAATCTCGATGAATCCGATATCGACGATGTTCTCGTTAGTCTTGCAACGACTATCGAAAAATATCATCGTTCGAATCTTCTCGTCGCTGCAATTCTCTATGAATTAGCTCATGATTATCCTCTTTGCATTCGTTTAACATCGGAATATATCACACAGATCATTCTCGATCGTTTGTTGATTCCGACAACGAATTCAACACCATTGACATTTGTCTATGAACTTGCTCAACGTTTGCAGATGAATCATGAGGAAAATGCACAGAATTACTTTTTACTTTTGGATATTTACGCGTTTGTGGATTATTATTTGAGAACTGAACAGATTCAACGAGCTTTTTTGGTTTTAAAACAATTGAAATTATTTCCCTATGGAAAAGATGAAGATGAAGATGAACAAGCAAGACAATTGTTTACTTCGAATAAATTAGTACGAACTTCTTCTTTAAAGAAAATAATAATAATTCAATTTCGTTTTAGTTTCAACAATTATTTCCTCATCTTTGTCTTGCTGCTCTTCGTACTCATTTACTAGTCATTCAACAGAATCCATGTTCGACATTAAATGAAGATGAAACAAATCAATATGAATTCTATCGTCGAACAGCAGCACAAGATCTCACACATCTCGCTGAATTTGCACATATGCAATCGCAATTATTCACACGAACACAATTACGATCCATCGATCGATTAACTGAACAGGCCAATCAATACTATGATCAAGAGATGTCTTTTCACTGAATTTGTCCCTTTTTTTTGTTATTCAGATTAAACTAGATTAATAAACGAAAATGTACATTGAAAGATTTTTCATAGTAGTGACTTAGCCTTGGAGAAATAGACCGAACAACAAGTTTTCTTTTATTTTTTATAGTTTTTTGGAAAATCTTTTCATAATAAAATTAAAAGATAATTTTCCATGAAAAAGCCAACATCTTCACGACAGGTTCGACTATCCAAATTAAACAGGGTCATTCAGGATGATCAATACGGTCGCCGTAACGGTACAAAACGATAGCGTTATAGCCGTGGTAATTCAACCTGGGTACTGACATTCTATTAGTAGTATCTCTCTTTAAAACTATGATGCAAACAGAATATCGTTTAAAGAATATATTCTGTATCACATTCAAGAAATACTAATCAAAGTATATTGTTCCATATACTATAAAATTAAATGGTAAACTGAGTAATAAATATATTAATTTATATAATATTTTATATTGGTATACGATTTTTGTAATTTTTCGTACATAAATCAGCTCGGTTGATTCGAGCCGATTTGTTTTATATTCTAACTTCGTATAATATTTCAACTCTGTTTATAGATGATAGTAAAAACGACCGCAGATCGAATAAGCACGGTCGTATCCGGTATCGTTTTGTACTGTCATGGCGACCGTATTGATCATCCTGGGGAGACTATTTATTCACCAGTCTCAAATGATTACTGGAAAAATGCCCTCGATTATTATTCCTCTTCTTCATCATGGTCGTTGCCAAGAACTCGAGTTGTAATGGTCAATGATGTGATTGCAGATGCAAACGACAAAGAAGAATTCATTAACGAATGGTTAAAAAAATATAGTCAGTCGAACCGAAAATCTTTGAAGAGAAAAAGTTATTTTAATTTCTTATAGTTTGGGCTAATGATTCCGACGAAGAAATCGATTTAGTAAATGATATTCATAATTTTAGCGCAAGTTCTCTGGGTAAGAAAATGTGGAAGTTAGTGTAAAAAAGGCAATTAAATTATTTAGACTTTGATCCTGAAATCAACAAATTAAAATCTGAAAACGTCTTGTGACTCCTCAAACAGCAACAAACATCAATGATATTTGATTAGTTGATTTGATGCTTATGTTGATATTAATCGATAGAAAATTATTTGTTTCTACCGTCTCGTTCTATTTTAAATCGATTTCTATCTCTCACTGATGATGTTGGTTGATCCATCGAAAGGTCCGGTTTTTCAATAAAATCGTTATATAAAAACCTCATATTCTTGGTCTATTATCAACAAAAAATATTTTCAAAAAGAAACATAAAAAATTTAAAGTAAAATGTCATTTTGATTAACTTCAACATCGACTTTTGGTGTTAAAATCATTTTACAAGAATATCTCGAACTAAAAAAATATATGAGATAATTTGTTCGACTGAATACAATATCACTTACCAATCTATGCATGTTTTTGCTGGTATCTACTAGAGATTCTTATTCGAGAGAATGATATCATATGAGATATCATCACCTCGATTCACCCTGTAACAGTATCTCTGATAGAACTTCGTTTAACTTGATTTTTTCTTCACTTGTGCATGATTGTTTTAAATATTCGATTCTGTGCTCGTTGAGTCTCCATTGATCAGCTAATGATGTTGATAAAATTCCAACGTTAGCTGCAGCAATATTAAATGAGAGATTACCATCATTCCATAAAATACCAAGGGAAGCTATCCCTTGAACTGCATTGTAGTTGATCCAAAGACTAATTGGATAATCATCAAATATGATTTCATCATCTTAAAAGGGGTCAGATTATTGACATTTTTATGTTTAACCTACTTACCATCTTCATTTTCATCAGCTAATGACGGAATTTTCAAAACTGGATGAAATAAAACAACTCGATGAGCTAATTTACGATATATTAGATGCAATTCTGCATCAATTAAATTCCATTGACCAAAATCGAAAACATTCTGATAAATTAGAATGCAAACTTTTCGCATTTGTAAACCTTCTGCAACATCACCACCAGTTGAAATAAGTAAGATGCTATCGATATCTTCTTTCCTATAAGTCTTTTCTGTGATACGAGGGATATGGTCATGCATCAATTTTCGAATGAAGTTCAGTAGCCAAACGACTGTTTCTAACAAATTTGTCTTTGATTCATCATGATGAAACGAAAAATGATGCAAAATACAGACATGTTTTCCAGAATACACACAATCAATGATAAATGACATGCAAGGACCCAACGAATGATGGCATTACGACTCGATACAGCATTATTAACAGATGTTAAATCTTTATTTCTCTTCTTCATCTTTACAATCATAATCATTGGTAGTAATGTTTTCTTAAATGTTCCATTGACATTATTCGTTCTCGAACAAGTTCCACGAACTGGTGATCATCTTGACCTTTGGGATGTTTGTTATCTACAGTTTACTTCAAATTAGTCCTTAATTTCATTGAATTATTTAATCGAGCAAAATAAATAATAAAAATTCAACTTCCATTTCGCATTAGATGAAATAATCGTGAATAATGTCGAACTATGGGTTTTTTTCTCTTGCGTTCTCTGATATATCAAAATTATTTTCTCTTTCTGTTCTTTCTCTACCTTTGCGTGGTGTCAATAAAATGAAAGAATGAAAAACATTTTGTTTTTAAGCATGTTGGAAATTTTTCTAATTTGGCTTTCTCCATCTTCAAATCTAAGGAGTATAAATGGGTTTTGTTTTCAACTTGGGACTGGTTAATCTTTATGTTGTCATTAGAACAACTACAAAATATTTTAGATGGGTCTTGGCGAATTAAAGTTCGAGTTTTGTTTATCGATTACGATATATTGACTCATTTTTTTCAGCCGAGACCAAAACCAGCTGTGATCTGTATCAATCACGATCAACGAAGAGCAAATTTTTCAAATGAAAATTATACAATTTTGACTTTGGATATAATTGAAGAATCAAATCGACAAGAGTATATTTAAATGCTTTAGTTTTTCTTTCGATTAAGATGTTCTAAATGTAGATTAAATCAGATTTGGAATGAAATCTTTCCGAAAGAAACCGAAATCACATTTTCCGAAGATCAATGTCCAATGATTTTTGCGATTGATCGTCAAGTTTCAATCCGAACTCATCCGCCACAATTTTTCTATCGATCGAATAGAATTCATTCGATGGATGAATTGAAAATGTTCAAAGAAGAATTTGATCGAAACGAAAAGTATTTTGAATCGAAATTTTTTCGAAATATTGTTTGTTGCCAAGATTTGGTTGTTATGCTTTGCGAATATTTACCATTGAACGATATTATTTCGACGTTTACACTCGATATTCTTCAAGAATTAGAATACCGTCGAATGAAATTATTCATTGAATATCCAACAGACAAAATCACTTCGAACCACATTGTTTCAGTTCGTATACAGGCAGCTGAATGGAGAAAAACATTCGAATCATCAACGAACGTTGTATTTCCATCGGTTAAAACATTAATTATTGAAGATTTCAATGCGAGACGACAATTTTCATCGTGCTCAATAAAAAATTGTTTTCCAATTCTCAATTATCTCATATTTGAGTCAGTTAACAATCGATCAATTGATATGCGAAGATTTTCTAGTCTATTTTCAAATTTTCCGCCAACACTGACGCATTTTAAAATCTGTGGCTCAACAGTTCGTTGTTCTCATGATGAACACCGTCCTCTATTTTCCATTCCAACAACTTTCAATCAACACATTCAAAGTTTTCAATTAAATCTCTCTGAAACATCTCATTCAAACGACAATCAATGTTTACAATTTTTGGAGAATTGTATTTTCAATACTTTAACTGATTTCATTCGAATTATGCAACAAATTCGACATGTGCAATTAATTTTACCAACGAATCTTATTCAACCATTGATAGTTCTTCAAGAATATTGCCCAAATCTAAATAAAATCATTGTTAAATCAAGATAATAAAACATGACAAAAAAATGCATTTCTATGTTTTGTATTCTAGATAAAAATGCTTGTATGTTTTACGAAAATCGCTCTCAATAAAAAGAAAGTGATTTTAGGGGGACTTTTTAGATCTCGATCTGTCATTATGTGAACTTCTTAGTGATCGATCGGCTCGAATTTTACAAGCAGTCCTGATCTACATTTATCATAATCGAAAGTTTTCAATCTCTGATTACTTCTTAGAAAACTACATTGTTTACTCATTGAATATAATTCATCACGAACAGTAGAGAATATTTTCTCTCGAGAATAAATTTCATTTTCTGTTTTTTTTTTCGATTTCAATAGATTTTGGCAAAGAAATTTTCCTAATTATCCATTTCATTTCTCTCTTGATAAATGTCCGATGTTATTTGGAATCAATCGAGAAATAAAATATAAAAATAATAGATTCATTTTCACTCATCGACCGAATTTATTATTCGAAAAAAATGAAAATCTTATTAAATTACAAGACAAATCTTTTCTCACTGAATTCCATCGAAATGAACAATATTTCGTAAGAAATTTCTTTGATTGAAAAAAAACAAAATTTCCATTTCTCAAACTTTCGATAGAAATCAAAATTCGTTCAAGCAACATTCTTTTCTCCAGATATACTCATTCAATTACTTGAATATCTTTCGTTAAATGATGCTGTCGAAATATTTTCACCGGAAATTCTCGTTTTTCTATCGAAAAACGATAAAAAATTGCCCATTATCGATCCGAACGAGCATTTCCTAAGTACAACAATGCAAAACATAAAGCCAGACAAAATCAATGCACTACATTTACAAGCATATAAATACAAACAAACATTGAAAAAGATTCCAAACAGACAATTTCGTTTTGTTCAATCGTTGATTATCGAAGAACTCTATGATAACCTACAAATACCGGATTTAAAAAATCATTTTCCTTCATTAATTAGTTGTACTTTTCATTTCAATGATGAGATTAATATTCGACGTTTATGTCGACTACCAAATCTTCTACCGAAAACACTTGAGCGTTTTCAAATACGGTGTTCGACACTCTCCTGTTCACATGATCGATTTAAATATTTATACATGGAATCAACATTTCCCAATCAAAATATTCAAATATTTGTCTTACATCTATTTGAATTCTCTCAATCGAATCATGATTCATGTTTTCAAATGTTAGACAAATGTCAATTGAGAACAATACTTGATTTTATTCGAATTATGATTTATATTCAACGGATTCAATTGATTATCTATGAAGATAATTTAGATGTACTATTGGATGTTTGTCAATGGATTCAATTAGTTGAATATTGTCAACGATTGAATAGAATTACGATTAAAGTTAAAGCAAAAAATACATGTGATCTATCGATTGTTAATCGAATTCAACATGAATTAAAATCTGTACGAAATCAAATAAATTTTCAAGTTAAAACAAATCTTTTTTAAATATTGTAGAAAAAGAGAACGCACTTTTATCTTATCTTTTCTTTCTTTTTCCAACATAAGAAATAAACACGTCATAACTATTACTATAATGACAATATAGAATATAGTTACTTACGAATTCTTCCCAATGTTTATCTAGCTTGGTCAGGTAAACATAATTATGACTTTCTCGACTCGATTGCACATGTACGACAAGTGATACGTTTGACAATCTAGATGAATGTATCGACTTGATGAAATTGTTTATATAATAACTTCAGAAACATATGTCCACAACAACTATCTCTTGTGATCGCAGATGTTTTACAATTAGTTAAAATCAGTTTAGATTTTCTATCAAAAGAGTATTATACCGATTTGTGATGTCTTGAAACAAGCTTTGAACGACGACTATACCAATGAAGTCTCAATCAATTCCGCTAAATTCACACTATCAACTTCACTTCAGATAAAAATAAAGATGCTCTCGATTGCACATTTATGTATACAAAAATATTCGAGGAAATTTTATTTATTATCGATTTTGATGAGCAACATACGCAGCGCGATAGAAATTGGGTTCATATTTGACCAATAGTCGAGTATGCATATCCATTTTGTTGGACACAATATATCAAAATTCGCTTCTTAGACATTGTTTTCATGGAATTTTACTTCTCTAAACCAAATATTGCAAACAACAGAATTCAATCGTAAACAATCGATGAACAATGAAAACCAGCACAACATGTATTAGTTGATCAAACAGAAATACAAGAAATTCATAGACGCTCACTTTATTACTCCGAAAATATATTAACAATAGAAGCCATACTCTTTCATAAACCGAAATAGATCCAAGTTTTGTTTATTAATACTAAAAGTCAATAAAATCATCTGACCAGGTTTCTCGTTTTTGATGAATACAATATGCGGTAGTATCATGAGAGTTCGCAATCAGTTTAAGGTTCATACGCCAAAGACAATACTTTTAAGTTCACATCCTTTTCAGTACTACCTATTAATCAACATTTATTCATAAAATGATAAATCAAAACTGCAATAAAAATACGACAAAAATAATTTTTGTATAATTCATATAAAAAACAAACACACAAGCCATTGAATTCATTACATGTTTATATCAAAACAAGCCATGAATACATTAGAAAGTTTAATAAAAGAATTGACAACATATCCACTCTCCAATTAAATAGCGATTAATCGAAACATAAACGCAATTTTTTTCTTTTATCAGTTAAAATTTTTTTTAATCGTTCACGAAGGTCTACGCTAGGAATCGGTAATTCAATGGGTTCTTTAGTTTCATAAACCACTACTTTCTCCTCTCTGAAGACCACTGCTCCCGCACTTCTCAACAATAAACACACAATCATGGATAGCCAATGACAATTATTCGTCCTAAACCAAATATTAAACAACTGATCTATCGAGACACAGGCAAGTATATCAAAACCCTTTTGTTTCATATAACAAGCATACAGGAGTTCCGGATCTACTTCCTCTAAACAAGAATTCATCACTCTTTCCATGTTTGTCCATTTGTACCAACCGTGTCTTTCACTATCGTTTAAAGTCAGTTCCAACCATTTAACAATTACTTCCTTCGTTATTGCTTTCTCATCTAGTGCTTCAATAGCATTCCATGCACTGCATTTGACACATTCATCCTTATCTGTTACACCGACCACCCACTTATCAATTACTTCTTTTGTTGCTGCTTTCTCACCTAGTGCTTTAACAGCATTCCAGGTACTGCTTCTGACCTTTGCATCCCCATCTGTTACACCGACCACCAACTTATCAATTAGTTCTTTTTTTGCTGCTTTCTCACCTAGTGTTTCAATAGCATCCCATGCACTGCTTCTGACCGATCGACACTCATCTGTTACACCGACCACCAATTTATCAATTACTTCTTTTATTGCTGCTTTCTCACCTAGTGCTTTAACAGCATTCCAGGTACTGCTTCTGACCTTTGCATCCCCATCTGTTACACCGACCACCAACTTATCAATTACTTTCTTCGTTATTGCTTTCTCACCTAGTGCTTTAACAGCATCCCATGCACAGCTTCTGACCCATTCATTCTCATCTGTTACACCGACCACCAAATTATCAATTACTTCTTTTGTTGCTGCTTTCTCACCCAGTGCTCTAACAGCATTCCATGCACTGCCTCTGACCCATTCATTCTCATCTGTTACACCGACCACCAACTTATCAATTAGTTCTTTTGTTGCTGCTTTCTCACCTAGTGCTTTCATAGCATCCCATGCACTGCTTCTGACCGATCGACACTCATCTGTTACACCGACCACCAATTTATCAATTACTTCTTTTATTGCTGCTTTCTCACCTAGTGCTTTCATAGCATTCCATGCACTGATTTTGACCCATTCATCCTTATCTGTTACACCGACCACCAACTTATCAATTACTTTCTTCGTTATTGCTTTCTCACCTAGTGCTTTCATAGCATTCCATGCACTGATTTTGACCCATTCATCCTTATCTGTTACACCGACCACCAAGTTATCAATTACTTCTTTTGTTGCTGCTTTCTCACCTAGTGCTCCAATAGCATCCCATGCTCTGCTTCTGACAGCTTCATCCTCATATGTTACACCGACCACCAACTTATCAATTAGTTCTTTTGTTGCTGCTTTCTCACCTAGTGCTTTCATAGCATCCCATGCACTGCATTTGACACATTCATCCTTATCTGTTACACCGACCACCCACTTATAAATTACTTCTTTTGTTGCTGCTTTCTCACCTAGTGCTCCAATAGCATTCCATGCACTGATTCTGACCCCTGCATCCTCATCTGTTACACCGACCACCAACTTATCAATTAGTTCTTTTGTTGCTGCTTTCTCACCTAGTGCTCCAATAGCATCCCATGCTCTGCTTCTGACAGCTTCATCCTCATCTGTTACACCGACCACCAACTTATCAATTAGTTCTTTTGTTGCTGCTTTCTCACCTAGTGCTTGAACAGCATCCCATGCGTGGTGTCTAATAGTGGCATATGTGTGGGATACACAGTCAGCTATCAGTGTGAGAAGCATGTTTGACGGATTAGATATGGTTGTGGCAGTTATAAAATAAAGTGTGTTCGTTTTCTCTTCTGGATCTTCACTTTTAAGCAAATTGATGAATGTATTAGTAATGATTTCGTGGCAGGTCACAGATTGATTTGTGCTCAATGATTGTGAAAGGTACCGCGTGTACTCTCTATTGGGTTGAAGTATGTTATGTTGAATTATTTGTGCAATTCGTTGGAGAAGATTAGTTCTCATATTAGTATCACCATGTTCGTAGGTAGCTTCAAGAGAAGCAATAATTAGTTGCATATGTCTGATACCTAGGAGATCCTTATGCTTCTTTAGTATAATGCTCCAAAAACTGTTATCGATCGAAGCTTTTGGACATAACCCACCGATGAAAGTGAACATCAATGCATATCGTTGGTTGTATTTCTGTTCTCGAATGAATTTGATCGCGTTTTTCCGTGATGTTGTTGTTAGTTGATTGATTATATATTGTGCGGCAAAGTATTCTTGAAAACTAAGATGGATGAAATAATGATCTTTGTCTAATTCGTTACATGTGCCGATTCCTTTTTTGTTCGATGCTTTAAGCACACCAAAATTTAGAATATGTGGGTGCGCTTTTAATGATATGTTTAGTTGTTTTAAAACTTCTCTCAATAAGTTTGCTCGTATAATAATTTGATTTTCTTTCATGGCTTCAAACGCCAGACATTGTAGGAATTCTAGTTCCTGTTTACATTCGTCATAAATTTCATCATCAGTTAATAGGTTTAAGGATACATCAACATTTTTGCGTGGCAAATATCTACGGCATAGCCATTCGATTATTTTTGTGTATAATGTTGTGACTGTTAGATTTTGTGTCGATGAGAAATTGTCGTCACTCCAAATACTACAAATAAGTTCCAAATTTACTGGAATATGTGCAACACCAAAAACGCTGGGCCTTAATTCTAGAAATTGCAACAGATATTGACTTTTGCTCGATGCATCAATTGATTCATCTGTCACTTGGTGAAAAAACTGATATATGTATTCTTCGACATTTTTATCCGTAAATCCAGTAATTTCCATTTTTACCTTATACGATAATGTATTCAAATAGGGACGTGATGTCAATATGTGATGAGGAGTTTCAAGTAGTTTTTGAAGTAAATCCTTAAGATAAGGTGGTACATCTTGTGCAAATTCATCGTATCCATCGAGTATCCACAAGATTTTTTTAACATCAAACTGTTGTTCGAATTGTGCTTCGTCTTCTTTCGACAGATCATCTTGAAAAACTTCTCTTTTAATAATATCGATTAGAGAATACGTTTTTCCACTTTGCGGTAGAGGATACTTATCGATTGTTAAATTACGCAATTGAATCACAACAAGGATTTTGTATTGCTGAAAGTATGCTCCAGTTGCCCACTGATAAGCAGCAAATCGACAAAACGTTGATTTACCAATTCCTGCTCGTCCAAAAACAAGAACTTGTTTTTCAGGTGTTTTACATGGTTCGAATATTTTCTGTATATCTATGGAAGTTTTTGGTGCGTAAATATTTTCGTAAGTACCCAGAATAGCAGTGTGATGCGATATATCGCGCATTTGATTTTCTTTTTCCTGTTGATCTTTGGTATTGACAATTACTAAATTGATATAACTGTCTTTGATTGGAAACGATTTTTCTGGATTCATAAAACGTTCAATACGACTGTTTCTTTGATATTTATATTTGATTAATTCGCATAGGTAACTTGGTTTATCATCTATCGTTAATGTTGAATTACTGTTTGGGTGTGTTGCATTTTTCTTATAATACATTAACCATCGCATGATGTAGTTGATATTTGATATATCTGTAGCGTCATCGAATTCAGCATACGAACCATTGTAATCATGAATCACTGTCTGCAACCAATCACTAGGCTGTAATGTGCTTGGATCTATGAGGAAACATGGAATGATCTTTTTAAATCGTTTTTGAGCGTATTGAAATTCGAATCGACACTCAAGAGATTCTTGATACTCCAGTGTTAAAAAGCAATAAACAACTTCAGCGTTTTCTACTCCAACAGCCAAACTAAATGAGAATTGTATGATGGAGAGATATATGAAAATATAAACGATCTTAAAAATTTTACCTCTCATGAATACTATACATATCAGCAGGTTGAAACCATACTGGAATATACTCAGCTTTCATTTTCTTAGAAATTTCTGATACCAAATCATAGCTGTTCTCATGATATGATAGCATAACATGCTTTCCTTCAGGAATGTTAACACTAGAATAAATACAATTTATGCGATTAATTTGGCTTGTAGATATAAAACATAATCATTTAGTCTTTCAATTTCTCAAAAAAAGAATGGTAAATCGAATACTTATATTTCTGCTTTTCTCTGTTAACTATCTGTATACGGTGATCATCATGATCGAAATGATGTATCAAACAGACTCACCATTCTGTAAGATTTATGGTCGAAATACCATTGTCATCATGATCAACTTTCGTGACACGTAACTTTGTTCCAGGCATAAGTATGATTTCTTGTTCGTTTGGTATTGCTGAATAGGAAGTAATATCTTTCCCATAAGCTGAGTCGATGCAGAATAAAACACCCTTATCACATTTGAAACCACCAGCAAAGTCATCACTTTTCGAACAAGACGTGATACTCCACCAAGTATGTATATTATTTTCTTTGAAATCAGAAGCCTTGACATTACTAACACCACGCCATACTTCACATGGAAGTGATGGTAATTTGTAAAGTCCAGTAAGCAATAATTTGAGATAAGGAAACCATCGTTTCAAAGAAGATCCATCTTCATTCCGAAGTGCCTTATTTAACTCTCCATACAAAGGTATTGTCATCGTATAAAGATAAATAGCTGCTGCTTCGTTTATGGGGATATTTGGATGGTTAATAAACTTTTCCTTTGCTGTTTCAACATGTGTCAATGCATCAAGTACTAAACCAGCAATGGGTTGTACAGCTTCTTCTAACGAAACGAGTGGTTCTGTTTCAAAACCTGATATCGGATTGTAAGTCTCTGTCTCAAGTTTCGAGAGAGAAGCAGTTATAAACCGATTGTTTGAGAGCGTCATTTGATGCTAACTTGAATTATTGATTATCTATAACAAACGGAATTTTTATTCATTGTTAAGAATTAGTTCTGTCCTAACTAAATGTAAAGGGAAAATTATTTGCATACTGTGCTCGAAAAGAGAAAACAGTAAATATGTTTTTTTTATCAACCATTAAAAAATCATTCATACATGGAAACGGTACCGCTTATTTATGTCACTAGATGATGTCAGTAGTGTCCGATTTGAAAGTTGAATTCAACTTTACAACTTGAAATTTCAAGTTTCAACTTTCAATTTTATATCTTCAGATATCTTCAGTTGAATTTTCAAATTGGACATGTATGAACCTTTTTTTAGTCACATTTCGATGTGTTTCAATAAAACTTAACCGAGAAAGAGAAATTGAGTTTCAAACGCAGGGTCATATTTTGTACTTTCTTATTTGTATAATGTTACATCATTTGCAAGGTAAAACAGTACGAAAAAGGACTCGTTAAAATAATATGCACCCTTTAGTCATAAACATTCATTAGTGTTGCGTGACGCTTCTATATATATACGATACGACGTTTTATTCTTCATAATTGTACAATTAGAATCATGGATAATCAAACGAATACTAATACGATTGCTCTTCCTGAACCTCATACATATCAAATTGTGCTTGGTTGTATTGCATTTTTTCTCGTTTTACCATTTGTATTAGTTCCATTCAGTCGATATCCTTTGGGGAGTACAGGTGCTGTTCTCGTTGGTGCTCTTCTTATGGTTGTCACAACTGTTATCGATCAAACAGAAGTTTACACAATAATCGGAGATGTTAATAATTTAAAAACAATATTTTTATTATGGGGAATGATGATTATCTCGTCGTTTTTCGAACGTGAACGTGTTGTCGATCATTTACTAACAAAACTTTTTCCTGCTGAACTTTCATTTTACTGGTGGATTGTTCGATTAAGTATCATCGATTCAATTCTCGCTGCACTATTTACAAATGATGTTGCCTGTGTGATATTAACACCATTAGTTTTACAAAAATGGATCGAACAAAAACGAGATAAAAAAGAATTGAATACTCTATTGTTAACAATTGCAACACAAGCAAACATTGGAAGTACATTGACAATTTTTGGCAATCCACAAATGGCTTTGATGGCATCGAAATCGAATGATTTTGTTGACATTCACAGTCGATTAGAATTGAAAACTTGTGTTGAATATTTATGGTTGCCAGTATTTATTGTATGGCTATTGAATGTAGGTTGTCTTATGTTATGGTTTCGTTTCAGTCGAACTAACTCGAACGATGTAAATTCATCGAAAGATGATTCTAGTGAATTAGGAACTGTTGAACAACCATCGATATCGACTGTTATTTCTCCACCAACACCAAATCTATCTCAATGTTCATTTAGTGAACGTTATCGATTGAAACGATCGAAATTAATGCGAGATCGTAGTGTTTCAGTTGCTTCATTTCCAAGTCTAGCAGATGAAGCCGAACAAATCGATGAGTCATTTCTACCATCAGAATCTCGACGTTTCAAACTCATACTATTCATATTATTACTCATCGTCATTATTTTATTATTTATTTCAAATAGTAAAATCTATTTTGATATTGGTCTCGTACCTGTTGGTGCAGCGATCATTCTCCTTGTTGCAGATACATTTATTAATCATCGACCTCCAATCGCCATCTTAACTCGAATCGATTGGAATGTTCTTCTTCTCTTTTTTGGTCTTTTTGTTTGGCTCAGTGGACTCAATTCAACTGGTATTCCTCATCGCATATGGTTTGTACATAATGATTATCGAAATTCAATTGAACTTTTTCTATTCTAGGGTTGCGTTAGGTCTTGATACTGCATCCTTGAAAAGTATTCGAGCTCTTTTTCTCTTTTTTATCTTCACAATTGTTGGTAGTAATATTTTCTCGAATGTTCCATTGACATTACTTGTTCTCGAGCAAGTTCCACGAACTGGCGATCATTTGGATTTGATTTTATATCTTGCTTTTCTGACTACGATTGCTGGTAATTTGACACTATTTGGTAGTGTGGCGAATTTAATCGTTGCACAAAAAGCTCTCGCAAGTTCATTGGAACATCGATTTGATTTTTGGACCTACTTGAAATTCGGTTTTCCTACAACGATTGTATTTAGTCTCATTGGAATGTTTATTATTTATGGTCTAGTTCAAGTTATTCATTGATTTTTACGAGAAGATTTATTTCAAATGAAACAGATAGCTTTTTAGAGAGCAGCACGAAATTCTGTCATAGAAAAATTCGGATCGATTTTACGACCAGCTGGATAGCAAATTTCCTTGTGTGCTTGTACATGTTCAGTCGGTACATTGAAAGCTGCTTTAAGTGCTCGAACACCACGTACATAACTTTGCCATTGTACTTCCGGCCAATAGATATGTCCAACATCTGTTGGCGGAATGCCAATGCCTTCGGCTTCAATACCAATAGCGTATTGATTGGAGAATAATGATGGATCGGTGACTTCACCTGCGTGATAGGCAAGACCAGCGGCAATTGTAAACCAAGTACCACTTCGACCGAGACCAAGTTGTGCTAATGGTCCTGGAAGATCCGGTCGACCATCTCGAACAATTGGCAATGATGGATAATCTCCTGTTGGGGCACCAGCTGTATGATGGCAAATAATACTTCGAATTTCAGTTAATGGACCATGAGCACGTGTTTTCCAACCATCGACTTCAGTCACATTCAAACCAGCATTACGAAGAATTTCAGCTAAATTAGTGACCATTAAACCGCTGGTAATATGGCTCAAACTGAGACATATTAAAATAGTACGAATGCCGAGCATATTTTTAACTTGTGATTCTATTCTTTTCGATTATTTTTCTATCTTATATATGCGCGTAGAAACGATAAGAAAAAAAGATTTATCGAACAGGTGTGTATGAATACATCGTTTTATTTAAATCGACAGAAAAAAGATTAGATTTCAAAGTGCCGCACGAAATTCATCCATAGAAAAATTCGGATCGTCTTTTTGAAGAGCTCGAACACCTTTCAAATAACTTTGATATTGCACTTCAGGCCAAGAGCAAGTTGGGCTATTGGACCACTATTTTTCATTAGAAAGAGAAAGAAACATTCAATTTTTTCTTTTTTTATTAATAATACAGCACAAATCGATAGAATTGACCATTTAATTTTATGACAAATATCTTGAGGGTGCGGCTAAAACTATTGTTATTGTTCCATCTTTGTTGATAAAAACATACTTTCGAACCATGTCTAGAATCGGATGAGTAATATTTCCTAATCGATTTAGAGTTTGACTATCGGAGATATTCATAGCTGAATTTCCATCAATAGCATTCAATATTGAATTGTTGTATTTAACAATTCGATCTGGTGATGTTTTAAGATATAGATTTCGAATGAAACTATCTTGTGTATTGACGTAAAGAAGAAAATGCTCTTGATTTTTTCACTTGTGCAGTCGTTACAACACAATCCACGAAAAATAAGAAAAGCAAAGCCTTTCTCGAAACAATTTTTTTTTTCTAGATCTATCAACGTCTATTATCAACTGTTTGAAAAACTTTCGAAAGCAACCATATGATTGATGAAAGTAACACGTTTGTATAGAAATGTTTCAATCATCTTTGCATATATTTTGCTTTCATTTTAACTATCGATTAGTCATGAATAAACGAAACAAAACAACCAATAAAAATAAACAAAAACGCGGACGTGGACACGATCTCCACTTATTGTAAAACCGTATACCAAAAAAAGTGCACTAATCATAAAAATAAAATCAATGGTATGACAAGACCATGTCGGAGAAGTTGATCAACCATGCATTTCTTTATCGGAATAACAGAGCAGATACATTCTTGATATGGTATCGTTTTATATGAATATGTTGCATTCATTGTAAAGTTTGACATTCGAAAATTGAGCAACATTTTGTTGTTTTATGAATCAAAACAATGAAAGAATTTAGCTAAAGAAAATTCTGAGTTTTGGGAAACAGCAGCAAGTATTGTAGACTGTATTCAAACAATTTGAACTAATAACTATCGGAAAACAATAACTGACATGTATGGAAATCAAGGTAAGAATAGAGGAAGAGATATAGGCATCATTCGACAACATATGAATAAGCATTCAGGAAGATAAAGATCATTTCCTTCTGCCAATTGCTAACATAACATATTATTTATCAGTGGCATCTACGTATATGTGTATTATCTCAAAGATGAGAAATCGTTCCAATCGTGTTGTTTGTTGATTAAATAATTGAAAATAGGTTTTGTAATAATCACTAGTGACTTCATCGAATTTCATTGAAAAGATTTGTAAATGTTCGTTCAGTGATGAAAATTGGATTTGAAAGAATGAAATAGATCGAAAGAAAATAATTATCGAAATAGGTTTGACTTAATTCATAAGCAAATCGACGACGAGGATCGGTTTCAATACGAAAAAAGAATTCATCGATTTCAGTGAGCTGATTGTTCGATGCGTAATCTTTTAAAGCAGTGAGATACGCACCGATAGAACAAGAAAAATAAACACAAAAATAATAACACCGACGACGTCTAGATTATTTCATTTCTTTATATGTGTATGAACCGTGAATACAAAAAAAGAGAAAGATGTTCTGTGCAGGTGTCGAACCTGCGACCTTCTGCGTGTTAAGCAGATGTGATAACCGCTACACCAACAGAACTGACTAGAATCTCGGATCATCTGGCAAGGATTTTAATTTTTTATGAAAAATAAGATGCAAAAATGTGTTCCGTGCAGGAGTCGAACCTGCGACCTTCTGCGTGTTAAACAGATACGATAACCGTTTCGTCAACAGAACTGAGTAGAATCTTGGATCATCTGGCAACGATTTTAATTTTTTATGAAAAATAAGATGAAAAAATATGTTCCGTGCAGGTGTCGATCCTGCGACCTTCTGCGTGTGAAGCAGATACGATAGCCGTTTCGCCAACAGAACTGACGAGAATCTTGGATCTTCTGGCAAGGATTTTAATTTTTTATGAAAAATAAGATGCAAAAATATGTTCCGTGCAGGTGTCGATCCTGCGACCTTCTGCGTGTTAAACAGACGCGATAGCCGTTTCGCCAACAGAACTGACGAGAATCTTGGATCATCTGGGAAGGATTTTAATTTTTCATGAAAAATAAAATGAAAAAAATGTTCCGTGCAGGTGTCGATCCTGCGACCTTCTGCGTGTGAAGCAGATACGATAACCGTTTCGTCAACAGAACTGACGAGAATGTTGGATCATCTCGCATCGATTTTAATTTTTCATGAAAAATAAGATGAAAAAAAGAAAAAATATGTTCTGTGCAGGTGTCGAACCTGCGACCTTCTGCGTGTTAAGCAGATGTGATAACCGCTACACCAACAGAACCCGAACTTGATGGGTGGAATTACAGTGCATGTTCCTAATAAGAACAGTTTTTAATGTAAAATGCATGGAATTGTTTTTTCTTTCACTAAATGAATAATCTGAGAATCAAAACATGAAAAATCCAATGTTGCTCCGCTAGAGAAAACGTTTATTAATGAATTTTACATCAAACTCCAGCGGTTGAGGTTTGACCAAGGTTTCTTCTGTCTTTTTACATACAGTTAGGAGATACAACGTAAGTATCGGTTTATACGGAGCGAAAATTCTTTCAAAATGACTTAAGCAAAAAAAGATGATCGCTGATTCGTTGTTCTTTTTCAATTGTTGCCTGTTGATGATCAAGTTTACGAAGTGTATCCTTTAAAAATAAAAATTTTAAATACAGAAATAAAAAAACGATCGACCATTTTACTTGTCGAAATTTAGCATTTTGTGTGACAAGTTGTTGTTGATTTTTTTGCTTAAAATATCGGTAGCCAACGTACGCATATTCAAACAGAAAGGTAAACATGCCGGCGATTATGCCCATTCGCTCCATCCAGGAACAATAGCCACGTGCCATTACTGCTTGGATTATTAAGACAGCTATTGCACAGACAAGATAAACGAATGGTGGGCCGTATGGACCAGAGAAAGTTAATATCATCTTTTGAATTGCTTCGATCAAGATTTTGCAAATCTTTGATGTGTACGAAATACCAACGAATAGAACATTTTTGTTCTTCTTGTCAAATGAAAATCAAAGTGACGTCTTGAAAAAGAAAACAACTGATAAAAAAATAATCTTTTCTTCTCTCTCTCTCTCTTTTTATCACCATTTAACTGCGAACGAATTAGAATTCAGATCTTGATTCACATATTTTTATTTTAATAAATATTTTAGAGAGCAGCACGAAATTCATCCATTGAAAAATTCGGATCGTCCTTTCGACCGATTGGATACGCTATTTCTTTATGTCCTCGAACAAGATCCGTCGAGACATTAAATGCTTTTTGAAGAGCGCGAACACCTTTCAAATAACTTTGATATTGTACTTCAGGCCAATAGATGTGACCAACATCTGTAGGCGGTTCACCAATTCCTTCGGCTTCAATACCAATTGCATGTTCATTCGAAAACAATGTTACATTAGTAACAACACCTGCATGATAGCAAAGACCTGCAGCAATAATATACCATAAACCACTTCGGCCAAGACCAAGTTGAGCTAGTGGACCAGAAAGATCTGGTCGACCATCACGAACGATTGGTAACGATGGATAATCACCTGTTGGAGGACCACAAGTATCATGAATGATGATACTTCGAATGTCGTCTATCGGACCATGAGCACGTGTTTTCCAACCATCAACTTCAGTCACATTTAAACCTGCATTACGCAAAATATCAGCTAAATTCGTTAACATTAAAGCATGACTTGTGAAGATTAACGAAAGAAATACCAACGAATAAAACATTTTTGTTCTTCTTGCTAAATGAAAATCAAAGTGACGTCTTTTAAATAAAAACAACTGATAAAAAAAATAATCTTTTTCTCTCTCTCTCTCTCTTTCTTCTTATCATCATTTAACTGCGAACAAATTAGAATTCAGATCTTGATTCACATATTTTTATTTTAACAAATATTTTAGAGAGCAGCACGAAATTCATCCATTGAAAAATTCGGATCAATTTTACGACCAGCTGGATAGGCTATTTCTTTGTGACCTCTGACGTGAACTGTAGGCACTTCAAATGCTCGCATAAGAGCTCGAACACCTTTCAAATAACTATCGTATTGTTTTTCGGGCCAATAAGCATGACCAGTATTTGTTGCTGGAATGCCGGTACCTTCAGCTTCAATACCAATAGCATATTGATTCGAATATAAGGTTGTATCTGTAACAACACCAGCATGATATGAAAGGCCAGCAGCAATGATAAACCAAGTACCACTTCGACCTAAACCGAGTTGTGCTAATGGTCCCGGAAGATCGGGTCGACCATCACGAACAATTGGCAATGATGGATAATCTCCAGTTGATGGACCGGCTGTATCATGACAGATAATACTTCGAATAGCAGTCATTGGACCATGAGCACGTGTTTTCCAACCATCGACTTCGGTTACATTCAAACCAGCTTTACGAAGAATATCAGCTAAATTTGTTAGCATCATTCCTGGTTCCGTTGCATTGTTGGCAACAAACGCATTTGCTAGACAAATTGTCACGAATAAAAGAGTAATACGAAGCATAACTTCAATTGAAATTAATGTGCATCGGGTCTCCGGTGCATTGTTATATAGTATAATGATAAGAAGAAAAAAAACTAGATCGCCACCTGTTATTTTCACAGATTCGAGTTTAAATCGAGAACAAAAAAAATAGTGCCCCGGGTGAGGATCGAACTCACGACCTTCAGATTATGAGACTGACGCTCTACCGACTGAGCCACCGCGGCGGCTGTTCAATATCCTTCCTTTTCACGAGCGAACATAATCAAATGAATTTAATAGAATTTATTTTTTCTTAATTATTAAGAGCAGCACGAAATTCATCCATAGAAAAATTAGGATCAGGTTTACGACCAGCTGGTACAGCCGCTTCTTTATGTCCTAAAACACGTGAACTTGGAATGCCATAAGCTGCTTGAAGAGCTTTAACACCACGAACATAACTTTGATATTGTTCTTCAGGCCAATAAGCATGTCCAACATTGGTCGATGGAACACCAGTACCTTCAGCTTCAATTCCAATAGCATTCGAATTTCCGAAAATGGAATCATCAATAGTTTTGCCAGCGTGATAGGCTCGACCAGCGGCAATAACATACCAAGTTCCACTTCGTCCTAAACCGAGTTGAGAAAGAGGACCGGGAAGATCCGAACGACCATCACGAACAATTTTCAATGATGGATATTCACCGGTAGCTGCACCAGCTGTATGATGAGCAAGAATACCTTTAACCGATGACATTGGACCATGTCCTCGTGTTTTCCAACCGTCAACTTCAACGACAGTCAAACCAGCTTTACGAAGAATATCAGCTAAATCCGTTAGCATGCCTTCGACTGGCGCTGGTGTCGAACCAAGATTACAACATTGAACATTAGCAGCACCTGGACAAATACCAGCATGTGGAACACCGCCACGAGCTGTACAAACTGCAGCTTCCATACACGTTGAACTACAAATAATAACAATAAAAAGCAAATGACTAATTTCAATTTCTTTTTTGTCTTTGTTACCATGAACAACATTGAATATTATTTGCACCACTGCAGAGACCTTTTTGTGAATTACCACCTTTGGTACTGCATACACCGACATCTAAACATGCGTTTGAAGACCAACAATCAGCAGCTAAGGTGACTCCAAAGCAGATAAATGGGAGACAAACGAGAATAAACTGGGAACTTTTACCGAACATTTTCTTTTTCTTCTTTACAATATCAATTAAATTCGATTAAAGTCCAATCGTTTTCGTTCTCTTATATACTGATTTCTTACGTCAATAAAGGATTAAAAACAAGCTCCGAATATATAATCTCAAAACAATCAAAAACCTATTAGAAGAATCGCATTTATCATTAACAAACATATTGTTTTCTCGCCATTAAATCTCCTACTGTGTGCGTGTCATTGCGTTGGTGTTTAAAAAAATGAAACAAAATTAAATTCTCAGTGTTATCTGTTTACAGATTTATTAATCAATTGAAAAACAAATAAAACGAGAAAAGAAAAGTTGCGTATTTTTAGTGGATCCAACGACGACTACGAATAAGAGCTGGAAAAGCGATTGTATACGGCGAATGTGCCGATGATGATCCTTGATAATAATTCATCCATTTTCGTTTGACTTGTCGTTTGTCGTTGAAATTTTCATCTTCATCACTATTTTCATCGTTAACATACGAACGATCATGCAATTGTTCGAACATTAACGCATCAGTTAAATGACTATTTTCAATATCGGCATTTCGTGTTGGTAATGCTGTCATCAAGAATAGATAATTCACTGTTAGCAATAGTAGACATATGTAAATACGAGTGAACATGATTGTGTGTTAACTTGGATCTCGATTGAATGAGAAATGACTTTGAAAAGAGGGGAAAAAAAAGAGCGAAGGCGAAGAAGACAGAGAGAGAGAGAGAGAACGTACTTGAAATTTCCGTTTTATTTCAACGAAGAGCATAGACAATAATACTTCAAAAATCAATGTTGTTAATGTCAAAAATTAATTCTCGATTTCAACTCAAATCAAGTTTGACATTTGGTAATTATTAATTTTTTTTGTTGTTGTTGATCGAATTCAATTACGAGAGATGTCGTCATAAATCAGGATACCGACTAGTAAAATTCATTTTCTATCGTTGCTAAGCAACACAAATAACAAGTAAAAGTAAATGGTTGTATGCGTGTGCGAACTGCTGCTATTCACATAATCAAGTCATTTGATCGAACGAAGAACAATGACTGATATTTTAATCAATTGGCTTGTTAGTGATGTTCAACTATCGAAAAAAATCGGTAGAAAACAACAATCATCCTTTTTTCGTTTTATTTTCATGTTTTTTATTAAGAATCAACAAATGATCTTGCCGTTGAATTCGCAACAGGCTATCTCTTCGGTGAAATTCTCTCGAAATACGGTCTCCAAGAAGATTTTGCACAATTTAGCACCAATAAGTTCGTCGAATTTTCTTCTTTTCCTTTCAAAAACATCTTCAATCACATAGAAATTCCGTTTCACAATTGAATAATTTCACTCGAATCGAACGCACACTTCATCTTCTCGGCATTCCATTTAACACGAACAATGCTCGGCAAATAATGACAATGGAAAAAGGTGCTGTCACGCAGTTACTCTATCAATTGTATACATCATTGAATCGAAAAAAGAAACGAAATCTAACGGGAACTGCCATGGAAACAATGACAGCACCGGCAACCAAAGTCTTAGCTCAAGCTGAAACGCAACAATATCAAAATGTTTGTTTCGATTTCATTTGAAATCCAAAGAAAGATAAATATTTTAGTTAATTCGAAAACGAACGACTCGTCAATGTGATCTCAGTTTGCAGCAATTAGTTGCCAAACATCAACAATTCAAAGCTCTTCAAGATGAAATTATCAATAAACAAAAGTTGAAAATCATTTCTCGACTTTTTCCCCAATCAAGTTTTTTTTTAGATGTGAAGAAGAAGAAGAAAAACGACAAGAGTTCGAATCGAAACGACAGTATCTCCTCAATCGTTCCAAAGAAAAACGAGCTAAAGACGCCGAAGTTATGGCGAGAATCAAGTAAGTCATTGACTTGAGATTTTTTGAGAACAAAAAAAAATCTAAACGAGATGTAAGTACAACGAAAAATTTAATTAGATCAGATCAAGAAGATCTTGGTTATGAGCTCGAAATCGAGCCGATGCCGTAAGTTTTGTCATCTCCTCATTCTCTCGTCTATTCTGCATGTTTCTTGAAATCGATGGATTCTATCTCGCTTTGCATGATCTAGGAGACTTGATGATCTCTGTTTCGTTTGTTGAATTGAAATCTAAGATCGATTTGATGGTCTTTTAGAGCAAGTGTGGTTATGATACCGAAAACGCCGCCATTATTTTCCAAACAAGCTCTCGAGAAAAAACGACGATTGAAAAAAGAACTCGAAATGCAAGACACAATGAGTGACATTCGAAAATTCGAACGACGAGTTTTACAACACACAGATTTCGATGATGACGAAGGTTTCGACGAGAATGCTGCAGGGTAAATCATCGTCAATTCATTTCGAAAAACCTTCGTTCTCGATTTTAAGTGAATCAATGAATCTCTCGGATATGGAAATCGCTTCGCCCTATGAACAAGAAAACAAAGATCCATCGAAGAAATCTCACGAATTAGTTACTTATACGAAAACTCTGCCAAGCGGACAAGTCGATCCGTATATCCTCGAGATTCGACGACGTTTACAAGAAGATATTCACGCTCGACGTGAACGAGAAAAACGTCGTCGAAAAGTTCTAGTCGATCAACTTCGAGCATTAGAAGCTATCGAAGTATTTGACTTGTTTTCAAAACAAAAATTCTCTTTTGATTCAATTCGTAATTCTTAGGATTCCAAACGAGAAGAATCACTTGTCAGCCATCTACTTCGTCAATCACAATTCGAACGACGTCTCGCCGTTGAATTGCTACAAACTCGACATGAAAAGGACGTTCTCCGACAGAATCGCATTGCCTACGAAAAACAATTAGAAATCCGACGACGACAAGACTTCATCGAAGCCATGGACCGAGAAGCCGTATGAAATCTCGATCGACTCGCATTTTTTTCTCAGTTCTCGTTTTTAGGAATTAGCACGTTTAGCTCGACTTGAATATGCCGAACAAGTCCGAAAAGACAAAGAACTCCATGATATCCTTCAAGCTGACAAAGCCGAAGCGAAACACAAAGAACACGTGGAATTCTGCACGCATCTTACTTGGCAACTCGTCGATTTCGCAGTGAAAATCGGCGAATATCGACAATTGACCGAAAAGTAAGCGATTTTATTCGTTTTTCCTTGGGAATTTCACGATGTTTTTTCTCGTTAGTCTAATTCCTGCGAAAGTCTGGCGTGAATGGAACGCGTTGTTCGTTAGTGATCGTCCGTTTTTCGACGATGAACAACAAGATTCCAACGACGGACAAAGAACTTTGGATCGACAAGATCAAAAACTCCACGCACAAACTGTTCTTGAAGAGGAAAGTTTGAAGATTCTCGATGAAGGAGATTTCAATGAATATCGAAATATGATCGGCGAATGGGAGCCACCTGCTGCCAGTCAAAGTGCAACCGCTATTACTCATATACCGCCTTTGGACAATCCGATATTCGGTTTTATTGTCAATCGATTGCATAATCTTGTTCATCCTCCAGCTGTATGTTTGAGTTTTGAATTTGTTTTTGAGAGAAAAGAACTTTTGTTTGTCAAGGATGTTGTTCCACCGCCATTGTTCCCGGCGTTTGGTTTGAAAATGCTCGTTCTCGGAAAATCATTTGCGGGCAAATCAACGATCTTAAAACGTTACGGCGAAGGTACTCGAATCTTTGAAACACAAACTTTTCTCTATTTTTATCTGATCAATAGAAAATGGCGTCACGATTCTGAATGTCGAACAACTATTACACGAAGCTGTCGAAGCTTTTAACAATGGCGAATTGCTCGATGGCGAACTGGTCGACGATACTGATGTTGATCAAACACCAAAACTCGATCATGATGATGTTCCAATTTCACACGGAAACACAACACTCGATCAAGCAGGTGAATAAATTGTGTGTGTTTTCGATTGGCTTTGTTGTTTCATAACTTATCTAGATAATTCGTATTATATAAATCGAATTGAAAATGATGATATTTTTGATATCTTTCGAAAAATTGAGACGGGTTCATTGTGTTTACGAATGTTTCAAATGAACACGAATGCGAAAAAGAAAAAACGAAAAAAATCGAAGAAGAAGAAGAAAGAAAAGAAACACGAAGAGATTAAGTTCCTACCTTTGAATACAACTATAACTAGTTCAGGTTTTCAATCGCTCTTGCTTTTGCACTATAAGTTCGTTTTTTTTCCTCGAACTATTCTCACTGTTTCGTTTGTTTTGTTATACAGACAGTGAAAATCCTCAAGGTCCACCGCCAACTCTTGCCGATCAAACCGAATCCATCGATTCTAAAAAGAGCAAACTGGATAAACTCAGTGATCGTGCTAAACTCGGCTCGATTATCACTCAATCGCTTAAACTTGGCGAGTCTTTAAGCGATCGTATGGCAGTTCAATTACTCGTCGAACGTCTTCGACGAATTCCCGAAGGCGAAGGTTGGATTATCGATGGTTTCCCAACGACATACGATCAAGTTAAATTACTCGAAAATGCTCTCTCGGGTTATGAAGAAGAACATATCAAAGATTTCGATCCACTCTTAGCACCAAATCCTCGTCCACCACCGCCTCCTGAACAGTACAAATCCATCATCGATCTCGTCCTTCTCTTTCACGTCAACAACGACATGGTTATCCGACGAGCTGCTGGCCGTTCATGTAAAAAGCAAAACAAAAAACATTCCTTTTCGAATCGTTTTCGTTTTCTAGACGCTCCGTTGGCCAATCGAGAATATCACGAACAGTACAATCCGCCACCAGCTGGTTCGTCAACGGGCTTCAACGGTCAAGAACAAGTCTTTCCAACAAAAGACGCAGCGAACGATATGGAACAACTGCAACATCGTATTTCACAATTTCAAGAATCCTATCCTCGAATCGAGAAATTCTATAATGAATATTCGAAAGTTGTGGTCGTCGATGAAGTCAACGAAGATTTGCCGTTGGATGAAGAACAATTGTATCATGAATTCTCGAGATCGATCGAAACCTATGTCGATGAAGAACAAGCGAAAATTCGACAGGCGGAAGAAGAGAAACAGAGAGAGGAAAACGAACGATTGGAGAGAGAACGACAAGAAGAAGAAGCGAAACGAAAAGCCGAAGAGGAAGAACAACAAGCTAAGGAAGCTGCTGAAGCGGTTAGAACGAAAAACGAGTGTTTAAATTGTTAAATTTCGTTTTGAATTTAGGCCGCTGCCGCTGAACGTGCTGCTCAAGAAGCTGCTGAAGCCGGTAAATAGAAGTTTGAGAGTGTTGTTTCTTCACATTTTCTCGATCAGTCTCATTTCTTGACAGTCTAAGTTTGAATAATTCAAGTCGAAGAAAACGAAAACATCGTCGTTCGAGTGATAAATCGCTCGCTTTTTATTTTGCATTTTTCTTATTTTTTTCGAACGAATTTCTTGATTTTATGTAGAAGCAGCAGCAGCTGCGAAAAAAGGCGGCAAAGGTGCGAAGAAAGACCGATCGCCAAGTGCCAGTGTCGACAAGAAAGAAAGTCCAAAAGCCGGTGGTAAAAAAGGCAAAAAAGACGAAGAACCAGCTCCAGCTGCTCCAGCAGCTCCTGCCGAACCGCAAGGACCACCACCGCCGAAACCAGGCACCGAAGAATGGGTCTACGTTCAAGAACCGATCGATCCAGAGATTTCAACGATACTTTCGAGTTATTACGATGCTGTCGAATTGAATTACATCGATGCGTGCAAATTAGTCTTTCGAAATATTCGTTTCGAACGTTCGCATTTAGTCGATCATTTCTATACGATTAAAGTGAATTTCAAAATCTTTCTCGATCGACCGGATACGAAACAGGAATACGTCGATGTTTTTGTCAAAGTAGATTTTCAAACCAACAACCAAAAAAAAAGACACGATTAAAATTCGATTTTCATAGGATTTCAATGCGCTACCAGACGACGCACGTGATGATGATGAATTCAAACAAGAACTTCATCAACGTGTCGAAGATCTAAGTGATACTCTACATGAAATTGCCTCACAACGTAAAGAAGAATCCGAAAAAGAACGTGAAATGATCATGACCGACGGATGGGTTCAAGATCATCTCGGTCTTCTCACAAATCATTACATCACCTTGTTACAGGTTCGAACAACAATCTCAACCGTCAAACAATTCTTTTTTGTGTATAGGGTGAAATCGATCGATATCAAGATTCGTTACGAATGCTCCGTGATTATTACAAATCGATGCAACAACCAATTCCCGATGAAATGAAACAAGAATACGCTCGTTTGCCGTTGTTCGAACTGATGGAAGCTGGCGAACGACCAGCATCAGTTGCTGAAAGTCTTGTCGATTACGATGCGGCTAAATCACCGGTTTCACCAGGTGCAAACGCCGATCTCGATACATCGTCTCAATTAGGCACGCCGAAAAAAGGCAAACGAGCTTCATCAGCAAGCAAAGGCAGTAAACGAACACCATCGCCACCGAAATCACCCAAAGGTGGAAAGAAAGGCGCAGGTAAAAAAGAACCTCAACTCTCAACTGACACAACCGCACAAACACTCGGACAAGATCCAACAAAAAACCTCAAACCAAAGTAAAAAAAAACGAGAAGAAGATGAGTATTGAGTTGATCTGTGTTAGATTGCCGTTGGTACCTCGTCGACCGTTGTCTGCATTCGAAACAACGGATAATAAGAAACGTTCGAATCAAGCAGCGAAAAAACGAGCGGATGATGCAGGCGATCCATCGCCGCCACCACCGGAAGATATGGACGAACGGTTGGTTTTCGATGCTCATCGACTCGCCAATCAATATGTCCATGAGATGGTTCGTTCGTTTCAATGAAATCCGAGAAAAATTCAATCATACTTTCATTTACAGTTGACAACTGAACAGGCCAGTATTGAAGTCGAGCCAGTTTCTGCAGCTCCAGCTGCTCCGGCTGCTGCCGCCGGTGGCAAAGACGCAAAAGGCGCTGGTAAAGACGCAAAAGATGCCAAAGGTGGCAAAGGTTCTGCTGGCAAAGGCGGTAAAAAAGGTGCTAAAAAAGAGGAAGCACCCGTCGAAGGTAAACTCGTGTTGACATTTCTTGAGAGTAAACTAATCCAAAGATTTCCTGTTTAGCTATCGTCGAAATCACTCCAGAAGAAGCAGCTAAACGTCAATTACGAGCTAAAATGAGAGAAGAATATCTCGCTGCACTTAGTCACGAAGGTTTGCAAATCAAATTCGAGAAAAAAAACAAAGAATGTTTTATTTCATTTGTTGTTCAGTTCGTATTTGTCAAGCACGTTTAATGCTCATTCGAGATGTTGCTTCTCGAGCTATTTCGGGTCTTAAAACGAAAAGTGATGAAACATACTCACGTATGTACGAATGGTTGGGCGAAAAATACAAACAGGAAACCGAAAGTATCGAAAATATGGCGAAAATTATTCGATATGCAATTGAATCGAAAGAGAAAATCGAACAACAACTTGTGCTTGATAAATACACATTTTACATTGCTGAAGTAAACGCAAAGAATGACTCGTATTTCTTAAAAATCATTTTCTATCGAAGGATGTTGTTGTTGCTCCACCGCCAGTACCACCACCACGGCCATTGCCAATGGAACAAACTATGTTCGAACAATTCACCATCGATCAACTGAGAGAATTTTTTAAACAAGTAGAATAAAAAAACAAATAAAAGTTTATTGAAGAAAACGTTTTTTTTATACGTAGTTTTCGTTAACTGCGCCCAGTGGTTTACTTTCGACGAAGACATTCATCGATTTGTATTCGGATTTGATCACAGTCACTGTTGGATCACGAACATTACCCGAATCATGGTGTAATTTCGAGCCAGTTCAAATCGAATCGTTAGCTCTCATGCTTTCCAACGGTTCAGAATTTATTAACTGGCGTCTTTGGCTTCTATTCGCGTCTCAACCATGGCCGTATCCAACTCAACAAGAATTGCTCAATCTTTTATATACTTACGCTGAAAATGATACTGATCAAACAGGTTTCATTTCTCGAACGATCTTCAACGAGGTATCACCACGACTCAAAAAAAGAAAAAATAATCCTAAATTTTGTTTCAGATTCCCCTTTGGTTCACTCTCGAGCGTCCGCCGACACCTGAAGATCCGTCTCAAGCGCGGCCGTACAATCGTGAACATCATCTCAAACAATTCTGGTTCGATCTATTCGCTCTCGATGATAACGGAACATTACTACCCTACGAGGACATGCTTCTCTATTTGGCTGCTGTACCAAATCCATTGCACGGTTTCTATCGAGCGTTGGCCATTGCCGAACGATCACCGATGCCAACATTGAAAGAACAATTGCCACAAGTGGAAATGCATTGTGGTATTTTGAATACGCAAGAATACGATAGACTCATCGATAGAGAACGAGAACAAGCACAAGAAAATGAAATCGAAATACCGAATGATGGTTTCGTTTCTGTTGATGGTTTACATCAAGTAAATTGGCTTTTTTTCTTTGATTATATTGATTTGTTAACTAAAAGGTTTTACATCATGGTGAACGCAAACTCGGCGATACACATCGATTTGCTACGACTGAAGATCCCGAAGATTTTGCTTCGAAAGTAAATTTTCATTTTTCAAAACAAACTTTATTCATCGATTTTGTCAAGGAACGTTTGTTTACTGTTTGGGATGAATTAGAATTCGATCGTGAATCGAAAGCTCCACTTTCTGCTCTACTCAATCATCCGATTATCGCAGATATCGTCGCCAATTGTTGCAAATACCGTGCACCGGTATGTCTTTGTTTGTTTTTCGTAATTGATTTTAACTTTTATTTTCTCTTTCTAAGGATTTCAAACAAATTCTTCACTCGAAACAAGCCGATGAACTCTCCGGTATCGATTCACATGGTCATCGTACGCCTGAACAAACCGTTCTTAGCTAATTGACTTCAATCGTCCCTCATTTTTTTTTCTTTTCTACAAATAAAAAAATCGCCAGTTTCAATCAATCTTTATTCCTTTTTTTTCTTCAAATAAAAAAACAAGTCCTTTCATCATATAGACTAAAATCTAATAAAGAGAATATGAAATCAATCAAGTTAAATGAGATTCATTCAGTTTATAAATAGAATAATTTATCAGCTAGACTTTCATGTGGTTGAGTGTGTAGACTTTGTGCAGCAAGAAAAGCCAACTTGTGAGCATATTGACAAACACCAGGTACACGGATTGTACCGGGCCAACTAAAAAACAAACTCATTCAAATGAAGAGAGAAAAACAGAAATGTTTTTTTTTATTACTTGTAATATAAATGACATAGTTTTTGTGTTAATCGTTGCATATGATCGACTTTTAAGCCTGTTCGATCCCAAATAACATTGAAATGTGTCGGTGCAACCGTTCCTTGACGAGCCATTTGAGAAATTAAATAGAAATCATACCATTCTATACAAAAGACCAATGAGAAACTTCATTGAAAGTCGAAATATTCGGTACCTTGATTGGTAACTGTATGATCGATGATCGTGCCAGGCGGTGGATTAATAAATTGTCGATTATTTCGCGGATCACGAGCGAAGAATCGAGCACTGCCACGTTTCTTAACAACAATCATGCCTAATTTCGGACTGAAAACAAAAACAATTTCTCTAGAATTCAATCGAAATCATAAACTTACTCATAACCTTCTTGAATTTTCATGCAAAGTTCATTCAAAGCCGGTAATTCACTGTCGATAACATCGAGTAATTGAAAGTCATTGACACCATCACGATAGACAATAATCTTTCCAGGTAAAGTACCGTTGACTTGATGATATTTTTGAAGTGCATCTAAATACGAAAATGATCGAATCGATCGAGAGAATGAATTCGATCGAACCTTGCATGCACGATTTCAATCCTGAAATGAGATCTTTTTGACCTCGTTGTTCGATAACACGTGAATAGTAACGTGTACATGTCGAATTAATCGACGCAACAAAACCAACCATTTGCGATGAACGTGATTGAGAATCTCGATAAGTATCAATACCAATAACCATGATAGTTTTCGACTAAAACAAAACTTGAAATTTACCAACAAAAGAAAACAATCGCCTACTGGAATCGGCACAGCCCAGATTTCACCACCTAGTTTCGCATTGATTTGAATGCCGACTTTCGTAGCAACCGACATCAATTGTCCTTGTCGTTGCAGTGTTTTTGTTAGCAAAACCTAAATCATATAAAATTAACTTTCAAAACTACAAAAAAAAACTCTTCGTCGAACTTGAGATGGTAACGGACAATCGACGCAAAGAACTTTCTTGATTGCATCGTATCGATCTTTTCGATTGTTCGTTAGAATACAACAAACTAAATCCAATTGCGGATGAGCTTTAGTTCGAATAGCATTGATATACGCGTCGGCACGATCATTCGGCAATTCGCATGGTTCAGGATAGGCAACATTCATGCCGAATGGCGTGCAAACTTTGTAGAGTGCTTCGACGAACGCATTTGCTACTTGAGCGTCACGTTGCGTGAAAATCAAAAGCCAACGATTGAGATGTTTAGGAACGAGATGTGGCAATGAACGGCCTTCTCGAGACCAATCAGCTTCAGCTGGATTGTATTTGACTGTTTTGTCTTTGTACATAATTGTCTCGCTTTCGATTGTTCGACCTTGAAGTTGAACAAGTTGTTGATCGAGACTGATTTGCCATTTGTTCAATTCTTTTTGTCCTTCTTCACGTTTTTGTATATCCTGAAGGAAGCCGTTCAATTGTTGAAAACGTTCGTTGGGTCCAACATGAGTGTAAGTGCTCATTTCTTTCATCAATGAAAAGTCCGATCGCATGGCGTCGGTGATGCCAGTCAACGAACACAATTCCGGAACGAGAAATATCACTCCGGGTTCGTCTTTTTTCGGTCCACGTTTAGCCATTCGTCGACTTGCTTTGACAGAAATCAATGGTTGCTGACAATCTTTAATCTGAATATGATATTTTTCTTGATAATACTGAACGAGTGTTTGTTGGGAACCATCTCGTTTGGTGAATTGATATGTTGGATCTTTATCCCAGATGATATCGAGGATTTTATAGGTTTCGTTGTTGTATCTAAACAGATCGTTGTGAGAGAAGAAATGAATGTTTTGAAAATACAAACGATGTCATGACGATTTGTCCAACGAGTTCTTTGATTGCAGCATCGTGTGTAAGTTGAACATTGTAATTAAAACGTTCCAATTTCTCGGTGAGACATGCGTAGACAGTTTGTTTGTTCATAACTTTGGTTGATAGATCAACATTGATCATGAGTTGACCTTCGTAGACATTAACAGCTGTCATAAAACCGGGAAAAAGTGTTAGTTTATATCGATCGAGATCGATTTTCTTGTCGAATGAATAATAATTTCGACCGAGAAGTTTCAAACCAGCAATTTCAAGTAATCTAATCACATCATTACTTTAGTTTTTTTCGAAGACAAATCGATCTTTTATTACTTTCGAACGATTAAATTCGCAAGATGAAAGAATTCCGGTGATTCCGGTGATGCAGTTGCTGTTTGTTTGAGTTTAATTTCAATCGCTTCATTTGTCACTGGATGTCGACTGGAAATTGTTGTTTCCTAAACAAAACGAAAAAGGCAAATCGATCGAGTGAAGAGAGAAATTTTTCTTTTACCGTTCCGAAATCTTCGAATGAATAGAGAAGTTGGCCATCGAAAGCTACATCTTTTATGCCAGCTTTGGCTAATGTTTCACGACGAATCTTTCGTAATTCAATCTGTCAGGCAATCAAAAATAGTTTTATGATTACAAACGAATAGACAAAACATACCTCTGGTTCGAACGTGCAGTGATAACGATATAAATCCCCTAGAAGAGAGAAACGTGTTGAAATAGAAATGCGAAATTTTCTTTTGAATACATTTAGGTGCTGCTAACATCTTGATGTAATTGGCAACGAGTTCGATTTGTTGGCCACTTTCACCTTGTTTTGACGTCAATTCAGTCGGTCGAGTTTTCGGAAATTTCGATGTCGTTGGATATCGGTCGGTATCATCCGTTGCCATCGATAAACTGTCCAATTGCGTCGTTAATCCTGACACTGTCTAAATATAAATTTCATTTTTCTATACGTGTCTAATGCGATTTCTCTCTCATTTTACTGATAAGGTTGGACTTGTTGCGCCTGTTCGAATACTACTGCCTTCGCCAGACACGAGATCTACGAAATAATCATCGATTTTTAGTAATTTTAAGTCGGCGAATTTTACCTTGATCACGCGAAGTTGTCGATCGACTAAGTCGACCTCGCGATCGTGCACATCCACGTACGTACATTCTATATGAAGAAACAATGTTTTAATACGTAATTCGAATGAATCGAAATAAATTCGCGATATTCTTTTGTTGTTCTCTCGTTTGTTTACATATCGACTATCTCGAATTTACTAACCAATTAGAATCAAATATAGAAAAGATATATTTGGCCCTCAAATTTCAGTTCTAACAACAAACGAATCAATAGAAATCAATTTTGAAATTCACTATTATGATTTTTTTACCGTGTCCGACGTAGACAAAGGAAACAAATGAACATAATCCGTCAAAAATGCAATCGGACAGTGTTCATAATTTCGTAGAATTGTATGAGAAGACGGATAAGTTTCTCAAGCAAAACAACAATGATAACATTTATGAGCTATCTCGGAGCAATTGATATGTTTCGTGCATTTTCTGGTCTTAACTATCGTATAAATTCATTGTTAACTGATATATCACAGTCTGGCTGCAATGTCATTCATTTTTCTGACATGTGCCAATTTATGGAAGGAAACTACATTTGACCAAAACATCTACGTTTATCAATCGATACCATTCGTCTTTGTGGTACGTGCATGGGCTATGAAGTCGTTAGGTACATGTCACGAAAGCAATAGTATTTAAACATGGTTTTGTCAATTTAAGTCGTCTCTTATCGTATTACTTACATGTAACATTTCATTCGTATACAGATAGAGAATCATATTTTAAATTTTTAAATTGACTAGACGAACATCAATTGTCATTCTATTCCATGATATTCGAAGTCATTGGTGGTAAATCATTTCATGCACTGAATTATGAATTCACTATAATTTCATTTTAGCTGATGCCAAGTGTTACTCAGATAGAGATAATTATCAATGGAAAACTATCAACTGGCCAAACACTGTACACGCATCACTATATATGAAGAATTTAAATGATCTATTTACTTTGCTTGAGAATAAGAATTTACTTCTTCTTGAACACCTGTCTGTTACTTTGTCAAAATACAAACAGCAACAAGTAGAAGAGACAGCCTTCGTTATCTTTGGGATTTTCAACGTTGTATTCGATTTCTCTTTCGTTTTCCTGGACAACTAGAAGTCGATTGGAAAAACATTGAATTGCTGAATATCGAATCTTCTCTCGAACAAGAGTATGCCAAAAATGCTATGTTGTGGTATAGAAAACGATTATTGCCAGAGAAATAAAATCATCGACTTTTTGGATCAGTAATTCGTTGAGAAGATCAGAAGATGTTCTCAATGCATTATCGAAATTGAAGACAGTAAACCAAATCGTTCTTGGCAATGTCTGTGGAATTAAAGCTAAATTTGTATGTTGATTGAAGGAGCTATTTGTCTTACAAATTATCGAATAGCATTTGTAGAGTTTGTCAAAATTAGTTGTTTTTTCAACGAATTATGGTCAACTTCAATTAAATCATCTTCGTTCACCCTCATACTTTAAACGAGGTGTCAACGAAGAATTTCTTTCAAAAATACTATTGTAATCGGTTGCAGTTGAGTAAATAGGCGGTTTCATGAGTCAAATCATAAGAAAGAAATTCATGTGATATTCTTTCTAGTGAACTTGAATATGTTGACATTGATCGATATTGCTCTATTATCTCAATCTCTGCCTGGATTTATTTCTTTTTTAACAAGTGGTCAAGATTTCTATTCAAATGACGACTTGGGAAAACTAGTGGTGTCAATATTAAGGCATTTCGAGAAAATTGTTGAAATCAGTATCAATCAAGATAGTCTTTCTGAGCATTATATACTTCATGATTGGACTATGTTAGGAAATAAATAAGGTTCGTTATTACTTCCTCGGCTGTAATGAGAGTGTATGGAGAAAAAACATCGAGTTTTGAAAATTGACTATTTTATGTGTTAGGTCAATCTTTAGAGATACTCGAGGAAAAGCTAAGCTTTCTTACCTAAGAATCTACGACGTGTAATGGCGAGGAGTCGAATGAAGGCGGAGAGAGTCAGTGGATGTCTATGAGAGGATCTTGTTTTTTTCTTTCTCAAAATAAAAATTAGAGAAAAAAAGACAAAAAGCAAAAGAAGAAGAAAAACACTGAGCGAATCATGTCTATGACCGCTTGACGAAACCAAGCGAGAAAGAAAAAAAACCTTGAACATATGTTTAAAGTTGATGTCGACATCTGTTGACACTAACATTATGACACATAGCTCGTTTATTCAATGTTAAAAAATAATTATCTTGACTTGTTTAGCTTTTTGATTTTTTTTCTATACTAGACATGAAAAAAGAGCAAGAACGCGTGAAATATATGTAGACATCATCTAGTGACATAAATAAGCGGTACCGTTTCCATGTATGAATGATTTTTACATGGTTGATAAAAAAAACATATTTACTGTTTTCTCTTTTCGAACACAGTATGTAAACAATTTTCCCTTTGCATTTAGTTAGGACAGAACGAGCTCTTAACAATGAATAAGAATTCTGTTTGTTGTAGATAGTCAATAATTCAAGTTAGCATCAAATGACACTCTCAAACAATCGGTTTATAACTGCTTCTCTCTCGAAACTTGAGACAGAGACTTACAATCCGATATCAGGTTTTGAAACACAACCACTTGTTTCCTTAGAAGAAGCTGTACAACCCATTGCTGGTTTAGTACTTGATGTATTGACACATGTTAAAACAGCAATGGAAAAGTGTATAAAAAATACGCCACTCTCTGTAAATGAGTCAGCAGCTATTTATCTTTATACAATGCCAGAGTCATTCTATGGAAAGTTAAACGAAACGCTTCGCAATGAAAATCGATCTGATTTAGTACTATGGTTTCCTTATCTGAAATTATTTCTCAATGCAGTTAAGAAATTACCACCATGTGAAGCTATGATCTGGCGTGGAGTCTGTGGTGTAGTTGCTTCTGGTTTTCAACAAAATAATATACATACTTGGTGGAGTATTAATTCATGTTCCCGATATTTTCAGTTAGCGCACCAGTTCACATGTGATAGAGGTACTCTATTCTCAATCAAGTCCTTATATGGTAGAGATATTAGTATGTATTCAGCAGAGACTGCAGAAGGTGAATTGATACTTCTACCTGGTACACACTTGTTGGTTAAAGACACAACCTCAGATCCTGTCGGTATTTCAACAGTACATTTGGAAGAATGGTAAGTTTTCAGAAGACTTATCAAAACACTAAAATCAAACTGTTGATGATGTAGCTATTAAAATATCATACAATAACTATATGTATAGATATAAATTTCTTAGAGGAACTATTGTACTTGTCAACTAATATTATGTTCATTTTAGCTCAATTATTCCTGAAAAAAAACATGTTATGTTATCGTATCATCAAAATGATTTCGAATTGGTTTCTGAAATTTCTAACAAGATGAGAAACGAGAAAATTCCAGCATGGTTTCAAGATTATAACACTTATAGTATTCATGATAGGTAACCTTTTCAAGATCGTTAATATTTTAATATATCTCACCATCATACAATTCTCATTTAGTTTGGCTGTTGGAGTAGAAAACGCTGAAGTTGTTTGTTGTTTCATAACACCAGAATATCAAGCATCTCTCGAATGTCAATTTGAATTAAAATACTCAAAAAGGAAATGTAAAAAAATTATCGCATGCATTCTCACAGATCCAAATACTTGGATACCTACAGATTGGTTACACAAAGTGATTCACGATGTTTCATGTGTTCCATTTGACGAAGTCACAGATACACCAGATAGCAACAACATCATGGAATGGTTAATCTATTATATGAAAAAGGCAACTCATCCAAAGAGTAATTCAACATTAATGATAGATGATAAACCAAGTTACCTATGCGAATTAATCAAATACAAATACCAAAGAAACAGTCGTATTGAACGTTTTATGAATCCAGAAAAATCGTTTCCAATCAAAGACAGTTATATCAATTTAGTAATTGTCAATACCAAAGATCAACAGGAAAAAGAAAACCAAATGCGCGATATATCGCATCACACTGCTATTCTGGGTACTTACGAAAATATTTACGCACCAAAAACTTCCATAGATATACAAAACATATTCGAACCATGTAAAACACCTGAAAAGCAAGTTCTTGTCTTTGGACGAGCAGGAATTGGTAAATCAACATTTTGTCGATTTGTGGCCTATCAATGGGCAACTGGAGCATACTTTCAGCAATTCAAAATCCTTGTTGTGATTCAATTGCGTAATTTAACAATCGATAAGTATCCTCTACCGCAAAGTGGAAAAACATATTCTCTAATCGATATTATTAAAAGAGAAGTTTTTAAAGATGATCTGTCGAAAGAAGACGAAGCACAATTCGAACAACAGTTTGATGTTAAAAAAATCTTGTGGATACTCGATGGATACGATGAATTTGCACAAGATGTATCACCTTATCTTAAGGATTTACTTAGCAAACTACTTCGAACTCCTCATCACATATTGACATCACGTCCGTATTTGAATACATTATCGTATAAGGTAAAAATGGAAATTACTGGATTTACGAATAAAAATGTCGAAGAATACATATATCAGTTTTTTCACCAACTGACCGATGAATTAATTGATGCATCGAGCAAAGGTCCATATCTGTTGCAATTTCTACAGTTGAATCCCAGAGTTTTTGGTGTTGCACATATTCCAGTAAATTTGGAACTTATTTGCAGTATTTGGAGTGACGACGATTTCTCATCGACACAAAATCTAACAGTCACAACATTGTACACAAAAATAATCGAATGGCTATGCCGTAGATATTTGCCACGCAAAAATGTTGATGTATCCTTAAACCTATTAACTGATGATGAAATTTATGACGAATGTAAACAGGAACTAGAATTCCTACAGTGTCTGGCGTTTGAAGCCATGAAAGAAAATCAAATTATTATACGAGCAAACTTATTGAGAGAAGTTTTAAAACAACTAAACATATCATTAAAAGCGCACCCACATATTCTAAATTTTGGTGTGCTTAAAGCATCGAACAAAAAAGGAATCGGCAGCAGCAACGAATTAGACAAAGATCATTATTTCATCCATCTTACTTTTCAAGAATACTTTGCCGCACAATATATAATCAATCAACTAACAACAACATCACCGAATAGCGTGATCAAATTCATTCGAGAACAGAAATACAACCAACGATATGCATTGATGTTCACTTTCATCGCTGGATTATGCCCACAAGCTTCGATCGATGATAGTTTTTGGAGCATTATACTAGAAGAGCCTAAGGATCTCCTAGGTATCAGACATATGCAACTAATTATGACTTCTCTTGAAGCGACCTACGAACATGGAGATACTAATATGAGAACTAATCTTCTACAACGAATTGCACAAATAATTCAACATAACATACTTCAACCCAAGACAGAATACAAGCGCTACCTGTTACAATCATTGAGAACAAATCAATCCGTGACCTGCCATGAAATCATTACTAATACATTCATCAATTTGCTTACAAGTGAAAATCCAGAAGTGAAAGAGCACACACTTGACTTTATAACTCGCACAACCATATCAAATCCGTCAAGCATGCTTCTAACACTAATAGCTGACTGCGTATGCAACACTAATAAAAATCTTAGAAACTCGGCTAAGAGTGCAATTCGTACTATACATGAAACAGCAGCAACAAAAGACGCAATCGATAAGCTGGTGGTCGGTGTCACAGATAAGGATGCAGGGGTCAGAAGCAGTGCATGGGATGCTGTTAAAGCACTAGGCCAGAGAGCAGCAACAAAAGAAGTAATTGATAAGTTGGTGGTCGGTGTAACAGATGAGTATGCAGGGGTCAGAAGCTGTGCATGGAATGCTGTTAAAGCACTAGGTGAGAAAGCAGCAACAAAAGAAGTAATTGATAAGTTGGCGGTCGGTGTAACAGATGAGTATGCAGGGGTCAGAAGCAGTGCATGGGATGCTGTTAAAGTACTAGGTGAGACAGCAGCAACAAAAGAAGTAATTGATAAGTTGGCGGTCGGTGTAACAGATGAGAATGATTGGGTCAGAATCAGTGCATGGAATGCTGTTAAAGCGCTAGGTGAGAAAGCAGCAACAAAAGACGTAATTGATCAGTTCGAGGTCGGTCTCACAGATGCGGATAAAAGGGTCAGAAGCAGTGCATGGGATGCTATTGAAGCACTAGGTGCGAAACCAACAACCAAAGAAGTAATTGATAAGTTAGTGATCGATGTAACAGAGAACAATAAATGGGTCACAATCACTGCATGGAATGCTGTTAAAGCCCTACCTCAGAAAGCAGCAAAAAAAGAAGTAATTGATAAGTTGGCGGTCAGTGTAATATATGAGAATAACTGCATCAGATTCTGTCGTTGGAATGATATTCAAACACTAGGTGAGAAAGCAGCAACAAAAGAAGTAATTGATAAGTTGGTGGTCGGTGTAACAGATGAAGATGAAAGGGTCAGAAGCAGTGCATGGAATGCTATAACAGCACTAGGTCAGAAAGCAGCAAGAAAAGAAGTAATTGATAAGTTGGTGGTCGGTGTAACAGACGAGGATGCACGGGTCAGAGTCAGTGCATGGGATACTGCTAAAGCACTAGGTGAGACAGCAGCAACAAAAGAAGTAATTGATAAGTTCGAGGTCGGTCTAACAGATGATAATACAAACGCCAGAATCCGTGCATGGGATGCTCTTCGAGGACTAGGTGAGAAAGCAGCAACAAAAGAAGTAATTGATAAGTTGGCGGTCGGTGTAACTGATGAGAATGAATGGGTCAGAACCTGCGCATGGGATGCTGTTAAAGCACTAGGCCAGAAAGCAGCAACAAAAGAAGTAATTGATAAGCTGGTGGTCGGTGTAACAGATAAGCATGAAAGGGTCAGGGACAGTGCATGGAATGCTATTCAAGGACTAGGTGAGAAAGCAGCAACAAAAGAAGTAATTGATAAGTTCGAGGTCGGTCTAACAGATGATAATACAAACGCCAGAATCCGTGCATGGGTTGCTATTCAAGGACTAGGTGAGAAAGCAGCAACAAAAGAAATAATTGATAAGTTGGTGGACGGAGTAACAGATGAGGATGCAGGGGTCAGAAGCTGTGCATGGAATGCTGTTAAAGCACTAGGTGAGAAAGCAGGAACAAAAGAAGTAATTGATAAGCTGGTGGTCGGTGTAACAGATGAGAATGAATGGGTCAGACGCAGTGCATGGAATGCTATTCAACGACTAGGTGAGAAAGCAGCAACAAAAGAAGTAATTGATAAGTTGGTGGTCGGTGTAACAGATGAAGATGAAAGGGTTAGAAGCTGCGCATGGGATGCCGTTAAAGCACTAGGTGAGAAAGCGGCAACAAAAGAAGTAATTGATAAATGGGTGGTCGATCTAACAGATGAACATGTATCGGTCAGATGCCGCGCATGGGATGCTGTTAAAATACTAGGTGAGAAAGCAGCAACAAAAGAAATAATTGATAAGTTGGTGATCGATCTAACAGATGAAGATGCAGGGGTCAGAAGCAGTGCATGGAATGCTGTTAAAGCACTAGGGGAGAAAGCAGCAACAAGAGAAGTAATTGATAAGTTGGTGATCGGTCTAAGAAATGAGGATGCAAGGGTCAGAAGCTGCGCATGGGATGCTGTTACAATACTAGGTGAGAAAGCAGCAACAAAAGAAGTAATTGATGAGTTGGACGTCGGTCTAACAGATGAAGATGTAGGGGTCAGAATCAGTGCATGGAATGCTATTCGAGGACTAGGTCGGAAAGTGGCAACAAAAGAAGTAACTGATAAGTTGGTAGTCGGTGTAACCGATGAGAATGCAAGGGTTAGAAGCTGCGCATGGGATGTTGTTAAAGCACTAGGTGAGACAGCAGCAACAAAAGAAGTCATTGATAAGTTGGTAGTCGGTGTAACAGATGAGAATGAATGGGTCAGAAGCTGCGCATGGGATTCTGTTAAAGCACTAGGCCAGAAAGCAGCAATAAAAGAAGTAATTGATAAGTTGGTGGTCGGTGTAACAGATGAGAATAACTGCGTCAGAATCAGTGCATGGAATGCTGTTAAAGCGCTAGGTGAGAAAGCAGCAAGAAAAGAAGTAATTGACAAGTTGGCGGTCGGTGTAACAGATGAGAATGAATGGGTCAGAAGCTGCGCATGGAATGCTGTGAAAGCAGTAGGTGAGAAAGCAGCAACAAAAGAAGTAATTGATAAGTTGGTGGTCGGTGTAACAGATGAGAATGAATGGGTCAGAATCTGTGCATGGGATGTTGTTAAAGCACTAGGTGAGACAGCAGCAACAAAAGAAGTCATTGATAAGTTGGTGGACGGAGTAACAGATCAGGATGCAGGGGTCAGAAGCTACGCATGGGATGCTATTCAAAAACTAGGTGAGAAAGCAGCAACAAAAGAAGTAATTGATAAGCTGGTGGACGGAGTAACAGATGAGGATGCAGGGGTCAGAATCAGTGCATGGGATGCTAGTCGAGCACTAGGGGAGAAAGCAGCAACAAAAGAAGTAATTGATAAGTTGGTGGACGGAGTAACAGATCAGGATGCAGGGGTCAGAATCAGTGCATGGGATGCTAGTCGAGCACTAGGGGAGAAAGCTGCAAGAAAAGAAGTAATTGATAAGTTGGCGGTCGGAGTAACAGATGAGAATGAATACGTCAGAATTAATGCATGGAATGCTGTTAAAGCACTAGGTGAGAAAGCAGCAACAAAAGAAGTAATTGATAAGTTGGTGGTCGGAGTAACAGATGAGAATTACTGGGTCAGAAGCTGTGCATGGAATGCTGTTAAAGCACTAGGTGAGAAAGCAGCAATAAAAGAAGTAATTGATAAGTTGGTGGTCGGAGTAACAGATGAGGATGAATACGTCAGAATCAATGCATGGAATGCTGTTAAAGCACTAGGTGAGAAAGCGGCAACAAAAGAAATAATTGATAAGTTTGTGATCGATCTAACACATGAAGTTGTAGGGGTCAGACACAGTGCATGGAATGCTGTTAAAGCACTAGGGGAGAAAGCAGGAACAAAAGAAGTAATTGATAAGTTGGCGGTCGGGGTAATAGATGAGAGTGAATGGGTCAGGGACAGTGCATTGGATGCTATTGAAGCAGTAGGTGAGAAGGCAATAACGAAGGAAGTAATTGTTAGAAGGAAGGAACTGACTTTAAACGGTGATAGAATGTACGGTCGGTACAAATGGACGGAGATGAAAAAAGTCATAAATTCTTGTTTAGAGAAAGTAGATCCGGAATTCCAGTATGCTTGTTATATGAGAGAAGAGCATTTTGTTAGACTTGGTAGGTTTTCGATCGATCAGTTGTTGAATATTTGGTTTCGGACTAATAATTGTCATTTGCTATCGGTGATTGTGCGTTTAATGTTGAGAAGGGCGGTAGCTGTGGTCTTAAGAGAGAAGGCAGTTGCAGTTTATGAAACGAAAGAGCCCATTGAAATAGTAATTCCCAGCGAAGGCGTTCGCGAACAATTAAAAAAAGCTTTAACTGTTAAAAGAGCAGTTTTGTTCTTATCTTTCGATTAATCGCTATTTAATTGGATTTTGGGTATGGTGTGAATACTTTTTATAGAGTTGCTAATGTATTCATGGCTTGTTTTGATATAAATATGTAATGAATTCAATGGCTTCTGTGTTTGTTTTCTCTATGAATTTTACAAAAATTATTTTTGTCGTATTTTTATTGCAGTTTTGATTTATCATTTTATGAATAAACGTTGATTAATAGGTAGTACTGAAAAGGATGTGAACTTAAAAGTATTGTGTTTGGCGTATGAACAGTTCAAAAGTAAAATATCCTTAAACTGATAGCGAACTCTCATGATACTACCTCATATTGTATTCATCAAATACGGGATAGCTCGTCAGATGATTTTATTGACTTTTAGTATTAATAAACAAAAGTTGGATTTATTTCGGTTTATGAAAGAGTATGGTTGCTATTCTTAATATAACATTTTCAGAATAATAAAGTGAGTGTCTATGAATTTCTTGTATTTCTGTTTGATCAACTAATACATGTTGTGCTGATTTTCTTTGTTCATTAATTGTTTAGGATTGAATTTATCTTTGACTGATTTCAATTGAGTTGTTTGCAATATTTGGTTTAGAGAAATAAAATTCCATGAAAACAATGTCTAATGAAGCGAATCTGATGTATTCTGTCGAAGAAAACGAATATGTATACTTGTGACGACTGGGCAAATAGGATGTGTTATAAAAGAACGGTAGGATATTTTTAAATACTTTTGAAAGAAATAAAAAAAGGTCAAGAAAATTGTATTACAGAATTTCAATTTTTTAAAATGTAGACATTGGAACCGATTGATCCCGTTGAATTCCGACGATGTTAGTCTTATTTGATCTAATTAAATCAGTAAGATTGAGAGAAGTCGCATGACCGGTCGGAAACGATGATTCAAAGAGAGAAATTACCCATTTCATCGATGTTGTCGTTACCCTTCATGACAATCAACATCGAATTTTCGTTCGTCAAGGAGTAAATTTATTTCAAGAGTCCGCGATGAAAAAACACCAATTTTTATTGCAGGTCAAATTAGCACGGCTCTGAACAGTATAAAATGGTTATATACACTACCGCTCTGTACCGTCACGACGACCATATTGATCGCCAATATAACACCCCCAAGTTTCATTTGCTGAAATAGTTTCAAAATAGAGTTTAAATGTATATACATTTTCTTCTTCTAAATCCAAGACTTCTTCTTTTTTCTTAATTTATTTTCGTTCTTCTTTTTTTATTCCAACAAAACAAAAAGATAAATCATCATCTTAGGATATCTTATCCAATGTTTCGGAAAAAAATCTATTCATTATCGACGTTGGTCGTAAGTAAACCTTTGAATGATGGTACTCGAACGAATGTAACCAATGTGTAGAGTTTGTTTGGTGAATCTTCATCTTCATTACGTTGTCGAGCTAAACGAACTCGAACACGATATGGAACATGACTACAACACAAAATTAATTCGATTTCAATATTCAAATCGATGAAATACAACGAACTTGATTCCTTGAGACCAGATTTCTTTGTTCAATTTCGAGTCAATTCGAACATCGGATGTTTTCATCATTTTTTCGGCGAATTTTTTCAATTCTTTAACGGCACGTGGTGCACGTTTTTTGAAAGCTCTAGAAAAAAATCGACATCAAATTTCAAATAAAAAGACAAAGATCTCTTACACGCCATGTAAACGTTTGTGTAAATTAACGGTATATTCCCGTGTTACAACTTCGTTTGTAATTTGTTTTTTGCTGCCGGCATTTTCGCCTTTTTTACCTTTGGTATTGGCCATTTTTCGTTTTGAATGGATGAGAATCGAATAGAGTTTTAATCTAGAAACCCGAAATAAAGAGAAAATATTTGTTGTTGTTGTTGTTTTGACTAAGCGACGAACAAAGAAAAAAAAATGAACAAACAAATAAACATAAATGAATTATTCGATCGATTCGGCCGAGAAAGAAAAAAAGAAGCTTAAGTGGAATGATTTATCGATTCGTTTTGCTATCACCCAATAAATAATTACGATCAGTTGCCATCGAATTCGATGGTGTATCAAGCGGTATTATAACATCAGCACTAAAATTCAAATCAAATTCATTCGTATCGAAATCGATTTTCAATTTACGTTGAATTAGGTACAGATCCAAGTAATGCACTGTTCACTTGGTAATGAACTCCGTCACCACGTCTACGAAAAACAAAATCGAATCTTGAAAAATACAAAAAGCAAGTTGAGCTTTGTCATACGTTGTATAAACTGGTATCAGAGCTCGGAAAAGATCTTGGCCGAAGATTTCATGAAAATTTCGTCGACAACCGAGATTGAAACCTTCTTTCTGAGGTCCATCAGCGAATACCGGCGCTCGGAATGATTCTAAATTGAAAACAAAGATCAAAACTTGAAAAATTTTCTTTCTCTCTTACCAAGTGTTGTTCGATTTTTTCCGGTTAAAAATAAATGATAAAAGAACAAAGACGAAACACTGATTGCGAACATAACCGAGGCAAAGAAAAGAAACAATAAATGAAATCTTCCGCCCGGTGATTTCGCATTATTAATATCCTATCAAACAACAAAATAGAACACATTCATTTCCCATTTTTCTCTTTCTAACTACCTGCCAAAATAAAATGAAGTATTCTAACGATGTCAGAGCGACGTAAACACAAAATGCAAACGCCCAACCAAGAAATAAAACGAAGTATTTATAATTTGCATAAGATATACAACTATTTGTCCTGAAAGAACGAGAACAAAAAAAATCACTAATAAATCAAATAGTTTTTCGAAGATTTTTACCAAGGACAATGATGATCATATTTGAGTACACATTGACCGCAAACTGAGCAGTGATGTGCTCGATCAGGTTTCACACATTTGCATTGAAAACAATAACGAATACTCCCGTCGAAATGTCGCGTGAGAACGGGCAGATTTGCTCGACGACAAAGTCGAACGAGAGCCGCGCGACGTTCGTCGAGCGTTTGAGCTAATGCAATACGTTCACTTTCGGATTCATCTGCATAAAACTGAAGAAGAAAACAAAAAGCACATCGATTTCGAGCGAATTCAAATCAACAACTGACTTCACTGGGTGGTCCGGCTAATCGTTGGAACATCGTCCGATAGTAGGACCAGAGAAAGAGTATCAACAATGGATGATAGAGTATTAAATAAATAACTCGCTTTGAAACATTCTCAACCGTTACTGAAACGAAAAAGAAAACGATCGAAGAAGTTTTTTTTGAGGATTTGGAATTTACAAAAACACATTTGAACAACATAGGCATAGTAAGACCAAGCAACAATCGAGAGAATAAATAGAACAGGAATGCTTTTCAGTGCTTCGAAACAGCACATACGAGATGCACGAAGACTCATCGGTGAACCTGAAACAAATAAACTCATCTTTCGCATAGACACACACACATAATTTAAGAATCAGTAGAGAATTTAGGACTAAGAATAGATGCGACACTTACGGAGCTTAATCATTCTCGAGATGGCCGTCAAATCTGTTGATAATATTCGACTAACAACTAGCCTGTGTGTTTTTCTTTTTTTTCTTTTACAATGATTCGATACTCACTTTTTGAAAGGAAAGTTTTAAATCACAATGTTTGTCATGCTAAACACAAATGAAAGAGAAAAATGTTTAACTGAACACTTATGATAATACTACTTGTCGGATTATTGACTAAAGATAAGCAATTAGTCATGAAATATGAACGAGAGATAATCGTGTGTGCTTTTTATTCGTCAAATATAAATAAACTAATCTAAAGAGGAAAAGATTTGATTTAATTTCTGAACGAAAGTCAATGAACAGATGTCTACCTGTTGAAAAAAGAATAAACGATAAGGAATCTTTAATAATAAACAATATTGTTAGTGGATTTTTTCTTCGTTTTACCGTAGAGACTTTTTTGAAATATAATTTTCATGGACAAAAAATAACATAAAATCAATTCATCTTTTTTTATTTTATTTCAAAAAAAGAAAATTTCATCGAAAAAAATTCGGCATAAAATATCAATTCGTTTTTTTTTTCGTAATATCATATGTATAGATGTCACTAGGAAGCACGCAAGTCGTTTTTCACTATTTTTTCAAAATTGGAAATGAATGTTTACTAAAAAGTGAGTTTTGTTGATCAATCTTATCTCGATCATTTTTATTCGAGATTTCTCTACTCGGTCTTCGGTCACGTGAAAATCTAATTTGTTTTATTTTTAATTTCTCGGTTAATCGCGTGAAGCCATTTGAATATATTCTCTATAAAATGAAGTGTATTAATACTCAAAGTACAAATTTATTTTTTACAAATATGTTTTACATCACTTTGATCGTTTTGATTTTGACAATTCAAATAGATCCAATCGATGGATCGCATTTTCGTGGTGGAATTATCAGTTGGTAAATTCAGTTTTATCATTCGCTTTTCTTTCTAAAATTAGATTTATTTTTTTTAACAAAAAGGCGAGCTTTGAATACAACTCCATCAGGTGCAACAGCAAAGATTTTAATTCATCAACGTTATGCTTGGCGTCGTAGTGCTTTTAATAGTCCAACTTTGTATGCTTGTAATGATACAAGCATCGTAACTGGAAATCTAATTGGCAGTGGTACTGGTAGTTGTACATGTTTTGCTGGAGGTTCTTGTTCGAATTTCTCGGCTATCACGGCTGATGTATTCTGTACAGACTTTAGCACAGCAACAGATTATTCATTAGGAGAGCGATTTAGAACATATTCGTTGCTATTAAATCGAACATATATTATTGGATATACGAGTGCTGCTTGGTTAGCTTTGGTCATAAAAGGAAATGGTGTTTGGATAGTTACAGGGAAAATAGATTTAAACCTTCGACCCGATGGAATTATCAATACATCTCCAGTGACATCAACACTTCCAGTTATCTATCGAGCAATTAATGTTGAACATGTTCATGTCGTTCAAATGAGCGATGCAGATTCAACAGATACTCTTCGTTGTCGATGGTCAACGAATAATTCACCAGTCAATACAAATACTTATGATGAATGTGGTTCTGTCTGTTCACCAACATTGCCAACATTTTCACTTTTTCAAGATAATTGCACACTCGCTTATAGATTAACTAGTACTGGTTATTATGCTGTGGCTTTACAGATTGAAGATTTCTATACTTCAGCATCAACAACTCCGATGAGTTCAGTTCCTATTCAATTTCTTTTCTATGGAATTACTCCTCCAACTGGTTGTTCTACACCTCCATCTATTATTGGCGCTCGACCTAATTTAGGTTCGATTTGAATACTTTCAATATGTATCTCCAAAACAAATCTTTTCTTTCTTTATTATTTAGCTTGTATCGGAACACCAATAGGTAATTTGACTATTGAAATGGTAATTGCTGAAGTTGGTTGTCCTGGTAAAACCATAAAGGAATTTACAACAAGTTCTCCAACTGGTCTTATCAAAACAGCAATCGAAAATCCAAGCACAGGTTCATTTTTTTGTTAGAAAATAAATCATTACATATCGTGTACATGATTAGGCATTTACACGATCACTTTACTATTCACTCCAACGATTGATCAATATGGTCCACAAGGCTTTTGTGCTGGAGCTATTGATAGTACTGATGTTCAATCAGATCCATGGTGTATTACTTTTCTAGTTGGATTTACTGCTCCTAATTTACAAGAACCATTGTTTGTTCAAGGAAGTGCATCACCACTTGGAACTGTTTTTGCAAATCAATCGATTTTCTCTATTCAAAGTAAAAATGGTGTTCGTGTCAATCGTCCAGGTCGAAATGGAACGTATATTAGTTTTCATGATGCAACTCTCAATGGAGTGATTGTTCTTCAATATGATTGTGGTTGGTCACCAAATGTTATTTATGTGGGAAATACAATTATTATTCAGACTTCAATCACTTGGACTCCTGGTCACCGATATTATGTGACTTTAGATAGTGGTGCAACAAGTGGAAATGATTTTTGTCGTAAGATTATTTTGATTTTTTGATTTTTGTGAAATAAAAGTAAATGAATATAGATGCTGAATCAGCTCCGATCGATAATCCAACATTTTGGCAATTCGATATTTGGAATCCAAGTCTTTCAAGTACAACAACAACAACGACTACACCACCAACAACTGGTACTGTGACAACAAGAGTAAGATTGAAACTGAATTCTATATTGATAAATCAAAAAATGATTTTTAGCCATTAGGCACAGCAACAATAATGGAAAATTTAACGACAACAGGTATCGTATTAACAGCCTCTGTAACAACAACAACTACAACACAAACAACAACAACGACAACGACTCAATCGACAACAACCACAAGTTTGTCATTCATTTTGTTCTATTTGTTAATTAGAACTGAATTCATTGAATAGCTGCAGCAATAGGGGGAGCGACAACCTCACCGGTATCTGTTATCAATCTCAAAGATTTCGAAGTTGCGTGTATGCAGCCATTAGCTATTACCACAGTTTTGTCGATGATGGCAATGGTTCCAATTCATTTCATTGGAATGTTTACTCTCTTCATTAAATTGAATCAACAATTCAATCCAAATCGAATTGCTGCCGAAGTGAGGCAAATGAAATCAATGCGACGACTTGCAGCACGGAAATGACATTGAAATTAACATAATCTTTTTGATTTTTTTTTAAAATAAAAAACAACAAATTAACACATAGATGTCACAATAATACATCTATCTAGTAATCGTTCTTACTAATATCGAAGAACCAATCGAGATGATTTAACGATTTTGAAAAAACGATATAAGATACTAATGAATGAACCAACACCACCATCTCAGCATCATTCACCTTTGAGATCAATCGAGAATTCAAATGAACCGGAGGTTTGCTCGATTTGCTTTGATGAATGGACGAATTCTGGTCAACATCGAATCGTTTCAACACCATGTGGACATCTTTTTGGCAAAATGTAAATCGATTTTTTGTTTGAAACGTGTTTTATTTCAATAGGCAAGTAAAACGAAGTTTAGGTGCATTGAAAAATGGCTTCGAACAACGCCGAATTGTCCTCAATGTCATTCAGCTACAAAACGACAAGATCTTCGACGAATCTTCTGTCGATCAGTTCAAGCTGTTGATACAACCGAACGAGATAATGCCATTCGAGAACGAGATTTAGAACGAAAAGCAAGACAAATTCTCGAATATGAAAAAGCTGAATTACAATTAGCTTATCAAACATTAAAAGAACAATGTCAACAATTACAAGCTGAAAACGAACGTTTATTAAAGTGAATTCTATTCATCGATCATTTTCTTTTCTTGAAGTTTTCTCTCGTAGATTAACTATTCGAGTGACTAAACCAATTGAAATCGTTCGACCATCAGGTCCTCTTCCACCAATTCACATTCAATTAGAATCCATCATTAAAATCCCCGAAGTACGAAACAATATCTCCCCGTAAAAAAAAAACTCTTTGTAATAAATCTATCATCCAGGGTACATGTCGTGTTCTTGCCTATTCATCAGCTCACCAATGTTTGTTCGTTAGTCAACCATCGGACAGCAATTCTTCTTCTCCTGCAGGTTTTGGAATCAAAAAAGTTCGACAATGTTTTTCGATCAATTGCATTTGATTTTGTTGTTTTTCGATTAGATCAATTTCACAACAAATCCTCATTCATTCGAATACATTAGTCTTCATCACACAAAACCAATTCGAGATCTTCAATTGCATGGCAATCTCTTACTTTCCTGTGCTTGGGATAGGACACTTCGTGTTTTCGATTACGTTCAAAATTCGTCGAATTTTCTGTAGATTTCTTTAAAAATTTTTAATCGAAAAAAAAGAGAACATTTCGAAATTCAGATGTATTTGTAATTCTCAAATTTGGAGCTGTTCGTGGAATCTCGACGATTCAAATATCATGTACGCTGGATTAAACAACGGTCAAATTCAAGTATTCGATCGTCGACAAGCTCAAAACAACGGAACAACACTTTCATCAAGCATTGAAACTTTAAATCTCTGCGTTTCATCCCCCATCCTCTCACTTCAATATATTCAAAAAACAGCATTCTTTCCTTCGAATGGTTTGTTAGTTGGCAGTAATAATAAATGTGGCTTTTTCGAGTTTCTATCCAATTGTGAATATCAGTTTCATGAATTACCAATCGACAGTAATTAAAACAAAGCAGAATAAACTTGAGAATTGGTCTATTGTTTAGAAAATCTCTCGAGTCTTCATTATGATCCTACAAGTAATTATCTAATCGCTTCATTTCGTCCTCCGAACAGTCCAACACGTCATGAAATCTATGAAATCAAATTTCAATCATCGAAAATGTCGATTCAATTAATCGAAACATTTTTCGGTTCGAGTGTTAACATCATTCTATCTCGATCGAAACTCGTTCAAAAGAACGCCGAAACCTATCTTCTCGCATCGGACAACGGTTCACACGGAGTAATTCCATTGACCTATGTTTTCGATTGACAAATCATTTTCTACATTTAGCTTGAGATTTGGAATGTTCGTCAGCCGAAAATATGTTTGCCTTTCAAACTTTCGACTGACGGTGATATTATTGATCTTTGTCTGACTCAATCGTATTTATGTACACTAGCAGATAATCAACTTCGACTGTACAGATGGACGTGAAATATATCTTTTCTTTTTTTTTTTAAATCCATGATTTTTTGCAAACGGGTTAACGTATATACGCGTATGTCGTCATCATGTGAAATAACAAAGGAGAACGGGAAAAATCTAAATGACTCATTCGACGACGTGGCCTGACGATCTTATATAAATAAATATTTTTCACATACTTGCAGATATACAACGAATATGTCGACGCAAAAAATAAAATTACAATCGAGTGACAACGATGTTTTCGATGTCGATGTCGAAATTGCCAAACAATCGGTGACAATTAAGACAATGTTAGAAGATCTTGGCATGGACAACGAAGACGATATCATTCCATTACCAAATGTAAATTCAGCTATTTTAAAAAAAGTCATTCAATGGGCAACACATCATAAAGATGATCCACCGGCGCCTGAAGACGATGAAAATCGTGAAAAGAATTTAAATGATATTTCAACATGGGATCAAGATTTTCTTAAAGTTGATCAAGGAACTTTATTCGAACTTATTTTGGTTTGTAACAACTAGAACAAAGAGATTTATTCTGCTTTGTTTTTTGTGTTTTTAGGCAGCCAATTATTTAGATATCAAAGGTTTGCTCGATGTGACTTGTAAAACAGTCGCTGGTATGATTAAAGGCAAAACGCCCGAAGAAATTCGACGTACTTTCAATATTAAAAACGATTTTACTTCACAAGAAGTAAGAAGAAGCAAAAAAAAATGTTCTTAACATATTGAAAATTGACTATTTCTTAGGAAGAACAAATCAAAAAAGAAAACGAATGGTGTGAAGAAAAATAGATTGTCTATAAATTATTCTTCTTCTTTCTTTTTCCAAAATAAAACTATTCTACTAAATGATATTTGTCGATTTCTTGAAGAAATTTCAAATAATTGAATATTGTCAATGGTTGATACGTTTGTTGATTTAAAATCGAGAGTTCATTTTTTAATGTATGAAACATTGATTCACGATTTTCTTTACACATTGTATAGAGATCATAGAGAAGATCGCCGGACATACTCGAAACAATCGGCAGTAAACATTCGAGATTATGTTCGACGATAAACGATCGAACTCGATCCGTTGTCCAATGTTTGATTCCCGGAGAAAAATCATTAAATACAACGATTTTGTCGGATTGTGTAACATAAGGAACGATCTCTGTTGTTGTTGTTGTTGGTTCAGTGAATGAATAGAATTCATCTCGATTAATTTCACTTTTCAAAGTACTATAAGCTAAATCGAAATCGAGTTTAATGAAATCGATATAGATTTTGCCTTGAGTTAAATCGAGTAGCCATCCATCGGGATGAAGATTCGATGTTAAAATCAACGGAATTGTTTTATATTGAGATTGATGTGCATAGGATGCTTCAGCACGACAGTACGGATTGAGTTTATACTCATCGGATATACAAATGAGTGTGTAGTGTGATTGATCGATAATATTCGCTTTGAAACTCATCGGACTTTCGATTGTTTCATTTTGATCGAACCAAATCCGATAGTTTTCTTTACTAAGTTGCTCAACTATTCGATGAATAAACTCTTTATTTGTATGAGAATAGGAAATCATAAGATCATATTGATAAGTTGTTTTTGTTGATAGAGTTTGATTTTTCAATAGGATTTCATCTTGTTTTTCTAATCGCCAAAGAAGACAATCGATTGCTAAGAGAATTCGTTGATGAGCAGATGATGTTAAAGCTTTAATTAAATATAAATTCGCTTTTAATTGTTGATAGGCATCGATATGAAATGTTAATGAAAGGAGAATTTCTAAAGCTGGTTGAAGAATTTGAAATGGTTTGAGATTTGTATCGGTTATACAACGAAGAATTAACGATACACCATTTTGTTTAGTAAATTCATCTTTAATTGAATCGTAATTAATTACATCTAAGTGAAATTTTGAACAATAAAAACAAAAAAAAAATTCCTTTTTTTTCTTTCTTACTCTTTAAACAATTGAGTACATTCGAACAACGAACTGTTTGATTTAATGATTTAATAAATAGACTTGTTAGATGCTGAGTATTTATTGAATTTTTTGTATCTTGTTCAGTTAGAATAGCTGAGAGAATTCGAAATGCATTGATTTGTATTTCTTCATGATCGAATTCGATTAATTTGACAATAATCGATGTTATATGTTTACTTTTAAGATATTTTTCTAATTGATTCGAATAGATAATTGTCGAAAGATTCGATGTTATAGTTGCTAATAATGATTGTGCTAATTTATTATTAATAAAATGACTATCAAGTTGAAGAATAGAATAGAGAATATTAATAAATGAATCGATTAATTGACAATAATAATCGAGAATTTGTCGATCGAATTGAGTCGATCGTTGATTTTGTATGCTAAATGTAAGAATAAAACATAATTGTCGAAGAATAACCGACATTCGTGTGTTCCAAAGACGAAATGATGCCGATTGTTGAGTTAACCAATGTGAAAATGGTTGAAGAAGTGCTTGACGTATGTCGAGAAAACATTGCCGATGATCTTGATCGGTCGGTCGTGAATAAATGTAATCGGTACATGTGTGAAGAAGAAATCTTTGCCCAGCATCTTCGATTGTATCTTGTGATGTCGACGATTGAGTAAATATTTCAATGAATGACGATGAACAAATACATTTAACAACATTATCGAATAGTTTCGATGATTTATAATCGAGACGTTGGAGAGTTCGAAGAAAATGATCGAGCGATCTGATGCCGGGATCTTTGAGATATTTACCGTGTGAGACGATTTCTTCGAGACATTGATTTAATTGTTCGACAATAGGTTCGTAGAAAAGTAAATCTTTGAGATTCTTCTCGGTTACATGATGAGATATTTTCAAGAATAAATTCGAAAGATTTTCGAAAACATAAAATGTACTCTCATCGAATTGTGAACCAAGTCGCCATTGAACTAGAAGTTTGTAATACCAATCACGTAAACTAGTCAATAGACGATGATCGTTGATTTCATTTGAATGTAAATTTTTTTCAATAAAATCTTTTAATGATTGAATATCGTTCAGTTCCATGATGAAAATGGACGACTTTTTTTTGTTAATGTGAATTCTTTAGATGAAAGTAAATATACAAATGGCTTCTCTCTTTCTTTCCCTCTTTTGACCTTAAAAGCAAAACTAACACAAACAGAATCAAAAAAAGAAAATTTTATATTCTCTCGTTCTCAATGGATTAGTTGCATTTTTATTTTATTGAATTCAAAAAAGAAAGGATAAAGAATAAAGATTTGAAATGTTTCTTTTTTCTTATTCACCACAAGCTGAACAGCTACATGAAACGATTGTTTCATATGGTTTGATGATTGTTGTTGTTTCACCATTAGCATCCGTACATGCCATTTCAACATCAATTGATGATGTTTGCGCTGGTGCACAGCAACGGCATGTATTTTTGGTTGAGCCAAAGCCTGACATTGAATACGAAATACAACCACCTAGACATTCCTGTTGAGGAATCATTTGTGTTGAAACACAATTGTCAAGTGTGACGATTTCAGCTGGAAGTTGACGAACAGAACATACTTCTGGTTCTATTTAGGAGACATAGGAGAAAAATAAACAAAGCAAAAGATATGAATTTACTTGGAACTTTGACACATGAACCACAGCAAGAACCATCGGTTGGTACTTGATAAGTATACGTATAGAGTGGATCTTCGATTTGTGAACATGTTTCATTTGTAACAGCACAATTGGTGACACATTGTTCTTCAGTTGTATTCAAGCAAGTACATGTCGAACAACCTTTCTCATACGTTGTTGATTCTGTACTGCATGGTCGAGTTTCAATATTTGTATCGTTTCGATTGCAATTGGGTCCTTGTAGTGTTTGATAACGTGATTGTGTACCATTGCATGGTGCTGAACATTCACCGAAGTCTGACCAATCAGAGAATGTACATTGTTCAACGCATTCAACTGGTTTGCAAACAACGCAACCATCTTGACAAGTGCTGCAAAACAAATTTTTTCTCTAAGAATATCAAAAAAAAAACAATTGTTTTTCTTACCATTCTTGACATTTATCAATATCGTTGTAGATCTGTCCAGGAAGAAGTGTTCGACCATCATAAGTACATTGACATGACGATGCTGTCACACAATTTCCATTGGCATCCATCACCGTTCCATCAGCACAAACGCAACCGACTTCACAAAGTTCAGGTTCGGAACATTGTTGATTACAGGTCAATGTTGAACATGATGTATCACAAGCATTCGAACAATTACTAAGAACTTTACCATCTGTACATGTGATACCTTCACATGGTTGCGTATTACATATTTCCGATTGACTAGCAGGACCATCGCAAGGTGTACCATTACAATCTGGAGCTGGTTGAGTACATGTACGTGTTCGAGTTCGTAAACCACCGTTACAATTAGTTGAGCAATCGGACCATTCTGACCATGGAGACCAATCACCGTCAACTGGACAACAACCAACATTACAATCACGAGTATCAATTAATGGATCGGTGCAATTTGGTTGTTGTGAGATGAATTCTCGTGTTCGTGTTTGAGAACCGAGACCACATGATTTTGAACATGGTGTAAATTCGGTCCAATCCGTTGTTATACATGCACCAACACAAGGTGGTGTTGTGCAAACTTGAGTGTCCGTTTCTGGACCGTCACAATCTTGTCCATTGCCACTTGCTGGTATTTTACCTCGAGATCGAGTTTGAACACCATCACCACCACATGTTACACTACATGCTGTCCAATCTGACCACATTTCGAATTGACAATCCTCGGTACAATTTGCATCTTCAACTGGAACGAGACTTGAATCTTTGCAGATAAATTCATAGCAATCAAATGAATGTATAATTGTATTATTATCAAGATGATCACCGATATAAACACCTTCACTTGCATCAGTATAACCTGTTACATTATCTTTTTCAATCCAACCAACAAAATCTACAAAAACAATTCTCTATTATATGACATCTCTTCACGATATACTACGACTTACTGTCAACTGAGGGTTCTTTTTGGAATGTACTTGTGTATACATCTTCTGTCATAATACATGGACATGGTTCCATTTGACAAACACGTGTATCAACTAATGGTCCAGTACAGAAACCGGCAATGCTATTACGAGCACGAGTTTGTGAACCATCGCCACAAGTCACCGAGCATGTTGTCCAATCGGTCCAATCCGAATAAACACATTCAACTGATGTCACTGATACTGGTGTAACAGTTGTTATTGTTGTTGTTCCTGTCGTAGGAGGAGTAGTTGTTGCCTCTGATGTAAACGGTGAAGTTTCAGCTGACGTCGTTGTTAACGGTACGACGGTAGTGGATGCTGATGTGATTTCTGTTGTTGTTGTTGTCGCTTCGACACAAGCAACAATACCAACAGTAACATTCTTAGGTGCATCGGCATCGGTAGTAGCTATGATCGTTAACACTACGACAGTACCACTTGGAATTTCGAAGTTCGATGGAAGATCAACTTGAGGTGATGTAGATGATGGTGAGACGATTCCATTCGAGATTGTACTTGGTGTTATTATTCCCGTTGATTCAGATGGAATTTGAGAAGTAAATGTTTCAGATTGAGTTCCATCTGGATATTTAAATGTAACAATAAATAGTTGAACATTTGATGGTTCATTGGGACGATCCGTTGGAATATAGATAAGAGTAGTAGTTGTAGGTTCATCGAAAGTAATACTAATTTGAGGATATGGAGATGGAAAATCGATACCAGGTGTTGAAGATGTTGGATTGATTTCACCGGCGGGTGATGTTTCTTCTGGTTGTTGATTGTATGAAACTTGTCCTGGTTGAATATCCAATGGTTGATTCATTCCATTTTCGTCAGCACAATAATTCATTGTTGTAGTTGTAGGGACGAACGTAGTTGTTGTTGGTGCCTCAGTTTCTGGAGATGTTTCAACGGATGTTGTTGTTGGTGGTAATGTCGTCGATGGTGTAGTTTCACCAGGTGTGACAGGTGCTGCTTCTGTTGTTGTTTCACCAGTCGATGTCGTAGGAGTAGTTGTTGATGAAGGTTCAATACAAGCTATGATACCGACAGTAACTCCTGTTGGTGGTTGATCATCATCAGTTGATGTGATTGTAATAACAACAGTGGTGCCTTCGGGAACTTCAAAATTGGGTGGAAGTATCACCTTAGGTGATTCATCTGATGGTGGAACAGTGTCACTTGGTGATGGAGTTGTTGTTGTTTCTGATGACTCACTAGGTGATGGAGGTGTTGAAGTGAATGTTTCAGATGTCGTTCCATTTGGATAGACGAACACAACTGTAAATTCATCAACATTCGAAGGTTCATTCGGTCGATCAGTAGGAACATAAACCACAGTGACAGTAGCTGGATTATCCAATGTAACATTAATTTCTGGGTTTTCCGATGGAAAGTTAAGACCAGGTGTAGTTGTGGTAGGATTAATATCACCAGGGGGTGACGTTTCTTCAGGTTGTTCACTGTATGAAACTTGTTCAGGTTGAATATCTACCGGTTGATCCATACCCGTTTCTTCATTACAAACTGGGATAGTTGTAGTTGTTGGTTTTGATGTCGATGTTGTAGTAACTTCCGTTACTGGTGAAGTTTCTGGAGAGGTTTCGGCTGTCGTAGTGGTCAATGGTACTACGGTCGTTGATGCTGACGTCACTTCCACTGTAGTTGTTGTTGTTTCGACACAAGCGACAATACCTACCGTAACATTCTTAGGTGCATTGGCATCGGTAGTAGCTATGATTCTTAGAACTAAGACTGTACCACTTGGGACCTCGAAGTTTGATGGAAGGTCAATTTGAGGTGATGTCGATGATGGTGAAACAATTCCATTTACGACTGTACTTGGTGTTGTTGTTCCAGTAGTTTCAGATGGAATTTGAGAAGTAAATGTTTCAGATTCGGTTCCATCTGGATATTTAAATGTAACAACAAATAGTTGAACATTTGATGGTTCATTTGGTCGATCAGTTGGAATGTAGATAAGAGTGGTTGTAGTTGGTTCATTGAAAGTGATACTGATTTTTGGGTATGGAGAAGGAAAATCAATACCAGGTGTTGAAGATGTTGGATTGATATCACCAGCGGGTGATGTTTCTTCAGGTTCTTGACTGTATGACACTTGTCCTGGTTGAATATCCAAAGGTTGATTCATTCCATCTTCATCAGCACAATAATTCATTGTTGTTGTGGTTGGTTCGAAAGTGGTTGTCGTTGGTGCTTCAGTTTCTGGAGTTGTTTCCACTGAGGTGGTTGTTGGTGGTAATGTCGTCGATGGTGTTGTTTCACCGGTGGAGGTCGTAGAAGTAATAGTTGTTGTTGATGAAGGTTCAATACATGCGATGATACCGACCGTAACCTTAAAACAGAATATTGTTTAGAAATATTCTTGGATAATAGTATGAATTGTGCTTCTGGAGTGATACAATGAATTATATCTTAAAAGTTGAACTATGAAATCGGTGGGCTACCAGAACTTCGCCAATTGGCGACTGCCTAGTAGATACAGTGACAAGTTAGATAAACTTTTATTCAAGTTGTTAAATGGACACTCGTCAACGCAGAATCATTAATTCTATACAATTGCAACTATTAGATTTACTTTCAAAATCTATTGCGTTTTCTGAAACGATTTTATATTCTCTCATTCGGTATTATCATGAACACATTATTGTGCAGTAACTAATCTAGTTAGTGACATCTAATCTTTCGTTCTTATTGCCTTCCATTACTAAGAAAAATAATTGATTATTACATTCGAGAGAACATGATAAATCAAGCGTAAAAACAAAGGGCTTGCAGCTTACTCCTGTTGGTGGTTGATCATCATCAGTTGATGTGATTGTAATTGTGACAGTGGTACCTTCGGGAACTTCAAAATTGGGTGGAAGTATCACTTTAGGTGATTCCTCCGACGGTAGGACAGTGTCACTTGGTGAAGGTGTTGTTGTTTCCGATGGTTCACTAGGTGATGGAGGTGTTGAAGTGAATGTTTCAGATGTTGTTCCATTTGGATAGACGAAAACAACTGTAAATTCATCAACATTCGAAGGTTCATTCGGTCGATCGGTAGGAACATAAACTACTGTAACAGTAGCTGGACTATCAAATGTAACATTAATTTCGGGATTTTCCGATGGAAAGTTAAGACCAGGTGTAGTTGTTGTTGGATTGATATCACCAGGGGGTGATGTTTCTTCCGGTTGTTCGCTGTATGTAACTTGTTCAGGTTGAATATCTACCGGTTGATCCATACCCGTTTCTTCATTACAAACTGGAATAGTTGTAGTTGTTGGTTGTGCTGTTGAAGTTGTAATAACTTCTGTTACTGGTGACGTTTCAGCTAATGTTTCACCTGTGGTGGTAGTCAATGGTAGAGTGGTAGTTGATGCTGATGTGACTTCTGTTGTTGTTGTCGTCGTTTCGACACAAGCAACAATACCAACCGTTACCTAAATATTTATCGATAAGTACTGTGAAATCAGAAATCGCTGACTTACATTCTTAGGTGCATCAGCGTCTGTAGTAGCTATGATTCTTAGAACTAAGACTGTGCCACTTGGAATTTCGAAGTTCGATGGAAGATCGACTTGAGGTGATGTAGATGATGGTGACACAATGCCATTTACGACTGTACTTGGTGTTGTTGTTCCAGTAGTTTCAGATGGAATTTGAGAAGTAAATGTTTCAGATTCAGTTCCATCTGGATATTTAAATGTAACAACAAATAGTTGAACATTCGATGGTTCATTGGGGCGGTCAGTTGGAATATAGATAAGAGTAGTAGTTGTAGGTTCATCGAAAGTAATACTAATTTGAGGATATGGAGATGGAAAATCGATACCAGGTGTTGAAGATGTTGGATTGATATCAGCAGCGGGTGATGTTTCTTCTGGTTGTTGATTGTATGACACTTGTCCTGGTTGAATATCCAAAGGTTGATTCATTCCATCTTCATCAGCACAATAATTCATTGTTGTAGTTGTAGGGACGAACGTAGTCGTTGTTGGTGCCTCAGTTTCTGGAGATGTTTCAACGGATGTTGTTGCAGGTGGTAATGTCGTCGATGGTGTAGTTTCACCAGGTGTGACAGGTGCTGCTTCTGTTGTTATTTCACCGATCGATGTCGTAGAAGTAGTTGTTGATGAAGGTTCAATACAAGCTATGATACCGACAGTGACTCCTGTTGGTGGTTGATCATCATCAGTTGATGTGATTGTAATAACAACAGTGGTACCTTCGGGAACATCAAAATTAGGTGGAAGTATCACCTTAGGTGATTCATCTGATGGCGGTACAGTGCCACTTGGTGAAGGAGTTGTTGTTGTTTCGCCCGATTCAGCAGGTGATGGAGGTGTTGAAGTGAATGTTTCAGATGTTGTTCCATTTGGATAAATGAAGACAACTGTAAATTCATCAACATTCGAAGGTTCATTTGGTCGATCGGTAGGAACATAAACAACGGTAACAGTAGCTGGACTATCCAACGTAACACTGATTTCTGGATTTTCCGATGGAAAATTTAGACCAGGTGTGGTTGTTGTTGGATTGATATCACCGGGTGGTGAAGTTTCTTCAGGTTGTTCACTGTATGAAACTTGTTCTGGTTGAATGTCTACCGGTTGATCCATACCTTCTTCACCGGCACAGACAGGAATGGTTGTAGTTGTTGGTTGTGATGTTTCTCCTGTCGTGGTGGTCAATGGCACGACAGTTGTTGTTGTTGCTGATGCAATTTCTGTTGTTATTGTTGTGGTTGTTGTAGTTTCGACACAAGCAACAATACCTACCGTAACATTCTTAGGTGCATTTGCATCGGTAGTAGCTATGATTGTTAAAACTAAGACTGTACCACTTGGGACTTCGAAGTTTGATGGAAGGTCAATTTGAGGCGATGTAGATGATGGTGAAACAATTCCATTCGACACAGTGCTTGGTGTTATGGTTCCAGTTGATTCAGATGGAATTTGAGAAGTAAATGTTTCAGATTCGGTTCCATCTGGATATTTAAATGTAACAACAAATAGTTGAACATTTGATGGTTCATTCGGACGATCCGTTGGAATATAGATGAGAGTGGTAGTTGTTGATTCATTGAAAGTGATACTGATTTTTGGGTATGGAGAAGGAAAATCGATACCAGGTGTTGATGATGTTGGATTGATATCACCAGTGGGTGATGTTTCTTCAGGTTGTTGATCATATGAAACTTGTTCTGGTTGAATATCCAACGGTTGATTCATTCCGTTCTCGTCAGCACAATAATTCATTGTGGTTGTGGTTGGCTCAAAGGTCGTAGTTGTTGGTGCTTCTGTTTCAGGAGTTGTTTCAACTAATGTTGTTGTAGGTGGCAATGTCGTTGATGCTGTAGTTTCAGCAGGTGTGACAGGTGCTGCTTCGGTTGATGTCTGAGGAGTAGTAGTTGTTGTTGATGTAGGTTCAATGCATGCAATGATACCGACTGTGACCTGAAAATAGAATAGTTTTTATAGGTATAGATTCATATTTGATTTGTTTTTTCTCTAGCAAAAAATTATTCGTCCTTTAACTCTTTACGACCGTGTGATAGTTTTTGGCATCATTGTCGTGCCAAAATCTGTATACTATGTATTTTACAATTCGGCTTGTCCATGTAACGGTCAGCTATTTCGTGATTCCGTTATGATTTCGTCGTTTTCTGACTCTCTTTTCGTTCGATCAAAGAGAAATTCAACAATCGTTTACATGTAGCTTCTGAGTGAAAACGGAGCTGAACAACATGTAACGGTTTTCTCTTTGATATAACATCGTTAATACGTGAGAAATTTCATAAACCATGTTTTGGCATATTTTTCTCTGCAAGACTCCAAAGCACTGGCTAGTTTTCTTTTCTACACTCATTATTAGTGGTGATAATAAAGTGAATAATTTAATATATCCAACAAAACAGAAAACAGATATGTTGCTAAAAGGTAACATTCCCTCGACAGTTCTATCTCATGGTTTGAATGCAAATTCTTTCTTTATTTTCATGGATTCTCATCTAACCGCTGAACATAAGACACGAATCAATAAAACTTACTCCTGTTGGTGGTTGATCATCATCTGTAGACGTGATTGTAATTGTGACAGTAGTGCCTTCTGGAACTTCAAAGTTTGGTGGAAGAATGACTTTGGGTGATTCATCCGATGGTGGAACAGTGTCGCTTGGTGTTGGAGTTGTTGTTGTTTCGGATGATTCAAGAGTTGATGGAGGCGTTGAGGTGAACGTTTCAGATGTTGTTCCATTTGGATAGACAAAAACAACTGTAAATTCATCGACATTTGAAGGTTCATTGGGTCGATCAGTAGGAACATAAACTACTGTAACAGTAGCTGGACTATCAAATGTAACATTGATCTCTGGATTTTCCGATGGAAAGTTAAGACCAGGTGTATTTGTTGTTGGATTGATATCACCAGGGGGTGATGTTTCTTCCGGTTGTTCGCTGTATGTAACTTGTTCAGGTTGAATATCTACCGGTTGATCCATACCCGTTTCTTCATTACAAACTGGAATAGTTGTAGTTGTTGGTTGTGCTGTTGAAGTTGTAGTAACTTCTGTTACTGGTGACGTTTCTGGAGAGGTTTCGGCTGTCGTAGTGGTCAATGGTACTACGGTCGTCGATGCTGACGTCACTTCCACTGTAGTTGTTGTTGTTTCGATACAAGCGACAATACCAACAGTAACATTCTTAGGTGCATTTGCATCGGTAGTAGCTATGATTGTTAAAACTAAGACTGTGTCACTTGGGACCTCGAAGTTTGATGGAAGGTCAATTTGAGGCGATGTCGATGATGGTGAAACAATTCCATTTACGACTGTACTTGGTGTTGTTGTTCCAGTAGTTTCAGATGGAATTTGAGAAGTAAATGTTTCAGATTCGGTTCCATCTGGATATTTAAATGTAACAACAAATAGTTGAACATTTGATGGTTCATTTGGTCGATCAGTTGGAATATAGATGAGAGTGGTAGTTGTTGGTTCATTGAAAGTGATACTGATTTTTGGGTATGGGGATGGAAAATCGATACCAGGTGTTGATGATGTTGGATTGATATCACCAGTGGGTGAAGTCTCTTCAGGTTGTTCACTGTATGTAACTTGTTCCGGTTGAATATCTAATGGTTGATTCATTCCATTTTCATCAGCACAATAATTCATTGTTGTTGTGGTTGGCTCAAAGGTCGTGGTTGTTGGTGCTTCCGTTTCTGGACTAGTCTCAACTGATGTTGTTGTAGGTGGCAATGTCGTTGATGCTGTAGTTTCAGTAGGTGTGACAGGTGCTGCTTCGGTTATTGTTTCACCAGTTGATGTCTGAGGAGTAGTAGTTGTTGTTGATGTAGGTTCAATGCATGCAATGATACCGACTGTGACCTGAAAATAGAATAGTTTTTATAGGTATAGATTTATATTTGATTTGTTTTTCTGAAGCAAAAATTGTATTTCATTCAATTCTTTGCTGTCGGATGTTACTTTTTTATAGTTAAAAAATGTTTTTGCTGATAACAGAGGTGAATGTGTCCATTCTGACGCAAAACAACCTAAGCAATCTAGATATTCTATCAAAGAAGTAATTGCTGATTAATTTTTTTCTACACACACTATTAATTGTCAGAAAAGGTCTCTTCTCAAAGTTCGTAATTGGATTCGATAATATACATGTTCAAGAGAGAATGAATATATAAAAAACGCATCTCTAACACGCTTGCTTCTATTAACCAGCCGAAACGGGTGTAACGGTCGTATGCTGTCATCTATCATCTTTCTGTTGAGCAATATTTGTTTTCAAGAAGTTCAGATGAAGTCGATGTAATATCAAGAGGCAATTTATCAAGATCAACAACGATTCTCAGGACCATCAATACGGCTGCGTGACGGTACAAAACGATAGCATATACGACCATAACACTTATCGTTACTTTAATCAAATCAAGATGAGAATCAATCAACAAGACTAGACTAGACTAGACTTAACTAAACTGAAAAGACGCGCAAACGAAAACGACATATTTCATATCATGGGTAGTCAATGAACCAAGCACAAATGAGAAAATAAAAGAGAACGAATAGACACGAGAAATTATATCGTACACATCCACCTAACTGCTAAGCATAGCAAATGAATCAATGAATACTTACTCCTGTTGGTGGTTGATCATCATCTGTGGATGTGATTGTAATAACAACTGTTGTACCCTCTGGAACTTCAAAGTATGGTGGAAGTGTCACTTTAGGTGATTCATCTGATGGCGGAACAGTGCCACTTGGTGATGGAGTTGTTGTCGTTTCTGCTGATTCACTAGGTGATGGAGGTGTCGAAGTGAATGTTTCAGATGTTGTTCCATTGGGATAAACGAAAACAACTGTAAATTCATCAACATTCGAAGGTTCATCTGGTCGATCCTTTGGAACATAAACCACAGTGACAGTAGCTGGACTATCCAATGTAACATTAATTTCTGGGTTTTCCGATGGAAAGTTAAGACCAGGCGTTGTTGTTGTTGGATTGATATCACCAGGGGGTGATGTTTCTACCGGTTGTTCGCTGTATGTAACTTGTTCAGGTTGAATATCTACCGGTTGATCCATACCCGTTTCTTCATTACAAACTGGAATAGTTGTAGTTGTTGGCTGTGCTGTCGAAGTTGTAGAAACTTCTGTTACTGGTGACGTTTCTGGAGAGGTTTCGGCTGTCGTAGTGGTCAATGGTACTACGGTCGTCGATGCTGACGTCACTTCTGATATTGTTGTTGTCGTTTCGACACAAGCAACAATACCAACAGTAACATTTTTAGGTGCGTTGGCATCAGTAGTAGCTATGATTCTTAGAACTAAGACTGTACCACTTGGGAATTCGAAGTTAGATGGAAGGTCAATTTGAGGTGATGTCGATGATGGTGAAACAATTCCATTCGACACAGTGCTTGGTGTTATTACTCCAGTAGTTTCAGAGGGAATTTGAGAAGTGAATGTTTCAGATTCAGTTCCATCTGGATATTTAAATGTAACAACAAATAGTTGAACATTTGATGGTTCATTTGGTCGATCTGTTGGAATGTAGATGAGAGTGGTTGTTGTTGGTTCAGTGAAAGTGATACTAATTTGAGGATATGGAGAAGGAAAATCGATACCAGGTGTTGATGATGTTGGATTGATATCACCAGTGGGTGAAGTCTCTTCAGGTTGTTGATCATATGAAACTTGTCCTGGTTGAATATCCAATGGTTGATTCATTCCATTTTCATCAGCACAATAGTTCATTGTGGTTGTGGTTGGCTCAAAGGTAGTTGTTGTTGGTGCTTCTGTTTCAGGAGTTGTTTCAACTAATGTGGTTGTCGGTGGTACTGTTGTTGATGCTGTAGTTTCAGCAGGTGTGACAGGTGCTGCTTCTGTTGTTGTTTCACCGGTTGATGTCTGAGGAGTAGTAGTTGTTGTTGATGTAGGTTCAATACATGCAATAATACCGACTGTAACCTTAAAGTAGAATATTATTTAGAAATATGATTGAAGAGTAGTATAAATTGTGTTTCATCGAATGGAAGTTATTTATTTCTTTGTGAAAAAGTGAAGAAAAACGACAAATTATATCTTAACAATTGAACTACAATGAAACCTCTGATGGTGGACACTATTTTTCAGTCGCATTCATAGAAAATACCTCTCTAAAGTTGACAGTAATTGAAATTAACAGAATAATTTATGAAGGATACAATCAAATATAAAGTGTAACTTTGATAATGTTTAATGATCAATAAAAGAAAGAGAAAAAAGAATCATCCCTCTTCTTGAATCGACGGAAAATCGAGAAGAAAACAATAGTGACCTGGCCTTAGTTATTATGTCACCTTTGTTTTGTCTGTCTCATTGATCACGGGCAATCAAAACGGCAATGATTTATAAACCCGTCAGGTATATATAGCTGATAAATTTCAAATCTCCAAAAACTAGTGCTACCAACATTATTCTTCAAAGTAAAGAGTTTTTGGATGATTAGTCTTCAAATTCCAATAGAGTGTTAAGAGTAAACTCAAAACCGATAGTGAACAATTAATTGATGAAGTTGTCTTCAAATAGTTCACTCGAGAACGTGCAAAACAAATTTGAATCGAATTTTAAAAAAACTACGTTCACCTCTATAAGATGGGCACCTCTTCATAGTGGACACGTTTCACAGTATTCCATTTTGAACTATGAAATCTATCGGAATCGGCACGATAAGATTTACTTCAGAGGTAGACAACGCAGCTAAAAAACGAATCAACTCAATCCATAGACTATGAGAATTACAGTGAATTGATTTAACATATCATCAATTATGTTCTACTCAAATGATGCTACTCTCTCTTTTGGATTGTCCCATGAACGCAGGAGAGACTTCATCCATTATTTTATTTTTTCAAACATAAAGAAGACGAGTAAATAGGAAGACATAATCAGATCATTGTTCTCACAATTAACTCAACTGAACATGATATCACACTAAATTAACAAATTTTTCTTCTCTCCTGTCTCTATAATTTCTCCATTAAAATCAAGCGTGAAAACAAAGACGATGCAAGATATCAAAGAAAGCAATGAAACTTACTCCTGTTGGTGGTTGATCATCATCGGTCGATGTGATTGTAATGACAACAGTAGTGCCTTCTGGAACTTCAAAGTTTGGTGGAAGTGTCACTTTAGGTGATTCATCTGATGGCGGTACAGTGTCACTTGGTGAAGGTGTTGTTGTTTCCGATGGTTCACTAGGTGATGGAGGTGTTGAAGTGAATGTTTCAGATGTTGTTCCATTTGGATAAACGAATACAACTGTAAATTCATCAACATTCGAAGGTTCATTTGGTCGATCAGTTGGAACATAAACTACTGTAACGGTAGCTGGACTATCAAATGTAACATTGATCTCTGGATTATCCGAAGGAAAGTTAAGGCCAGGCGTTGTTGTTGTTGGATTGATATCACCAGGGGGTGATGTTTCTACCGGTTGTTCGCTGTATGTAACTTGTTCAGGTTGAATATCTACCGGTTGATCCATACCCGTTTCTTCATTACAAACTGGAATAGTTGTAGTTGTTGGCTGTGCTGTCGAAGTTGTAGTAACTTCTGTTACTGGTGACGTTTCTGGAGAGGTTTCGGCTGTCGTAGTGGTCAATGGTACTACGGTCGTCGATGCTGACGTCACTTCCACTGTAGTTGTTGTTGTTTCGACACAAGCAACAATACCAACAGTAACATTTTTAGGTGCATTGGCATCAGTAGTAGCTATGATTCTTAGAACTAAGACTGTACCACTTGGAATTTCGAAGTTCGATGGAAGATCAATTTGAGGTGATGTCGATGATGGTGAAACAATTCCATTTACGACTGTACTTGGTGTTGTTGTTCCAGTAGTTTCAGATGGAATTTGAGAAGTAAATGTTTCAGATTCAGTTCCATCTGGATATTTAAATGTAACAACAAATAGTTGAACATTTGATGGTTCATTGGGACGATCCGTTGGAATATAGATGAGAGTAGTCGTAGTTGGTTCATTGAAAGTGATACTGATTTTTGGGTATGGAGATGGAAAATCGATACCAGGTGTTGATGATGTTGGATTGATATCACCAGGTGGTGAAGTCTCTTCAGGTTGTTGATCATATGTAACTTGTTCTGGTTGAATATTTAATGGTTGATTCATTCCGTTCTCGTCAGCACAATAATTCATTGTGGTTGTGGTTCGCTCAAAGGTCGTGGTTGTTGGTGCTTCTGTTTCAGGAGTTGTCTCAACTGATGTTGTTGTAGGTGGTAATGTCGTCGATGCTGTCGTTTCACCGGGTGTGACAGGCGCTGCTTCTGTTGTTGTTTCACCAGTTGATGTCGTTGGCGTTGTTGTGGCTGAAGGTTCAACACATGCTATGATGCCGACAGTGACTCCTGTTGGTGGTTGATTGTCGTCGGTGGATGTAACTGTTATTACGACAATGGTATCTTCTGGCACTTCAAAGTTTGGTGGAAGTATGACTTTAGGTGATTCATCAGATGGTGGAACAGTGTCACTTGGTAAAGGAATTGTTGTGGTTGTTTCTGATGATTCACTAGGTGATGGAGGTGTCGAAGTGAATGTTTCAGATGTTGTTCCATTTGGATAAACGAACACAACTGTAAATTCATCAACATTCGAAGGTTCATCTGGTCGATCCTTTGGAACATAAACAACGGTGACAGTAGCTGGACTATCCAATGTAACATTAATTTCTGGGTTTTCCGATGGAAAGTTAAGACCAGGTGTAGTTGTGGTAGGATTGATATCACCAGGGGGTGACGTTTCTTCAGGTTGTTCACTGTATGAAACTTGTTCTGGTTGAATATCCAGTGGTTGATCCATACCTTCTTCGCCAGCACAGACAGGAATTGTTGTAGTAGTTTCCGGTGAGGTTTCAGTTGATGCAGTTGTTAATGGTACAACTGTGGTGGTTGCTGATGTCACTTCTTCTTCTGTTGTTGTTGTTGTGACCACTGTAGTTGTTATAGATTCAACACAACAAACAATACCAACCGTAACATTCTTAGGTGCATTTGCATCTGTAGTAGCGATGATTGTTAAAACTAAGACTGTACCACTTGGAACTTCGAAGTTAGATGGAAGATTAACTTGAGGTGATGTAGATGATGGTGAAACAATTCCATTCGAGACTGTACTTGGCGTTACTATTCCGGTAGTTTCAGAGGGAATTTCAGAGGTGAATGTTTCAGATTCAGTTCCATCTGGATACTTAAATTTAACAACAAATAGTTGAACATTTGATGGTTCATTGGGACGATCTGTTGGAATGTAGATGAGAGTGGTGGTTGTGGGTTCATCAAAAGTGATACTAATTTCAGGATATGGCGATGGAAAATCGATACCAGATGTAGATGCTGTTGGATTAATAGTACTATCTGGTGATGTTTCTTCAGGTTGTTGATCATATGAAACTTGATCAGGTTGAATATCTAATGGTTGATTCATTCCATTTGCTTTAGCACAATAGTTCATTGTTGTGGTTGTAGGTTCAAAGGTAGTGGTTGTTGGCTCTTCGGTTTCTGTAGTTGTTTCTACTGATGATGTTGTTGTTGGTGGTAGTGTTGTGGATGGTGTAGTTTCACCTGCTGATGTTGTTGGAGTAGTAGTTGTTGTAGATGATGGTTCAACGCATGCAATGATACCAACGGTCACCTAAATTTCAAATGCACACTCAGTTTTATTGTGATAGACTTTAAAAGGTTTGAATATTGTATCATGTAGTCCTTTCGAAAATATTGACATCAAGCCGATCTATTTGATTTGAATTATAGATCACTATCTTCTACCACGAATAGGGCGAACAAAAGTGTGCCTGTGCATGAAGATAGATATAGAATCTTTTATGAAAAGGAAATCAAGTTGACATTAGTTTTATCGAAAAGATCATTTGTTGGAAAACATGCACAGTAGAATACTCTAAATGGCATTTCTACTAGAGAGAACTATGAGAAGTACTAATTCTATTAACAACGACAAAAACAAACGCTCAAACCAATAAAGTTACATCTTATTCAAGCAAGCAGTCTTTTTTGGATTTTGGGGTGCCCCTCAAGACGGACTTGATAAATAAGTGCACTGTTGTATTAATTTAGTCTTTGGAAAATCTTCTACTTAAACAGATAGCAAATAGTTCACAGAACTAGTGTTCAAACATACTGCCAGAAGTAATCTTCGATAAAAGCGTCTTATCAAATTTATATTATGGAACTGAAGAACAGAATAAAACATTGAGCATAATTACGACTACATTCAGTATAGACGGCACAGAACACGAAAGTAATATTTATGTAGAGGAAAGCGTGTAATTTCATCGAAAGAGAGAAGAAATGGATGAAATATTTCCCTATTTGAAATTCTATTGCTTCTAGAAAGTCAGCTTCTAAACTCATCTTCTGATCAATGATAGTTTTTTATCATCCCCACTCCATTCGATTCACCTAGGCGAATCTTAGATTATCAGGAGTTTTACTGTATAGATGTTATTGCAGATATGAATCTCGAACAACAACAAATATTTTGTACTCTAGCGCTCTTTTCATCATGCTTCAGCGACATGATCCGAAAGATATTCATTTTTCATAAAATACTCTATTTGGAAATTAACTTTATCTTCGATTGTTTTAGGTTCACTAGACTGAAAACTTACTCCTGTTGGTGGTTGATCATCATCTGTAGACGTGATTGTGATCACGATAGTAGTGCCTTCTGGAACTTCAAAGTTTGGTGGAAGAATGACTTTAGGTGATTCATCTGATGGTGCAACGGTGTCACTTGGTGTTGGAGTTGTTGTGGTTGTTTCTGATGATTCACTAGGTGATGGAGGTGTTGATGTGAATGTTTCAGATGTCGTTCCATTTGGATAAACGAATACAACTGTAAATTCATCAACATTCGAAGGTTCATTTGGTCGATCGGTTGGAACATAAACAACGGTAACAGTAGCTGGTGTATCCAATGTAACATTAATCTCTGGATTTTCCGAAGGAAAGTTAAGACCAGGTGTATTTGTTGTTGGATTGATATCACCAGGTGGTGAAGTTTCTTCTGGTTGTTCACTGTAGGTAACTTGTTCTGGTAGAATGTCCAATGGTCGATCCATACCAGTTTCTTCATTACAAACTGGAATAGTTGTAGTTGTATGTTGTGATATCGACGTCGTAGTAACTTCTGGTACTGATGAAGTTTCTGATGATATTTCACCTGTCGTGGTGGTCAATGGCAGGACAGTAGTTGATGCTGATGTGATTTCTGTCGTTGTTGTTGTTTCGATACAAGCAACAATACCAACAGTAACATTCTTAGGTGCGTTTGCATCGGTAGTAGCTATGATTGTTAGAACTAGGACAGTGCCACTTGGAACTTCGAAGTTAGATGGAAGGTCAACTTGAGGTGATGTGGATGATGGTGAGACAATTCCATTCGACACGGTACTTGGTGTTAGTATTCCAGTTGATTCAGATGGAATTTGAGAAGTAAATGTTTCAGATTCGGTTCCATCTGGATAACTGAATGTAACAACAAATAACTGAACATTTGATGGTTCATTCGGGCGATCAGTTGGAATATAGATGAGAGTGGTTGTTGTTGGTTCATTGAAAGTGATATTAATTTTAGGATATGGCGATGGAAAATCGATACCAGATGTTGAAGATGTTGGATTGATATTACTATCGGTTGATGTTGATTCAGGTTGTTGATCATATGAGACTTGTTCTGGTTGAATATCTAATGGTTGATTCATTCCATTTTCATCAGCACAATAGTTCATCGTCGTTGTGGTTGGTTCGAAGGTAGCTGTTTCAACTGATGTGGTTGTAGGTGGTAACGTAGTTGATGGTGCAGTTTCACCAGGTGTGACCGGTGCTGCTTCTGTGGTAGTTTCATCAGTTGATGTCTGAGGAGTAGTAGTTGTTGTTGATGACGGTTCAATACATGCGATAATACCAACGGTAACCTACAATGGTAGTAGTGACAATACAAGTTTGAGATTAAATAATGAATTCGATTAAGTTTTCGTGAAAATATGGTTTTAAAGATCATCTTTGAACTTATTGATCTATCAATCTTGAATATTAGTCTTCTGCATTGGCATTATTGTTTAAAATGTGAAGTTTCATGGAAAAATCTCGTGTTTTTATTCACGTTTTATATTATCATAGCAGAATCTTTATTAATACCTTGCTTATCTCCATCACCAGAATCAATAAGATGAAACTATTTATCATGCATGACCGAATGTCCTGCCATTCTCTATAGAACACAACTCTACCTATCTCAACTGACGTGAAGCAACAAAAATCGGCAAATAGATTCTTTTTACTCTCTCTCTTCCGGTAGCTGCCTGAAAAAGGTTAAAGAGTGCATGAATATTCTCCTCTCGCCTAAAGGATTACATTGGTTTATGCTCTAGAATACTTGTATTCCTAGAAAAACGTTCATCATGATAATGAACTCGTCAAAAAATATACTGTCATGAGCATAGTATTAAAAACTTACTCCTGAGGGTGGTTGATCATCATCCGTGGATGTGATCGTAATAACAACCGTAGTGCCTTCTGGAACTTCAAAGTTTGGTGGAAGAATGACCTTGGGTGATTCATCAGACGGTGGAACAGTATCAATTGGTGAAGGAGTTGTTGTTTCGCCCGATTCAGCAGGTGATGGAGGTGTTGAGGTGAATGTTTCAGATGTTGTTCCGTTTGGATAAACGAAAACAACTGTAAATTCATCAACATTCGAAGGTTCATTTGGTCGATCAGTAGGAACATAAACTACTGTAACAGTAGCTGGACTATCCAATGTAACATTAATTTCTGGATTATCCGATGGAAAGTTAAGACCAGGTGTCGTTGTTGTTGGATTAATATCACCAGGCGGTGACGTTTCTTCAGGTTGTTCACTGTATGAAACTTGTTCAGGTTGAATATCTACTGGTTGATCCATACCAGTTTCTTCATTACACACTGGGATACTTATAGTTGTAGGTTGTGATGTCGAAGTTGTAGTAACTTCTGTTACTGGTGACGTTTCAACTGATGTTTCACCTGTCGTGGTGGTTAATGGTACGACAGTAGTCGATGCTGATGTGACTTCTGTCGTCGTTGTTGTTGTTGTCTCGACACAAGCGACAATACCAACAGTAACATTCTTAGGTGCATTTGCATCCGTAGTAGCGATGATTGTTAAAACTAAGACTGTACCACTTGGAACTTCGAAGTTAGATGGAAGGTCAACTTGAGGTGATGTGGATGATGGTGAGACAATTCCATTCGACACGGTACTTGGTGTTATTATTCCGGTAGTTTCAGATGGAATTTGAGAAGTAAATGCTTCGGATTGAGTTCCATCTGGATAACTGAATGTAACAACAAATAGTTGAACATTTGATGGTTCATTCGGACGATCGGTTGGAATATAGATGAGAGTGGTCGTAGTTGGTTCATTGAAAGTGATACTGATTTTTGGGTATGGAGAAGGAAAATCGATACCAGGTGTTGATGATGTGGGATTGATATCACCAGATGGTGAAGTCTCTTCAGGTTGTTCACTGTATGTAACTTGTTCTGGTTGAATATCTAATGGTTGATTCATTCCATTTTCATCAGCACAATAGTTCATTGTAGTAGTTGTAGGCTGAAAGGTAATTGTTGTTGGTGCTTCCGCTCCTAAAGTTGTTTCCACTGATGTAGTTGTCGGTGGTACTGTTGTTGATGCTGTCGTTTCACCAGGAGTGACCGGTGCTGCTTCTGTTGTTGTTTCATCGGTTGATGTCTGAGGAGGAGTTGTTGTGGCAGAAGGTTCAACACATGCTATGATACCGACAGTGACTCCTGTTGGTGGTTGATCATCATCGGTGGATGTAATTGTGATTACGACAATCGTGTCTTCCGGAACTTCAAAGTTTGGTGGAAGAATGACTTTAGGTGATTCATCAGACGGTGGAACAGTATCACTTGGTGAAGGAGTTGTTGTGGTTGTTTCTGATGATTCACTAGGTGATGGAGGTGTTGATGTGAATGTTTCAGATGTTGTTCCATTTGGATAAACGAAAACAACTGTAAATTCATCAACATTCGAAGGTTCATTTGGTCGATCAGTTGGAACATAAACTACTGTAACAGTAGCTGGACTATCAAATGTAACATTGATCTCTGGATTTTCCGAAGGAAAGTTAAGACCAGGTGTAGTTGTTGTTGGATTGATATCACCAGGTGGTGAAGTTTCTTCTGGTTGTTCACTGTAGGTAACTTGTTCTGGTAGAATGTCCAATGGTCGATCCATACCAGTTTCTTCATTACAAATTGGGATAGTTGTAGTTGTAGGTTGTGATGTGGAAGTCGTAGTTACTGTTTCGATTGGTGAAGTTTCACCTGACGTGGTGGTTAACGGTACAACTGTGGTTGATGCTGATGTGATTTCTGTCGTTGTTGTTGTTGTTTCGATACAAGCAACAATACCAACAGTAACATTCTTAGGTGCATTTGCATCGGTAGTAGCTACGATCGTTAAAACTAAGACTGTGCCACTTGGAACTTCGAAGTTTGATGGAAGATCGATTTGAGGTGATGTAGATGACGATGAAACAATTCCATTCGAGATTGTACTTGGTGTTATTACTCCGGTTGATTCAGCTGGAATTTGAGAAGTAAATGTTTCAGATTCAGTTCCATCTGGATATTTAAATTTAACAACAAATAGTTGAACATTTGATGGTTCATTGGGTCGATCAGTTGGAATATAGATGAGAGTGGTAGTTGTAGGTTCATCGAAAGTGATACTAATTTGTGGATATGGGGTTGGAAAATCGATACCAGGTGTTGATGATGTTGGATTGATATCACCAGTGGGTGATGTTTCTTCAAGTTGTTGATCATATGAAACCTGACCAGGTTGAATATCCAATGGTTGATTCATTCCATTCTCGTCAGCGCAATAATTCATTGTTATTGTGGTTGGTTCGAAGGTGGTAGTTGTTGTTGGTGCTTCAGTTTCTGGACTAGTCTCAACTGATGTTGTCGTAGGTGGTAATGTCGTCGATGCTGTCGTTTCACCGGGTGTGACAGGTGCAGCCTCTGTAGTAGTTTCACTGGTAGAGGTCAGAGGAGGGGTCGTTGTTGATGAAGGTTCAATACATGCAATAATGCCCACAGTTACCTAAATTTGAAATGCACATGTAGTTTTATCATGCTAAAGAATCAGGATATTATGTCGGGTTTTCTTTCTGTTCATGTTGTTTCCATCCTGAAGAAAGTGTAATTTTTATATTTCCAAACTGTTGAGATTGCGTTTTGCACAAATATGATGAAGCAGTAGATAGAAGATTTTATAGATCGGCGTGGCCAAATGTTACGGAATTTCACTTTTGTATACTTTCCCACGAGAGTGTTTTCGGTATAATATTTGAAGCAACCGGGGGAAAGAACTCTTAACTTTTTCACTATATATTACCAACTGAAAGTGGAGTAACTAAGTGCCCTTTCCATATTCATCTATCTTTCAAATCAGTTAAGAAACTTTCGACTTAAAAACTACCTCAGACGAGGGTGACTGATAGCTGAGTGTTTGTTATCACAATCATATTTCAGGCTTTCGCTAGTATATGGATATTGTCTTTTTCGATACATCTAATCTGTCATCGTATAGTTTTATCACAATACCAAGACGCCCTATCCATGTGTGCATGTCTGACTCTTTCCAGTAGATCCGAATGAAAACTTACCCCTGTTGGTGGTTGATCATCATCTGTGGATGTGATCGTAATAACAACAGTGGTTCCTTCTGGAACTTCAAAGTTTGGTGGAAGAATGACTTTAGGTGATTCATCTGATGGTGCAACGGTGTCACTTGGTGTTGGAGTTGTTGTGGTTTCTGATGATTCACTAGGTGATGGAGGTGTTGAGGTGAATGTTTCAGATGTCGTTCCATTTGGATAAACAAACACAACTGTAAATTCATCAACATTCGAAGGTTCATTTGGTCGATCAGTTGGGACATAAACAACGGTGACAGTAGCTGGGCTATCCAAAGTAACACTAATTTCTGGATTATCCGATGGAAAGTTAAGACCAGGTGTTGTTGTCGTTGGATTAATATCACCAGGAGGCGAAGTTTCTTCAGGTTGTTCACTGTATGAAACTTGTTCCGGTGTAATCGTTAGTGGTTGATCCATACCTTCTTCATCTGTACACACAAGGATCGTTGTAGTTGTTCGTTGTGATGTTTCACCTGCCGTGGTGGTTAATGGTACTACGGTAGTTGATGCTGATGTCACTTCCGTAGTAGTTGTTGTAGACTCAACACAAGCAACAATACCAACAGTAACATTCTTAGGTGCATTAGCGTCGCTAGTGGCTATGATTGTTAAAACTAAGACTGTACCACTAGGAACTTCGAAATTTGATGGAAGATCGATTTGAGGTGATGTAGATGATGGTGAAACAATCCCATTCGACACAGTGCTTGGTGTTATGGTTCCAGTTGATTCAGATGGAATTTGAGAAGTAAATGCTTCGGATTGAGTTCCATCTGGATAACTGAATGTAACAACAAATAGTTGAACATTTGATGGTTCATTCGGACGATCGGTTGGAATATAGATGAGAGTGGTCGTAGTTGGTTCATTGAAAGTGATACTGATTTTTGGGTATGGAGATGGAAAATCGATACCAGGTGTTGATGCTGTGGGATTGATATCACCAGATGGTGAAGTCTCTTCAGGTTGTTCACTGTATGTAACTTGTTCTGGTTGAATATCTAATGGTTGATTCATTCCGTTCTCGTCGGCACAATAATTCATTGTTGTGGTTGTAGGTTCGAAGGTAGTTGTTGCTGGTGCTTCCGTTTCTGGACTAGTCTCAACTGATGTTGTTGTAGGTGGTAATGTGGTCGAGGCGGTAGTTTCACCAGGAGTGACCGGTGCGGCTTCTGTTGTTGTTTCACCTGACGATGTTGTCGGGGCAGTAGTTGATGAAGGTTCAACACAAGCAATGATACCGACTGTGACCTGAAAATAGATTATTTTTTATAGGTATAGATTCGTATTTGATTTATTGTTCTTTTTGCGTAAAATATCACTGATGGTAAGAAAAATGAGCGTAGCTGAGGACAGCAAAAACTGTTCTACAGTTAAACCCTTATGATTCGATGTTACTTTTTGACAATACTGTCTTACAAAACCCTCGATATGTATTTTAAAGCGATCATGAAGAAATTGTACAGTTTTACCAGAAATCTCTACATTCTAGGAATTAAATAATGTTCTTGTTGATAATAGAGATGAAAGTCTGCATTATGATCCATAACAATTTAAGCATATAAGCTCCTTGGTTTTTAGCAAGCTAGATATTCTATCAAAGAAATAATTACTGGATAGTTTTCTTCTCAACGTGTCCAAATCACACGTATGATATGTCTCTATTGGCTATTTTTCTTTCATTATTATTAAAAAAATTGTTGCTCTGGCAAATCAATGTTTCTGTCGACTTGCACGTTTTCGTCATTGCAACATGTATTTGACCAAAAAAGGTCATTTATCTCTTGATAAGTTGTAATAAGCAACTCTCCTTGTCGACAGCGAGCGCACAAGATTTCATATGTCTCGACGTCTAATCTATTTTGTTTCATACTTACCGGAAAGCGATGTGTATACACGTGAGAGATGCCGTTCTCTTTACTACATCGAGATAAATTGCTTATTACAACTTACAAAGAGGTAAATAGTCTTTTCCGATCAAATTTACACGTTCCGATTCACAGTACTACATTGCCTAGTGATATTATCATAGTATTATGCATCACTCAATCACAAACGGTTGTTACCCCTTTTAACTTACTCCTGAAGGTGGTTGATCATCATTCGTGGATGTGATTGTAACTACGACAATCGTGTCTTCGGGAACTTCAAAGTTTGGTGGAAGAATGACTTTAGGTGATTCGTCTGACGGCGGGACTGTGTCACTTGGTGAAGGAGTTGTTGTTTCGCCCGATTCAGCAGGTGATGGAGGTGTTGAGGTGAACGTTTCAGATGTTGTTCCATTTGGATAAACGAACACAACTGTAAATTCATCAACATTCGAAGGTTCATTTGGTCGATCAGTTGGAACATAAACTACAGTTACAGTAGCTGGACTATCCAATGTAATATTAATTTCCGGATTATCCGATGGAAAGTTAAGACCAGGTGTCGTTGTTGTTGGATTAATATCACCAGGTGGTGAAGTTTCTTCAGGTTGTTCACTGTATGCAACTTGTTCAGGTTGAATGTCTACCGGTTGATCCATACCAGTTTCTTCATTACAAATTGGGATAGTTGTAGTTGTAGGTTGTGATGTCGCAGTTGTAGTAACTTCTGTTACTGGTGAAGTTTCAACTGATGTTTCACCTGGCGTGGTGGTTAATGGTACAACTGTGGTTGATGCTGATGTGGCTTCTGTCGTTGTTGTTGTTATTTCGACACATGCAACAATACCAACAGTAACATTCTTAGGTGCATTTGCATCGGTAGTAGCTATGATCGTTAAAACTAAGACTGTACCACTTGGAACTTCGAAGTTTGATGGAAGATCGATTTGAGGTGATGTAGATGAGGGTGAGACGATTCCATTCGAGACTGTACTTGGTGTTATGGTTCCAGTTGATTCAGATGGAATTTGAGAAGTAAATGTTTCAGATTCAGTTCCATCTGGATACTTAAACTTAACAACAAATAGTTGAACATTGGATGGTTCATTTGGTCGATCTGTTGGAATATATATGAGAGTGGTAGTTGTTGGTTCATTGAAAGTGATACTAATTTGTGGATATGGGGTTGGAAAATCGATACCAGGTGTTGAAGATGTTGGATTGATATCACCAGCGGGTGATGTTTCTTCAGGTTGTTGATCATATGAAACTTGACCAGGTTGAATATCCAGAGGTTGATTCATTCCATTCTCATCAGCACAATAATTCATTGTTGTTGTGGTTGGTTCAAAGGTGGTAGTTGTTATTGGTGCTTCAGTTTCTGGACTGGTCTCAACTGATGTTGTTGTAGGTGGTAATGTCGTCGATGCTGTCGTTTCACCGGGTGTGACAGGTGCAGCCTCTGTGGTAGTTTCATCGGCTGATGTCGTGGGAGTGGCCGTTGTTGATGAAGGTTCAATACATGCTATGATGCCCACAGTTACCTAAATTTGAAATGCAGATGCAGTTTTATCATACTACTTAATTAAAAATGTCTTATCAATGTTAGACAGAAGCACACTCAAGATATATACGTATATTCAAATATGACCACATCACTTTTCCAAAGAAAATTAAAAAAGCATCATCATAACAAAAGTACAGAAGAATCTATTCAAATAGATTCATATGAAGCGGTTAGGATTCAGAATTTAATTTCGCAACGTTATCTATTGGCTATCTTTTCTTTTCCGGTTCATAAACTATATGGACGAGTTCAAATAATGGAATCATTGAAATCCAAAATAGGAAATAAATGTTTCTAATTATATGTATTCACAATCAATTATACTTTGTTTCCATGTTTTTAGTCCGCTATAAACATGTACCTACGAACAATTTGTTTAGACATCGAAAGATCGTTGTGTAAATTCGTTTATGGTTCCGAAGTCAACATACGAGACTTATTGACTTTATTCTACCCCTAATGCTAATAAGAATTATCAATTAGGTTTTCGACTTACACAATAACTGTTTTAAGTTCTCAAAACGTTCTCACTAGCATTATTCATGGTATATAACAGATACTTTAGATACATAAACCGTTTAAACAATGATAAGTGATTACACAATAAATGAACAAACAGTAAATACAGTGACCTCTGGAATATTCTCACATTCGACTCAACGTATACTTCAACTCCCGGAAGTATTATTGACAAAGTTCCGCTGAATTCGAATGAAAACTTACCCCTGTTGCTGGTTGATCATCATCCGTAGAGGTGATTGTGATTACAACAGTGGTGCCTTCTGGAACTTCAAAGTTTGGTGGAAGAATGACTTTAGGTGATTCATCTGATGGTGCAACGGTGTCACTTGGTGTTGGAGTTGTTGTTGTTTCACCCGATTCAGCAGGTGATGGAGGTGTTGAGGTGAACGTTTCAGACGTTGTTCCATTTGGATAAACGAATACAACTGTAAATTCATCAACATTTGATGGTTCATTTGGTCGATCAGTTGGAACATACACAACTGTGACAGTTGCTGGGCTATCCAATGTAACACTAATTTCTGGATTATTCGAAGGAAAATTAAGACCAGGTGTTGTTGTTGTTGGATTAATATCACCAGGTGGTGAAGTTTCTTCAGGTTGTTCATTGTATGAAACTTGTTCAGGTTGAATGTCTACCGGTTGATCCATACCTTCTTCACCAGCACAAACTGGAATAGTTGTAGTTGTTGGTTCTGATGTCGAAGTCGTAGCAGCTTCTGATACTGGTGAACTTTCGCCTGCCGTGGTGGTTAATGGTACAACTGTGGTTGATGCTGATGTGGCTTCTGTCGTTGTTGTTGTTATTTCGACACATGCAACAATACCAACAGTAACATTCTTAGGTGCATTTGCATCGGTAGTAGCTATAATCGTTAAAACTAAGACTGTACCACTTGGAACTTCGAAGTTTGATGGAAGATCGATTTGAGGTGATGTAGATGAGGGTGAGACGATTCCATTCGAGACTGTACTTGGTGTTATTATTCCGGCAGTTTCAGATGGAATTTGAGAAGTAAATGCTTCGGATTGAGTTCCATCTGGATAACTGAATGTAACAACAAATAGTTGAACATTGGATGGTTCATTTGGTCGATCTGTTGGAATGTAGATAAGAGTGGTTGTTGTTGGTTCATTGAAACTGATACTGATTTTTGGGTATGGAGATGCAAAATCGATACCAGGTGTTGAAGATGTTGGATTGATATCACTAGTGGGTGATGTTTCTTCAGGTTGTTGATCATATGAAACTTGATCAGGTTGAATATCTAATGGTTGATTCATTCCATTTTCATCAGCACAATAGTCCATTGTTGTGGTTGTAGGTTCAAAGGTGGTAGTTGTTGTTGGTGCTTCAGCTCCTAGAGTTGTTTCCACTGATGTTGTTGTCGGTGGTACTGTTGTTGATGCTGTCGTTTCACCGGGTGTGACAGGTGCAGCCTCTGTATTAGTTTCATCGGTTGATGTCTGAGGAGGAGTTGTTGTGGCTGAAGGTTCAACACATGCTATGATGCCCACAGTGACTCCTGTTGGTGGCTGATCATCATCGGTGGATGTAATAGTAATGACAACAGTAGTGCCTTCTGGAACTTCAAAGTTTGGTGGAAGAATGACTTTGGGTGATTCATCGGATGGTGGAACAGTGTCACTTGGCGTTGGAGTTGTTGTTTCTGATGATTCGCTAGTTGATGGAGGTGTTGATGTGAATGTTTCAGACGTTGTTCCATCGGGATAAACGAAAACAACTGTAAATTCATCTACATTCGAAGGTTCATCTGGTCGATCAGTTGGAATATAAACAACGGTGACAGTTGCTGGGCTATCCAATGTAACACTGATTTCTGGATTATCTGAAGGAAAGTTAAGACCAGGTGTTGTTGTTGTTGGATTGATATCACCAGGCGGTGAAGTTTCTTCAGGTTGTTCACTGTATGAAACTTGTTCTGGTTGAATGTCTACTGGTTCATCCATACCCGTTTCTTCATTACAAACTGGAATAGTTGTAGTTGTTGACGGAGATTCAGTCACTAGTGCAGTAGTAGGGGTAGTGGTGGTGGTAGTCGTTGGTTCGATACAAGCGATAACACCGATCGTGACCTGAATATGCAATACTATGAATTGAAAAAGGAGAAGTGAAAAAACTTACATTTTGAGGTGGAGCATCATCGCTAGTTGAGATAATACCCAATAATAAGATAGTACCACTTGGGACATAGTAGTCACTTGGAAGAATGACTTGAGGTGATACTGATGAAGGTAGAACAAAGCCATTAGAAGTTGCACTTGGTGTAGCACCGTCTGATGGAATTTGTGAGTAATATGGTGGTGATTGAGTTCCATTTGGATATCGAAATGCGAGAACAAATCGTCGTACATTTGTTGGTTCATTGGGACGATCAACTGGAACATAAACTATGCTAACAGTGGCTGCTTGATCTAGATTAATATGAATTTCAGGATAGTCGTGTTCAAAATCGACACCAGATGTTGTCGTTGTTGGATTAATATCACTAGGTGATGATGATTGTTCTGGTTCTTGCATATATGTAACTTGTTCTGGTTGAATATATAATGGTTGATTCATTCCGCTTCCTTCTGCACAAATGCTCTCAGTTGTTGTTGTTGTTGATGGTGGTAAAGTAGTAGTTGTTGTTGGAGCCTCGGTTTCCGTTGTTGTTGTAGATGGTGGTAATGTAGTAGTAGTTGTTGTTGGAGCCTCGGTTTCCGTTGTTGTAGTTGTTGGTGGTAAGGTAGTGGTGGATGGTGTTGTAACCGGCTCAGTACATGGCGGAAAGACAAGATTCGGTTTATGGATTTCTGCAGCTGCAATCATATTATTGACTACAGCAACACCATCAATATTCGATGATGTTTGAACAGTATAATATGGTGCAAGAAGAGTTCCCATGAGATTATTTTGTACGTACAATCGTGTATTCGAATCTTGTGGTTGTTCGTAAACATTCCAAATTGTTTTCGATCGTCCAGTAAGTCCGGTTAGCCAGCTGCCAACCATGTTACCTTTTGTAAATGAACATGTCTTACCCGATAAATTGATAACAATTGTTTGTGCATTTGCATTATTCTTAATTTCGATTTGTTGTACTTTATTGTTATTCAATGCATCATTACATGATAAACTGAAAATAGCTAAACCATCTGAATTGACATTGTTGACAATGAAATTCAAAGGTCCATCTTGACTACGAGGCACATTAACATCATTATTTGATGGTAATTGAGATAAATATTGTGAAAATCCTATGACATCATTTGTCACCTGTGAACATTTATCATTCAAAGTTGAATCAACATAAGCTGTAGCGCCCTGGTTGCCTCCGTGAACGTCAAACAAACGTCCATTGACATTAAATTGAGTGGCTGATACTCGTTGTACACTACCAGATGCAGTAGTTATAGTACCAACATTGATATTAATCGTTGATCCTGATACAATGTTATTCCGAATTTCTAAACTTTGATTTAACGTAAATGATAAATGAATGCCAAAGTTTGCTGGCGATTTTCCTGTGTAATCACCACAAACAAGTGTTCGATATTCAACTTCAGAGACACTTTCGAAATTGTTCAATGTAATCAAATTATATTGCTGTAACCAAGTAGCACCAGCTGTATAAACACATGATGGTGATGTTGTTGTTGTTGTTGTTCCTGCTGTTGTGGTTGTAGTTGTGGTTGCAGTCGTGGTTGTTGTTTGAGGTTCAGTACATGCTGGATATTGAAGTGGAGCATTTCTTAATCCAGCTCGACCAATAAGATTTCCAACAACAACCGAACCAGAAATACTCGACGATGTTTGAACTGTATAATACGGTGCAAGAAGTGTACCCATTAAATCACGTTGAATATACATTCGTGTATTCGAATCTTGTGGTTGTTCGTAAACGTTCCAAATTGTTTTCGATCGTCCATCTGATCCTGTTAACCAACTACCAATCAAATTACCTTGTGCAAATGAACATGTTCGACCAGATAAATTGATAACAATTGTTTGTGCATTTGCATTATTCTTAATTTCGATTTGTTGTACTTTATTGTTATTCAATGCATCATTACATGATAAACTAAAAATAGCTAGACCATCTTGATTAACATTGTTGACAATGAAGTTCAATGGTCCATTTTGACTTGTTGGCACTGTAACATCGTTATTTGATGGTAATTGAGATAAATATTGTGAAAATGCTTGTAAATCATTGGTTACTTGTGAACATTTGGTATTCAAATTCGAAGCAACATAAGCCGAAGCTCCTTGATTGCCACCATTGAGATTAAATGATCGTCCTTGAACAGTAAATTGTGTTTTGGATTGACTTTGTACCGAACCAGATCCAATAGTAACACTGCCAGCTTGAATATTAATGGATGAACCAGATGCAATCGTTGATTGAACTTCAAATGTTGGACTCAAAGAACTTTGACTGACACGAGTTCCAAATGTTGATGATGATTGGCCAACATAATTACCACAGACTAATGTCGGATATTCGACATCGGATGTCATATCAAGATTGCCAAGTGTAATCAAATTGTATTGTGTAAGCCAATTAGCTCCAGTCGTAGCATCACAAGAAGGAGCAGATGTTGTTGTTGTTGTTGTTATTTCGCCAACAGTTGAGACAACTGGAGTTGTAGTTGTAGTGGTGGTAGTGGTGGTAGTGGTGGTAGTGGTGGTAACACAATCTGGATATGTTTCATCATCACCTTTAGCACAATTAGCAATACCATCGCAGAGTTGAGTTCGATTGATACAACCTCCACCCAAACATGAATATTCATACGATGTACATGTACAATTTTTTTCATCACTCTGATCAATACAATCAGGTACACCATCACAAACACGTGATACATTCAAACATTGACAAATTGTTTGACAAGAAAATTGTTCTGTACATGTGCATGCACAACCACGTTCATCCGAACCATCCGAACAATCTTTGTGTGCATCACATTTACTACTAATCGGCAAACATTCGTTTGTATCCACACATTGAAAATATCGTCCACTATTAATATCACAATTTTCTTCTTCTACAAAAACGAAAAAAGATGAATTTCGTTGATGAAAAATGAATACGTACTGCAATCGGCAGCTTCATCTGAATCATCACCATAACCACAATCAATCGATCCATCACATACCCAAGATTTTGGAATACATTTTTGACTATTTTTACATTGAAATTCAGTACATGGTTGAACATATGCTTCAAAAACAATCAATTTAAAGTTTGAAAGAATAAAATATCATTTTTCTTACTGCAATTAAGTTCATCGGATCCATCTCGACAATCGGGTAGACCATCACATCGATAGGTCATATCAACACATTGTCCATTCGAACAAGTAAAACTCGTTTGATTTGAACATTGATAATCACAATCGACTTCATCCGATTTATCCATACAATCAGGAATTCGATCGCATTGCCAACTTTTCGGTATACATTCTTTACTTGTCGAACATTGATATTCATTCAATACTGAGCAATCTTGTTGACATTCACCTGTTGTCATTTGTGAACAATTAAATTCACCATTAACACACGAACATGTTTCACAACCACGAACAATACTCGAACCACTTGGATAATATTTATCATTGTAGGCACACGTACATGATTCAATAGGTACACATGTACCTGTTTCATCCATAAGAAGACCATTGGGACAGAAACATCCTTCGACACAACCCGATAATTCACAACCGAAATAATCTTTTCCTGAACATGTCTGAGGACAAATAGGTCCACAGGCCATGTAAACTTTGTTATTTTCACATTGCATTGGACATCGATCTTGTCGACGCCATTTCACTGCTACACCGAGTGCGTTACATTTTTCAGCAAACGAAGCCAATGATGTACATAAACATTCGCAATCACCTCCACGATCACAACTAAAATACAAAATCGAAATCAAATATTCTCAAAAATTGAATAACATACTTGCAAGCATCGAATAAACATTCCTTGTAGTACATATCAAGCTGAGTTGGATCCATGAGTTCAATACATGGATTAAACGGATTATCAAGTGATGTCGCACGAATTAATGCACATTCCGTTGTTGCCCAATCACGACGTTGTTCATGACCTGAACATGGATCACTATTGTCCATGATTGATTCTTGAACATTCGAACATGTTGGTGATGTTTTCCATGAATTTGCCATTCTATAAATTTTGAACAAAAAATACAAAGAATATTCAAGAAAATGAACATACTCAATAACGGAACCAGCAATGCCTTGTGCTGTTTGAATATCATCAGCATTATCATCATTATAATTACCGCAAAGACCTTCCATATTGCCTCGATGTTTCGAATAGACCGTGAGATAGATTCGTGTAGCTTCATCCCATTTAATCAAAAAATCTGGCGTTGAAATAATTGTAAAAACGCCACTTTTAAAAACTGATACTTGTCCATAGATTTTCGGTTGAGATTCATAATTATCAATTTCAATACCATTGAAAATAACATTTCGTCCACGTTGTAAATCAATACTCGAACCAAGATATTCAATAATTAAATTCTTCGTACACGTTACACCTGTCGAACCACACGGCACATTTTCAGCTAAGATAATAAATGTATTATTCTTTTCTTTAGCTAGATAATATTGACAATTTCCTTGATAGGAATAACGTAGACCATCGAATGTAATATAATGTGGATCACCGGATGCTATACACGTACTATCACATTGATTGTTTGTACACGTCCATTGACCTGCTGAACAAGTGCAATTATTACATGTTTGATGAATGATTTCACCGATAGAATAGGAACGTTGATTGAATCGACATGGACATTGATTGATAGGCACACAAGTCACACCATCATGAGTGAGAACTTGTCCCTCGGGACATGTACATCCTTGTTTGAATGTATTGCATGCAATGTAATTGGCAAGATTATCACATGTTTTCGGACATGTTGTAGCATTGTTTGAATAGATTTGATTACCGGGACAAGACATTGTTGAAAGACAATCGGGATTTTCACATTGAAATGCTCCTTGGACACATGTACAATTGGTACATGTTCGAAAAAGATTTTCTCCTGGTTGAACATAGGTTTTCGTTGTTAAATCATAACAAGGACATTGTTCAGCACGAATACATGAACGTGATTTCACATCATAGTATGTATTCGTTGGACATTGACAACCGGGTAAACATTGTTGTTGACAATTTCGTTTCGATTCTTGTTCAAGATCCGAACATGAATACGTACACGATGAAATACATTCGGAATAACTCGTCGTACATTGACCGTAGGGTGATGGTGCTGATTGACAAGCTTGAGATAAACTTGATTTACTCATCCAATCGATGATAACACCACGATCAGCACATTCATGTGCGTAAGTTGCAAGATGATAGCAGGTATACGTTGAAATATAATCTCGTGATGTATCAGCACAGAGATCAGCTGTACATGATTCGATATAAAACGATGGATCGAAAACAGATGCACATGGAGCAAAAACAGGATCTTTGAGAAGATTTTGACATGTTGTTCGAGCAACTATTTCATTCTAGAAAAATCAAAAAAAAAAAAGAACATAAAATTTTCATCTCCAATTGACTCGAAATCTCTTACAGCTGGAAAAAGACTACAGGACGATGTTTGCGAAGGTGTTGTACATGTTTGAGAGATTTTATATGCATCAGCAAAACCAATGAGATTGGTTTCAATGAGACCATTGGGTGTTAAATAATCATCACGTGTCACGAAATTAAATGTACCGCAAAGACCACGTGTTTGATTGAGAAATGACGTTTGTAAGGTAAGATAAACACGAAAACCATCGAAATAGATCGTAAAATCTGAACCTTCAACACCGATTAAAACTGATGTTGCCTGTCGAATTAAAAGATCATTGACTTTATAGGGTAGTTCAGGTCCAGCTTGACCATTGACTATAATTTGTGAACCTTTAAGTGTAACCGTATTTCCATAATGTACAATAACTAATTCATTGGTATTGATATTTTGATTGTTCGTATACATGACACGAAGTTTACTCGATGCATCAGAATTTGTACCTTCAACGAGAGTATATTGACATGAGCCAAGAAGAGTGTAGGTTTTTCCATCAAATGTATCAATATGTCCATTGCCCATCACTGTACATGTTCGAGGACAAGTATAATTCGTACATTGCCATTTGCCTGATGAACAAGTACTAGATACAAAAATAACACAATGTCATCAATTAAAAACAAATCTTTTGTTTTGTTACCATTCGTTACAATCGATGTTAATATTTTGTCCAGCTTGATAGTAATCTCCTCGGAAATAACATGTACATGCACTGATCGGAACACATTGTTGACTCTGTCCCAAATCCAAAACGGTTCCCGTTGGACAAATACAACCGGGCGAACAATCACTCATGCATATGTCCGAATTGGAGAGTATAGGTGTTAAACTTTGACATGTTCGAGGACAATTCGATGCACATTCGACATAGGTCATATTGTTCGGACAAGATTTTGCTTTAGAACAAAGACAAAATGAATTCAAATTTCAAAGTGTTATTAAAATCTTACGACATCGAGATGTTGTACGCCAGCTAACATCAATATAATTATCTGTACAATCTCGAGCTAAAGCTGTATAAGAATTACACATAGCTTGATCGATTTGATTCGGATGTGTATTGACTGTCACACAATAATCAACAATACAAGCATTGTAATATTGTTGACCATTGACAACTTGTAAACATGTACCGAATACATCGGATGTATCAACGAGAAGTTGACAAGCACCAATAGCTTTTTGTAGAGTATCATCATCCGAACATGCGTTACTCAATGATGGAACTTCGGGACACTAAATTTCGTATTTTTTTTGAAAATGAATTGACTGAATTCATACGTGCTTACGCTTTTATCCAATCGCCATTGATTTCCAAAAACAGCTGCATTTGGTGCATTACTTCCATCGAGAAGTTTCAAATCATCTGCAAACAATTTCATTCATTTTTTTTGTAATTATATTTTTTCTCTTACTCGATGAATCATCATCATAATCACCACATAAACCATTGACTCTTCCCTTAAAACTCGAGTCAATTGTCAAATCAACAACTGTAGCTTCATCCCATTTCACTCGTACGCCATCCGAATAAGTCAAATACGTATAATTTCCTCGTCGTTCAATAGTTACACCGCTAACAACAATGCCATCGTTTGCACCTAATGTTGCACCATTGACAATCACATTGCTTCCTTGTGCAGTAACATTAACCGATCCGAATAACATCGAAATCTGTTTCGAACATTTCTTCCAATTCGTACAACCAATGGGCTGAACATTGACTTGCCACGATTGTGTACCGCCGAGTTTGTAATTACATGCACCGGTAAATTCGAATTGAGTACCATCGAATGTTCGATAATGAAATAAACCCCAAAGAACACAAGTTGCAAATGGAAGTGGTTCATTATCATCGTAATTCAATGTATCATTCGATGTAGCAACTGAAAAATCGAAATTCGATTTCAGAAAAACAAACAATGGAGATTTACCTTGATCACAATTGCTTCCTGTCCAATTTGGACAACATTTCGTGACTGTCATTTGTCTTGAAAGAACGAAAGAAATAAACGAAAAGATCGTAGAAAAAGTTATTATGCTTTACCGAGTGTATGGACATGGAATTGAACTTGTATATCGACGTTGAATTTCATTGAGAAGATCAACGGAATTCGTTATCGATGCTTGTTGAAATACTTTAAAATCAAGTTTCCATGTCGTATCATTTTTACTATATTCATCAATGATACTAAATGCTGTTGGATCAGGACAGTTATCGTTTTTTGTTACTGCTTCAACGGATGAGCAGATATGTTGAGATGATGATGTTCCTGTCAGTTCATCGGTTGTAACAGCCGATTGAAAACTATAACAAATTTTAAAAATTCGAGACAGAAATCAAGTTGAGAACTTACTTGACAATAAGAATGAAAAAACAAAGAAAAGCTAATGAAGACATTGGCGAATTGTCGGTCGCCATAATGAAATCTATTTCAAAGCAAAGAGTCCAATCACTCGAATATCGGTAATTGAGAACAAAAACAGATTCTATGTCGACTCTCTCTTGTTTTGTTAATATTGTCAAGCGTTTATATACGATCAACAACAGATGGACAATCAAGTGGAACAATATTAAAAAAGAAATTTTGCTTTATTAATTTCATTCAATCTGTTTACATTAATTTATTTAATAAAAAAATATCAAAATTGATCCTCTATTATCCATCTGGCACCATTTGAAAAAAAAACGAAATAGTGCATCTTTTCATTAGAAAAGATCAATAAAACGCTTGAAAATATTTCGTGTTTCCGTCGGTGGATAATGTTTACATTGTCGTTTATGTAGATAAGCACCATTTCGTTTAATATTTGCATATGGTGCCAAACATTCCCAACAAAATTCATATTTACATTGTCGACATGTCATATGATCGCAACCTTCGTTTTTTTCAATATGACTACGACATTTTCCGCAATCTTTCGTGTTCGTATGAATCCAACGTTCACTCGCATGTTCTTGACCATCGTGACGAGGCATATCGTATTCTTCGCAAGTCATTCCATCGTGCCACGGTGTTCGATGAGTAAAACACGTTAATTTCTGACAATTAACACATTGAACTGTTTTGTTCATTGAGCCACCTTCGTTTAATTGACCTGAGCCACAACCATGTGCGCACCAAATAAATTCAGGATGATGTTCAAGTGAGCGATTGAGATCAAATTGAACAAATCGTTCGTATAGGTTCGTATCGCCGAAATTTAAAAGAATCGTTTTTATTGCATCATGAGAAAAAACAATTGAACATTCCGGACATTGAATATCCGCATGTAAATTCCAATTCATTCGTATATAATCATACGTACAACTATCGCAAATTGTTCGATTTATATGCTTACAATCGTTGTCATAATGACCTTCGAAATGGGTCAATGATTTTGATTCCATACAAACTAAGCATTGCTCAGGCTCAGTTAGTAAAGATAAATTGGCTTTTATCTCACTATTAAATAGTAATTGATCAGGTTGGTTTGTTATTAAATCTTGTAACATAATGCAGTATTTCTTTTTACGAAAAAAGAAAATGAAATATGTGACATATTTAAATATTGTTTGTCGATGTGTCAATGTTTTCTTTTTCGTGTTCTGTATTTTGTGTCATACATAATGATGTTGTTGAATACGGAATCATATTCATTCTCAATGAATCATCATCATCATACGTCATGTATTGCATTTTATTTCAAAGGAAAAGAATTTTAAAAAAGGCAAAAGAAACTATTTTTTCTCCCATGGTTTAACTATAACGAGAACGATCACAGTTATGATGATTGCAACAACCGCAACTAGAAACAAAAAAAAAGCAGCAATAGACGAATTTCGATTTCTATTGATGAAGAAAATAATATTTTACTGATGATAATTGTCATTTTACGATTTTGCCATAGCATACGACGATGAACTTTTCTCGATGATTGATGAAAATGAACAGACGATTGATTTAAATCATCGGCTCGCGCTGATAATTCTGCTAGACGATCGCCACGATCGACTAATTTGTCAACAGTAACTTTCAAAACATCGGTCGTATCTCGAACATCATTTCGCAGAGCAGTTAAATTACTTGCCGTGTACGTTACCGAATCACTCATTTTTCGAATAAATAAAAAAATGTTTCGTGTTGCAAGTAAACCATCGAAATAGATAAGAACGAACAAGACAAAAGATATGCCGAACTCAGGAGTTTATTTATTAAAAAAATAGAAAGAGAACAAGAAAAAGAATAAGAACAACAACACTACGACAGTGTCAGTGATTATTGAGAATTTACATTTCAAAATGAAGAAGAAGAATTCAGGAATAAAATTTTTTTTGTTTGTTCGGAAGAATTAAATGGCTTCATAACCTGTCGTGGTTTGGGGGTAAATTTCAGGAAGCAAATCTAAAAACATACAAATGATGATTTTGATTGATTGATGGGAACAGCAATCGAAATATTTCAACAACAAAAAAAATGAAATTTAGCAGCCAAATTCTACTACCTTCGAAAGAACGAAGTAACTGAATAGAGAATATTTTCGGATTTCTTCTTCTTTGGATTTAGTTTGACTTACCTCGATTATTTGATTCGCTGGTTTCGTCATTCTCAGACATTAACGGTCGAGTTTCTTCTAAAAAAACAAAATTATTCTTTCGAAAAACAAATAACAAAAAATTCACCAGAATTGTTGCCCGATTTCGACCGAGTCAACGTATTATTCGATGCCATCGCTGATGCCGATCGCAAGCCATACTTTTGTTCGAGTTCTCGTCGACGATCTTGACGTTGTGCCGCTGTCGTCGCACTGGACAACGTATCCAAACCTCCGAAATTTCTTCTTTCTACAGAACAAAACTCGAATTCTCTTGGTAAATACTGTTGTTTGCAAACCTCGTCTCATCAATGCTTTGCCATCTTCGACATATTCTGCTGATTGTTCATCATCGTCGAAGAATTGTCGATAACCAAACGCATGCAAACATCTCGAACCAAGTCGAAAAAACGTTCCAATGCCTAACAGACAGATTAATATCGGAAAATAGATATAAAATCCATCGGAAATCATTGGAATCACTGTCATATGTCCCATAATCTACACACATATCGAATAACAAATAAATTCAAATGGGTTATTTTAAATCTTACATCAGTGAAAACAGTTTGATGCCGAGAAGTTTCTTTTGTTATTGCTTGATCCATATGAATCATGCCGAGAAAATTATAGCAAAGTGGAGCTGTCAATCGACTTAGAAATGTTGCAGCATAGACTAAACTATTTTCATCCGTCAAATGGTACAATGAAAGATAGAAATAATTGAATACACGAATACGAAACATCGTGTAATAGGCACAAGCACACATATATGCGATGCCTAGACAGCAGAAGACCTTGAAAAACAAGAATTCAAACGTTTTTTTTTATGGAAAATTGTTTTTTTTCTGTTCTACTTCGATGGTGAAATAATAATGATGAATTCGAGCTGAATCAACAATTAATGCGAATATGGAAAGAGTTGGTTTATTAATTGAAAATGTCACTTCGGACCACATGACAATCAATGAGATTAGACCGAGAATGATGCCAAGTATACGAATTGACCATGGACGAAGAAAACAGAACGTATACCATTCTAAGAAAAAGCGAATTTCATTTATTAATTTTTCGTCGTTTTTTTAATTTTCTTCAAACCTAATCTCGGATGATTATCGAATAGTTTCCGTCTCAACCAAGACGATGGAAATGGTGTTTGTCGAAGAAATCTTCGTTCAGGATTGATTATATTCGAGTTGATGTCTTCGAAATAGAAAGCATCATCGATTTTCTGTGTCCAATAGGTTTGTACACGATGATGAATATGAATATTTGTTTTCAAACGTTCGTGTAATTTGACAAGTCGACTTTCGACATCGGGATCGGCGAGCTGATTCGTGAGAACAATTCGATTATTTTCGAAATCTTCGACTGTCAATTCAATTCGATTTGAATATTGTTCGGGTACGATTTTAATAATTTGATTGAGACACGGTCTTAGTGGATTATTTGGTTTGATTTGCATGCAGAATTTCGTTAATTCATCGATTAATGAATCGAGTTTTTCTTCGACATCGATTTTTTCATTGTAAAGTTGAGATAATTGAAATTGAAGTTCACCTAACATAAATCCTGCTCGAGAATGATTGTAAATATTCAAAGGCATTCGAACAAGACCGTAGCCAAGCAATAGAACAACAAGAACTAAACCCCAAGTCGTACTCGCTGCTGTCAATGTTCCCTAAACATTCAACAAGTTTTCAGTTGAAAAACAACGAACTTGTTACGCTCGTTTTCTCTCTCTCTTTACCGTAAAATTCGATGAATTAACAGGATATTTTGATATTAAAATAATAAGAAATATCACAAAAATTAACATTAATGTTCCGTAATAGATTAAATTAACTTTAAGTGTATATTTTATCTTTCCTTTGATTGAAAATTCGCCTAAATAAACATCGATTTCGAAATGAGAATTGTCAAAAACAAAACGATGAATTTGCTCAACCTGTATCTCCGAATGATTGCATAAACGGTAAAATTAACCTAAATCAACAAAAATAAATAAAAAAAACAAAACATCTCAGCGAATGTCTACCAAGTCAATAACTGCGATGTCCAATAAACAACATCCCAAAGGCCTTCATAAACTTTCGAATCAATATTCGACCACGGTTGTGGACAAGTTTCATTCTTCGAACTCTACAAAACAAACTGAACTCAGCACCCTCTCAAAATATTTGACGAATCGACACACGTACACAATCTAAATACGTCGTATGTGAAATATCGAGGGGAAGTACGAATATAAAAAGTGCCGAGAAAAGCCAAGATATAAACACTGCAATCGTCGTTATCGGATGTTGCCGACGGAAATTTCCGCATCGATAGAGAAATATCAATGTAATGATCGATGCGAAAACAATGTTCAAAATAAATGCAGCACTAGACATTATGTTTTTTTATTTATCTTAAAAAATAAGAAGAAGAATGAATTTTTCTTTTGATAACAACACACACATGAGAGCAAAACTCGTGTTCAGATTGGATGGAAATTGACCAATGAAATCGACGTGCATTTCAAGGTGTCGTTTAGTTTAGTTTCGAATGATGAATAATGATAACGATCGATGAATTAAATTTGATTATTAAAAACTATTCATTGGGTCGATCGATATCTTCGATCGAACAATTAACTGATGGATGGACGAATATAACATGTAAATTTCAAATCGAATCATCAAATGAAATCTACGTCCTTCGAGAATATGTTTCAGCTGATTTGCAAACAATCAAATTCGAATTAAAATTTCTTCGTTATCTTTTCGAAGGACAACAACAACAACTTCCTGTTGTACCTTCGATCGATCCGCCAGGCATCATCATTCTCTCGAATCAACATTATGCAACCCTATTTCCATTCATTTCGGGAAGAAAATACCTAAACTCCGAACGAGATCTATGGCAAATCATTGAAATTAGTCGATTTCTTGGTCGTTTACATTCAATCGATTTCAACGAGAAATATTCTCGTCGAACAATTAACATTCCACATATAAAATATCAATTAATCAATTGTTGTGAAAACTTTCGACAAAATCAGCCGATTATCTACGAACGTATTCGTCGAATAGTCGATGAAAAAACTGAAAGTATTCCGTTGATTGAAAATGAATGCGAACAAATTCAATTTGAAAATGATTTCGAAATTGATTTGCCAAAAGGTTTCATTCATTTGGATGTTCATGATGAAAATGTGCTCTTTCATCATGAATTAAAACAAATCGTAGCTGTTTTAGATTTCGATGAGTTATCCTACGGACCGTTTCTACTCGATATTGCGATGACTTTATGTTTTTGGTGTTTAGTCGAATCAAAATTCAGGTTCGATTATGTACGAATCTTTTTAATCGAATATCAACAAAGTCGAGCAATGAATTTAACTGAAAACGAATGGATTCATTTAGAACTCTACTGTTATCTTGTATTTCTCCATCAAATTTTATTCCTCATTGAATTAAACGAATGTCGACCTGTAGAAACCAAGATGTTTGAAGAATTGATTCAACCTCTCGAACAAATTTATGCAAATAAAAATTTTTTAAAAATAATTCAACAATAAAATGTCTTTAAATCAAGTCAATAACCATATCATCGTCTAAAGCATAGGTCGATTGCCATTGTTCGGGACTGCCTAACCACGAATTATGTTGTTTGAAATCCCATGAATCATAGAATTGATTGTTACTATCAATATCGAGAAATAGATCTTGTTGTTCGGCATAACTACTTTGTACGGGTTGAAAATCCAACGGAACTGCCTTTAAATCATCGATACGTTTCTGAAATTTCGGATCGAGTATTTGACATTGAAGTAAAAAGTCCGGATCGATTTGTCCACCTAAACGAGTTGCAAATGCAGCGACTGCACACGAAAATGGACAAGCACTTGAGAAAGTTATTGGAGGATATTGAGCGTACATTTTTTTTTCGCTTTTGAGAGTGCGTATACGCGTATGAGCACTTATATATATACATTAAGAGAGAGAGAGAAAAATACCAAGGTTGAATATTGATTAAATGAATGGATAGAGTGTCTGTTTAGTATTATATGATAGATACATCTTTCGTTTACATATACCGACAGATCAAGAACGATACGCTTGATAAGTTGATTTGATTGGAGTGAGTGTGAATGATAGAAGACTTTCGTATAATAGAGAGCAACGTGTGAACAATGAGTCGTATTTTATTCAAATATTTACAAATATGTTTTCACCTTGATCAAAACAACAAATGCCAGATATTTATTCGTGAAGGTTGACATGTTTATGTTTTAGTTTAGTTTTTCGAAAAATATTTCTGCTGTCGTGAATATTGATAGACAATAAACAACGATTGTTTACACAGATCAACAAAACGATAGCAACAATCTAATTCGATCGATGATATCGCGTTTGTACTTTTGACAAACAACGATTCCCACGAACTAAAACATAGATCAATTCGTATTTCTATTTATCGAAAGAAGTTCAATGTACTTATGACGATCTTGACAAGCATCCCACAGTGGTTGACCGTGATTAGCGAGTAAACGACGTTTTAATTTGAGTAAATTGCGATTTAATGGTAGATATTCAACGAGATTTTCGAGTATGCAAATATCGAGCATGATTTGATTGAGATTTGTCCAAACAATTTCGATCACCGATTGCCGTTTATCAGTATCTAATTCAGCCAACCAAAATCGGCCGACATCGGCTTGAAATTCGGGCCAATTGTCGAGCATTTCAATGAACATCCGTTGAGTTTGTTCGTCGGATCGATTTGGACAGTGAAGAGTTAATTTCTCCATTCGTTTGAAGATTAATTCATGAAGATGATCGATTTCTTTCTCGGTTAATTTCAATTCTTTGGTCATGTCAATCGACGGAGATCGATCGGCGAGTTCTTTTCGTCGAGTAGCTTGAATAATTGCTGATTGAGTGACAACTTGTGATTTATCATTGGATCTTTGTCTTCTTTCTTGGCGAGTTGTTGGACTTTCGGCACGTTGCTTTCGTTCTTCGGAGGTTGAATAGGCTTTTTTCTCGGTTATTCGACAAGCTGAAACACCTGGAAGAGCTACTTGTGATTCGATTTTTGGACGAGAAACTTGTCCAGTTGAAACAAGAACATTTGGATTTCGTTTTGTTACTTTGGATGAAGTTTCTCGAATGATATCCGATGGTGTTTGCGTTGAAACAGGTTTCACATACGGATTTGAGTCGATTCTTTCGGTTTTTTCAACCGATTTTTTCGGTTGAATGTTTTCTAATTCAGCTATTTGATTAACTAAATCGATTTCATTGATATCGAACGAATATTTGAAATTAAAATTCGTTTTTGGTGATAAAAGTTCGAAAGATTTCTTGAGAATATTCATTAGATCGCCCATTCGTCGTTCGTCTTCGATAGGAAACAAACGAGTAAAATTACCGAGATGATAATGTTCGAATGCGTCTCGTTTTTTCTCTCGTCGAAGTAAATTCAAAGTTTCTTTCTATTGAAATATAAACAAAAAATCGTAGTTCGTTTTTCTTTTTTTTTTTCTTTTTTTACCAATTCATCAATTGGACTTTTTGTTGTTCGACCGAGATTTGTTAATAATCGTTGTTGAGATTCGATTTTCTCGATTTCTGAACTTTTCATTCGATCATCAACTCGAAATCGAAGTAAATCGAATGTATCGAAAAGCAATTGCATTTTAACATCGAATTCAGCTTGATTTTCCGCATCGAAATTCGGAGATCGATTGACTCCGATCATCCAAGGTTTCAAATGCTCGTCAATTAAAATATCAAAACCCAATACTTCAAAACAAACGCTTTCACTCGATGTTAATGAACCCGGTCGACACGTTCGATAAGCCGTCAATAAATGTGGCTCGACAAGAAACACCGTTTTCAGAACGATATTCTAAAAATTACGGAAGAATTTAAACGCGAAGAATGTCGAAAATTTGATTACTTGAATATCTTTCCACAGTTTTCTCTCGTCTTTATTTTGTTCTCGGACATAATGAAGGAGAAATTCAAGTGTTCGTAGCTCATCATCGATTTCCCAATTATCTTCGTTATCAGTTCGATAGGTTGCTAAATGTATCGAATGATTATTCTAAAAGAAAAATCGTATAGAAAAATTCTTTTTCCAAGTCAACAAACTTCATTTTTTCCAGTTGGTAGTCGATATTTTTTCGAACAGACACGTAACAATCCTTTGTTGAAAATAAAAACTCTCAACGGATCACACGAAGTAATCAAAACATAAACTCGAAGGTCTAAATAAAAGAAAAAGTTACTTCAAATAGCTCATCCCGAAGCGTAAATAATCTCACCGAATTTATAATCTTTGAGGAGAAAAGGTTGAGGAATATATTCTTGAAGGATGTAATTTTCCATATTTTTAACTTGTTTATAATCGCAATGAATCGCAATTCTAATCGATAGACAAATATATTCTTTTGATTTGTATGAAGAGATTGGTTTTACCCGTCGCCCTTGGCAACATCTATTGGCTTGAGAATGTAAGCAATTGAATCTTTTTTCAATCGAGTTAATGCAGATGAATACCAGAGATTGTAATCTTCGGGAAAGATCCATGTTTTCGGACAGAAATTGTATTCATTTGGAAATGAATAAGATAATCTATTGAAAAAGAGAAGAAAAAAGGCTTTGTTCGATTTAACGACAAAAAAAAATGAGATTCACTTTTCGTAATTATTAGCGAAGAAATCTTTGCGTGAGATTTGATTCATTGCTGGGAAATGATTGATTTTTTGATGGGGTTTCAAAGCTGAAACAAGATCCATCGAAATCAATGCGTCACTCCAAAGAAGATCACTAGTAAAATCCGTATCCGGACTAAGATCGAAACCAGCTTTATCAATGGCTCGACAGACTGAAAACAATTATCAATCGAAAACAACAAATCTTTTATAAGATTTACCTAAACGGAATTTAGTTGCTGAAACATTAGCACAGAGACCGTGTTTGCTTTTAGCTTTGATCGATAACTGAGATTGAGTTATGTGTCGTTTTCGTTCGCGAAGAAAATTGATTAAATCTTGAAAATCTCGACTTGATTGACGAATCGATTCGATATCGAATTCCTGTCTATCGAATCCCAATTCTCGACGGATTTTTTGCAGATCAATTGGATGTTTTTTTTTAATTAAAGATGCATGAAGAGCTATTTGAAATATTCGATCATTTGGTCGACGAATTAACTGTTCGAATGCATATTTATAAGAGATTTTCGGTTGAGATTCTTGTTTTTTCTTTCGTGGATATCGATTATGCTCTTCTACTTCATGCCAAATGCGAACAAGTTGAGAAATCGAGGCGTCTGTAGCTGCAGCTTGATAGACGATTGTCATAAGATTAAAAATTCGGTCTTGTTTTAGATTTTTACGTTCTTGTAGTGAGAGTTTTTCGTATCGATCGAATTTAATCAATGGAAATGGTTCAATTGGTCTCGATGAAGGTGATTTCGATTTCGAACGTCGCTCTTCTTTTGGTTTTGATGATTCAATTAGAATTTCATGACAAATTTCAACTAAATTCTTAATTCCAATTGATTCTAATCGAAGTTCATCATGTTCATCTTCACGATATCTCCATTTTCCATCGATAACCATCGATTTCAATGAAATCCGTCTCGGATTCATCGGTTGAGAACGAACTAATCGCTTTAAAGTTTGATTTTCATCATAATCATAATCATAATTCGACATGTTCGGTGATGCTCGACGCATTTTTGATATCTGCCAAACTTTAAGTTTCAAACAAAACCGATGAATGCTAGGTAACAAACCGCAAATCACAGGAGAAAAGAAACTTTCATCGGACAGATGTCAGTAGTGGACACTTTCGTATTTCTTTCAAGTAAATCTGAAATAACTTTTTTTTATTATCAGATTATTCATGTTAAATGGGTTTTTTTACCATTTATATAACACAGTTGTTTTTTTCTTGAGTTTTATTTTTGAAAATATGTTTCAACCGCCTGTAATACCGAGAGATTCTGAAGGATACGTCAAAAGTTTTCTTATTGACGATCTGAACTCGACAGAAGCCAACGAAGCACGTGCTTTTTTTGAAGAATATGGTTTCGTTGTTATTGCAAATGTTTTTACATCCGAGCAATGTAAAGAAACGATATCAGATATTTGGAATGTTATCGAATCACGTGTCAATGACAAAGTTCGAAACGACGAAACACTTTGGACTCCAAAGTAAAAAATATTTCTAAATATTGACTTTCGATTTTTTTGTTTTTGCAGCCTTTGGCGTAGAACAGGTCTTGTCCAAGAAGGTATCATTGGTGATGCAAGTTTATGGACACGACAGATAATACTCAATCGACAGACACCAGCGTTACATAGAGCTTTTGCTTCTATTCTTCAAACAGAAGATCTTCTTGTTAACCCTTTACGGCCGGCTACCAGAAGACAACAAGGAAAAAGTTTTCTTTCTATATATTCTTTGTTGTTTAGTTATAGGGATCAATTTTTCGTGTCCGAATTTTTTCAAAATCCCGTACCCCCCTACGGCAAAATTGTTGCCAAAAAGCAACATCCGGCCGTAAAGGGTTAATCACGATCGTTACGGAATGTTTCGACCTGCTCGAATGCATCAAGATCGTTCAACAATGATCAATCTTCATCTCGATATGAATCCATGGAGTTACATCGAAGATCAAGATAATTCAACGCAAATCAAAATTCTTAGTTCATTGAAATATACTTTCGATAGTCATTGGATTACTGAAAATAATGAACCCGGTTGTGCTACTATTGGAGAATTAAATGTACAAGGTTTAGTTAATCTTGCTGATAATCTAGAAGAAGACGGTGGCTTTTGGTTAGTACCTGGTTTTCATAAATATCTGCCACAATGGACACAAGAACACGGATCTCTACGAGCAAGATATGGAAAGCATCAACGATTTATTCTGCTTGATCGAGCGGATATTCCTGAATTATATTCGGTTGCTTGTCATATTTCAACTCGAGCAGGTTCAGCTATCCTCTGGGATCAACGTACTCTGCATGGATCTCGAGCTAATTCGAGTTTACGTCCACGTTATGCACAATTTTTTAAAATGTTTCCTCGACAACATCCAGCAATGACACCTGAACGCGAACAATATCGATCTCAAGCTATTCGACGTAAACTTCAAAACGAAAATATCAATTCAGAAACAGATTTAACGCCGTTAGGAAAAAACCTTTTTGGACTCATCTAATGATAAATAAATCGATCGAAAATTAAATTGAATCTTCTGATTATACACATTCATTCTTTTTTTACAGTCAAAAGACGGTTGCTATGTCAATGGAAATGAGACAAAGAAAATTCATTTAAATAATTACAATCTAATTTTAAAAAAACATTTGTGTATAGTCATTCTTTCGATGTCGATGAATCGAATAAGTACATGTATGTCTTCATCGAAGGTTAGTGTCAAAGATTTTGTTTCGACATCGTCTGCAGACATAAACCGGCTGTCTTATCGGAAAGCAGTTAGAGCAAAAGTTTGTTTTTGAGATGTATTTGTTTCTCAATTGTGTCGTCGTTTAGAGACGAAAGCAGTCAAGAAGAATTGTGCATATATCCATTCGAACAAAGCAATCGGCACCTGTTCGACAAAAGCGAAACAAACGGATATTGCACATAAGTCGTTCAGAAACAACCGATTGTTATGTAACTTGTCTAACTAAATAAATCGTTTCATATACTTGGAAGAAATTGTTTCCTGTAGGACACAGTTAAAGATAATCATCGTACAAGAAAAAGGAAGAACCAGAAGAAGACGACAAAGTAAAATGATTATTCTTTTCGTTTTCTCTGTCGATCCTTTTTCTTCTTATTTTACATTAGATGTTTACGAAAATTCACCTTGATCATTACAACTAGCATTGTCTTAATTTTAATTGCGTCTGCAATTCTTATATCTCTATTGATAAAGACAAAAACTAAGAAATGTAATTCCTCTTCGATTGATTTAACATAATTATCTTCTTCTTTAGTTCGATCGGCAGCACTGCGATGGAATGTCAACGGAATTACTGTAGCTGGCAATGGAACAAGTGGAGTTGGATCTAATCAATTAGTAGGTCCTTGGGATTTGTTTATAGATTCGTCAAATACTTTGTATGTTACTGATCGATATGGTCATCGAGTTCAAAAATATTTACGAGGAAATGCAAACGGTACAACAGTAGCTGGGCAAGCTAACAGTGTTCCAGGCTCAAATTTAGCACAACTCAATGAATGTACAGGTATTTATGTCGATGAACTTGAAAATGTGTATGTTTCGGATATGAAAAATGCGAGAGTCATGCTCTGGCCTAAGAATGCTTTGTCAGGATCAATTTGCTTTGGTCAAACAGGTATATAGTTCTTATGATATGATTGTAATAGAACTGTTTACTCATTTTATAGGCATTGTTGGTAATTATATGAGTACTACACTCTTAAATTATCCTCATGATCTAGGTCGTAATTTGAAAACAGGATCGATATATGTCGCAGATTATGCCAGTCATCGAATAGTAGATTTTCAATGTAATATTTCAGCGAGCACAACGATCATCGGTCAAAATGGAGGTGGAACGAATTATAATCAATTATTGAGTCCTATTGCTTCCTATTTCGATGTATTCACAAATAGTTTTCTTATTGCTAATGCTGGCACGCATCGTATTGTCCGTTGGGCATTAAACGCGAGTAATTGGACCCTTGTCGCTGGTAAGATTAATGGTGCGCCTGGTAGTTTATCAACAGAACTTTCCTTTCCAACTGATGTTGAACTTGATCCAATGGGTAATATGTATGTAGCTGATCGGTATAATCACCGGATACAATTCTTTGTACCTGATCAACTCAACGGTCAAACTATTCTTGGAACTACAGGAATTTCCGGATCGAATTCCACATTGCTCAATAATCCTATTTCTTTGGTGTTTGATGGACAACTTAATTTATACGTCATAGATTTAAACAATTATCGTGTTCAGAAATTTCTTCGATATTGACTCTCTACGTTCGTATAAAAAATAAAAGTTGTTCTTCTTCATCATCCTCAATATATACTGGAGAAATTGTGTGTTGAATTACAAATCTTTTCAAAGAATTTATGATCGATCAAAATCTATGTTTTAGTGTACATCTTCTCAATTTCTTAACATCATAAAACATTTTCGTTGGTATACTACAGAAGAGTATTTCTATCCATTGCTTTTTTTATATCCATTCTACAACATTTTATTATTATTTTCTATTTCGTCATACAGTGAAACCTCTCTATTCTCTTTCTTTTATTGACCATTAAATATTATCAAATTTACGCTTTGTGTTTGATCTTATCTATTTATATAAAACTTATGAAACAAAACACTTTCTCGATATTTTTTTCGATTTACTAACGATTTTCTAAACAAATTAATATTTGGGCTTTTTTTTATAAAAATTATCGAAACTTGAAATGAAGCAAAGCTACTGATTGACGATCGATGTTTATCCAATGAGAAATAAAAGGAGAAAATGAATGACCGACGGGGAAAACAAAAGATCACTTTGTATGCAAATATTGTCGTAGACATTCAAGTTAGAAAAGAAGATTGTTGTAACTACTTCCATCGAATCAATTGATTAGAGCATGACAACAGATAATCATAATACGAGTAAGTCAAACGATTCAATCTTTCAACCAGTTAAACTATCTTTCATATTATTTAGATGATAGAGAATTTCAAGTTGCCCAAAAGTGCTTGAGCTGCTTTGGTTTCGAATTTGTAACTTTTCAACAATTGTTTTTCGAATATTGAAATTATATGAAACTATTTTTTAGGCACCAGCATGTGAACGCTTTCGAAACATAAGCTCAACGCCATTTTTATGTTTTTTTACAGTCGGAATTTTTCTTATATATATACTCTCATTTTCTTATTATGCACAACAAATCTTATCTGTTATTAAACAAAATGATACAATTTCATTTGCAATGATCGCAGAAACAAATAAGAAAATATTCAGCGACATGCTAGCCGATAAACACAACTGCTTCTACTGTGTTCATAATTATACCAGCGATGAAATTGTAAATGTCACAATTCAACTTTATCAACAGTTTACTGACCAAGAAAATAAATTAGTCAATTTACGATGTTCACTATGTTATTTTGCATTATTCAATGCGGTCATTTTATTTTTTGTCTATGGTGGATCAATATCAATTAATACATTTACAATAGTCAATACACTTTTTGTTTTAATGTGTCAGTTCACAAAAGAAATCAAGTTCATTAGTCTAATGGAGAGTTTAGTTGTATTATTGTCATTTATTATTCTTATCAAGGCTGTTATGTGTGTCTGTGTTAATATATGTGTAACTACGATAAAAACATTCGTTAAGGATTCATAATCGTCTTCAAGTTCTCTTCGTCTCAAATCGATATTTGTATTATCTAATAAACTGATAAAATATATGAATTTTGTTCTTGTTCTAGATTAAATAATCGAGTAATCTGTCAAAACAAATCGATTGATTTCATCTGTTTCAAAGCTATTCAATAGAAAACATCCAAACAGAAGATTTTATTCTATTTGTATTTACTTTATTCTTTAATTCAACTGCAAATTCTTCTGATTTTGATCATGTCGGCCTATTCGGATCTTATCAATGAACAATTCATTGGACATATTCAAAGAAAAGTTGTTAGTCAATTGGTAAGTCTTTCGCATTGCCTTGTGAAAATCAAAGAGAATATTTGAATCTTTTTCTTCAAACAGAAATGTCAATTAAATGATTATTTGTTGAATAAAAAGCAATGGCAAATATTAGTGACCTGTTTCATATTAATTATTGTTTATGGATCAATATTTGTTATGTTATTTTGTTTAATGAGAGATATTCATTCAAAACATCTCTATTTCAAAGAACATTTGCAAATTGAAAAAGAAAAATTAATTCACTTGAAAGAAAAGATATTTCAATTTGAAAAAGATGTTCGAAATATTTCTCATTTTGGAAAAAATTGTCTCAAATATTGGCATTCTTTCAATGAAATCAATTTCCAATCGATCTATTCTTTTATGGAATTTAATAATAAACCAATTAAAAAATCTTATGATGAAACATTATATCCATTACAAAGACTTGTAATTCTACTTTCTTATGGAAATATTTATTTACTGATGACTATTTATATAAAGCCGTTTCGATTGATGTTTTTCTCCGCTTTATTATACGTGTTAACTGTATGTATCTATGCCGAAGTATTTATATTTGATAAACCAAATGTTTATTATACATTTACAATTGCTTTTTCTGCATTTTTATTTTCAATTTTGTTATTATTTCAAATACTGATTGATTTACTAAGAATTGTTTATTATCAAAGTCTAATAAAGACTTTGCGAAGTAATTGATCTTTCTTTTCTCTTATCGAATTCATTGATAAATATGTAAATTGGTTTAAATAAATTAATAAAATCTCTTCATGTGTTTACTTTCGTTTTTTAAAGTATTTGCGATGAACAATTGTTTTCTTTGTAAATACGATCGATCCTATGACAAGCCTATTCTGTTGTTAAAGTTAATCATACGGAATAGTTCTTCTTCAACTTCTATAAAAGAAACATTACCTTTCTCATCTAATCACATTGTGATATCGAATTATTGTTGAACATATTCAAATGATGACAATAAGATCAAATACACGAACAATTTCTCTAATCTTCGCAAACAAAATTTCTTTTTTTTTCCTAGTCAACAGACATAGTTGAGAGACTTTCATCGATCTCTTCGTCTTTCGATGGAACTTCTCTAGAGAACATAAAAGATGGTTTTATTTGAAAATAAAGAGAAAATATTTAGATCGAACTGTTGTGATTGATTTAATGAATGTAAAAGCATATTTTTCAAAGAATCAATCGAATAAGATTGAATAGATGGTAAGAGATATGCTGGTGTTGATAATAACTTGCCAAAGAACAAAAGATTTCGATTTATTTATAAAAGAGAAAAGAAACAAACTTGTTTTGGAAGATAGAAAATTAATTTAAAATTTCCAAAAGGAAATATAGTTGATGGTTTACCATTTCGAAATGATGAACATTTTCTTGTATGAAATTTTTCATCAATAAGTGAATATAAATGAACTAAATATTCATTTGTTTCGATTGTGAAAGAAAAAGAATTGTTAAATTTCAAAAATTAATTAATTTCGAATGACAAACAGTTAAATTTTTGAAAATAATTATTCATATGAATCAATATTTGACTCATGAGTTCGTTTATCATCTTTAATTAATTTAGAAATCTATCAAAAATATCCGAGCAATTCATATCCCAATGGATTCATACTTGAAAATCGCATTCGTTCATCATTACATTCATTAAAAACACTTCGATTTTATTTTCAATTTAATTCTATTTTCTATAATTCAGATCAATACAAAAATACATTATCAGAAAATTCATTTCGAGAAAGTCTAACAAGTGTACAAGAAAATCTTGATGATAAATTCTATTTGAATATCTATAAACAAATTCCTCTCATTTAAATTCGTTATTTATAGACAAAAGTCTTCTGAGAGAGTTAACTAAAAAAATGGACTAATCAGCAGATCTGTGGAATATTTTCAAAACGAATTTCTCGTTTAAATCTCCTTTCAAATTCTGATCCATTGATATTGTTGAGCGAAAATGAACTTGTACAAATCATTCGAATATTTCAAATTAATTGTCAATATTTATTTTTACCTTTGAAATCAAAAAATTGATTCATTGTAGAGATTGTGTTTGTATAGAGCAAAAAACATGCGTATATGTTATTTAAACAAATAGCAATAGCTTGCTTTTTTGGGCTCATCTTATGACGCCTCTTATTTACCTTTCTTGTTGTTTTCATATTATTTCGTCATCAGCATATGTATGAATAATAAAATATGCGTCATAGGAAGTAAAAAAAAAACTTCCAAAGGAAAGTATGTAGAATCATAAAACAAAATTTCGTCGGACAAATGGGAGCGAGTGTGTCTTTCGCTCTGATTAGGCATCATGAAGCCATAATTCATACACATGATAAACAAATATTTGAAATAGCCTATCATGCACTTGTCGAACATATTTTCTTGCTTCGAAAAGTAATTCAAAATCCAAAAGTATGCGCGCAAGGCGTTGAGCTAGATCGATTAATTCAAGATTATTGTCAACGAATGGCAAGTGGTCAAATGAGAAAGCAGAGAGTACAGGAAACGCTTCCATGGGAAATCGAATGGATTTGGCATGTTCATCGTCTTCATCCGATTGATTATCTAAATGATTGCAAGAATCAACTTCGAGATGGTCTTGTAGATAAACAAGCTTTCAATTTTATATCGAAAAATAAAGTAACATACAATCCATCAGTGAATTATTATTCATTAGAACGTAAAGATTCATTATTTTCTCCATCAATCGATTTATCAAGTGCAATTATTCGGCAAAAAAAATTTTTAGAAAACTTTCAAAAACATGCTTTGTTTTCTTACAAATTGCGCCGACTCGATGAATTAACATTTGAAAATCTCATTCAAACATATGTTTCGTTTATTAAATTGGCCAAAAAGAATCAAATGATTGTGCCAACATTTGATATTGACTTAATTTGGCATACTCATATGAGACATCCATCTGACTATCATAAATTTTCAAAAGCTCTATGTGGTTTTATTCTAAATCATGACGATGATATTGAATCATCGAAATTAACAAGTGCATACAGCGAAACTGCTGATCGATGGAAGCAAACTTATCAAACAGATTATGGAAAATATATTGATCGCAATTACTTGGAGAAATCTCTGTTCAATAGTTCATGTGCAATGGTTCAAAGAGATGAAACTCGAATTTCAGAGGAAAACGAAAACCAGCTACGGCTTCTTCATCTTTCTCAACAAGATCAATATAATTCAAATAACAAGCCTACATCAGCATGTGGTGGCGGATGTGCAAGTTGTGGTAGTGGTGGATGTGGTGGATGCGGAGGATGTGGAGGATAAAACTACGTTTCATTTTATTTTTCTATATGAACTTCGCATGATTAATGCACAATTAAAAAACGAAATTTCTCTCATCTTTAAGAACTATACCGACATCTACTTAAGTTAATTCTCTTATTATTCGTTTTTCGAAAACACTTTGTACTAAGTTCATAAAAAACGTTATAGGTTAAAGTATTTACATTTTGTCAGTTGACTATTTAGATTATTATAGTTTAAAATGCCTCGTCGTTCTATTCACCGTTTAAAAACAAAAAAAGATCATGCAACACAAACACCGAAATCTTCAAAAGCCGAGTAAGTAGCGTCTACTACATAACTGACGAAATTTCAGAGCACTGTAATAAAATTATGAGAGGTTAATAGATCTGCGTATTTGTATTTGATTAAGAGAATGTGAAGAAGAGAAGAGAGTCAAAAGAAAAAGAAGCAAATAGACCAAATTCATCATCGAACTAACGATTAATTTGACTATTTTGTTTTTTTTTAGTTCCCCAAGTCAAATTAGCACGAGCATAAACAGTCGTGATTTATCGTAAATGGTCGTATACGCTACCGTTTTGTACCGTCACGGCGTCCGTATTGATCGTCCATCGAAAAATTAGGATGTACATTGACTATATTCGCTACGATAATTGAATATTTTCAAATTGGTATTCGATTTTGCATGAAAACAAACAACAACAAAAGATTTACATTGTAACAATCTGTCACATATGTTTTACTTTTATTTTCTTATATTTTTTATGATTGAATGTCGGTTGCTGTTGAAGAGAAATTTTTGTACTTGATTTTTTTTTCAAATTTTATTTATTAAAGAAACATTTATTTCATATAATTCAAACAATCGTAACACATATTTGATGGTGTTTTTCCCTATTGCAATCGAAAACAGCAATTATCGAGGTTTATCCTTCTGAGATTCATTCGGATTTGTTTAAAAATCCCTGTGTATTTCGAAATAAATTCTATCATCTCTCTCCAGTGTGGGTGAAGGCGAAATGCCAAGTGAGGGTGCAGATGACAATGTGGCAATGAACAAAACTGAGGGTGCCACGAACTCTTGATACAATAAATAAATCCTGTTGGAAAATAAATCTAAAAAAACTGAATCCCGATATTCCCTCATTTTATCATAAATTATGCTGAATATCATTTGAACATTTCAAGTCAAAATGGTACGTCTATTCTACCACCAATCTTCTATGATTTTTATAATAAGAGTGAAAGTTATCAAGCTGATGACCAATTCATGTTTGGAACTCATTATTTAGTTGCGCCTATTTATACAAATCAAGCAACATCACGCACTGTTTGTCTAGCAAAATTTGATTAAGGAAATTTTAAGTGGCAACATTATTATAATAAACAGACTATCAAGGTGGAACGTTACACTATTCCAACAACTCTGAATGATTTTCCTGTTTTTCAAAAGATTTCATATTCACAATAGAGACATTCTATTGTATTCAATATAAACGTAAATAATAAATTTACAATTTTCTCAGCGCATTTAATATCCATTAAAGATTTTTAGGTAGCGTAGTAATTATTTTTACGATTATTACATTTACTAAGATCAGTTTTTTTGTTATCTCAAATTTCAATTCCTTGTGAGACAACGTTACATATTCGACATTTACTAAACGTTTCTTCTCCTCTAGCAGAATTTTTGCTGACTTTATTTAGATTTATAATGATATCTGTGACAAAACGCCCGTACAAAGTCACAGTCACATATACTACAGTCAATAAACAAAGCACTGGAAAACAAAAAATTTATACTTTCAGTTTTCCCTTTACTGTTTCAATGCTCTGCTTCACACTTTTGATACTTGGGTGATTTGATGGTAGCGACCGTTGACGAATATCTAGCGCACGTTCAAGATATTGAAGTGCTTTTGAGTACTCGCCCATGCTTTTATACACCAATCCGATGTTGTTGTATGAAGTAGCCAAATCTGGATGATTTTCAGGAAGACTTTTTTTCGATATTTCAAGATCTTTTTCATAATATTCAAGTGCTTTGGAGTACTCGCCCATACTTTTATACACCAATCCGATGTTGTTGTATAAAATAGCCAACGAAGAATGATTTGCAGGAAGACTTTTTTTCATGATTTCAAGTGATTTTTCATAATATTCAAGTGCTTTTGTGTACTCGCCCATGCTGTCATACACCAATCCGATATTGTTGTATGAAGTAGCCAAATCTGGATGATTTGCAGGAAGAGTTTTTTTCAATATTTCAAGATCTTTTTCATAATATTCAAGTGCTTTTGTGTATTCGCCCATGCTGTCATACACCACTCCGATGTTGTTGTATGAAGTAGCCAACGAAGGATGATTTGCAGGAAGACTTTTTTTCATGATTTCAAGTGATTTTTCATAATATTCAAGTGCTTTTGTGTATTCGCCCATGCTGTCATACACACTTCCCATGTTGTTGTATGAGGTAGCCAACGAAGGATGATCTTCAGGAAGAGTTTTTTTCTTGATTTCAAGTGATTTTTCATAATATTGAAGTGCTTTTGAGTACTCGCCCATGCTTTTATACACCAATCCGATGTTGTTGTATGAAGTAGCCAAATCTGGATGATTTTCAGGAAGACTTTTTTTCGATATTTCAAGATCTTTTTCATAATATTCAAGTGCTTTGGAGTACTCGCCCATACTTTTATACACCAATCCGATGTTGTTGTATAAAATAGCCAACGAAGAATGATTTGCAGGAAGACTTTTTTTCGATATTTCAAGTGATTTTTCATAATATTCAACTGCCTCGTTGTAGTTTCCTTGCCCATCATGAATCGTGCCAAATTGATGAAATATATATGCTTTTTCATTTTGATCACAAGCTTGTTCGAGTAGAATTTCATATAACTCATTCGCTTTGTCGAATTTTGCCAATGTGATCAGCAGTTTACCGAGACGATGCCATCCTTTATAACTAGAAGAAGCTTCTTTCTGAATACTTTCAGTTAATTTGCTTAATTCGGGATCGTTATCACTGGTCAATGTTAGTGTTACTTCCCAGATAGGAATAGAACCAGGAAATTGTTTAGTTTGTCCAGTACGAAATACTGAATGCATCGAGAAGAGAATTTCTTCTTCAGTAGAAATAGCACTAATTTTATCGACATTGGCAAATTGTGCATTTTGGATCGAGGGATCAATGCGCATTACAAATAATACTGAAACTAGATCACCTTTACCTGGATTACGACGAATGAAGTCTAACGATGTCTCTCGATTCTTGCTGGTGGATAAGAAATTGTTGAAAGCTAATAATCCACCTTGATTCTGCTTCAATTGATTGAAGTCAGCTTGTGACAAATTTTGACCGCGATAGACGGTGAACGACTGAGAAGAAGTTTGACCACTGAACTGTTTTGAATGAAGATCAGCAATATTCTTATGTAAGTCACAAATAAAAAATCCCATTTGAATGATAATATCGACATCCATGAGCCGAAGAGCTCGATTCAGCATGGAATAAAGAAAAGTCTCGCATGTATACCACAAAATTGGTTGATGATCATGATATTCTTTTTCAATTTGATCGACATGTTTCAGTTCCATTGAATTTCCAGCTAGTTCGACACGACAGTATTTTATGAAGTTCATGATATGTCCATGATCAAAGTCGATAGTAAGTAAAATGTCCTTCAGTATCTGTGTATACATGAAGGAACAATCGAGAGCGTTCTTATTGTCGACACTCGTAGCTGCATCTTTAGTTGTTGCAAAACTGATTGAGACCGCGTTGTGATCACAAGCATGTGCTGCTTGTTTGAGTGCTTCACATATGGGCTGAATGTCCGTAAAGACACCTTTGATTTTTGACCATTCTTTCGCCCATTTCTCATACCAATCCTTATTTCCGCAGAAGATATAAACGTCGCTTATTTGTTTTTTGTTATGAACAATTGGCACAGTTGTTTGCCCGAGTGCTCCAGAAATGATCATGAAAGCAGTTTCTTCTGGAATATTGTTGATGAAGTCGATGCATTTGTTCGCATCAACAAATGTGTTGACAGTGTTTACCACCTGCCGTAATTTCGTAATGGAATTGCGAAAATCATCAGCTTCTTCATTTATATTTGCGTCTAACCAAACAAGATGAAAATTTTGAATAATACGTCCAGTAGGTTGTTCGTGTGTGCTTGTATTCGAATTACTCATTGAGTTTATTGTAGTGTTTTGTGTTGTGCTGTGTAATTGTAAAGATGCGCATATTTATATAGCATGTTGGAAGAAATGACTTGAGAACACTGATAACACAGCAGAAAGAAAAAAATTATCAAAAAATTGAAGTGATAAAAAGATTGCATATGGGTTTTATTTTCGTTATACAAGTTCTTTAGAGTTAAACTTGGTTTGATTAATATTCATTCAAGAAAAAAATGTTTTGCTTCATTTTGCACACTATTGATGGAGATTTTTTAATTAAAAATACTTATATTCAAGGGGGAAAAAGCGGATCCTGAATTCTTGAATCCCACAGATCGTATCAGATCCTGATGCATACTGGATCGTTGGATCCTCGTGGATCCGCTTTTTCCCCCTTGCTTATATTGGTCCTACTTTTTCGTTTGCAGTAATATATTTGAAAAGGTAACGAACAAAAAAGCCTGGTTTTCCTTTTATGTTCATCTTCTGCTATTTTTATCTTCATTTCGACAGTAAATGGTGATGGACCTGTAAGATGTTCGTTTATCGGTACCATCCGGACGAAATTCTTTTAAAAGTAGAGAGAAAATAGTCTGTATTTATTGTTATACGGCATTTAAATAGAGCCATTTGATTATACACAAAAGTTTATGTACAAATCCATATGTAATATGGTAGAAAACCTATAACAATAAGAACTATAGTCATCTCGTTATAATAATAATTTCTCCAATAGAGCACAATTAATATTATGAAAAAACAAATGAAACAAAATGTCCAATAAAGATGAACAAAAATATAAGCACCATCTCCACTAATTATAAGAGTCTTCGAAATAAAATATGCTAATAATACCAATAAAAGCAGTGATATTACACGACATTCTCTGAGGAATTCATTGTCAAGACATTGGCTTATCGATACAATAGGGCAGAGACAATCGTTAAACGGTATAGTTTTATATGAGTCTGTTGAATTAATGGTGGTGTTTGACAGTCGAATGGTGAAAATTGCTTTTTGTGAGCAACGTATTATTATTGGACAACAAGATTGCAACATAGCTAAAAGAAATATAGTAGAAATATAACCAGTAGTAACAATTCCGTTGTCATATTGAAGTCAAAAACGAATAGGCATTTCCAATAAATATATTCTGCGCTGTGTAGGAAATCGAAACAATAGAAGAACAGATCTGAAAGAAACGCAAATTTGCAGTATATTTGGTAAAAACAAGTGAATTTTTGAAAACAACAGGAAGTGCTATCGAATATATTCAAGCAAATATTAAATAATAATAATTATCAGTCAGTGATTAGATTTGTTTGTCATATTTTGATACGAAATCGAAATCATCTGATAATATACATATGAATATCAACGAAGATAAAAGTCATTTCCTTCTTCCAATTGCTAACATAAGACATTTTCTATCACTGACATCTATATTTGTGTTGTTCTAAAGATATATCCATTTATCATAATCCTTGCCTTAGATAAAAGACTGAAACAGTCTAGGTATAGTATAAAATTTGTATTTATTTGAAAATTGCCAACAAATACATCTCGTTCACAATGTTTTCATCTTTGATTTTGGGTTCCATCGGTGCTGGTACACGTTTATGTGCAATTATTTTGACTATTTTTCATTTTCATCATTTGAGATAAAAAAAATTGAATGATAGGCGATAACAGTTTTGTTTTTCTGAATAAAATTCTTGATACTCTTTATACAATTAATTCGAAATGAGAGAAGTTTAGATTTCTATTGGCATTAAATAGCGTCATCTATTGAATTATATATTCTAACTAAGTCGTAAGAAGGAAAAGTCCGTCCGTTTTTGTGTTTCGTCATACATCGATCGATCGATAACAAACGAACGAATGTTACCGAAAGTTCGTCGTTTAATAAATAATTCCAAATTAACTCAATCAACCGATCGTTTAAGTAGTTCAACTAGTTCAAGTTCAAATAATCGTAAAAATAGAAAAGAAGAGAAACATTTCGATTGAACGATTTTGATTTCTATGTCTTCTAGTTTATACTCAAACTTTACTGTACATTGTTCATGTTGACGAAGTTGAAGGCGGTGAACGAACCGAAACAAATGATAAACTAACTCGAAAATCATCGAAACGAACGACCGCGAGTTTCAACGAACAAATGCCGGCATCAACACCACCATCGTTCAGTTTCTCGAATCCATTTCGACGTTTGAATAGTAAACAAAAGTCAAATCAACTGTTTTTCTCTTCTAATCTTTCGATTTTCAGATCTCCTAAAAGCAACCGATCGATCAACACAAAGTCCATCGACGCCGAACCTCAACGGTAAATTTCTCAATTCAATTTGAACGATTCTTTCATTTGAATTCCTTTCAGTCACACCGTTATGCACATCGACAACAAAAAAATCGACGAGATTCAATCGTCGTAGCGAAGAATATTTTCCTCCGCCGCCACCGGAATTTCTTCAGCCGACAATCCGAGTCGAGAATTTAAAAGACGGATTCGCCGATGAACATAGTTCGTTTCTTTGTTTTTTGATTCACCGAACAAGTTCGACTTTATTTCAGATCATTTCGATTTAAATGCTCCCGATGCCGAACTACAAAAGCTCGTCATTGCAATCGACGGTCCATCGAAAGCCGACATTCAAATTGAAGTCATCGAAAACGATCTCTATCGAGTTTACTACAAATGCCAATTGCCCGGTTCGAACAAAACAAAACTATTCTCTCTCTTTATCATCTTTGTTCTCTCTTAGGAAACTATCATATTTCGTTGACATATGACGGTTTGCATGTTGATCATTCGCCTTATCGATTGACTTTACATTCCCGATCGTCCGAAGAACAAGTCGTTCCACCCACATCGAACACACCCGTACGAGTACTCGTCGACCCAACGGATTTTTTTGTAAATACGGCCAGCGTAGTCAATGTTCGTCCGGAAACACCATGCCACGTGTTTCAAGCTTACATTCAAGTCCCACAAGGAAACATGAATCTACCAATAACTGTACATAAATCAGCTAAATCAGGTTTCGATTTCAATTTAAAAAAAGAATTCATTTCAATCTTTTGATTTGTTTTTAAAGAAAATTATGAAATTTATTTCAAAGCAACAAGTTGTGGAACACATTGGTTGAATATCAATTTAAATCACATTCCAATGATCGACAATCCATGTCGATTAGTTGTCCGACAAAATCCAACAGTAAAATCAATGGAAACAACCAAAGACGAACTTTTCCATGCATACACGGGTATAGCGCTCTACGTTTTAGTTTTTCCTCTGTAAATTCGATTTGTTCTCTAGGTGAATTGAGTCAATTCTTTGTTTCGAAATCGCCGTTTGATCCGACGAGTAAAACCGGCAAATTTTCAGTTAGTATCAGTGGACCATCGACTGTTTTTCTCGATGCAAATGAAACTGATTATGGTTATGAAGTAAATACGAACCAAATTTCATCTCGAATTCGAACGATTTCTCTCGTCTAGTTTCATTATAAACCGAATCGAAGTGGAAAATATCTGATTACGTTAAAAAACAATGGCAAACATATTCAAGGAAGTCCATTTACTTGTCGAGTCTATGGTAAAAAACAGCAACGAAAAAAAAATATTTGTTTTCTAAATTTCTTTTTGAATAGATTCAACAGTTGAAAATCGAATTGAAAACTATAATCAATCGAAATCATTTAATCTCGAAAGTTTTCGTTCGACAATGACCGGCAATGCGTCGCAAGTGTGCGTATTCGGTACCGGTTTATACGAAGCTAAAAAACGACGAAAAGCAACCTTCAAAATCGACGCTAGTCAAGCAGGTCCGGGCCTCATTTTAGTTGGTCTCTACTCTCCAGTTGGACCATTCGAACGACTTGTAATTAAACGTATCATGCCGAATTCTCCCGGTTTTGTCTACAAAGTATCTTATCGTGTTCGTCATCGTGGTGAATATCTCTTATCGATTCTCTATGGACTCAATATGGAACATGTACCTGGAAGTCCATTTATTGTGCTTGTTGAATAGTTATATGATTTTTCGTTTTCTTTTTCTCCTCATTTATTGAAAACAGTGTGCGCGTGTGTGTGATTTGTTTCGTTTTCTTTTTCATAGAGAAAATTAAAATAAAAGAGAACCTATTGACGATGAAAAAAGAAATCAAAATCCATTTTTCTTTTACATTCGTGAGAGTGAATAATGGCTTATACGAAATTGCAAGTTCATTTTGGAGGCGATGTGCAAGATATTCTTTTGAAAACACGCAACGAGCCAACATGTCGAGATTTAGCCGATGAATTAGAACGTGTCTTTCGAATTTCGATGGCAAATCAATTTGTTTCGTTTCGTGGCCAACGACTTCATCATCGACATCAAGCAAATTACGATAAAACTCTTTCGAAATACGGCATTTTCTCGGGCAATTCAATAACTTTAGTTGGTAGACGAGGTTTACTCTAAATCAATCTTACATTGATTTTTATTTCGACAGACAGACAGAAAAAAAAGAATTTTTCAAATAAAATTATACAGAAATAGCTATGTCAGTTTGTAGGATACGAACGATCGATGGATCTGATTTGGCACCTAAAAATGATAAATAAATTTTTGTATGAAAAGAACAAAAAGTCGAACCTTGTATGAATTCATCGCGTGATAATCTCCCATCGTGATTAGTGTCGAATACATGAAAGATCTAAAACACATTTCACTGAGTTTGATTAACCAAACGAGCAACTCTCCTCACTTTATCAGTTCGCTTCTCCGGTGTTGATTCATCTTCCGGCATGCTTGTTATCGAACCGACCATTTCATAAATCGACTAAAAATAGGCGTTTATTCGCTTGTTGTTTTTTTGCTTCTTCTTTGTCTTACAGTCACGATTTCTAACATTTCTGCTTTGGTTATGAATCCATCGCCATTTGTATCATAGAGACCAAATGCCCAATTGAGTTTCTCTTCGATATTGCCTTTGGATGTGATGCTTAAACCAGTGAGAAACTCACGAAATGAAATCCGCTGATTGTGATCGGCATCAAAACGTCGAAAAACATGTTGAGCAAATGCCGACGAATCGCCGTAGGGAAAAAATTGTGAATAAATTTGCTGGAATTCATCGGTGGTTAGCTGACCACTGGGACAATCTTTACGAAAACATTTGTGCCATTTACCTGATTGATTCAAAACTGATTTCAAGAAATTGAATTAATTAAAAAAAGAACATACGAATTTCACTGTCGGTAAACGTCGTCATTCGATGAAAATAGTCGAAATCGTCTCGACGAAGTTTTGTTGAATATTTATTTCCCATTTCACATTATATTATCAGTTGAATTTCGTAAAGAGCAAATATATAATAAAAATCGATAGATAGAGAAGAGAAGAGAAGAGAGAGAGGAGAAGAACACGCACGCACTCTATCCAAGTATGCCATTGGTTAGTTGGCAAATCCAGTCAATAGAATATGTTTACTTGTAGTGGCTAACAGAACTTCGGGTTTTGTTTTTCATACATATTAACGTGAAGAAGAAAAATGCCTCGTTTTGTTTTATTTGCAGATTGAAATTCGTTATGGTTGAAGATACGAAATTAGAGGCAAAAACGCCTCTTCTCTCGGCAAATCTCTCGTATCCAACACGACCATATGTCGCTCAAATGCCATTTTTCATGCGATTAATCGGACATTACACGGATTCGGGTCGTCCGATGCCACAATCCGGTTCACCAGAAGCCGAAACGGCACTTCAAGATCAACGTCTTGTTTACAACGATGACACACAACCGATCGAAGTCGTTAATCCTTTCGTTCGTTGGCATCGACGTTGGTATCGAAGCAAAGCTGTCGATCCATCGCCAACAGTCGGCGCCTATTATACACCATTTAACATGGCTCTTGAACCTTGGGCTATGGGCTTAGGTGATATGGGTTGTGCCAAAATCTTCAAACAATATCGAATGTGTACTCATATGGTAATAATCGAGGTTTTATCTTCGGTAAAAAATTGTTTTTGTTTACTTCAAGGTACCAAGTAATCGTCGATATTTATGCGAAGATGAAAAAGATGATTTCAAAGAATGCATATTTGCACAAAAACGAGTAAGATTGACAAATTTATTCATTTATTTTTTATTGTTCATTTCGATTAGTATCTTCGTCAACAATATATGTATCAACATCGGTAAGTGAACAAATTTTGATTGATTAAATAATCGAGAATTGATTTTTAGTGTGAAGAAAAATCTACCATTTCCCGAAGATCCACTCATCGATGGTTACAATTGGCATTCATTTAAATATTTGAATTAAATGAATATCCTTTTACTTCGATTTCTTTTTTTCTTTTTTCATTGACTATCCATATCTTTGTATTTAGTTTTCGGTTGGTTCTCTCCTTCCTATTTTCATCTAATAAACTTTAGAAGTCCCGTCGATTGATTCTGTTGATGAAGATAAATATGTCTCTATCTCTCTCTCTATTATTTTACTTTTAGATTACATCATGGCATCGTTGATATTGAGACGAGTTTTTCAACGAAGTTTTAGTCAAACGAGTTTTCAACATGCAATTCAAAGACAAATCATTCAAGAAGATGGTAAATTTGCTTTCATCGAACAAAAAAGGAAAAGATTTTTTTGTAGAACTGTTATCATCGAAGAAAATCGAAACAAATAAACCGTCAGTTATTGATGATCCACTTCAACATGATGATTATTTCAATGTTCGATCGATGGTTACACTCGAAGATCTTTTCAAGTAGGTATGTTTTGAATTAGTTTCATGATTCAATCGATTGGTTTTTTTTCTTCTTCTTTCGAATAATAGAAATCGTGCTCATTATGGACATGTAACTGGAATGCGTAATCCATGGATGTCACAATACATCTATGGTCATCGACTTGATGTTGATATTGTCGATTTAGAGAAAACTTTACCAATGCTTCATTCGGCATTAAATTTTCTTGCTCATATTGCTTATCGTCAAGGTATTATTCTATTTCTCACACGATATCCAGCACATATTCCAATGGTTGAACGTGCTGCACGTGATTGTGGTGAATATGCTCATTGTCGAAAATGGGATTATCCATTTACAAATACACAATCATTATTCGGTTATGATATTCGTTTGCCTGATGTATGTATCTTTACGCATACATTGGCACCACCGAATCAACTTCATCCAGGTGTTAGTGATGCAAATAAATTATTGATACCAACGATAGGTTTATGTGATACGGATTGTAATCCGAATATCATCACTTATCCTATCCCAAGCAATGATGATACGCCGAAATTAATTGAATTTTATTTAACATTATTTCAACAAGCAATCATGGCTGGTAAAGAGAAACGACGTGAAAAAGACGCAACTAGTTCGTAGGAAAAAAATGTGTTTCTTTTTTGTTTTTTCGTTACGTTAAAAATAAAGATTTGTAACAAAAAAAAAGAATTTTTTTAACGTTTAATTTTATTTAACAAAAGAACTTATTTAGACTCCTTCATACTTATGTGCGGCAGCATCTCATTAGTTAGACGATTGAATGCTGATCATGAGACACAAAGCGTGCGATGGAGTCCAGCAATATTTTGTGATCTTTTTCTATGAAAACAAAACAAATTATGTGTGATACATAAACAATAATGATAATACCTCTCGGAGAACCGTCTGCACCTGGAAGTATAAAATGTCCCAGGTTGATATCAACAGAACAAATCTTCCAGGACAGATATGCACAGTAAATTGTTGCCATCTTGTCACGATCTTCTCTCAAGTTTATTCCTTGGCGGATACAATACTGTTTAATTCGGATCAGACCTTCATATAATATATCGAATACACAGCTGCCTATTGATACTATTTCTATTTCATTTTATTCATTCTTTTAAATTTAAACATGGCGCATATAACTACGAGTAGAAAGTACAGTCAAAGATGCGTTTAGTCAATTCAATGAATTTCTATGTTGACTAGACGACGTAAATTATTCAATCAAACGACAAGTAGATCAACGAAAAAATTTTTTTTCCTTTTCTTTTATATAGATGGTAAACACGTATATAGTACGTTAAACAAATCGTTTTTGTAAGCTGAACACAAATTTAGCTTAATTTTTATTACGACAAACTATTTTTTACCAAGAAGAACAGTTTTTTCACATTCTGTTCAGAGTCTCTTGTTATGTTTTTCCTATTAAAATATAAGTAAAGAATTGCACAAGAATAAAATAACAATCGTACGTGTTGGAAACTGGTTCAATCGAATTTTTTCATTGCATAACATGTAGTCCTTCTGGAAATGAAAAAATTGGTTGTAGATTTCCATCAATATTCGAAAATGCATCCGAATCTGGTGTTATTTGTCATAATATAACTCACTTTCTTGATATCTTCAAAAACAGATATATTGCATCAGCGTTAGTACATGTTTGATTGGGTTTTCATGATCTTCTCGCAAGTTTATTTTCTGTCGGCTACAGAGGTGGCGTTGATTCTGACGGATGGTAATAAAACGATTTCGCAAAATAACTTGTTCTTTTCATAATGTTTCTGATGAAGGGCACCGTGCATATTTGCATTCTTGTACGCATCAGCAATACATTGAAGGCGAGTCTTTACAGTTACATCCATCAATAATTAAAGCGTGTCAATCTATATAAACAGAAGATATTCATACATCTTACATTCTTATTTTTCAAAAAATAAATTCTTCAATACTTGTTCTATCTTTTATGATGCAATGTGGCAGGTACATCAGTAAATACAATAGCGAATGCTACGCAAGGTGAAACAAACTGAGTTTCAATTTTACTTGCTGAAGAGTTCGACTCCACATAAGAAAAGACTTGCGTTCATGTACCCTCTCAGGATATATGGTCGCCATGACGCTATAAAACGATAGCGTATACGATCATTTTACACAGTCTATGGTTGTATTAATTCGACCTGATTTACTCTCACCAGTTTAAGGAAAAAATGTTCTCTGTGTATATGTTCATATCGGATGCACGATGTTAAGAGAACGATATATATATAGATATGTTTTTCTTTTCTTTTAATCTCTCTTTAATTTCATCAGCAAATAAGAAACAATTTATGGCGAAAACAAAGTGATTTATTATAGAAAAAAAGATTTGAGCAACGAATGAACATCGATATACAAAAATTTAAGTTCACTTTGGTGGTGATAGCAAAAGAATTAGAACGAATCTATCGAATACCAATTGGAAATCTAGTTACTTTAATTGATATCAACTTTTTCAAGATTATAGTTTTTATTTAATAAAAAAACGAAAACGAAGATTTTACAATAGTTGCATTCGAATACCTTGCCGTTGAATAACATACTCAGGCATGCATAAAACTGGATTAACTTGTCGAATTTGTTCTTCATTATAAATCTTTAAAATCGAAAGACCACCAACTGCAAATAACGTATGAAACGGATCGGGAACATTGCCCGGTCGATCAGCACAGCCACCTGTTTCATCATCTTGTGATGCTAAAATAAATCGACTTAATTTCTCTCGATTGATCCACTCGATTTTGCCGAGAATCTTCAACGAAGCTAACACCCACCATGAATAACAAACATCAGGCAATTTCTCCGGTCGACCATTGAGTCCACCGGATCGATCTAATTGTCGTTCGCATAGCCACCAAGCTAGTCGAGTTCTTGTCGAATCGTCAAGTCGATCGACTCGTTGAACAAGTGACAAAAATCCTAAACAACAATAAATTTGCCCCGCATGTGACTCAGCACCGGGTATACAACCGAAACCACCATCGAAATTCAAACATTTCAAAACGAAATCCGTCGCTCGTTCGACATCAATCGCATCCAAACGATCGATTAATGTCAAACAAGCAATTGCACAAAACGAAAATCTCGTATCGATTTCTCCCCATTGATCACCTCGAAAACTGCCATCGGCATTTTGCAAATTTTTCACATAATTCACTAGACTTTCTCGATCGATTAAATCCATTCGATTGAATAGCACGAGCACTTGTACAGCCGATAATGTGTACAGCAAATGAGCATCGTGTTTCGGCGATGGTGAATAACCGCCCGATTGTTTATCATGACAATTTTCAATGTATTTCAAAATAAAATTCTCATCGACTAATTTCAACGAATGTAACAGATCGAGACAAGTTGTTAGCCAATAGATTCCGCTCATTCGAAGATAATCAGTTGCTCCATATTCATATTTATTATGATTTTTACCATAACCAATTAAAAACGAACAATGTTTGTCAACGAGAAGTTCATTAATCGAACGGGAATAGTCGATTTCAACATCACGTTGTGGCGTACCCATTTCAAATAACAGATCTTCTCTTTTTTACTTTTACGTGTCTCGAACAAAACTGATTGGTCAACTGTTTCTACTGATGAGATAAATGTCATGAATGATGTCGTGCCTTACTGAATGAATAGATTTATTTCTAAAAATCAAACAAACAAATTGAGCGTTTTTTACAACCAGATTTGCAATTGAAAGTCATGATTCCAAGAAATTTGTGTTCCACGTAGTTTCGGAAGCGTTTTGAGTTCGTTTGCGATTTGTTCTTTTTGTTTGTTCAACAATTTCGGATCTTCACGAACGTAATACAATTGACTACTGTCTTTGTTCACAGTCAATTCGATGAGTTGCTCGAAATGCGTGACAATCAATCGAATAAATCTCCCGAAATTCTCATCGGGATACAAATCTCGACCAGTTGTCGAAAACGAAACAAGTCCCGGAAGTGATTGTGATAAAGTTGAAATCTCGATCAATTTCGATAGATTTAATCGTGCTAAAAATCAATCAAATTTCGATTTGCAATTTTCGATTTCTTGTTGTTTTTTCTACCTTGTCGATTGTAATGAAGTAAACATAAATGCCGTAGCTTCGAAAGAATTAAAGGCGAATAAGTCGAACGATCGAAAGCAGCATTGAGTTCCATGATATCATTCCAATTAGCAGTTAGTTCTTCGAGTTGAGGCGCAGATGAGAGAATCAGATGAAGTAAAGCATTCTGTTGTGTTCGTAGGAGAAATTGCTTTCGAGCGCCGACTTTGAAGAACGTCAATGAACGAAGATTCGCCAATTGTAATTGAGCTGATTCCGATGGGAAAACAATCGATTTCATTAGATTCTAAAATGGAATTTTAAAAAAACTTTCGATTTAAAGAGAAAATCATTTCGAAACAAACGTTTTCCATATCCGTGCCAAACCAATTGTCAATCACGAGATTTTTCGTTGATTTAAATTTGCCTAAAGCTGTTAGAAGATCTTCGGGTTTTCGCATCGAATCACACGACCAGCGAACCGATGAAGTCGATGGTTTTTGCCGGATTTTCATTTCGAATAGATGATTATGTACATGTCGATGAAAACCAAATAGCGAACGAGTGAAAACCAAAAGCGAATATTTCTTTGCTGGTGCTTCGGTTTTCGCACGCCAATAGAGAAAATATTTCAAATGTTCTTCTTCGAGACAATAATCGACGTTATTCTTTGCAAAGAATTCGTCATAAGTTCGATTAGTTTTCCATTCCGAGACTAATTCACCTGGGAAACGAAATAGAAATTGAACTGATGACAAACAAAGTCGAGGAAAATTCTCTTTCGATTGAAGAAAATGTTGAAAATCGGGCAGATATCGAAGAGTGTTATCATAAATATCGATCAGGATCAATTCGTTGAGAAAAGGCATTTGAATTGATTGTAGAAATACGAGAAGATCATCGAGTGACATCGAACGAAGTGTTAACGAACGCAAATGACTCGTTATATTCGCAAATTTAATCTCTTGAAAATTCTCTTCTAACTGCTGTTGATTCTGTTTAATAAACGTCACCGATAGATCTTCGAGACGAGACAATTTTTGATGATTAACAAGAATATATAAATCATTGAGATTTTTCACATAGACCGATGTTCGAACAGTATTCGGCCAATTGACAAATTCCCATTGAAAATCATCTGTATAATGATCATAGGTTAAATCTGCATGTATAACATCGAATGTCATTTTGTAGAAAGAAAGTTTATGTTCATGAAGTTTATTTAATATTTGAAAATACGAAGACTTATCCGTAAGCCGTCGAAATGTAATATGAATATCACGAAGTGTTTTCGACAGTGGAATTAGTAAATCTGTGATATCGAATTTATAAATTGCTGCTTCGGTGAGAAACAATCGACGTACTGATGGAAATGGAATTGAATGTCGAAATGTATCGGCAGCAATTGTATCACAAAGACGAAGAGTATCGATTGATAAACGCAGACGTTTTGCCCATGAATGTTCGCTTTGAATGAGCTGCTGCATGTCGACAAATCGAACGGCATTCGGATTGATTTGTGAGGTATCGAGAATGATCGAACACGATTTGATTGAGAATAGCAATTCGTCGATACGATGATTGAGATGAATCCAAGCTCGAAAGAGATCGATCGAGGATAAATATTTGAACATGAACAACCATAATTCGTTTGGCAACGATTCGATCGACGTGCTTTTCATTGACTCGTGTGTGAACAGCGTTGTTTTGTTTGTGTTCATTCGATTTGCTTGTTGTTTTAGCCTCCTCTATCGGGCACGAACGATGAACAAGCTGTTCCGTGACCGAATGATATCATGACAAACATTTTTCTTTCTTTCTCATTCGTCTCATATTCGAAATGTTTTATTCAAATCAAAACAAAAAAACGAAGGCAAACTTAAAAAACTTGTTCTTTTATTTGACCGTCGACGAACCAATTCGCTGGTAATGGGTTGTAGTTGATCGAGATGTTATTCCTTTTGCAACTATTTTGGAAAGATATGCACCTTTTATGAGTGAATATTGTCGCTGGACAAGATTAAACATGATTACGAAGAGTAACTTTATTTTATAGGCAAAAAAAAGAAGTAGATAGAGGAGAAAATCAATGAACCATGACACCTTTTGTTTTTGAGTATAATAGATTAAGTTTACTCTTCAGTTCTAATTCGTGTTCACATTCGTGACATGTAGATAAAGGACTGAAAATTAATTTTAAATTTCTCTCGAAGAAGAAAAACAAGCACGTTTTGTTTTCATTTCTTCCAGTCGATTTTATCTAGAGAGAATGAAAAAATTTCTTGATCCTTCTGTTTATTCTTGTTTTCTTGCTTCGTATCCGTATAATATTTGTCATAAAAACAAAATGGTCAAGTTTACTGATTCGTGCTGCAGTGTTAATCATTGTAAATCCATCGTTTGATTTCGATTTGAATTCTGTTTTTCGTTTATCTAGGTTGTTTATCTTAGTAGTGGATTGTATGCATTGATCGATCGATGTAACATCAATCGTCACAGTCAAAATACAACATGATGATGATCGTTTGTTTGAAGTGAAAAGAGAAATGAAATCAAATGGGTACTTTTCTTGTTTCCGATGAGAATGGTTTTATGATCAATCAAATCATTTTCAATGTTGTCTCTTTTGAGTCAGTCAGTAGTTGTTATTCACGGTATTATTACTTTGTTGGTGATTTGAATTGTCTTTCTTTCTCTTTTACTTTTTTATTTTTTGAAATAAAATCAGTTTGTTATCTCAAGTTGTCTAATTGGATGGTTATTTCATTTGTAATTAAAAAGAACGAGAAGCTGGCTTTGGATTTAACTATTGAGAGCCTTTTTTGAAAGGTTTTACAAGATGACATCGAGTTGAACGACTAAAAGCAGATTGAATAGAGAAAATAATATGACTTTTGTTGAAGAAAACAATGCTTCTCTTAGTATAGAAACATCACAGACGTGCGTACGTAAACAAAAATCGAAATATATATACATATGTATGTACAATGTACAAACAATTCATTTGATTCATTCTTTTCTTTTCTATTTCGACCTTTTCTTTTTATTTCTCTGTTCTCGATCAAAATTTCTTCGTTTCTTTTCTCTGATCTTCTTCGATTTTCTATTCATTACTTTCTGTTTTTCCCTTTTCTGAAAGAAAGGGTTATTATTAATTACTCTGATCATGAGAATTTGTCGACGACTTGATGAATGCAAACAAGTTAATAAAATCATTCTTCCTCATTTTGCATCAATTCAATGAAATCTTTATCGCAAAAGCACTTCTTTCTTCGAAAAAATAAAAAAAATCCCATGTAAAATACAGTAAAAGTTGTTGGATTGTTTTATCTTGCTGGTGTTAGAACCTATTGACTACCTTATGTATTTTGTTATTTCTTAGTTCGTATTACAAACCAAGCAAAATTGGAATTATGATACTTATATCATACTTTTCTTTGTTCATCTTATGTGAACAAATAAAAAGTATCATGAAAGTTCAGGAATTTACAAGCCCAAAAGTTTATATTAATCTCGTTTATTCATTAAGTTTTAATGTGTCAATCCTCTTCGGTGGAGCAATCGCATTCGGGCGTCCATACTATCAACTGCTTCCATACTCAATTGCTCTGATAACTTTACTATTCATATTTAAAAATATCCCGTCTTAGCTGTATGGATAGAAAAAATCGGCTGTACACTGACAATATTCGCTATTATAATTGAATACTTTCATACTGGTTATCGATTTTGCATGCAAAGAAACAACAAAAAAAAGATTTACATCGTCGCTACGTGTTACCTATGCTTTACTTTTATTTTCTTTGCATATTACGATTCCATGTCGACTGGACTTGCAGAAAAACTTATATAATTGATTTTTTTATCTTATTCATTTATTCATTAAAAAATGTCGAAAAATCAGTTGTCTTTTACTTCAGGTTTAAGATATCGATGGTACAACTCATTGCTATGCATATAATCACAGCCGAAACTAATTTCTTCATTATTTGACTCGCATCTTTCTCCGAGAATGTTCCCAGGACATTCAATCCGACCGCCGGATACGCCAGGACCACGCGAGATCCGATATCGGAACGCTGCGGAAGTCGCCGGAAACACTGATAAAACCGGTCAGATCCGATCCAGTTTTCACCGGAATCCTAACTAACGGATTCCGGTCCGGATTTTGTCGGAAAAGATCCGATCAGATCCTGTCGTATACTGTTGCCCGTAATCATCCCAACCGACAGAATCCGTCCACCAGAAGACAGCGGTTTTCACAATATTTCGATAGAATACCGTCGGATTTCACAGACAAAAATTGAAGTAACACATGAATAACAAAATGCACAATTAAACTTGCAGACGGGGTAACAAAACTTCCCGGACACATGCAATTACCATTAAAATCAATTCAAATACGAGTCGATTTCCATGAAACAAGTCCAAACATCATTGAAATCAGCTGTAATACGAGTTGATTTCAATGAAATCAGCCGAACCACCATTGAAATCAGTTGAAATACGGGTCGATTTCCATGAAATAAGCCGAACCACCATTGAAATCAGTTGAAATACGGGTCGATTTCCATGAAATAAGCCCAAACACCATTGAAATCAGTCCAAACACCATTGAAATCAGCCGAGCCACCATTGAAATCAGCTGTAATACGGGTCGATTTCCATGAAATAAGTCTAAACATCATTGAAATCAATTGAAATACGGGTCGATTTCCATGAAATCAGTCCAAACACCATTGAAATCAGCCGAACCACCATTGAAATCAATTGAAATACGAGTTGATTTCAATGAAATCAGTCCAAACACCATTGAAATCAGTTGAAATACGGGTCGATTTCCATGAAATAAGTCCAAACATCATTGAAATCAGCTGTAATACGGGTCGATTTCCATGAAATAAGCCCAAACACCATTGAAATCAGCCGAACCACCATTGAAATCAGTTGAAATACGGGTCGATTTCCATGAAATAAGTCCAAACACCATTGAAATGAATTGAACCACAGTCGAAATCAGCTGAGTCACCATTTAAATCACTTGAACTGAGCGTGGATTATATTAAAATAGATGCAATAAATGTTGTGATTGGAATCTATACTATTGAATTGCGATAAAATAACGCGCAGATGAACTGAAAAAAAAATGAAATGCAGTAAATTATTGTTATTTCAGATTTCATAATTTCATTTCGATAGAATTTCCAATTAGCTAATTAGGATGGGGATCTTGAGGAGGAGCTGATTGAGTTGAGAGTCGCGAGGAGAGGAGTTTAGAAGATGAAATCGTGATCAGGCGATGAAAAGAGTATGGGAAAGGGTAACTTGGAGAATCGGTCTAAAGCCAAAAAGTCTGCTGATATATATAGACTACGATCGAGCAGAACAAAACGGTGAATGAAACCTTGTACTGCAATAAAATATTTCTGATTTCAGATTTTTGATTTCATAATTTCATTTCGATAGAATTTCCAATTAGCTAATTAGGATGGTGATCTTGAGGAGAAGCTGATTGAGTTGAGAGTCGCGAGGAGAGGAGTTTAGAAGATGAAATCGTGATCAGGTGATGAAAAGAGTATGGGAAAGGGTAACTTTGAGAATCGGTCTAAAGGCTAAAAGTCCACTGGTATACATATAGACTATGATCGAGCAGAATAAAATGGTGAATGGACTCGAACTTCTTAATTAGGTTGGTGAGATTCGTACTTGATGTGGATTCTACGTGAGTCAGATTTCTATAGATTTGAATAGAATTCTGA
>Ga0209930_1000255_pt1 | contig 161597 bp, 150 predicted proteins | sample ThiBiot_500_biof_2_FD_183948 | JGI IMG/M metagenome (GOLD analysis project Ga0209930, IMG submission 183948) | Wastewater bioreactor microbial communities from Cape Town, South Africa - Thiocy_cont_500_biof (SPAdes) | ecosystem: Engineered > Bioreactor > Thiocyanate-remediating >...
CGCATAGCGGAATAGGCGGGCTGACGCCCGCCGATGCTGCCAGGCGGGTTGTGCAACCCTGCCCACAAGGGCACGATGATAACCCCGGACTCCAGTTATGACTGGAGGAGTTTTGGGGAGCACGTCAGCTGCCACAGCGCTTCGATCCGCGTAGCGCGGTGTTCAATCGGGTTGTCGGAACGCATTATCGGTGCCCGGTCTCCAACTATATATTGTTTGGCCCCTTCTATGGCTGCCCGCTGAATCTTCCGACCCGCAATGTGGAGGACGCGGACTTGGCCTTGATCGGCAATTCGCATGCGCAGATGTACGCGCCGGCGATCGAGCGGGCGCTAGTCAAGCGCGGGATGCACCGCCTGCTCGTTCCGGCAAGCGGCTGCGCGCCGATCGTCGAGTACAATATTTCCGGCGAGTGCCTGGCGATGACTCGCGCGAATATCGATGCGGTGCTGGCGCTCAAGCGGACCAAGGTGGTTGTGATTGCCTTTGCGTGGGCGAAGATGAAGGACAACATGGTCGACCCGACGGGTAATGCCGTTGGTCAACTGAGCTGGGAGCAGATCCGAGCGAGCCTGCAGGCGACGATCGATCGTTTCGAGAAAGCCGGGAAGCAAGTGATCCTCGTGGGTCCGATTCCGCGTCCCGGTTATGACGTGGCGAGCGTAGTGAGTCGCGAGATCGCATTCGGTGCGCGCAGCCTTTCGCCCCTCGAGCAGACCCGCGCCGAGTTCGACAGCCAGTTCGGCGACGCCGAGGCTTGGACTCGTAACCAGCCGGGTGGCAGCATTGCGATATTGCCGTCGACCAAGTTCTGTGATGCGCGGCATTGTGGCTTCCTCGTCGACGGGGAGCCCGTCTACGCGGATGACAATCATCTGTCGGTCTACGCGATGCCCCTTTTTTCAGGACCTGTTCGGCGTGGCGATCGATGCGGCGCGAGGCAAGGTCGTCAGCGCCGCTCCGCCCGCGCGGGGGCGTTGACTTCCGCTCGCACCCGTCGGCTTACGGATAGGGCTATCCTCGCGCGGCGCGCGCGTCGTGCGGGGTGAGCGATGAAGTGCTGGATACTGGCGCGGAGATACGGGTCGCGCGCCCGAGCAGGTCGAGCAATACCCAGATGCGTTGGCCCGGTGCGACCTTTTCGACGGTTCCGATGAAGTCCGCAAAGGGACCAGTGAGCAGTCGCACCCTCTCGCCGGGCTGCGGCGATTCCGGCTCGAATCTGCCATCGGCGTCGCACGATTCCCTCAGGCTGGTGATCAGCGCATCGGGAATCGGCGATGGGCGCGCGTCGCCGAACTGGACGAGTCGGGCAATGCCAAGCGTGCCGTTGATGCTTCGCCACGCCGCGGCCGTTGAATGAGCGAGCACGAATAGATAGCCTGGGAAGAGCGGACGCAGTTCCTTGGCAAAGCCGTTTCGCATGCGGCGCGTACGTACTTGCCGCGGAATAAATGTCTCGAAATCCTGGCGCCGGAGATTCAACTCGGCGATGGCCAATGCGTTCGGCTTGGCCTGCGCGAGATACCAGCACTTGTCCTTTGGTGCTTCGCTGGTATCGGTCATGTTGGCTCCGTTCAAAGATGAACGATCTAGTGCGGGGCGGGCGGGCGGTCAAACCCGCGGCTGCGCATACGATAGCGTTTCCATGCGAAAACCGGGCGCCGTAACAGCAGATTTTCCTTGATGGCCCGCAGGCGCCGGGCTAATGGCGTTCATGCGTGAACGCTCCTGAATTCCATTCGTTTGCGCAGGCACTGGCCGGACGTGATTCCGATGCCAGTGCGGTAGCCATTCGAAGCGAGCGGAATCCACCATGGCTGGCGCCCGCCAGGATCACAATCGTGAGGACGTGCGCTTCCGCGTACTCCGTCTGCTAGAAGAGCATCCTGAGTACAGCCAGCGCGACATTGCTCACGCGCTTGGCGTCAGCCTTGGCAGCGTGAACTACTGTCTGGGCGCGCTCATCGAGATGGGGCACGTAAAGCTCGGAAATTTCCGTAGTTCGAGCAATAAGCTGCGCTACATGTACGTGCTCACGCCCAAAGGGATATCCGAGAAAGTTTCACTCACCAGCCGGTTCCTGCAGCGCAAGCTCGCCGAATATGAGGCATTGCGCGCAGAGATCGAGGCGCTAACGGGCTCCCTTAATAATCCACCTCACTCGGTCCGGCGCCCTTCAGGGGGCGGGCGCTCGCACCAGGCCAATCGGGAAGATTAATGCTCAACGGAAAATCCATCCTGATCACTGGCGGCACCGGCTCGTTCGGTAAGGCGTTCGTCAAGACGGTGCTTGAGCGCTATCCGGATGTACGTCGGCTGGTCATCTATTCGCGCGACGAGCTCAAGCAGTTTGAGATGGCGCAGACATTTTCTGAGCAGAAGTATCCGGCGCTTCGCTACTTCATCGGCGATGTTCGCGACGAACCGCGCCTGCGCCGGGCGCTGGAGGGAATAGACATCGTCGTCCACGCGGCGGCGCTCAAGCAAGTGCCGGCGGCGGAATATAACCCGTTCGAGTGCATCAAGACCAACGTCCTCGGCGCGCAGAATCTTATCGAGGCCTGCCTTGATTCGCAGGTCGAGCGGCTCGTCGCCCTGTCGACCGACAAGGCGGCTGCTCCAATCAACCTCTACGGCGCGACCAAGCTCTGTTCGGACAAGCTCTTCATCGCGGCGAACAATATCCAGGGCGCGCGCGGCATCCGCTTCAGCGTGGTCCGCTATGGCAACGTGATGGGTAGTCGCGGCTCGGTGATTCCGTTCTTCCTTGCGCGCAAGGACGATGGCGTCTTGCCGATCACCGATCCACGCATGACCCGCTTCAACATCTCGCTCCAGGAGGGTGTGGATATGGTGCTGTGGTCGATCGAGCATGCGGAGGGCGGCGAGTTGCTGGTGCCGAAGATTCCGTCCTATCGTATCGGCGACGTGGCGACCGCGATCGCTCCCGATGCTCGTCAGGAAATGATCGGCATCCGTCCGGGCGAGAAGATCCACGAGGAGATGATCACTTCCTCGGACAGCTTCAACACCGTGGACCTCGGTGACTATTACGCGATCCTGCCGGTGTCGGCGAACTACTCCATCGAGGAATATTGCCAGCGCCGCGGCGGTAAGCCGGTGGAGCCGGGCTTTGCGTATAGCAGCGGCACCAATCCCGATTTCCTCTCGGTCGAACAAATCCGCGAGCTGATCGACGAACATGTTGTCGGCAAGACGATCGACTGACCCAGCTGCGGGAGGCGCCAGTGTCGATTATTCCATATAGCTGCCAGAACATCAGCGACGAAGATATCGCCGCGGTCGAGGCAGTGCTGCGATCGGATTTCCTCACACAAGGGCCCACGGGCCCCGCTTTCGAGGCCGCTTTCGGCGAGCGACACAAGGTGAAACACGCCATTGCGGTGTCGAATGCTACGGCGGCATTGCACATCGGGTGTCTCGCGCTCGGCGTCGGTGCGGGTTCCCTCGTCTGGACCAGCCCGAACAGCTTCCTGGCTTCGGCCAATTGCGCGCTATATTGTGGCGCAGATGTCGATTTTGTCGACATAGACCCATTCACGCGCAACATGTCGGTGGCGGCGCTGGCGGAGAAGCTTGCGGCGGCGGACAAGTCGGGGCGCCTGCCGACGGTGGTAGTACCCGTCGATTTCGCGGGCTTTGCGGTCGATCTCAAGGAGATGCGCGAACTCGCCGACCAGTATGGCTTCAAGATCCTTGAGGATGCCAGCCATGCCACCGGCGCCTCCTATCTCGGCGAACCCATAGGGAGCGCCTGGGCCGATGCGACGGTGTTCAGCTTCCACGCGGTCAAGATCGTCACCACGGCGGAGGGTGGGCTGATTACCACCAACGACGACGTCCTCGCGCGCAAGATCCGGCTGCTGCGATCGCACGGCATGACGCGCGACACGGAGCAGATGGAAGGCGCATCTGAAGGCGACTGGTATTATGAGCAGGTTGCCCTTGGCTATAATTACCGTCTGACCGACATGCAGTCTGCACTCGGCTTGTCCCAGTTATCGCGCCTCGATGAGTGGCGCCGCCGCCGGGTTGAACTTGCCGACCGTTACGATCAGCTCTTCGCCGGTATGCCGCTGAAGCTTCCCGCGCGCGCGCAGGATAGGGAGTCCGCTTGGCACCTATATGTGATCGAGCTCTCCGATCAGGTCACGGCCACGCGCGCCGATGTTTTCTCCGGGATGCGTGCGGCGGGAATCGGCGTGAACGTTCATTATATTCCGATCCACACGCAGCCGCAGTATCGCCGATTCGGCTTCAGGCGCGGTGACTTCATCAATGCTGAGCGCTACTATGACCGGGCCATATCTATTCCGCTCTTCCCCGCAATGACCCACGAGCAGCAGCAGTTTGTCGTCGACACATTGGGCGGGTTGCTGGGATGAAGGCCGCGATCATCCCCGCACGCGGCGGAAGCAAACGAATCCCCCGCAAGAATATCAAGCCTTTTGCCGGCAAGCCGATGATTGGCCATGCGATCCAGGCGGCGTTTGCCTCGCAGCAGTTCGATCGAGTCATCGTAACCACGGATGACGAGCAGATTGCGGAGATCGCTGAGCATTACGGCGCTGAGCTGCCCTTTCGCCGCCCGGCGGAACTTGCGGATGACCATACGCCCACGGTGCCGGTGATCCAGCACGCGATCACGCTATGCAACGATCTCGGCTGGGGCTTGACGCACGCTTGCTGCATCTATCCGGGCGTGCCGTTCATCCGAGCCGCGGATATAGCGGCCGCGTTCGAGTTGCTCGAAGCGCAGGGCGGCGCTGGATATACGTTCCCCGTCACGGGTTTCCCGTCTCCTATCCAGCGCGCGTTGAAGCGCGACGGGAACGGCGTGATCGAGCCGTTCAGCCCGCAATATGTCAACACGCGGACCCAGGATCTCGAGCCCGCCTATTTCGATGCCGGCCAATTCTATTGGGGGCGCACGGAAACATGGCTGGCCGGGCTCAGCATCCATGCCAATGGCCGTGCAATCATGCTCCCCGAATGGCGCGTAGTCGACATCGACACGACGGCGGACTGGGAGCGCGCCGAGATTCTCTATCGCGCCTTGGCCGGGGTCGCCGAGGAGTGAAGGTAGTGATCCGGACCGATGCCTCTCGGGCAATCGGCACGGGCCATGTCCGGCGGAGCCTCGCTCTGGCCCATGCGCTACGCGAGTTGGGGGCGGAGGTGCGGTTCGTCACGCGCGATCTCGGCGCGGACGCTGGATCGATCATCGGCCAGGCAGGCTTCCCCGTGCTGCAGCTGCCGGCGCGGAACGAACCGGTTCCGCCCTCCGCAGTACCGCATGCCGCTTGGGCCGAGGTCAGCATCGAGCGCGATGTGATGGATACTGCGGAGGTTCTGCGTGCCGAGAGGCCCGACTGGGTGGTCCTCGACCATTACGCCTTTGACGCTGTCTGGCACAACGCGATTCGCGCGGAACTGGGCAGCCGTATCGCAGTGATCGACGATCTTGCCGATCGGATGCTTTCCGCGGATCTGATCGTGGATCACAATTTCGCGCCTGATCACCGCGTCAAATATGAGGGCCGCGCGGCACGTGAGAGCATATTGCTCGGTGGGCCGCGATACGCATTGCTCGGCCCCGCATTCGCGCAGGCAGAGCGCTATGCGTCGCAAGATCCGCCGGCCAGTATCGGCGTGTTCCTGGGCGGTGTCGACAGCGACAATGCGTCAGCCGTTGTTCTGAACGCGATCGATCGTGCCGGTTTCAAAGGGCCCGTCGAAATCGTGTCGACTTCGGTCAATCCGAACCTGACTGCGCTACAGACAGTTGCGGCGGCACGTCCCGGGACCTCGGTGCGCACCGATCTTCCCGATCTGACGGGATTCTTCGCGCGGCACAGCCTTCAGGTAGGTGCCGGCGGCGGCGCCACTTGGGAGCGCTGCTGCATAGGCGCGCCCACGGTGTTGCTTGTGTTGGCCGAGAATCAGTTGGCTGTGGTTCCGGCACTGGTCGCCGAGAACATAGTCGTCTCGCCGGAGCCGCTTGGGACGCGCGATGTGGACGCCGTGGCCGCCGCGATCCGCGCGCTATTGGATGACGCGACGCGCCGAAGCGTGATGTCCGAGCGCGCACGGGCTCTAGTCGATGGTCATGGCGCGCGCCGCGTCGCATTGCGAATGCTGGCGGAAGGGGTCACGGTGAGGGCCGCAGTTCGCGACGATGCGGAGCGCATGTATCGCTGGCGCAATCACCCGGCAACGCGTTTGGTCTCACGTAATGTCGGCGAGATCACCTGGAGTAATCACCTCGCCTGGCTGGATCGAGTGTTGGACGACCCCGGCAAGAAGCTAATGATCGGCATGGTCGGTACGCTGCCCATCGGTGTGATCCGATTTGACCGTCTCGATACATCGCGGGCCGAGGTGTCGCTCTACCTGGATCCGATGCTTCACGGCCTGGGGCTGGGGAGCAATATGCTTCGGGCAGCTGAAGCCGTGGTTGACGATGATCTCGACATTCTGGCCGAGGTGGCCGAAGGGAATGGGGGGTCCGCCCGGATGTTCGAATCGGCGGAATATGCGCGCATCGACGTCACCCGTTGGATCAAACCGGCCAAGGGCCGCGTGCAGGCAAAGCGAGCAGGATGATGAAAATCGGGGATCGAGAAGTCGGGGCAAATGCACGTCCCTATCTGATTGCGGAGATGTCAGGCAATCACAACCAGTCGCTCGAACGTGCGCTCGAGATCGTCGATGCCGCGGCGGCGGCGGGCGCGGATGCGGTGAAGCTTCAGACCTATACTGCGGATACGATGACGCTGAACCTGCGCGCGCCGGGTTTCGTGATCGAGGACCAGAACAGCCTGTGGGCCGGTCGTCAACTTTGGGAACTCTACGACGAGGCGCATACGCCGTGGGAGTGGCACAAGCCGATAATCGATCGGGCCACGAGTCACGGAATGCATTGCTTTTCCAGCCCCTTCGACGAGACGGCCGTGGACTTTCTCGATGACCTCGGCGTTCCCGCCTTCAAGATCGCGTCATTCGAGATGACCGACCTCCCGTTGATCCGCAAGGTCGCGCGTACGGGCAAACCGATGATCATTTCGACCGGCATGGGCTCGGTCGCCGAGATCGATGAGGCAGTGCGCACCGCGAAGGAAGCGGGCAACGACCAGATTATCCTCCTGAAGTGTACCAGTACGTATCCGGCCACTCCGGAGAACACCAATATCTCAACGATCCCGAACATGCGCGAAGCGTTCGGTGTCGATGTGGGGCTGTCCGACCATACTATGGGCTGCGGCGTCGCGGTTGCCGCAGTGGCGCTCGGCGGCGTGCTGGTAGAGAAGCACTTCACCCTGCGCCGTGCCGATGGGGGAGTCGATTCGACCTTCTCACTCGAGCCCCACGAGTTCGCGGCATTGCGTGAGGAGACCGAGCGCGCATGGCAATCTCTCGGCCAGGTTACTTATGGGGGCACCAAGGCTGAGGAGAAGTCGCGTGCGTTCCGACGCTCGCTCTACATTTCGAAGGATATGGTCGCGGGGGAGACACTGACGTCCGAGACGCTGCGCATTATCCGGCCTGGCTTCGGATTGCCTCCGAAATTCTACGATCAGATGCTTGGCAAGCGCGTCAAGCGCGCGCTGACTGCCGGCACGCCGGTCGATTGGGATATTATTGCCTGAGCGACGCGGGTGCATGAAGTTCTGATCATTGGGTGCGGGTTGATCGCGGGCGGATTCGATGCGGATCGCGCACCGGATGCCCTGCCTTTCACGCATGCCGGAGCGTTCGCGCGGTGTCCGGCCTTCACGGTCACGGCGTGCGTCGATCCGGATGCCGAGCGTCGTTCAGCGTTCCAAGCCCGCTGGAATGTCTCCGAAGGGGGAGCCGATCTTGCGGCGCTCGCGCAGCCAGGGCGCTTCGCCGTGATCAGCATTTGCTCACCCACGGAGTTGCACCGTGCGCATATGGAGCAGGCGCTGACATTGCGGCCCAAGGTGATCTTCTGCGAGAAGCCAGTCGCCAAGACGTCGGCGGAGACTCGCGCGCTTGCGGAACTCTGCAGCGCCCAGGGGGTGTTGCTTGCCGTGAACTATACTCGCCGCTGGGATCCCGCGGTGGTGCGCCTGGCAAGGGAACTCCGTAGCGGCGATTGGGGCAGGGTGCGCTCGGCCTCGGGAATATACACCAAGGGCGTCGTACATAATGGCGGCCACATGATCGACCTGCTCCGATTGCTGCTTGGGGAGGTTGACCTGATCGCGAGCGGGGCGCCCGTCTATGATTTCTGGAACGACGATCCCAGCGTGCCGGCGATGCTTGCAAGTCGAGAAGGGGTGCCGATACTGCTCTCGCTCGGGGACGCGCGCGATTATGCGGTGTTCGAACTTACGCTAGTGACCGAGCGGGGGACGGTGACCATGCTCGACGGTGGGCGCGCCTGGTCCGTGCGAGAAGCGGCTGCGAGTGGTGTCTTCGCCGGCTATCGTGCCCTTGAGCCGGCCGTGAGACGCGAGGGGGAGTATGACGCGTCGATGCTGGCTGCAGTGGCGAATCTCGCTGAGGCCATAGACGACGGCCGTACGCTGGCCAGCCACGCGGGCAATGCGCTTGCCGCCCAGATTCTGTGTGAAACCATCCGCGATGCCGCAATCGACGGCGCCGGCAATCCGCAAAGGACAAAGCAATGACTCTCGCCATCAACGGCGGAATGCCCGCGATTCCCCGGCTACTCGAGCCTTTTCGTTCGATGGGAGAAGAAGAGGTCGAGGCTGCGGCCAAGGTCGTGCGAACCGGCGTGCTTTCGGCCTTTATCGGTGCGCCTGGGGAATTCTTCCTCGGCGGCCCCGAGGTCCGCGCCTTCGAGAAGAAGGCCGCAGACTATTTCGGGGTCAGGCACGCGATCACCGTGAATAGCTGGACCTCCGGTCTGATCGCCGCGGTCGGTGCCATCGGCATAGAGCCGGGCGATGAAATCATCACCACCCCGTGGACGATGTCTGCCACGGCGATGGCGATTCTGCACTGGAACGCAATTCCCATTTTCGCCGATATCGACCGCCGAACCTTCAACCTCGATCCCGCCAGCGTCGAGAAACTGATCGGGCCGAACACCAGGGCGATCATGGCAGCGGACATTTTCGGTCAATCGGCGGACATGACCGCGCTAAGGCGGATTGCCGACAAGCACGGTTGCAAATTGCTGACCGATACGGCGCAGGCGCCTGGCTCGACGACGGGTAATCGTTTCACCGGTACGCTCGCGGACATTGGCGGCTTCAGCTTGAACTATCACAAGCACATCCATTGCGGCGAAGGGGGGGTGCTTGTGACCGATGACGATCGCATGGCCGAGCGGCTTCAACTGATCCGCAACCATGCCGAGTCGGTGATCAAGAGCGATGCCCCGGCGGATCTTGCCAATATGATCGGCTATAATTTCCGCATGGGCGAGATCGAGGCTGCAATCGCCTCCGTCCAGCTCGACAAGCTGGAGAGCCGGGTGAGGAGCCGCCAGCGCGCCGCCAGGCAGCTCGACGCGGGGCTGTCCGGCCTGAAGGGGTTGACCTTGCCACTGGTGGAACCCGATGGCACCCATGTCTACTATGTCTACGGCATGGAGTTGGACGTCGATGCGCTAGGCATTACCCGGCAGAAGGTAATCGATGCGCTTAGGGCCGAAGGCGTACCTGCGATCTTCGGCGGCTATCAGAATCTGCACCTGCTGCCGATTTTCACCCAGAAGATCGCCTATGGCACGCGGGGTTTCCCCTGGACACTCGCACAGCGTGAGATCGTTTACGGCCAGGGCACCTGCCCGGTCGCCGAGGAACTGCACGACAAGACATTCGTCGGCATCAATCTGTGCGCTTGTGAATATCATGCCGAGGATATCGAATTGATCGTTGCGGCCTTCCGCAAGGTGTGGAGCAATCTGGAGGCCCTCAGGGGGTGAGTGCCGAGGTCCATCTCGCCGGGAGCAAGGTCCGTATCGATGATTTCGTCGTTGCGGATCTTACCGATGCCTATGTGAGATGGCTCAACGATCCGCAGGTCGTGCGTTTCTCCAATCAGCGATTCCGCATGCATACTATCGACAGTTGCCGCGCCTATCTCGCCTCGTTCACCGGCAGCTCCAATAGCTTCCTGTCGATAAAGACGCTGGACGGGCGAGCGATCGGTACCATGTCGATCTATTGCTCCGTACCCCATGGCACCGCCGATATCGGGATCATGATCGGTGATCGCGGCTTCTGGAATGGCGGTTATGGGCAGGAGGCTTGGAACCTGATGGTGGAATGGCTGCTTGGCCGACCCAACATCCGCAAGGTCACTGCTGGGACGCTCGATTGCAATATCGGCATGATCCGATTGATGGAGCGATCGGGGATGGTGCTGGAGGGCGTGCGCCATCGCCAGGAACTGGTCGAAGGCGAGCCGCACGACGTCGTGTATTACGGACGTTTCGCCGATGAGGGACGGCAGGCATGATTTTCGGCGCGTTCGCCGATGCCGGGCGCATCGCGATCGTCGCCCATGATGCGGGTGCGGCCAACCATATCTTCTCCTGGATCGGGGGGGAAGGCGGCACTTATCGGGTGCTGGTTGAAGGGGTTGCCGCGCGGCTCTGGGTGCAGCGTTTCGGGACTGCGCCGGCGGAAATGATGCTCGACGCTGTGCTTAGGGATGTCGATTTCGTCGTTACCGGCACGGGCTGGGCAAGCGACCTCGAACATGCCGCTCGCAAGCAGGCGCGTGCGCTTGGCCTGCGAACGGCCGCGGTGGTGGATCATTGGGTAAACTATCGCGAACGCTTCGTGCGCGACGGCGAGGAAGTGCTTCCGGACGAGATCTGGGTGACCGACGAGTACGCGCTCGCCGAAGCCCGGCGTCGGCTGGACGGCGTTCCGATCGTGTTGAAGCCCAATTGGTATCTTGCCGAGCAAGTCGCCGCCGCCGGTCCGCCGGCAGTGCAAGGGGACCTGTTGTTCGTAGCTGAACCCGCGCGTGACGATTGGGGGCGGGGGAACGCCGGTGAGTTCCAGACGCTCGATTTTCTATGGGCCCATCGTGATGTGGCAGGGATCAATGCGGGGGTGGCGATGCGTATTCGCCCGCATCCTTCGGATCCGCCGGGCAAATATGATGCATGGATTGCCGCGCACCCGGGTAGCCGTCTGGATCATTCGCGAGACATGGGCGAGGCGCTCCGGAGTGCGCTTTGGGTGGCGGGGCTGCAATCCTACGCATTGGTGATCGCACTAGCCTCCGGGCGTCCGGCGATTTGCGCTCTCCCGCCTTGGGCACCCCCGAATCGTCTACCGCATACGGGGCTTCTTAAGCTCCGCGACGTGATAGGCGCCTCTGGAACGGAACCGCTTTGAACTGGATTTCCAGACGCCTCGCTTTATATGCGGCCTGCCTTGAATCGAGGCTAGACCATCGTTCCGGCCGCGCCCGCCGCCGCGCGGAGTTTTCTGCAATCTCGGACCCGAGCGGTTTTGCGCCGCCGATCCTTTGGGCGACTGACGTTCGATGAAATATTGTACTCGCTGCCTCCAGCCGGATACACGACCGAACACCAAGTTCACGCCGGAGGGCATCTGCCCTGCGTGTGATTATTTCGAGCGCCTGCAGGACGTCGATTGGCAGGAGCGCTACGAAATCCTCGAAGACCTACTTGCGACCTTCCCGCGCAGGCCTAGTCAATATTTCGACTGTATCATCGGCGTGTCCGGCGGCAAGGATTCCATGCGTCAGGCGCTGTGGGTGCGCGACAAGCTGGGCCTGCGGCCGTTGCTTGCGTGCCTCAGCTATCCTCCCGAGCAAGTGACTGAGCGCGGCGTCGATAATTTGTCGACGCTGATCGAGCACGGCTTCGATGTCGTCGTGGCCGCTCCCGCTCCGCAGACTTGGCGCAAGTTGATGCGCGCCTCGTTCGATCGCTTCACCAACTGGGCGCGCTCGACGGAGCTCGCCCTGTTCAGCTCCGTTCCCCAGCTGGCAATCCGCTACAACATTCCCTTGATCCTCTGGGGTGAGAATCCGGGCCTTCAGCTCGGGGATCTAAAAACGCTGGGCCGCACCGGCTATGACGGCAATAACCTGCGGTACATGAACACGCTTTCGGGCGGCGGCCTTGATTGGATGCTCGAGAGCGCTGAGCTCAAGACGATGATTCCCTATCAATATCCCAGTCCCGAGGATTTCGAACGGCACGGACTCCAGATCGTCTACTTGGGCTGGTTCCTCGGTGACTGGTCGCTCACAAACAACGGGCTCTATTCCACGGCGAATGGCCTAAGAACTCGCGAGGATATGGTAGAGAATACCGGTGACCTTCGCGGTGTTACCTCACTCGATGAGGATTGGGTGACGCTCAACCAGATGATAAAATACTATAAGTTCGGCTTCGGCCGCGTTACTGATTATTGTAATGAAGAAATTCGTCATGGAAATTTGAGTAGAGATGCGGGTATTGAACTAGTAACGGAATATGACGACAGTTGCTCCCCTGATTATATCGCCGCATTTTCCGAGTATATCGGGATTCGTGTGGATGATTTCTGGCGGCAGGTTCATGCTTCCGTGAATCGCGAACTCTTCAACATTCGCCCCAATGGCCGGATCGAGCGCAAGTACCAAGTCGGGGTGGGGCTGTGATCCCGCGCAAGACGATCGGTATCGTCGATTATGGCGTGGGCAATCACGCATCGGTTTGGCGCGCGCTGCATGGCCTCGGCTATCGATGCAGGGTGAGCGCCGAACCGGCGGTGCTCGATGATACTGACCTGCTCGTGCTGCCGGGTGTCGGAGCTTTCGGCGCCGCGATGGAAGCACTTCACCGCCACGACTTGGTTGAATATCTTCGTGGCCAGTCGAGTTCCGGAAAGCCGTTCATTGGCCTGTGTCTGGGAATGCAGCTGCTCGCCGACGTGTCGCTCGAGCACGGGCTTACCGCGGGCCTCGGGCTGATTCCGGGACAAGTCGTGCCTTTCGACCAAGCACGCTGGCACATTGGCTGGAACTCGATCGAAGTCGTCGGAAATGACCCAATATTCCGTCCCTCCGACGGCAAGTCGATGTACTTCAACCACAGTTATGTCTTCCAGGCCGCGCCGGAATACCAGGCTTGCCTTGCGCGGCTCGACAGCGCCTTCCCGGTCGGCGTGCGCCGAGGCAACTTGGTTGGCCTCCAGTTTCATCCGGAGAAGAGCCAAGGGGCGGGCCATATGATGTTGAAGAACGTCGTCGAAGGGCTTTGCGCATGATCCAGAAGCGCCTCATCGGTGTCGTGACCGTCAGGGACGGCTGGGCGGTCCAGTCTTTCGGCTATGGCCGTTACCTGCCGCTGGGTCGGCCCGAGATACTCGTCGAAAACCTCGATCGTTGGGGAGCGGACGAAATTCTGCTTCAAGTGATCGATGCCACGCGTCAGGGGCGGGGCCCCGACATGGCGCTGCTTGAGCAGATCGGTAAGCGCGGGCTATCGACGCCGTTGATCTATGCCGGGGGAGTACGCAGCGCCGCGGATGCCGTGGCCATAGTGGCCGCCGCCGCCGACCGCGTCGTGGTCGATGCATTGATCCGCGACAACGCGAGCGAAGTGATCAAGGCCGGGGAGCAATTGGGCAACCAGGCGATGATCGGCTCGCTTCCTCTCTCCATCGAACACGGTGCAGTTCGGTGGTTTGACTATCGAACCCGCACGAGCGAACCGATGAGCGAAGAGTTGCTCGAATTGCTCGAAGCAGGCGTGCTTTCCGAGGCTCTGGTCATCGACTGGAAGCATGAAGGGCAGCCAGGCGGCTTCGATCACGCGCTGCTCGACGCCTTGCCCAAGGGGGTGCCGGTGATCGCTTTCGGTGGACTGTCGAGTGCGCCGCAGCTCGTTCAGGCGCTTAAGATGCCGCACGTCGTCGCAGTCGCGGTCGGCAATTTCTTGTCCTACCGGGAACATGCGATCCAGGCCTTCAAGGCCGAGCTCCTAGGCGTGCCGCTGCGTCCCGCCGCCTATCAGCAGACGCTTCACGCCTGAGGGTCATGATCAACATGCAAGCCTGCAAACGCTGTCTCTACACCACCTATCATGCGCTGGGGCTTACCCTCGACGAGGAGGGCATCTGTTCGGGTTGCCGAATCCACGAAGAGAAGGATCGGCTTGATTTCAACGCGCGCTGGCTCAAGCTGCTCGATATCGTTGCCCCCTATAGGGCGAAAAGCGGCACGACCTATGATTGCATCGTGCCTGTCAGCGGGGCGCACGATTCGCACTGGATTGTCCACATCGTGAAGGAGCGGCTGGGCCTCAATCCGCTCCTCGTTACCTACAACAAATATTTCAACACTCCGCTCGGCATCCGCAACCTTGCCAATCTCCGGATCAAGTTCGACTGCGATATTCTCATCCAGAACGTCAATCCGCAGTCGGTGAGGCGGATTACCAGGACCACGCTCCGTCAGTTCGGTAGCATATACTGGCCTTGCCTGGCCGGGCAGACCGTATTTCCGGTGCAGACCGCGGTGCGTTATCAGGTCCCCCTCATCATCTGGGGCGCGCACCAGGGCCTCGAGCAGGTTGGGATGTTCAGCCACGAGCATGAAGTCGAGATGACGCGGCGATACCGGAAGGACCATGACCTGATGGGGCATGAAGCCGACGATCTGCTCTCGACCTTCGACACGCTCAAGGAAGAGCATGTCTGGCAATATCGCTATCCCGACGATATGGAGCTAAGCAGCGTCGGCGTGCGTGGTATCTATTTGGGTAATTATGTCCGTTGGGACCCCAAGGTCCAGCATGAAAAGATGGTCGCGACGCACGGTTATAAGGGCGCGCGTTTCGCGCGTACTTTCGACACCTACGACTATGTCGATTGCTTCAACTATATGGATCTGCATGACCATCTTAAGATGGTGAAGCACGGTTATTCGAAAGTTACGGATCACGCGTGTCGTGAGATCCGGCACGGCCGACTGACCCGGGACGAGGGCCTTGCGCTGGTTCGCGCACATGAAGAGGCGCCGCTTCAGCATCTGGGCAAATTCTTGGAATGGCTGGGTATCGACGAAAGCGGGCTCCGCTACATCGCTGGTGAGCACCGGAACGCACGCGTATGGGCCGAGGTGAAGCCGGGCCGTTGGATGCGCTGCGCTACGCCCGAGGCGCCCGAGATGGATGCTGCCGCGGTCGAGAGGCGCCTCGATTTCCTGGCGGACAGCGAGCTCGACTACACGGGCGTCGGGTCCTATATCACCATTGGGAAGGGCTATCCGTTGTGAGCTGGGGCGGACCTATGAGGGCGGTTGCTCGCCATGCCTGAAGGTGTCCGGCGCTGCAGCGCTGTCGCGTTCGTCGATTTCTGGCTCGACGAATTCCGCAAGACGCGTGACAAGAACCAGACCATGGTCGATGCGTTCTCGCGGCGCGTGGCCGACGAGTTTGGCGTTGATATCGCCTCCCAGCCCGCAGCTCCGGAAGAGGGCCAGGGCTGGCTCGCGGGGGCGGGCAAGATCACTGTCTCGCGCATCCTGTGTCAGCTCCTGTTGCAGGGGCGGAGCCTTGCGCGCCTTTTGGGCGGCATTGAGCCGGGGAAGCGCAACGTCCTGATTGTCGCCGATACGCGCCGGCTCGATTTGTCGGGTGGCGGCGCCAGGCTTCACGAAAGCCTGGCGCCGATTTCCGCTTCGGAGGACTATGACTGGTTCGCCGACCGCATCGCCGCGGCGCAGCGGCGCCTGATCTTCACGCCCAACCTCTTCGTCGAAGACGCTCCAACGACGCGGGAACTCGCAAGGATCGGCTATCTGGGCATCGCGGCCCTGCCATTTCTGGCTCCGTTGACGGTGTTGCGGCACGTGGCAAGGTTGTTTCGTCGAACGGGCGGGGGGCTCAACCGTGGCAATCTGCGCTGGTGCCTGATGGCCGCGCTTGTGGATGCCCTTTTTGAAAAGGGGCGGATCGGCGAATGCATTCTCCTGACCAGCAATTCCTTTGTGGTCGAACTCGTGCGTTGGCGCTCTGTCATGCGAGAGGGCGCGGGTGACACTGTTGAGGTCATGCATGGGGTGCCCACGCGCGAACTGCTGGACTATTACGCCGCTATGGCAGCATTCGCCGAACGGAACGGCGCGGCCGGCCGCATGCGTTTCGCGCCGACGGTGCCTGCGGTGATGGTCAACTGGACAAGCCTGAACGAGCCGCTCGATTTTGCGATCAACACGAAGCTGCGCGACTTCACTACGCGGACAAGCGAGGAAGCAGTCCGCGGACAGGTCTCGCCGGCGGTCGGCAGAAAGTATCGCGTCGCGATCAACGGCGGTGCCAGCGAACCTACACCTTATTTCGAAACGCATCTCTTCAAGATCGAATGGGCATTGGTCGAGGCGATCCGGCGCTTCGCCGGGGCGCATGACGTCGAGATCGAGATCGGTTACTCGATCCATCCGGCGCATGCGAAATCTGGCCTCGCCGCTGAATTTCCTGGCAAGCTTGCCGTCGATACGCTCCTTGACCAGTCCATATATACTTGGCTGGGATATGATCTCTGCGTCTCCCTGCTGTCGAGCAGCATCTGGGACGCTCGCTATTTGGGAACTCCAACCTTCATCGCCGTGGCCGAGCGCGATGGGCTCTACTCTGCCGAGTTGCTCGCTGGCGGCGACTATGTATCCGCGAATGTGACTACGCTTGAGGCGTTGGAGACGTCGCTCTCGCATATGGTCGAACGCGATCCCGTCGGGAACGAAGAAATTTCACGCCGTATTGCGCGGTTGTACGGGCGCGATGCCCGGCAGTCTGATCAAATGCCCGAAGCCGCGGGCATGGGTGAGGCGGCAATGGAAGGGCCTCAGCACTGATGGAAAAACAGAGCAATTCGTTCGGGACGCGGATGCTGCTTCTCTATCTGCTCTCGGCATATTTCTTGCCGGCATGCGGGCTGTTCCTGCTCGATTTCGAATCGGGAATCTATCGAAGCCCAGCGCTCAATCTGCCGGAACTCCTCTACGGCCTTCTGCTCTTTGCCGTAATCATATTGCTGTCATTCGACCGGTCACCAAAGTGGCGATTTCGTATTCCTCCCATAAATCCTCCACATTTTCTTTTGGAGGTCGGCCCCCTGCTCGGGCTCATTGGTGTGACGGCGATCGGATTCGTCGAGGGATTGTCGCGTTGGCGATATAGCGCAACCGGCTTGTCCGAGAATTTGAGCATGTCGTCGATTGTGTACGTGATATCGCCGTCGATCTTCGAGATTCTACTTTTCTTTGAGGTGTTCTACGTTCGGGATCTTCCGGAAAAACGATTGCAGCGACGCATTATTGTTCTGCTTCTCTCGGCGGGGTTGGCGCTGACGGCGAGCGGTATTGGACCTGCGCTGGTGGTGGCGGTTGCCCTCCTCTACGCAATTTTCCCTGCGCAGTTTCGCGTGTTGATTTTCAAGGATTACTCGTCCCCCGGCGTGGGCGTCGGGGCGAAGCTGGGGGTGATCCCGATGGTCGGAGCCGCACTGGCGAGCCTGGTCATCGCGTTCGTGATCGGAGAGCAGATCAAGACCGGATCCGATGCCGCTGGAGTCGCCAGCTACTGGGGAGATCTCGGATTCCGCGATTATGCGGGCTATTTGCTCGAGCGTTTCTCGACGGCATGGATTTCGCTTCGCGTCGCGCTGGCGGACTACACGACCACCAGTTGGAGCGAGGTTGGCGCCAATCTCTGGGCGCCAATCGGGAACTTCCTTTTCCGCCTCGACCTGCTGACCGGCGGTGCCATGGGTTTTCAGCGTCCATACGAAGGGTCGCTGATGCGCGTGAACTACGAGTTAATCACCTTGAATCCGATCAACGAGCGGGAGGGCACCAGCCCGGGATTGATTGGCGGGTTCGTCATCGCGTTTCCGATGCCGTTCTCGCTCATCGCACTGGCGGGCTATACGTATTTCATGCGGACGATGTTCAACTATCTGGGTGCTGCGTTTCTTGGCGCACCCACCTGGATAGGATCATGCTTGGCTCTATATTTTTTCTATTCCTTGTTCGCTTCACCTATAGATTACTTCTTGATCTTCGACAATGGGTTCATCTCGTTCGTTGGTTATATGGGTCTCGCTCTTTTCATTCGATCCCGTTTCAGGAAGGCCTTTCCCAATGCCCGTAGTTGATCCTTCGCTTGACTTGGCTCGCATTCATTCCGAAGTGGATGAAAAGGGTTTTTCACTGCTCCCTGCCTATCTCGACGACGGTTTCTGCGCTCCGGTTCGGCGTTTCATCGACGATTTCGATACGGCGCGGAGCGAGGTCAACTATGGTGGTAGCGAAAAGCGCGTGTGGATGGCGCACGAGAAGGACGCTGCGATTGCCGGGTTTCGGGGCTTTGCCGACGAGTTGCTCAGCCGGATTTACGGCAAGGAGATTATCAGCCGCGATACACTGGCGATTCGAAACCTGCCCGTTGAACAGACTTTGGAGCTGATCAAAGGGCGCTGGCATCTCGATTCGTTGCGCACCCAGGTAAAGGTATTCGCCTTCCTGACCGAAGTCACCGAACGCAGTGGTCCGCTGGAAGTCATTCCCGGCACGCATCGCGGTGGCTTCAAGGCGCTGCACGTCATCGACGGCCATCTTCTCAAGCTCTCCGATTTCCGGGGAAATACCCGCAAGTACCAGAAGCTCGACGATATCTGGGTCGATCGTATCGCCAGGGCCTCGGGCGGCGAGAAGCCCTTCATCTGCCCTGCTGGAACCGTGGCGATAGTCGATACTTCGGCGATCCATCGTGCCCGGCCCTGCCTCGAGGCCAACAGGTACGCGCTTACAAGCTATTATGACCACTTCTAGGCTGGGCGAGCTCTCCTATCTTGCCGGACGGGCCGCGTCGTTGGGATCGCGGCCCGCCTATCTGCTGATCTGCAATCATTTCTTCGGCAATGCCGTCGCGACGATTCTGGCCTCGGTGATCCTCGTTGCGGCGATGCTCAATGCAGTCGCCGGCGTTGATTCGCACCGCATCTACTATGCGCGGCACTTCGGGGACGCGCCGGGTTCGGCGGCGCGTGCCTATGGGCGCTACATCTTCGCCCAATTGCTGGTCGGCCTGACGGGCTGCTGCGTCTGCATTGGCTATTTCGTGTTCGTTGAGCGCAGCGCGTGGCTGGCGCTTGCTGCTGCCGGCTTCGTCGCCACCGAGCGGCTAGCGGACGAAACGCTGCGCTACATGCTTTTCCAGCGCGCGCGCGCCCATTGGGGGCGGCTGATGATCGTCCGGATCGGTGCACAGATGGTGTTGATCGGGCTGGTGGTGCTTGCGCGTCCTTCGGTGGAGGCGGCTGCATGCTTCGCGTTGGCGATGCTCGCTGGCAACCTCGTCGCTTTCGGTCGCAGCATCCCGTTCGGGTTTCTGCGGCGCACCTTCGCGCGACCCTGGCTGGTCGGTGGTCATGTCCGCGCCGCGATCCGGCTGATCCTGAATAGCGGCATCATCTGGGTGCTTTCGCTGGCGACGATGTTCAGCGGCTATCTCGATCGCCTCATTGTGCTGGCGGCGTCGAAGACGGACCTCGCGATTTTCAGCCTGATCGTCGCGTCACTGTCGATCGTGCAGACTGCGATCGACTACTTCTACTTCAGTCAGCACCGCCGCGAGTTCCTTGAGGGCCGGATTAGTTTCTTTGCCGCGATCCGTTCGCGCGCCTATCAGTTCGTCATTGCCGGTTCGCTTGCGGTCGGACTGACGCTCACTGCAGTTAACATCCTGCTATATCGTGGCGCGCCGCACGTGCCGATCGTTGCCATTGTATTCGTAGCGCTGATCCAGGTGACGATCGGCACCAGCCTGATCGTCCGCGAGATTGCCTATTGGAACAATCAGCTCAAGGCGATCCTGCGTGTCGAGATCATCTTCTTTGCTGCGATCGGACTGATTTTCGCAACGCTGTATTTGGCCAAACTCCACTATGTCTGGCTATTGCCGCCCGCCGCGGCGAGCCTCTTGCTGCGACTGGTCCTGTTCGCGCGAATCAAGCACGAGCGCATACCGATTTCGTGAGAATCGCGCGGCAAAGCGCTCCGCTAGGGTCTCGTCATTCGTGTCGCGAGACGCTACCAGCGCGGATCGCGAGGCGGATCGAGCAGGTGCCCTGGCGGAAGCGGTGCAAGGAGGAGTTAAGGTGGAAGACAATCTGATCTGGTGCCGCAGTGAGATCCTGCGCCAGAGCAAGGCCATGGTGCCTGTCCTTTCGCCGATGGCGCAGTTCGGGCTCAATGTGTTCGAAGGTATCCGTGCCTATTGGAACATGTCGGAGAGCCAACTCTATGCCTTTCGCCTCGATGAGCATCTGCGGCGCCTCATGGATTCATGCCGCCTGATCCGGATCGAGCCGCCACACCAGCCTGCCGAGATCACCCGCTTCTTTCGCGATACGATCAAGGCGAACGACTTTCGCTGCGACACCGCGATCCGGATGACTGTGTTCGGCGACGGGGAGGGAACCTGGAACAGCAGCGAACCCGTCTCGATGTTTATCGCGCCGATCGCGCGTGAACGCACGTCGATCGCGGGCCTGCAAGGCAAGGCAGCCTGCGTTTCGTCCTGGGAGCGGATCAGCGACAATGTCATGCCGCCCAGGATCAAGGTTGGTGCCAATTATATCAACGGCCGTTATGCCCATCTCCAAGCGCAGAGAGATGGTTATGACCTGCCGATCTTCCTCGGACGCGACCGGAAGGTCTCCGAGGGGGCGGGTGCCTGCTTGTTCATGGTGCGCGGTGGCACGTTGATCACGCCGAGCCTGACGTCGTCGGTGCTCGAGAGCATCACGCGGGCTACGATCATCGAGATGGCGCGCGCAAGCGGCCTTGTGGTTGAAGAGCGCTCGGTCGATCGAACCGAACTTTATCTTGCAGATGAGCTCTTCCTCTGCGGTAGCGCCGCCGAAATCACGCCGATTACTTCGGTCGATCGGTTCATCCTGGGCAATGGCGAGCCCGGCGTGATCACGGTCGGGCTACTCGAGGAATATCATGCCATTGCCTCGGGTATAGATCCGCGTTTCCCTGAATGGCGCACTCCGATCTATTGAACCGTTGGGCCCGTTGTTATCGTCTTTGAGAGTCCGAACTGCATGAAACTCACCCGCAGCCTATTGGATAGGATCGCCGTCGAGCACGGGTCTGCCTTCTACATGCTCGACCCTGAGCGGTTCGAGGAGAATTTCACCAGGCTAACCGTCGCCTTCCGGGCCTATTATCCGAAGACGACGATCGCCTACTCCTACAAGACCAACTATATTCCGCGCTTCTGCCAGATCGTCGACCGGCTCGGCGGTTTCGCCGAGGTCGTGTCGAGCATGGAAGTTGAGGTCGCCGCACGTGCGGGCATCGATCCGCCCAAGGTGTTCTTCAACGGCCCGTTCAAGGAAATCGAGCATATCGAGGGCGTCCTTACGAGCGGGGGCGTGGTCAACGCGGACTCGCTCGAGGAATTGAAGCTGATCCTGCAGGTTGCGAAGGCGCATCCTGAGCAGCAGCTCCGTATCGGACTGCGCCTGAATTTCGACGTCGAAGACGGCGTCCTATCCCGCTTCGGCTTCGATGCCGGCGGCGACGAGTTTCGTGTCGCGCGCGAATGGATCGCCGATGCATCCAATCTGCGGCTTATCGGCTTGCACTGCCATTTCGCTACCCGCAGCCTAGCGTGCTGGCAGAACCGAACTCGGGGCATGATCGAGATTCTCGACGGCTATCTCGACCAGGCCGCGGATTCGCTCGAATTTGTCAGCTTGGGGGGCGGCATGTATGGGCACATGCCCGACGACCTCAAGGCGCAGTTCCCGGTCCAGATCCCGGACTTCGCGGATTATGCGATTGCCGCGGCGAAACCCTTTGCCGAATTCTTCGCGCTTCGAGACACCCCCAATCCGCCTCTGCTGATCGTCGAACCGGGCACGGCGCTTGTGGCCGATGCCATGAAGTTCGTTGCCAAGGTGGTGAGCGTGAAGGACGTGCGGGGCAAGCCGATCGCGACGCTTGCCGGCAGCACCTACAACATCAATCCTACTCCCAACCGCAAGAACGTGCCGATCGAGATATTCCCCGATCCAGAGCGCACGGGGCCGCGTGATGCACTGGCGGCAGTCGATTTCGGCGGGTATACCTGCATCGAAGGTGACTATCTCTACCGCGGCTATCAAGGCGAGATCGCTCCGGGCGACTTCGTGGCGTTCGACGATGTCGGCTCCTATTCGGTGGTGATGAAGCCGCCCTTCATCCTGCCCAATGTCGCAATCCTGGAGTATGTGCCCGAGAGCGATGCGGTGAAGGTCATCAAGCGCCGCGAGACGTTTGACGACCTGTTCGCAACCTACAACTTCTGAGTGTTGCCATGACCACGCGCCTGCTCTTCCTGACCAAAGACCCCGAAATCGGCCGGATCGCCGAGCGTGCAGGTGTCGACTGGATCTTCGTCGACCTCGAATATCGTGGAAAATCCGATCGCCAGTCGGGGCGCGACACGGTGATCTCCGCGCATTCGATCGAGGATGTCGTGGCGATGCGCGCCGCCATCACTACCGCGCAGTTGCTCGTCCGGGTCAATCCGCTCGGTGAATGGTCGAGAGAGGAAATCGACGGCGCGATCGACGCGGGCGCCGATATCGTCATGCTGCCCTTTTTCACCACGCCGGGTGAGGTGGAGGCGTTCGTCACGATGGTTGGCGGGCGCGCAAAGGCCTGTCTGCTCGTCGAGACTATGGGTGCGGTCGATGCAATCGAAGAAATCCTGGCGGTGCCGGGAATCGATTTCATCCACATCGGCCTCAACGATATCCATATCGAACGGCAGACGCGTTTCATGTTCGAGCTGCTTGGCGATGGGACGCTGGATATGCTGGCGGCAAAGATCCGTCCAACCGGCATCCCGTTCGGCATCGGCGGGATGGCGCGGATCGGCGAGAAGATCCCCCCCGCGGAGGCGATCCTTGCCGAGCATCATCGGCTTGGCTCCACGGGCGTGATCCTGTCGCGAGCGTTCATCGCCGCCGCCAAGATCGATGATCTTTCCGAGATCGAGCGCTTGTTTGTCACGGGCGCGCGCGACATCCGCGAGACGGAGGCGCGGCTGGCCGTGGCCGATGCTTCTTTCTTCGAAGCCAATCGGATACGGACTCGCGAACAGATTTACCAAGTCGCCGAAGAGATAGGTCGCGCCAGGGCATGAGCGCGTTTGCTACCCCCAGCTTCGGTGATGTGGCGACGCGTGCGCTCGATATCGGCTTCGCCGTGTTTGCGCTTGTGCTCGCCTCGCCGATATTCTTGACGGTGGTGCCGCTGCTACGCTTCACGGGAGAGGGGGCGGTCTTCTATCGGCAGATCCGGATCGGAAGAGGCGGCAAACCGTTCGGTCTGCTCAAGTTCGCAACGATGGTGAAGAACGCCGCAAGCATCGGTTCTGGCGAGCTCACCTTGCCCAATGATACCCGTGTGCTCCCGGTTGGCCGCTTCCTGCGCAAGACCAAGCTCAACGAGCTTCCCCAGCTTATCAATATCCTGACCGGCGATCTCAGCCTGATCGGGCCCCGTCCGCAGACGCCGCACTATTTCGATGCCTTTCTGCCCGAGCAGCGCGCTTGCGTCGCCTCGGTTCGTCCCGGGCTGTCGGGTGCCGGTTCGGTGATTTTCCGTGACGAAGAGACGATCTTTACCAAGGTGCCCGATCCAGTCGCTTTCGATCATGACGTGATCATGCCGTACAAGGGCGAGATCGAATGCTGGTTCGTTGCGCACCGATCGACTGCTCTCTATTTCGAATTGATCCTGGCGACCGTGGGCGTAGTGCTGCTGCCCCGCGCCGGCTTTCACCGCCGCTTGCTGGCGCGTGTCCCGCAACCCCCCGCCACGCTGGCGGGCCTGCTCTGACTCTATCCGGAGTATTCCATGGATATCCTCAGCCTGCTCGGGCGATCCGAGTTCCTGTTCGAGCGCGATGTGGCGCGGCGCGAGGAGGAGATCCGCGATCTGGTTTCGAGCAGCCGTTTCCTTGTCATTGGGGGGGCGGGCTCGATCGGTCAGGCGACGGCACGCGAGATCTTCAAGCGTGATCCTAAGCTCCTCCATGTCGTCGACATCAGCGAGAACAACATGGTCGAGCTGGTGCGCGACATCCGCAGCACCATCGGATATGGCACCGGCACGTTTGAGACCTTCTCGATCGATTGCGGCGGCCGGGAGTTCGAAGCGCTGATGGCTGGCGGCGAGGGGTATGACTATGTCCTCAACCTCTCAGCGCTAAAGCACGTCCGTAGCGAGAAGGATCCCTTCACGCTACTCCGCCTCATCGAGGTGAACATCCTCAACACGATCAAGACGATCCATCTGACCCGCGATAAGGGCGCCAAACGTTATTTCTGCGTATCGACCGACAAGGCGGCCAACCCCGTGAACATGATGGGTGCGAGCAAGCGCATCATGGAGATGTTCCTGATGCGCGAGAGCGCGACCATGAACATCTCCATGGCCCGTTTCGCCAATGTCGCCTTCTCGGATGGATCGCTGCTCCACGGCTTCAACCAGCGCTTCGCCAAGCGGCAGCCGATCTCGGCGCCAAGCGACGTGCGCCGCTATTTCATCACGCCGCAGGAATCGGGCGAGTTGTGCATGATGTCGTGCCTGTTCGGCGGCAACCGCGACATTTTCTTCCCCAAGGAAAGCGAGGAGCTGCGGCTCACCACCTTCTCGGACATCGCGGTGCGTTTCGTCCGCTCCTATGGCTTTGAGCCCTATATGTGCGAAAGCGAGGACGAGGCGCGCCACCGCGCAGCCGAGTTGATCGCTGCCAAGCAGTGGCCCTGCTATTTCTTCAAGAGCGATACCACGGGGGAGAAGGACTTCGAGGAGTTCTTCACCGACAAGGAGGCGCTTGACTTCGACCGGTTCGCGAACATCGGCGTCATCGTGAACCCGGATGCGCACGACCCCGCCAAGCTCGATATGTTCCTCGCGGAGATTGCCGCGATCCGTACTTCCGTGACTTGGGACAAGCGGCGCGTCGTCGAGCTGTTCGAGGCGATGATCCCTGAGTTCGAGCATCTCGACAAAGGCAAGTATCTAGAATCGCGCATGTAAGGGGCCGATCCATGCAACGCTTCTTCGACATTCTGTTCTCGGGCGCGGCGCTGATCCTGCTCTCGCCGCTGCTAATCCCGCTCGTCATCGCCCTTCGGTTCACCGGAGAGGGGGAGATCTTCTACGCGCAGAAGCGGGTGGGGCGCTTCGGCACGTCGTTCAAACTCTACAAGTTCGCCACGATGCTGAAGAACAGCCCCTCGATCGGCACCGGTACCGTGACGGTAAGGAACGACCCGCGCGTGCTTCCGCTCGGCCGTTTTCTGCGCAAGACCAAAATCAACGAGCTCCCGCAGCTGATCAACATCCTGATCGGCGACATGAGCATTATCGGGCCGCGACCGCAGACCCAGCGCTGCTTCGATGCGTTCCCCGAGGAGCTGCGGCCGGTGATCGTCCAGGTTCGGCCGGGTCTCTCGGGAATTGGCTCACTGGTCTTCCGCAACGAGCAGGAGATGATGGACGGCCCGGACGCCGACCGGCTCTACGACGAAGTGATCATGCCTTATAAGGCGCTGCTCGAGCAGTGGTACGTCGCGCATCAGGGCGCAGGGACCTATTTCAAACTGATTCTACTGACAGCGTGGATGGTGCTCTTCCCGGAATCGCGGGCGGTATTGCAGTCCTTCCGCGATTTGCCCAAGCCGGACCCTGAAACGGCCAGGCTGTTGGCTTGGCCGGTTGCTATCGCCGCTTGAGCTCGAAGCGGCGTACGACGAACTCGATGCCTTCCTGACCATCGCCGCCGGTGACGACCAGCTCGACCATCTGGATACTGCAGCCGGCGGGGATCACGGGTTGTTCGCTCTTGCCGGCCTTGCTTGTCCAGATCGGCACCGCGGGCGCGCCTCGGTTGACGCAGCTCAGCTGCCAATAGGCGCTTGCCCTAGGCCCGGCGGCCAGGGACTCACGCACGTCGGTTGCGACATAGTTGCCGGGGGGCAGGAACAAGACCTTGCGGAGCACCGTTGCACTGGCGCCCGGTCCCGCTTGCACATGCGCATGACGGCCGTTCTCGGTTTCGCCCTGTTCGAACGTTACGCCGATCTGCGCAGTATCCATCGTCTGCCAAGCCAGCGGAATGAACCTTGCGTCAGTGGAGCGCACGTCGAGCGCCGTCGCCGTCAGCAACATGGGATCCGCACCAGACAAGGTCAGATAATAGGTGCGGGCGGTTTCATAGTCCCGCGCGGCCGAGAGGTCGCTGATCATGCGGCTCGACAGGGTACTTGCCAGCGTGATCCGCGCCCGCGAACGAGGCGGTGTCAGCAGGAGGTCGGCGACCAGTCCGGGGTGCGTGCCCTGGCTCAGCGCTTCGCGCAGAAACGCTTCGGTCCAGGGCCGATCGGCGCCGATATAGGGGCGGAGGGCCCGCCGAATCTCGCGGTCCTCGATCGCGGCACGCAGTATTGGAAACAGCAGGGCGGGGGCGTTCACCTTGGTGCGTAGCGCGCGATCATAGTGCACGAGTGCCGTTGCCGTGTCGCCGCCTTGCACGGCAGCCTCGATCAGCATGGCCTGAGTAAGTAGATCACGGCGTGTAACACGCTCGGAAAGTCGGGCAAGCGCCAGCGCGCCCGGCAGATCCGACCTCGCCTCCGCCGCCATTGCCAGGAACCGCAGTGCCGCCGGATTGAGCGGATCGTGGCGCAGCGAGGAGCGCGCGGTCGCCGCGACCTGGGGCCTGGTGGCGATTGCGGGGTTCTCCAGCATCGTTCGGTCGAGTAGATTGACTTCAGCCATGGCATCGGATCCGGGCAAGCGGATCGCGCGCGCGGGATCATAGGATCGTGTGACTCCAGCCATGGCTGAAATCGCAGCGGCGGCCGATAGCCCTGCCGCAGCGATCCCCAACGCTGCAGTCTTGATCCAGAACCCCGTCGCTCTGGGCTGGACGTCGCGAGCGCGCCTCTTCAATCTACCTTACCCGCCGTGTCGCCATAGCCATAGCCATAGCCATAGCCATAGCCATAGCCCGCCTGACGGTGCTTAAGCTTGGTGAGTACGGCACCAAACAGGTGTGCGTTGACCTGGCGCAGGCGGCCTAGCGAGGCCTTGATGCCGCGAATTGCAACGCCGTTGGTTTCGATCACGAAGACGCAACCCTCGACGACCCGCGAAAGCAGCGGAGCGTCGGCGAGACCGAGAATTGGCGGTGCGTCGACGATCACATGGTCATAGTCTTCGAGCAACTGGTCGAGCAGCGCCGCCATCTTGTTGCTGCTTAGCAGCTCGGAGGCGCTCGGCGGCGTGGGGCCGGCAGTGATCAGGCTGAGGTTCCTGGTGTTGGTTTCCTGGACCAGGCGTTGCCAGTCGTTGTCGCCGGCAAGGAGGTTGCTGAGACCGTGCACGTTCTGCACGCCGGCATATTGGTGCAGCGACGGCGAGCGCATGTCGCCATCGACGATCAGCACCTTGCTGTCGGTACGCGCCAGCACCGTCGCGATCGCCCAGCTTGTCGTGCTCTTGCCTTCGGCCGGACGGGTGCTGGTCACGAGCAAGGTACGGGGCACACCGTGGTCGGTGGAGAAGGCCAGGTTGGATCGGATGCTGAGATACGCTTCCGAAAGCGCAGATTTCGGGTCGCGCAGAACGTCGAGGCACTCGCCGGTCTCCACGTCGGGGACGCTGCCGAGCAGCGGTACCTGGAGAAGGCGGCTGACCTGGCTGGGCTCGCGGAGTCCTTCGTCGATCTGCTCCAGCGCGAAGGTGGCTACACCTGCCAAGCCGAAGCCGAGCAGCACGGCCAGCGTCAGGTTCAGCAGGAGATTGGGGGCAGACGGCGACGAGGGAATCTTTGCCGTATCGACAACGGCGATGTTGTTGGTGCCGACACCGGCGACGCCAATCTCCTTGTAGCGCTGCAGGAGCCCGTCATAGAGTTGGCGGTTGGTATCAGCTTCGCGCTGATAGATATTGTACTGGATATTGTCGCGTTGCTGCTGGTTCATGCGCGCCTTCAAGGTCTCGACCTGATTGCGCAGCGTATCCTCCCGGGTCAGCGCCTCGCGATAGTCGCCCGACACGCTGCTGCGGACTCGGCGTTCCTCGGCGGCGATGCTCGCATCGAGCGTACGGAGCTGCTCGGCGACCGCTCGCGCAGCGGGATAGCTTGGCTCGAACTGCACCATCATCCGCGAATATTCACCCGCTACCTCGGCGCGCCTTTGGCGAAGCTGGCCGATCGCCAGATTCCCGAGAGCTTCCGACGTCGCATCGGCGCGTGTGGCGCGAGCGTTGGCGCGGCTCTCGGCGGCGATACGATCGGCGGTCGCCTTGGCCAGCGCCTCGTTGAGCGCTTCAAGATTGTTCGAGACCAGCGTGCGTTCGATTTGGGTCTGCCCGTCGGCGCTCTTCGTCTTCCCGAGCGCGACAATACCCTTCTCCATCGCATAGTTCACGACATCGCGTTCGGAGGATTCCACGCGCGCGCGCAGATCGGCAAGCCGTACTTCGAGGAACTTGCGGGCCTCGGCAGTCGAGGCGTAGCGGCGATCCATGCTCGATTCGATGAACTGCTCCGCCCAGGTGTTTGCAATTGCGGCGGAGTCTGCCGGCGAGGCGCTGGTGTACTTGATATCGACCAGTGCCGAACCACGGATAGGCGATATCGAGACGTTCTTGAGCAGCAGGCTCACCGCCGTGCGCTCCCGCTGCGTTCGCTGGTCTGCGGTCAGGACGCGGCCATTGCCTGCCATCCCTTCTACGTTGACGCCATGCGCCTTGAAGAACGTGTCGCTGGATCCAAGCTTGAGGACACGGGCGACGCGTTCTGCCAGAGACCGTGCTGCGAGAAGGGAATATTGGGTCTGATAGAATTCGAGATCGCGGCTCGCCTCGGCGGATTCGAGGCCCTCGACATTGGTGACCTTCTTCTGCTCGCGGCTGATCTCGATCCTGGTCGCCGCGGTATATTGCGGCGTCATGAGCAGGGTGATTATCAGGCCGGCAATTGTCGCCGCGATGACGATTGCCGCGATGAGCCATTTCCAGCGTAACGCGACGTCCCAATACTGGACCAGCAGCGGGGGTGCCAGATTTCCTCCCCTTTCAGGAAGGGCGGTTGCTGCGGGGATGGTCGCCGGCGCGGTAGACAGAAGCATGAATTTCTTTCGTGAACCGAATTACTGGAGCGCGATCACAAGCGGTGCCGTTAGCACCGGCAGCACCTGGAGAACATCCTTGAAGAGGCGGCGCGCCGGCGAATCGCCGACCACGACGACGTCGTTCGCGAAAATCTCGGGGTCCTCATAATAGCCGCGGCGAATGGACTTCAGATTGTAGAGAGCGGCCATGCGCTGGCCATGGACGGTGCGGAACACCACGACGTCCTCCAGCTTGGCGAACTCGCCGGCACCCTTGGCGGTGGCGATGGCGCGCATGAGCGTCATGCGGCCGATCACCGGATAGAGACCGGGCTCGCGGACCTGGCCGTCGACGGTGACCGTCTGGCTGACCGTTTCCTTCAGGTTCACGGTGACCTGCGGATCGCGCACGAAGCGGCCGCGCAGGCGGTCCTCGAGGGTCTGTTCGAGCTCCGCGGGGGTCTTCCCGGCAGCTTCTACGACGCCGGCGAGCGGAAAGGAGAGGCGCCCGCCCGCATCGGTCTGCACTTCCTTGTTGCTAAGCTCGGGAATCCCGAACACGTCGATCGTCAGCCGATCGAACGGCCCGATCAGATAGGGGCGGTTCTGGGCAAGCAGGTCCGCGCCGTCGGGTGCGGGAAGGACGCCCGACTGGGGAACGGTGACGCTGGTTTGCCCCGAGGAATTCGCCGCGAAGGGCTCGGTATGCGCGCACGCCGCAAGCGACGCGCAAAGTCCAACCATCAAGAAACGATGCTGCATGAGATTCCTCGTAAGCCCGGCACCTGTTAGCGAATAGTGGAGGTTCGATCTACGCACTTTCGGCCAATGAATGCACTGATCTGGAAGCCCGTTGGGGCGCGCCGTGAAGCCAAATGATGGCGACCGCTGCGAGGCAGGCAAGCGAAGGCACCCGTAGCGGATAATCCCCGATGCTTGCGGCTGCGAGCAGCAGCAGGATCGCAGATCCCAGCCTAGCGAACTGCGTCTCGCGCGATGCGGTGGTGCCGCTTCGCCAAGCGCGGAGGCTCCATCTGCAGAGTAGCAGAAAGGCAGCGGCAAACAGTAGCACGGCAGGCAACCCGCCGGTCATCAGCAGTTCGAGCCAGTCATTATGCGCATGATTGGCATAGGTCGGCACCAGCATGCTGTCCGGCTCATCGATTTGGAAAACATCGCTGAAGCTGCCGAAGCCGGACCCCATGGGAAAATACTTCATCGCCGTGGCTAGCGTGGTGCTCCAAAGCGGGATCCGGAACTCCTCGCCGGGCTCTTCGGTGAAGAGGCGCTGGAGCGCAGGTGCGCGGGAGGATAGGGCGAAGAGCGCCACGATGCCGGCCAGCGCCAGACCCACCAGAAGATAGATGAGATAGCGTGAGCGCGCATTGCCCTTGCCGGGAGCGCTGGGGCGCCGGTGCAGCAGGGCTGCGAGGCCCAACCCGATCACGGAGAGGAGCAGGCCGGCACGCGATCCGGTCACCAATATTAGCGGCAGCAAAGCCGCCGCCAGCATCAACGCCGCCCAAGAGCGGAATCGTGCGACCTCGGCCGAGCGCTCGATCGACGCGTAGACTGCAAGCATCGGGAAGATGCACGCGAGCAGCGTCGCTGCATGGTTGCGGTTCGCGAACAGACCGACGGCGAAGCCGTTGTTGGTGATCTGGTAGAAATAGAGCGGTCCGTTCGCCGGGCCCAGCGTCTGGAGTAGGCCGACAAGGGCAGAGAGGAGCCCAAGGCCCCCGATCACGCCGAGCAGCCTGAACTGGTCCTCTCGCGGAAGCTGGATTCCGAGCAGCAATGCCGCAAGCGGCACGAATAGCGCAAACAATGCGTTCCAGGTACCTGTCGGAGACATGGTCCAGGGGCGCCACAGGGCGCCGAGCCCGGCCGTCCGATCGATATCGGAAACGATCCCGTGGCCGGGAAGGGTCGTCCACACCGCCGGCGGGAGCGGGACGAGCTGCATCACTACCAGCACCATGCCCGCCACGGCGATCGCGAGCGCGGCGCGGTAATGGCGGGCGGTGTCAGCGTTCAGCGTCCATAGCGCATATCCGCATGCGATCACCGCAACCGGCCGAAGGATGACGAGCGACCCGATGTCGTCCCGCGAGCCGCCGCCCAGCAGGAACACGAAAAACAGGAATCCACTCAACGCCCAGAAATTGGGTGAGGCGGGCCGGTAGAGGCGTCGAAGGTTGGACAAGACAGCTTATCGCATGGTTACAAAGGTGGGCGATAGGAAGCGAATATTCCAGATTCGTGGCACGCGCCATTGGCTGGCGCGAGACGCAAGTCCGGGATTTTCCAACGACGCTCCCCTTCGAAGCCGCCGCCTGGCGGCTGGGCTCGGCGTCCCCCTAGCCGCGAACCCTGGGGAAGGCAACCGCATCGCGTTTCCTGGCCCCTCCGGGAGGTTGGCGGAAGGATGGGCGGAGGTGCAATTCGGTAACGGCGCGCTGCGGTGGGGCCGCAATCGGGTGATGGGGCGCTAGGCGACGAGTCCGAAGCTATTTGCAACGATCCCCGCAATCCGCTCGGAAGCATGGCCGTCGCCGAACGGATTGTGGGCGCGGGCCATGGCCGAATAGGCGGAAGGTACGTCGAGAAGGGTTGAGATTTCGGAGACGATCCGCTTCGGGTCGGTGCCGACCAGCCTGGCGGTGCCCGCCGCGACGCCTTCCGGGCGCTCGGTGGTCTCGCGCATCACCAGCACCGGCTTGCCGAGCGCCGGGGCTTCCTCCTGCACGCCGCCGGAATCGCTGAGCACGACGTCGCACAGATCGAGTGCCCGGATGAAGTGTGGATAGTCGAGCGGCTCGATGCGGGCGACGTTGGGCCGGTCGCCCAGGAGCTTGTCCATCACCGCCACGACATTGGGGTTGGGATGCACGGGGAAGAGGATCGCAGTGTCGTCGCGATCGGCGATCCGGCCGAGAGCGCGGGCGATATCCTCCATGCCGCCGCCGAAATTCTCGCGGCGATGGGTGGTGACGAGGACGACGCGCTTGCCGGCGAAGCGGGCCGCGATCGGATCGAGGCCGGCCGACATGCCGGGCTCGACTTCGATCTGGGCACGCGTGGCGAGCAGGGCATCGATTACGGTGTTGCCGGTGACGTGGATCGTCGCGGGATCGATGTTCTCGCGGCGCAGCGCCTCGGCAGCCGTTTCGGTGGGCGCGAAATGCTGGTCGGCGATGGGCGCCACGATGCGGCGGTTCACTTCCTCGGGCCAGGGCTGGTAGATGTCGCCCGATCGCAGCCCGGCCTCGACATGGCCGACCGGAACCTTGCGATAATAAGCGGCGAGCGCGCCGACCATCGCCGTCGCGGTGTCGCCCTGGACGATCACTCGGTCCGGCTTCTCCGCGTCCATCACCTTGCCGAGGCCGGTGAGCAGGCGGGCGGTGAGTTGTTCCAGCGTCTGGCCCGGTTCCATCAGGTCGAGGTCGACATCGGGGGTGAGGCCGGCGATCGCCAGCACCTGGTCGAGCAGCCCGCGATGCTGCGCGGTGACGCAGGTGCGCACCTCCAGCCCGGGAACGGCGGCGAGCGCACGGACGACGGGGAAGAGCTTGATCGCTTCGGGACGGGTGCCGAAGATCAGGAGGATGCGGCGGGACGGCGGAGACATGGTCCTTCGTGTAGCAGGTCTGGCTTAACGCGCCTCTAACCCTGCGCCGCGTCCCGCCCACGTCCAACGGAGGCCGGGCGATCTCGATCGTACGCGAGAGCGGTATCGGTAGGGAACCGCCAACCGGGATTGAAGCGCGGCGAAGCCATGCCACCAAGCCACGGCCGAGGGAAAGAACAGGCGGAGCGTGACGGACCGCATGCGCGGCCCTTGGAATATGTTGCGAGCTTGCCTGCCGCCTGCCGGGTACATCACACCGATTGCGTAGCGCACATTTGACGAGTAGCAGCGCGCCAGCATTTTGGAGATCAAGTCGCGCCATGACCATCAAACCGCTGCGCAAGGCCGTGTTCCCCGTGGGCGGCCTGGGTACGCGATTCTTGCCCGCCACCAAGGCGCTTCCGAAGGAAATGTTGCCGGTCGTCGATCGCCCGCTCATCCAGTATGCCGTCGACGAAGCGTTGGAAGCCGGCATCGAGCAGATGATCTTCGTCACCGGGCGGGGCAAGAGCGCGATCGAAGACCATTTCGACATCGCCTATGAGCTCGAGACGACGATGTCCGCGCGCGGCAAATCACTTGAAATACTCGATGCGACTCGCCTGAAGCCCGGCGCGGTCGCCTATGTTCGCCAGCAGGAGCCGATGGGACTGGGCCACGCCGTATGGTGCGCCCGCGACATCGTGGGCGACGAGCCCTTCGCCGTGCTGCTCGCAGACGATTTCATGCTCGGCAAGCCCGGATGCCTGAAGCAGATGGTCGATGCCTATGACCGGGTGGGGGGCAACCTGATCTGCGCCGAAATCGTTCCGGACGACCAGACCCATCGCTACGGCATCATCACGCCGGGAGCACAGGATGGGGCGCTGACGGAGGTGAGGGGCCTAGTGGAGAAGCCGGCTCCGGGCACCGCACCATCGAACCTCTCGGTGATTGGCCGCTACATCCTGCAGCCCGAAGTGATGCGCGTCCTGGAGAAGCAAGGCAAGGGCGCCGGGGGCGAGATCCAGCTGACCGACGCGATGGCCCAGATGATCGGGGATCAACACTTCCACGGCGTCACCTTCGATGGCGTGCGCTACGATTGCGGTGACAAGGCCGGCTTCATCCAGGCGAACATCGCGGTGGCGCTGGAGCGCGAGGACATCGCCCCGGCGGTACGCGAGTTCGTCGCGAAGCGCTGCGCGGGCTGAACGACGGCAGCCGGGTGCGCAGACTGGAGCTGCCCCGGAGACAGGAGTGGCCGCCTCATAGGGATGGCGGTTCGGTCCGCGTCCGGGGCTGTCGCATAGGCACCTGTGTCGCGTACTTCTTGAATAGTGTCGCCCAGACGATCGTCCGGATCGCCTGGATCCGGACCCTCACCAGATTGTCGTCACTGGAGAGCGGAGCATAGTGCTCCGGCATCAGCGGCGTGGCCTCGCCGAAATAGGCGGCGTTCGGATCGGCCTCCTCGGACAAGCCGCTGCCAGCCGCCAGCCCGGCGATGTGGAGCGTGGTGCAATTGTCCAGCGCCGCCCAGCTCGGGGCGTTCCGGGTCCGAGCGATGCAATCGCGACCCTCGGCAGCAACCGCGCTGCCGCCTTTTCGGGAAAGCGTTACGAACCGCTCCAGCGTTGCGACGATCGCAACTTTGTCGATTGGCGGCGGTGGGCCGTCCCCGGCTTCGGTAGTGGACGGTACCGCCGCGAAGGCGGGCGGGGCGTCGAGCCCGAGCAGGCGGCGGGCGTTGCTGCGCGCCTGCGCGATCCAGGGATCGGTGAGAATCCCGTCCATCGCCCGCTGCGCCGGTGCAGGTAGGCGGGTCTCGTTGCCGGCGAAATATAGTGTCAGCGCGCCCGCCAACGGGATTGCTATGGCGAGCTTGCGGCGACGCGATGCGTGCCGGCGGACCGGCCGCGGCGGGGTGGGTCGGCTTGGGCCGGTCGAGTGCCAGGCCGGGGCGGGCGCCGGGCGCTGGGTCGCTGTGGCGGGCTGGGCCCGGCGGCGATCATAGGTGCGACGCGCCTCGGCCGTCACCAGCAGCTTGAACGCGGCATTGATTCTCGCTGCCCGCTCGGCGGCGTCGGGCGCTGTGCTGGCATCGGGGTGATATTTGCGGATCAGTGCCTTCCAGGCGGCACGGATGACGACATCGTCGGCCTTGGGGCTTAGGCCGAGCACCTCGTACGGATCGATGTCGTTTGACCCCGGCATGACGGCGATATCTATCAGTCGCCATGCCGGAGTGAAAGCGGATCGGGCTCAGGCCCGGACGACGATGTCCGAAATCACCCCGGCCCGCGCGCACGCGTTGCGGGTATCGACCACCAGCTTGGCCGAGGCCACTAGCGCGGCATAGTCCACCGCGTCGTGATCGGTGGCGATCAGCACTGCGTCATAGCTCGCGATCTCCGCCTCGTCCCATGCGACCCCGTGGCGGAAGTTCAGCGTCGGGTGCTCGCGGGTGTTGTCGATCTGGGCGACATGCGGATCGTGGAAATCGGCGGTGGCGCCGCGCGCCTCGATCATCTCCATCAGGCGGAGCGACGGGCTTTCGCGGATATCCTCGACATTCTTCTTGTAGGCCACGCCCAATACCAGGATGCGCGCGCCGCGCAGGCCCCGGCCGAACCGCGCATCCATCGTGTCGGCAAGGACGCGGACGACGTGCTGCGGCATGTCCGCGTTGATCTGGCCGGCCAGCTCGATGAACTTGGTATGCTGGTTGTACTCGCGTGCCTTCCAGGTGAGGTAGAAGGGGTCGATCGGGATGCAGTGCCCGCCCAGGCCCGGGCCCGGATAGAAGGGCATGAAGCCGAACGGCTTGGATTTCGCCGCGTCGATCACTTCCCATACGTCGATGTCCATCGCGGTGAAGATGAGCTTGAGCTCGTTGACCAGCGCGATGTTGACGGCGCGGAACACATTCTCGGTGATCTTCACCGCTTCCGCCGTCGCGGCGGACGAGACCTGGATCGCCTGGGGGACGATGTGGCGATAGACCGAAAGCGCGAGGGTGGCGGAGACGCCGTCGTCGGCGCCGACCACCTTCGGGATCTTGGTGGTGGAATAGGTGGGATTGCCGGGGTCCTCGCGCTCGGGCGAATAGGCGAGGAAGAAATCCTTGCCGGCGACGAGGCCGGCTTCCTCCAGGATAGGCTGCATCACTTCGGCGGTGGTGCCGGGATAGGTGGTGGATTCGAGGATGACGAGCTGGCCGCGGCGCAGCGTCTTCGCGATCGCGCGGGTCGTGCTCTCGACATATTTCAGATCGGGTTCGAGATGGCGGGTGAGCGGGGTGGGGACGCAGATCAGCACCACGTCCGCCTCGCCCAGCCGGGCGAGATCGGCGGTGGCCCTGAGCTTCTCGGTCTTCACCAGCGGCGCGATGCGCGCGGCGTCGATATGCTTGATATAGCTCTCGCCGGCTTCGAGCGCGTCGATCTTGGCCTGGTCGACGTCGAAGGCGAGGACGGGGCAACCGGCTTCACCGAATGCCACGGCGAGAGGCAGGCCGACATAGCCCATGCCGATCACGCCGATGATCGCCGTGCCGCCCTCGATCCGCGCCTGAAGCTTGAGCCCGTGCGCGGGCCATTCGATGCTCATCGGGAAACCCCATAACGGTGGAAGTACGCTTTCGCGCCTTCATGCCGGAACAGGGGTTTCAGTTTCGATAATGCGCCAGATACCAATCGATGAAGGCGGGCACGCCCGTGCTCGGGGGGGTAGCGGGCGCATAGCCGGTAAGCGCCTTGAGCAGGGCCGAGCTGGCCTCCGTCGCCGGCACGTCACCCTGCTGCATCGGCATGAAGTTCTTGATGGCTTGTTTGCCCAGCGCGCGCTCGATCTCGCCGATATAGTCCATCAGCTGGGTCTGCCGGCCCGCGCCGATGTTGACGGTGCGGAAGGGCGCGACGGGGGACAGGCTGTCGCCCTCGACGGGCACGGTGCCGGGAACGGCCTCGGTGAGCTTGACGATCGATTCGGCCAGGTCGTCGACATAGGTGAAGTCGCGGACCATCTGGCCGTTATTGTAGATGTCGATCGGTTCGCCGGCCAGGATGCCCCGGGTGAACTTGAACAATGCCATGTCCGGCCGCCCCCATGGGCCATAGACCGTGAAGAAGCGGAAGAAGGTCATCGGGACCTTGTAGAGATGCGCGTAGCTGTGCCCCATCAGCTCGGTCGCGCCCTTGGTGGCGGCATAGAAGCTCAGGGGCGTGGCCGTCCGCTGCGTCTCGGTGAACGGCATGTCGGTGTTCGCGCCATAGACCGAGCTGGTGGAAGCGGCGAGCAGGTGCTTCGTGGCATGGCGGCGCGCCAGCTCGAGCACGTTGAACGTGCCGATCAGGTTGGCGGCGACATAGCTTTCGGGCGCGTCGATCGAGTAGCGCACGCCGGCCTGCGCGGCGAGGTGGATCACCACGTCCGGCTGGAACTCGGCCCACGCGGCACCGAATGCTTCCATGTCGTCGATCGAGACCCGGGCGACCTTGAAGTTGGGATGGTTCGACAGAATGTCGTTGCGCGCTTCCTTGAGCGCTGGGTCGTAATAGTCGCTGAAATTGTCGACGCCGAGCACGGTCGCACCGCGCTGGAGCAGCTTGCTGGCCGTGTGGAAGCCGATGAAGCCGGCCGAGCCGGTGACGAGGACGCGGGTCATGGGGCGGCAGGTGCCTCAAGGCCGCCGTGAAGTCCAGTTTCTCTCTCTTGCGGTTCCTCCCGGATCGTCATCCGCAAACCGGGCAACCGGGATCCTTGGGCAAGGTCAGCGCTCGGAACCGGAAGGCGAGCGCATCGACCAGCAGCAGCTTGCCGGCAGGATCCTCGCCAAAGGGGGCGACGGCGCGGATCGCCTCCAGCGCGGCAAGGCTGCCCATCACGCCGGTGAGCGCGCCGAGTACGCCCTGTTCGGCACAGCTGATGCCCGGCCGCTCGGGATCATGGCCGACGAAGCAGCGATAGCAGGGCTTGTCCGCTTCCCAGCCGCGGAAGACGCCGAGCTGCCCCTCGAACTCCGATACCGCGGCCGAGACGAGCGGGACGCGGTGGCGAAGGCACGCATCGGCAACGGCGAGGCGAGTGGCGAAATTGTCGCAGCCATCGAGGACGACGTCCGGATGGAACGCGGCGATCAGCGCGTCGGCATTGCGCGCGTCGATCCGTTGCCGGAAGCCGGTGAACGTCACTTCCGGGTTCAGCGCGGCGACCCGGGCGCGCGCGGCCTCCACCTTGGGGCGGTCCAGGTCCGTGGTGGCGTAGAGCGTCTGGCGCTGGAGGTTGGAGAGGGAGACCTGGTCGTCGTCGATCGCGCCGAGCGTGCCGATGCCGGCAGCCGCCAGATATTCGATCGCCGGCGAGCCGATCCCGCCCGCGCCGATCACCAGCACCCGCGCCGCCTTCAGGCGCACCTGTCCGCCGCCGCCGATCTCGCGCAGCACGATGTGGCGGGCATAGCGTTCCAGCTCCGCGTCGGAGAGGTTCATTGCGGCAGGGTGAAGGTGAGGGTCGTGCTGTACCATTGCTCGCTCGCGCCGGGGCGCGGGAGCAGGTTGCCCCGCGCGAAGCCCGCCGCGAGGGCCGCGGCATATTGCTCGACCGAGGGGCAGGCGATCGCGCGCGGCACGGTGGTGCGGATCGCGCCATTCTCGTCGACCAGCACCGCGACCGAGACCTCGAGCGTGCCCGGCTTGGCCGTGGTGCATTTGCGCAGCTTCACTTCGCGCTGGACGAAGCCCTGCATGTCCGGCGTGAGGACCGGAGGCGTGCGCCAGGGCAGGGGCGGCAGCGCGTCCCAATCGATCGGCGCCGCCTGGAGCGCCGCTGCGAGAATAACCGATCCGATCACGTGCCCGTCGATCCGAAGCCCCCGATGCCGCGCGCCGTTTCGTCGAGCGTCCCCACCTCCTCGAGCTCCGCATGCTGGACCGGTGCGGGCACGAGCTGTGCAATACGGTCTCCGCGCGCGACGGTGAACGGCGCGTCACCGAGATTGGCGAGGATCACCTTAACCTCGCCGCGATAGTCGCTGTCGATCGTGCCAGGCGTGTTCAGGCAGGTGATGCCGTGCTTGAGCGCGAGGCCGGAGCGCGGCCGGACCTGGACTTCATAGCCCGGCGGGATCGCCATGGCGAAGCCGGTCGCCACCGCATGGCGCGCGCCGGGAGCCAGCACCACGTCCTCGGCCGCGACCACATCCATCCCGGCTGCGCCCGCCGTGGCATAGGTGGGGTGCGGCAGGTCCGTTCCGTGCGGCAGGCGTTGGAGAGCGATACGGATCGGAGCGAGCATCAAGACTTTCCTGGAAGGGCGGCGGCGAGGCGCTGGAGCGCGGAAATCACTTCGGGATCGCCGAGCAGCTCATGGCCCTTGCCGGGGATGATGCGGAAATCGGTGGCGATCCCGCGCAGCGACAGCGCTTCGGCATAGAGGCGCGAGAAGCGGAGCGGCGTGGTCTTGTCGTCGCCGCCCACCAGCACGGCGGCGCGCAGGCTGGGCGGCATGCCGCCCACGAGCTTCACCGGATCGAGGCTGTCGACCGGCGCATCCCAGAGCGGCGTCGGCGCCACGGTCTTCATGTGCTTGCGCCATTCCGGAAGGGCGCAGGGGCAGGAGACGAGGACGATGCCGTCGACCAGGTGCGGCCAGGTGGCGGCGAGGTCGGCCGCGATCGCCGCGCCGCCGGAATGGCCGACCAGCACGGTGCGGGCCTGCCCGTAGCGATGCTGGAGATGGCGGATCGTCTCGGCCACGGCGGCGATGCGATCGGGCGTGTAGTTGTCGCCGGTGGTCTGGCCGCGCTCGCCCGGGGAGCGATGGCCCTGCGGATCCTCATAGCCGGGGCGGAGCAGGGCGACCGCGATGCTGTTCGGCACCGCGTCGGCGGCGGCGCGGGCAAAGGCATAGTGATAGTCGGGCTTGGTGGCGGGGGCGTCGCCGTGCAGGACGACGATCAATGTGCGCACCTGGCGCGCCGGGGTGTTGCCGAAGCTCTGGGTGTAGAGGCCCGTGCCCGGCGGGCCGGCGGGCGCATCCGGGCGCGTGGCCGGCATGCTGCAGGCGGCAAGGCCCGCACAGAGCAGCAGCGCGAGGCTAGAGCGCATCGGCGATACGCTGCGCGAGCCGGCGGGCGACTTCGTCCTTGGGCAGTCTTTCCCAATGTTCGACACCGTCGGCGGTGACGAGATGGATGGCATTGGCTTCACCGCCCATCACATCGCCCGAAACATCGTTGGCGACAATCCAGTCCGCGCCCTTGCGAGCCCGTTTCGCGGTGGCATGTTCGACGACACGCTCCGTTTCCGCGGCGAATCCCACGATCAGCGCCGGCCGGCGCGGGCTGGCGGCGAGCATGGCGAGGATGTCGGGGTTCTCGGAAAGCTGGAGGCTGGGCGGGGCGCCGCCTTCCTTCTTGATCTTCTGGCCGGCGGCATCGGTGCGCCAGTCGCCCACCGCCGCGACCATCACCGCGGCATCGGCGGGCAATGCCCGGGCGACGGCATTGGCCATGTCCTGCGCGGTCTCGACATCGATGCGGGAGACGCCCGGCGGCGTGGCAAGGGCGACGGGGCCCGAGACGAGCGTGACACGCGCGCCCAGGGCGGCGAGCGCCCCGGCAATGGCATAGCCCTGCTTCCCCGAGGAGCGATTGGCGATGTAGCGCACCGGATCGATCGGCTCATGGGTGGGGCCGGCGGTGACAAGGATGTGCTTGCCGGCGAGCCTGCCGCCGGTGCCGCCCTCGAAATGGCGCTGGATCGCGGCGAGGATCGCCGCCGGCTCGGGCAGGCGGCCGGGGCCGTACTCGCCACAGGCCATCGGCCCTTCGTCGGGCTCGAGCACCGTCACGCCGTCGCCGCGCAGGGTGGCGACGTTGCGGCGGGTGGCGGCGTGCTGCCACATCCGCACGTTCATCGCCGGCGCGGCGAGCACCGGCTTGTCGGTGGCGAGCAGCAAGGTGGTGGCGAGATCGTCGGCGATGCCGGCGGCCATCTTCGCCATCAGGTCGGCGGTGGCAGGCGCGACCACGACCAGGTCCGCTTCGCGGCTCAGCTGGATATGGCCCATCTCGGCCTCGTCCTTGAGGTCCCAGAGCGTGGTGTAGACCTGGCTTTCGCTGAGCGCCGCCAGCGTCATCGGCGTGACGAAATGCTGCCCGCCGGCGGTTAGCACGCATTTCACCGCGATCCCGGCCTTGCGGCAAAGGCGGATCAGCTCGCACGCCTTGTAGGCCGCGATGCCGCCACCGACGATGAGGAGGATGCGCTGAGTCATGGAACCACCTTTGTCACGGTGATGCGGCGCCTGTCGAGCGCCTGGCGGAACAGGTCGCGCAGACCGTCGGGCGCGAAGGCGAGTCCGACCAGCGAGAGCGGCGCTATCATCAAGGCCCAATAGAAAGTGTCCGGCCGCGCGAACAGGGCGATCGCCAGCCCGAAGGCGGCGAGCGTGCCGGCGACGCGCGCCGCAACCGGGTCCTTCCAGCCGATCCAGCCGAACAGCGCCAGCGTGAAGAGCAGCGCTCCCAGCGCCATCGGGAGGAGCCGGAGCGCGGTGGAGAGCACCACCGACTTGGCGAAGAAGCCATAGCCATGCAGCCCCGCCCAGCCCGGCGAGGCGGGATCGGTGGCGGTGGTGACCTGGCCGACCGCCCAGGCATGGAAGCCGAGCGCGAGGGCGAGGCAGGCGAGCGCCACGCCCCAGCCGATCGCCTCGCGCTTCTGGCCCTCGAACCAGGCGGCGGCGAGCATGACCAGCGCGAACAGCGCGGCGGTCTCGCGGATCAGCATGGCGAGCAATGCGATCGCCACTGCCTCGATCCAGCGGTTCGGCCGGTAGATGCCGAGCGAAAGGGCGACGAGCAGCCCCGCCCAGATCTCGTGGAACGCCCAGAGATCGGGCTGGACGAACGCCATCAGCCCGGCGGCGAGCAGGGCGAGGCCGATCGCCACCGGTGGCCAGCGCGTCATCCCGCTGCGTAGCTTCATGCCCCAGACGGTGAAGACCGACGCGACCAGCAGATAGAGCAGGCCCATCGTCGCCAGGCGGGGAAGATGCGCCTGGACCATCGCCAGGCCCGGCAGGCGGAAGGTGACGAAGGGACGCAGCGGATAATTGCCGGCGCGAAGCGCGTCGGCGGCGACTTCGTAATAGCCGCCGCCATGGCGCACGCCCGCGACGATGCTCTCATAGAGAACCACGTCGCTCTGGTCGTCGGCGCGCTTCGCAGGGTCGCCGCTCACCGGGGGCGGGCCGACGGTGACCAGGGCGGTCAGCGAGAGCAGCAGGAACAGGCCGAGCACGCCCAGCGCGATCCGGGCGCGGGAACGGCCGAGCGCGGCGAAGCGCGTCGGCTCGGCCAGCCAGCGGATCGCGGGCAGCTTCACGAGAGCAGGTACATCATGATTGCCGCGCCCACCGCGCCGGAGAGCACGGCCACCGCGGCATAGCGCCAGCCGCCGACCACGCGGATGCGCTCGATCTCGCGGAGCGGCGGCGCTGGCGGCGCGCCTCCGGGTGCCGGGAAGCGCCGCTCGATGTTGCGGATCAGGTCGGGCAGGCGGGCGAGGGTGCGGATATCCTCGACCAGCCGGTCGGCGATCTTGGCCTCCGGGCCCAGCTCGGTACGGATCCATTCGCGCACGAACGGTGCCGATACGTCCCACAGGTTGATGTCGGGATCGAGCGTCCGCGCCACGCCCTCGACCATCACCATCGTCTTCTGGAGCAGCAGGAGGTGGGGCTGGGTCTGCATGTCGAAGTCGCGGGTGATCGAGAACAGGCCGTCGAGCATCGCGCCCATCGACATGTCCTTGACCGGCAGGCCGCGCATCGGCTCGCCGACCGCGCGCAGCGCCGTGGCGAACTCGGCGACATTGTGGTGCGGGGGCACATAGCCCGCCTCGAAATGGATCTCGGCGACGCGCTTGTAGTTGCCGGTGATCAGTCCGTAGAGGATCTCGGCGAGCCAGACCCGGGCGCGCCGGTCGATCCGGCCCATGATGCCGAAGTCGATCGCGGCGATGCGGCCGTCGGGGAGCGCGAAGAGGTTCCCCTGATGCATGTCGGCATGGAAGAAGCCCTCGGCGATCGCCTGGCGCAGGAAGGCGCGGATCAGCCGGCCGGCGAGGACGCTCGGATCATGCCCCGCGGCGACGATCCGGTCGCGATGCGAGAGCTTGATGCCGTCGATCCATTCGAGCGTCAGCACCTTGCCGGTGGTGCGCTGCCAGTCGATCTGCGGGACCATGAAATCGGGCTCGGCCTGCATGCCCTCGGCCAGCTCCGAGGCGGAGGCGGCTTCGCGGCGCAGATCGAGCTCGCGCGCGGTCCAGCGCTTGAAGGTCTCGATGACGAGGCGGGGGCGCAGGCGCGACGCCTCGCCGCCCATGCTCTCGACCTGGGCGGCAGCCCATTCATAGGTGTCGATCGCCTTGGCGAACTCGGCCTCGATCCCCGGGCGCAGCACCTTCACCGCGACCTGGCGGCCATCGGCTGTGACCGCGCGGTGGACCTGCGCGATCGAGGCGGCCCCGATCGGCGTCTCGTCGAACGCGGCGAAGAAGGTCTCGAGCGGACGGCCGAAGCTGCCCTCGATCCGCTGGCGGATCACCGGGAACGGCAGGGGCGGCAGCGCGTCCTGCAGGCGGAGCAGGTCGTGGGCGGCTTCGTCGCCGACCAGGTCGGGGCGAGTGGCGAGCGTCTGGCCGAGCTTGATCGCCGCCGGGCCGATCGCCTGGAAGGCATCGGCATAGCGCGGTACCTGGGGCACGCGCGCGCCGAAGCGGGCGATCCGGGCGATCCGGCGGACCGGCCTGGGCGTGTTGGGATCGCGCTCGATCCCGCGCAATGCGCCGTGGCGCGCAAGGATGCGACCCCATTTGAGCAGGCGCCAGAGATGGACGGCGGGTGCGGTCATCCGGAATTGCCGGGATGACGGAAATCGGGGAAAGGCACTGGCTTCAAATCTTCCAGCCCGAATGGATCGCGACCAGGCCGCCGAGCAGCGGCTCGACCTTGGTCTGGGTGAAGCCGGCCTCGCGGATCATCCGCTCGAACTCGGGCATGGGCGGGAAGCGGCGGATCGATTCGACCAGATAGCGATAGCTGTCCGCATCGCCCGCGAGCAACTGGCCCAGCCTGGGGACGAGATGGTGCGAATAGGCGTCGTACGCTTCGGCGAAGCCCGGCCACTGGGTGGTGGAGAATTCCAGCACGAACAGCCGGCCGCCGCGCTTCAGCACGCGGTGCGCCTCGCGGAGCGCCCTGGGGATGTCGGTCACGTTCCGGATGCCGAAGGCGATGGTATAGGCATCGAAGAACCGGTCGGGCCATTGCAGCTGCTCGGCATTGGCCTCGCTCCATACCAGGCTGCCGGCGTCGGGCTCGCGCCCGCTGGCGATCCCGCGTTCGGCGGCGCGCTCGATGCCGACGGCGAGCATCTCGGGATTGATGTCCGCCACCGTGATCGAGGCGCCGGAGCGCGCCATGCGGAAGGCGATGTCGCCGGTGCCGCCGGCCATGTCGAGGATGTGCTCGCCCGCGCGCGGCTTCACGCGGCGGACGAACTTGTCCTTCCACAGGCGATGGAGGCCGCCCGACATGGCGTCGTTCATCAGGTCGTATTTCGAAGCGACGCTGGAGAAGACTTCGCCGACGCGGCGGGTCTTTTCCTCGGGGGCCACGTCCTCGTAGCCGAAGGAGACGGTGTCGGTCATGCCAGGGGCTCTAGCGAGGTGCATGGCCGGGTTAAAGCCCTAGCGTCATCGCGGCTTTCGCCGGAATGACGGGGACGATACGATGGGGCCATGCCGGAACTGCCCGAAGTAGAGACTACCGTCCGCGGCCTGGAGCCCGTGCTCAAGGGCGAGACGATCACCCGCCTCACGCTGCACCGCGGCGATCTGCGCCGGCCGTTTCCCGAGGGGCTCGGCCAGCGGCTGACCGGGGCAACCGTCACCGGGCTGGGGCGGCGCGCCAAATATGGGCTGATCGAGACGAATCGCGGCGACACGCTGATCTTCCATCTCGGCATGTCCGGGCGCTGGCGAATCGACCCCAGGGAGATCGGCAAGCATGATCACCTGGTGCTGGAGACGCAGCATCATCGCCTGGCGCTGAACGATCCGCGGCGTTTCGGCTCGGTCGACCTGGTGCCGACGGCGGAAGTGCCGGCCTGGGCTCCCTTCGCGGCACTGGGGCCGGAGCCGTTGGGGCCGGACTTCGATGCCGGGCACCTGGCGCGCCTGTTCAAGGACCGCGTCGCTCCGGTGAAGGCCCTGCTGCTCGACCAGCGCACGGTGGCGGGCCTGGGCAACATCTATGTGTGCGAAGCGCTCTACATCGCCGGCATCGCGCCCATGCGCGAGGGCGGTTCGATCCCGAAGGCGCGGCTGGAGAAGCTGGCCGCCGCGATTCGCGCGGTGCTGGAAGGCGCGATCCGCGCCGGCGGCTCCACGATCCGCGACTATGCCAAGCCTGATGGCGAACTGGGCTATTTCGCCAAGCAATGGCAAGTCTATGGCCGGGAAGGAGAGGCGTGTGCGTGCGGAGGGCCGGTCGAGCGGCGCGTGGATTCGGGGCGTTCCACCTTCTGGTGCCCGAAATGCCAGTCGTAACGGTTGACCCGAATCGCCGGTGGCGCTAAGGGGCCCGTCTTTCCGGGCGTGGAGGCATGTTCCCCGCGCCCTAAACATTTCGAGCTAGGAACGAGACGGCATGGCGAATACGCCGCAAGCGAAGAAGCGTATCCGGCGCAATGCGCGCCGCGCGGAGATCAACGGCACCCGCGTGAGCCGTATCCGCACCTTCGTGAAGAAGGTCGAGTCGGCCCTCGAGGCCGGCGACAAGGCGGCGGCCGCTGCCGCGCTCGCCGCTGCGCAGCCGGAAATGGCGCGCGGCGTCGCCAAGGGCGTGCTCCACAAGAACACCGCCTCGCGCAAGTTCGCGCGTCTCAACAAGCGCGTCGAAGCGCTGGCGTAATCGTAATTTTTTCGTAATAAAACCCCGCGGGACCCCGGTTCCGCGGGGTTTTTGTCGTGTCTGACAAAGGTTTGCGGAACGAATCAAGGCTGGCCCATGGAACCCTGAGATTCGCGCGAGTCGCAGTGTCTTTGGTTTGCAATAATTCGCAGAAGCCAAGCTTTTCAGTAGTTTGTAAGGTTGCCCCCACGGTTTTCCGCGGGTTACGGCGAGTCAACAAAACTATTTCAGTATCTTTACACCCGACCCCCTTGATCGACTCAGAAAGGGGTTCCTAAAACAGACCTCCCAGGCGAGGTCTCGCCGGGGCATTTAGCGAAGCCCGTCGCACAGGGACCGGGGATGTCCGGTGTCGAAGGGCCTCATGTCGGAGCGAATTAGCGCACGGGAAGCGGCTGCTTCCCGCGAAGGAGGGGTGCGTCAGGGTGACTCAGGTGCAGGCCTTGGAACGGGACGGAATGGAAGCTGCGGTTGCCAAGGCTTGGTCGCATGTGCGCGCGAACCTGCGTCGCTCTGCGGGCCAGCGCCTGTTCGACCAGTGGCTCAAGCCGGTCGTCCTGATCGAAGGCAGCAATGCCGAGGTGGTGCGTCTGGGCCTGCCCTCGGCGTTCATGACCCAGTGGGTGAAGAATCACTATGCGGAGCGGCTGCTGCTCGAGTTCCGCGGCCAGATTCCGGCGGTGCGCAACGTATCGATCGAAACGCTGGCGGAGGAGCCGAAGCGCGTTCTGAGCACGGCGTCCGCGCCCGTGGCGGCCGATTCGGCCCCCGTCGCAGCTGCCACTGCCTCGCCGGCCGAGCGCCCGCAGTTCGACGTGCGCTTCACTTTCGATCGCTTCGTGATCGACGCGACGAATCGCGTGGCGTGCAACGCGGCCAAGGCGATGGCCGAGCCGGGGGCGCCGCGCTTCAGCCCGCTCTATCTCCATGCCGGCACTGGCCAGGGCAAGACGCACCTGATGCACGCGATCGGCCATGCGTTCCTCGAGGCGAATCCGGAAGCGACCGCGATCTACGTGACCGCCGAGCGCTTCATGTTCGAGTTCGTCCAGGCCCTGCGCAACAAGGACACGCATGCCTTCAAGGCGCGGCTGCGCTCGGTCGACCTGCTGATGATCGACGATCTGCAGTTCATCGGCGGCAAGGACGCGACGCAGCAGGAGTTCTTCCACACCGTCAACGAGTTCATGTCCTCGGGCAAGCGGCTGGTGATTGCGGCCGATCGCGCGCCGCAGGCCCTGGAGGGCTTCGAGCCGCGGCTGGCCGGCAGGCTGGCCTCGGGCCTGGTGGCGGACATCAAGCCGGCCGAGCTGGAGCTGCGCCGGGCGATCGTCGGCCGCAAGCTTCAGGACATGCCGGCGGTGACGATGCCGCATGAGGTCATGGACCTGCTCGCCGCGCGGATCACCACCAATGTCCGCGAGCTCGAGGGCGCGCTCAATCGCCTGGTCGCCTATGCCCAGCTGAACGGCGAAGTGATCACGATCGACTTCGCGACCAACGTGCTCGGCGAAGTGCTGCGCTCGGCCCAGCGCCGCATCACGATCGACGAGATCCAGCGCGCGGTCTCGGCGCATTTCGAAGTGAAGCAGATCGACCTGATCTCCGAGCGCCGCGCCGTGGCGATCGCCCGGCCGCGCCAGATCGCGATGTACCTGGCCAAGCGCCTGACCACGCGCTCGCTGCCCGAGATCGGCCGCAAGTTCGGCAATCGCGACCATTCGACGGTGATCCATGCCGTGAAGCGCATCGAGGAACTGCGCGGCAAGGATGTGGAGATCGACACTGCGGTGCGCACGCTGATGCGCACGCTGGAGGGCTAGGGAGCTATATTCCCGCCTCTTTCAGGGGCGGGCGGGGTGGAGGAGCTGAGAGCGGGGCAACGCGAATCGGTCACGCCTCCACCCTGATCAACAGAAAGGCCGGGCCCAGGCGGGTCCGGCCTTTTTGTCTAGACATAACGGTTACCAGCAGATGGTCTGACCGATTCGCGGATCATAGACGCAGCCGCCATTGCCGCTCTCGAGCAAGGGGCAATAGTCGCTGTAGTATGTCACGCAGTCGCCATGGCTGGAGAAACCCCGGGCCTGATAGTTGGAGCAGGTGACCGATGGCGGATTGTCGCATTCGCCGAAGCCCGGCCGGGCCTGGAGCGGCTGGGCCAGGACGGCCTGGAAACCGGCCGCGGCGGCGAGCGAGAGCGGGAAACCGATCTTCTTGCGCATGGATGCCTCCCTGTCTTGGAAAGCACAGGCTAGGCCGCGATGCCGCCATGGCCCAGCGGAGCTGCGACGGATATGGTGCTTTGCCCCGTTCAGGGCACCAGCCGGAAATAATAGCTGTAGCTCCGGGCGGCGCCACCGACGGTGACGTTGCTGATGGTCACGTCATAGACGGTGTTGGCGGCCAGCCCGGCGACTTTCCATTGCAGGCTGTTGGGCAGGCCGTAGCCGTCATTGTCCCATGACACGCTCGACACCGTGAGCGCCGCCCCGCCCCGCGCGCGTACGGCGATCGTGGCGTTGGCGTAGCTTACTGCGGCGTTCGCCCCGAAATTGGAGGTCTTGTTGGCAATCACTCCAAAGGAGAGCAGCGCCGCGGTGTCGAAATAGCGCGCCGGATATTCCTCGAACGGATAGGCGACATAATCGGGCAGCGGGCCGGCAGTGTTCTGGGTGGTGTTGATCACCTTGATCGAGGCGCCGTCCGCGCGGTTGCTGCCCTGCCAGACCCCGGCGACCCGGCCATAGGCAATGGTCGAGAGGAACGGATAGAGCAGCCAGCGGCGATGGCCGATATTGTTCGCCACCACATTGTTGGTATCGGTGAGCCAGCCGATCAGCAGGTCGGCATCCTGCGAATAGCGCAGCCCGCCCGTGCCCAGATAGATGTTGCTCTGCCCGGCAGCGGTGGCGCCGGCCGTGGTGTAGCAGTTCCAGCTCGTCGGCGGGTTGTGGCTGAGCTGGCCGTTGGCGGCCATCATCAGCGCCGATTGCTGGGAGGCGGGCTCGTCGGCCGGCGCATAGGTGACCGCGGGCAGATTATGGTGCGCGCGGATGTCGTTGAGCGTCGCGAGCACCCGCGCGCCGACCTCGGGCTTGAGCGTTCCGGCCTGGCAGGCGGCGATGTTGGGCGCAGCGCTGTAGAGCAGCGCGACCGAGCTCAGGAAATCCGAGCCGGTGGCGGGCTCGGTGCTCGTCGGGCTGGGCGAGGGCGCCGGGGTGGTGGGCGTGGGCGTCGATGGCGGGGGCGTCGGGGTGGGCGTGACGACCGTTCCGCCTTCTCCGCCCGAACCGCCGCTGCATGCGGCCAGGGCGCCGCCGAGCAGCAATAGGGCAACCAGCTTACGCATCCGCATGCACTCCCGCTTGGCAGAACCCGAAGGGCGTGGCGCGGTTCCAGCCCTTCCCTGGAGCATAGCGCGCGGGGAAGGGCTGTCAGCAGTTATCGGCAGACGGGTCGGCCGGCGGGGCGATGCGAGTGCGAAGCGAAGCCCGCAGTGCATCGCGCGGCGTCCGAAGGCGGACGGTCCGGACGATGCCGCCATGGCACCCGCGGCGGCGCGGGTGCCATGGATCCGGTATCAGATCTGCAGCCCGACTGCCTTCTGCGCCGCCTTGAGCGTGGGTTCGGCGAGGGCACTGGCACGCTCGGCGCCTCTGGCGAGCTGCTGGCCCACTGCCTCGCGGTCCGCCAGCAGCTGGTTCAGCCGCTCGCGTACGGGCCCGAGCACCGCAATGGCGAGATCCGCCAGCGCCGGCTTGAACGCGCCGAAGCCCTGGCCGGCGAACTCCGTCACCACCGACTGGGGGTCGCGGTCCGACAGGGCGGCGAAGATGGTCACCAGGTTCTTCGCCTCGGGCCGCTCGGCAAGGGCATCGAACGAATCGGGCAGGGGCTCGGGATCGGTCTTCGCCTTGCGGAGCTTCTGCGCGATCATGTCGTCATCGTCCGACAGGTTGATGCGCGACAGGTCCGAAGGGTCGGACTTGGACATCTTCGCGCTGCCGTCGCGCAGGCTCATGATCCGCGGGGCGGCCTTGGAGATGAACGGCTCGGGCAGCGGGAACAGCTCGACTTCGAAATCGGTGTTGAACTTGGCCGCGATGTCGCGGGCGAGCTCGAGATGCTGCTTCTGGTCCTCGCCGACGGGCACATGCGTCGCCTTGTAGACGAGGACATCGGCCGCCTGGAGCACCGGATAGGTGAACAGGCCGACGCTGGCGCCTTCGCGGTTCTTGCCCGCCTTGTCCTTCCACTGGGTCATGCGGTTGAGCCAGCCCATCCGCGCGGTACCGTTGAGGATCCAGCACAGCTCGGCATGCGCGGGCACGCGCGCCTGGTTGAACAGGATCGCGCGATCGTCGATGCCCGAGGCGAGCAGGGTCGCCGCCATCTCGATCGTGCTATTGGCGAGTTCCCGCGGCGAGATATTGCCCGTCAGCGCATGGAGATCGGCGAGGAAGAACAGGCATTCCCCCTGGTCCTGCATCGCCACCCATTGCTTGATCGCCCCGAGATAGTTGCCGAGGTGGAGATTGCCGGTGGTCTGGATGCCGGAAACGACGCGCATGATTGTTCACTCCGCGCCCGGGCTGACCGTTCGGCCTTTGGACGGGCCGCGGGTCCGAGACGGCGGGGACGCGGCCGCACGATGATGTCAGGGACGCGGAGGCCTCTAGCGCGCGGAACGGCGGCGGACCAGCGCCTTGATGTCCGAGATCAGGAAGGCGCGCGTGACGAAGCAGGCAAGGACGTAGATCGTGCAGCCCGCGCCCACGAGCACCACCAGCGCGCCGTAGCGCTCGATCATATGGCCGTTGAGCCAGGGGTCGAGCAGGTGATCGAAGGCGAACAGCGCCCCGCCCATGATTGCCGCGGCGATCGCCAGGCGGGGCAGGCGGCGCTTGAGCTGCGCGTCGGCGGTGAAATGGCCGCGCCGGTGCAGCGTGCGATAGAGCATGAAGGTGTTGACGCTCGACGAAATCGCGGTGGCGAGCGGCGGCCCGCTGGCGCCGATCAGCGGGATAAGCGCGAGATTCAGCGCAATGTTCACTCCAACCGAGACGATGGCGTAGCGCACCGGCGTCTTCATGTCGTGGCGGGCATAATAGCCGGGCGTGAGTACCTTCACGAGGACATAGGCGGGCAGGCCGACCGAGAAGCCCGCGAGCGCCAGCGCGCAGGCGCGCGTCGCCTCCGGGCCGAAATGGCCATATTGGAACAGGCCGCGCACGATCGGCTCGGCCGCGACGATCAGCGCGACCATCGCGGGCAGGGTGAGGAACAGCGCGAGCTCGATCCCGCGATTCTGCGTCTCCATCGCCTCCTCGTCCCGTCCGGCGCCGAGCAGGCGCGAGATGGTGGGGAGCAGGATGGTGCCCAGGCCGATGCCGATCATGCCGAGCGGCAGCTGGTTCAGCCGATCGGCATAATAGATGTAGGAGAGCGAGCCCGCGGCCAGCAGTCCGCCGGCAAGCGCGCTCGAGATCAGCAGGTTGATCTGCGAGGCGCCGGCGCCTGCGGCGGCGGGCAGGATCAGCTTCATCAGCCGCTTCACCTCGGGATCGAGGCGGGGCAGGCGGGGCTTGAGCGACACGCCCGAACGGCGACAGGCCAATGCCAGCCAGCCGAGCTGCAGCGCGCCGCCGATCGGCACGGCGATCGCCTGGGCCCGCGCCGTCTCGAACGGATCGCCGTTGAACACGGCGAGCGCGACCACCATCGCGATGTTGAGCAGGATCGGCGCCGCGGCGTTGACCCAGAATTTGTCGAGCGAATTCAGGATGCCGCCCAGCAGCGAGGCCAGGCTGATCAGCATCAGATAGGGAATGGTGATCCGGCTCAGCTCGACCGCGAAGGCGAAGCGATCGGGCGCCACGTCGTTGAAACCGCCGGAGAGCAGCCAGGTGAGCGGCCAGGCGGCGGCCAGCATCACGCCGGTCATCACCGCGAGCGCGAGGAACAGCACCGAGAGTGCGCGCTCGGCGAAATCGAGGCCCTGCGAGAGCTCGCCGGTCTCGCCTACCTTTCGATTGAACATCGGGATGAAGGCGGCGTTGAACGCGCCCTCGGCGAACAACGCGCGGAACATGTTGGGGAGGCGGAAGGCGATGGTGAACGCATCCGACGCGAAGCTCGCGCCGACATAGCGGGCCTGCAGCGAATCGCGGACCAGCGCGAGAATGCGGCTGGCCAGCGTGAGCCCGCCCACCGAGCCGAGGCTGCGAGCGAGCTTCACCGCGTGAATCCTCCCCGAGGCGAGCCCGGGGAGGATCTGGGAACCGTCACCCCCGGATACTCCTTCAGGCTTCGCCCGCGACTTCGCCGGTAAGGCCCGATTCGTTCATCGCACGCTGCTGGATGTAGATGCCGCCGAAATCGATCGGCTCGAGCATCAGCGGCGGGAAGCCGCCGTCGCGCACCGCATCGGCCAGCACGCGGCGGGCGAACGGGAAGAGCAGGCGCGGCGCCTCGCCGAGCAGGAAGCCGTCGAGCGCTTCGCCTTCGGGCACGTTGCGGATGCCGAACAGGCCGGCATAGGACAGGTCGACGATGAAGGCGGCCTGGCTCTCGGCGGTGGCGCGCACTTCGATCTTGAGGACGACCTCATAGACTTCGTCGGCGACCTTGGCCGAGCCGATGTTGAACTGCACGTCGATGGCCGGCGCGGTCGGGTTCTGGAAGATGGCCGGCGCGTTCGGATTCTCGAACGAGAGGTCCTTCACATATTGCGACAGCAGACCGGCGGCCGGGGCGGTATCGGCGCCATTGGCAGCGGGCTCGCCGAATTCGGCGATCGTGTCGTTCTCGGCCATTTCGATGTCCTCTTTATTTCCGGAAAGATTGGCGCCGTTTGCGCGTTGGATCGATTGCGCGCCTAGCAGGCGGGCGCACGCGTTTCAATTGCCCCCGGATTCGACGCGCGGAACCGGATATTTGAAACCAGCGTCGCTTAGGCCTATGTTAGCGGCGAAGCGTTTGGAGGCGTAGTGTACACGATAATTCTGTTCGCAATGGTGGCCGGTTTCCTGGCGCTCCGACTCTATGCCGTGCTCGGCAAGCGCACCGGCCATGAGCAGGCGTTGCCGAAGCCGAGCGAGGAGCGCGTGGCGGTGTCGCCGGCGGCCCGCACCATCGATCAGACGCCCGAGACGCGCGAGATCGGCGCGCGGGTGATCGGTACGGGCGCGGAATCGGGCCTGAAGGCCGTGATCGCCGCCGATGCGAGCTTCGACGTCGCTCAGTTCCTCGATGGTGCCAAGAGTGCGTACAAGATGATCCTCGAGGCCTTCTGGAAGGGCGATGAAGAGACGCTGACCTGGCTGGTGGAGGACGATGTCCGCGCCGGCTTTGCCCAGGCGATCGCCGATCGCAAGGCCGCCGGCCATGTGCTGGAGAATCGCCTGGTTGCGATCGAGCGCGCGCTGATCTCGGACGTGGTGGTGGAGGGCAAGGCCGCCCGCATCACCGTGCGCTTCGACGCCGATATCGCGGCGGTGACGCGCGATGCCGATGGCAATGTGATCGCCGGCTCGCTGAGCGATGCGGTGGAGACGCACGACATCTGGACCTTCGCGCGGAGCCTCCGCAGCGACGATCCCAACTGGAAGCTCGTCGAAACCGACGAAGCCTGAGGGGCCGATCTATGCGGATCTGGGGGGGAGTCGCGCTTGCGGCGCTGCTGGGCGCTTGCTCGGGCGGCGTGGTGCCGCATTCGGTGGAGCCGGGCTATACGCCGCCGCGCGAAGCGCCGAGGGAACGTCCGCGAGAGATGCCGCGGGAGTCGGGGCGCGTCTCGGAACCGCACGGCAACCCCGCCGCCCGCCAGCCCATCCCCGCGACGCCGCTCGCCGCCATTCCGGCACCCGCTGCCCCCGCCGGCACGCTCGTCGCCGCCTCGGCCGGGCTGCTTGCCGGACCCGCGCTGGATTCGCTGCCGTTGGGCGATGCGGCTGCCGCGCGTGCGCTGGTCGCCTATCGGTTGAGCTGTCCGTCGCTGGTGCGCCGCACCGATGCGAGCGGGCTCACCCAGGGGCGGGACTGGCAGCCTTCCTGCGATGCTGCGAAGGCCTGGGACGAGCGTGACGCGCGCGGCTTCTTCGCGCGCTGGTTCGAGACGGTGCAGGTCGCCGACGGCAAGGCGCAGGCGACCGGCTATTACGAGCCGGAGATCGCCGGATCGCGGCATCGCCGCCCGGGCTATGAAGTGCCCGTCTACGCCAAGCCGGACGACATCATCGAAGTCGATCTCGGCCAGTTCTCGGCCGACATGAAGGGCAAGCGGATCCGCGGCCGCGTCGCCGGCAAGGCCTTCATTCCCTATTACGACCGCAAGGAGATCGACCAGGGCGCGCTGGAGGGGCGCGGGCTGGAGATCGCCTGGGCGGCCGATCCGATCGAGCTGTTCTTCCTCCAGATCCAGGGATCGGGACGACTGCGCGGGCCGGACGGCCAGCTGATGCGCATCGGCTTTGCCGGCCAGAATGGCCGCGAATATGTCGGCATCGGCGCGTTGATGCGCGACCGCGGGCTGCTCAAGCCCGGCGGCGCCTCGATGCAGGGCATCATCGCCTATCTGCGCGAGCACCCCGAGGAGGGGCGGGACATCATGTGGGAGAACAAGAGCTATGTGTTCTTCCAGGAACTGAAGGGCGCCGGGCCGAACGGCTCGCTCGGATTGCCCGTCACCGGGCAGGTGAGCGCCGCGGTCGATCCCAAGTTCATCCCGCTCGGCGCGCCGGTGTTCCTGTCGATGGACCGTGCCGAGGCGAATGGCCTGTGGATCGCGCAGGATACCGGCGGGGCGATCAAGGGCCCCAACCGGGTCGATACCTTCTGGGGCGCGGGCGACGATGCGCGCGCGATCGCAGGCGGCATGAATGCGCGCGGCACCGCCTGGCTGCTGCTGCCGGCCGGAACGCTCAGCCGACTGGGCGGCGGGCCGATCGCCACGGTGCCGACGCCGCAACGCCAGCGGTGAGACGCCTCGCGCCCGAGGAAGCGGCGCTGTGGAAACGCGTGATCGCCAGCGTGACTCCGCTCGAGAAGCGGGCTGCGCGCGCGGTGGCGCCGCCCGAGGCGCCGGCGGCCGTCGCGCCGCAACCCCTGCCGGCCAAGCCCCGGGGGCGGGTGCCGCCGCCACCTGCCGCGGCATCGCCGCCTGCGCCGCTGCGCGGGCAGGCGGTCAACACGCTCGATGCGTCCTGGGACCGGCGCCTGTCGCGCGGGCTGGTTGCGCCCGAGTCGACCGTCGACCTGCACGGCCATAGCCTTGCCTCGGCCTATGACCGGCTCGATTTCGGGCTGGAGGGCGCGATCGGGCGGGGCGACCGCGTGCTGCTGCTCGTCACCGGCAAGCCGCCGCGGCCGGAATCCGAGCGCCCGCATGCCCGCGGCGCGATCCGCGCGGCCGTGGGCGACTGGCTCGCTTCGTCGCGCCATTCCGATCGTATCGCTGCCGTAAGGACCGCGCATTCCCGCCACGGAGGAGCCGGCGCGCTCTATATCGTGCTCAGGCGGCCCCGAGAAAAATCTTAACTTCTCTCTGCGATGTGTCCGGGGATCGAGGCGGGCATTTGCCCGTCCGACGACGGGTTGCTGGGGGGAAGAGCGAGCGCAGTGGAAGGATTTTCGCTCAAGAGCCGTGCGATAGCCTTTGCGATGTGCGCCGGTGCCGTGGCGTTCATCCTGGCGCTGGCCGCGGCCTCCACTCCCGGCATGATCACCGTCGAGACGGCGGGCCGCGCGCTGATCGCGGCCATCGTCTGCGGCGTGATGTGCTGGGCTTCGGCCGAGCGCAGCATCGCCTCCACCGCCGAAGCCATCGACGCGGCGATCGCCCGCCTCCAGGGCGCCGCCAATGGCGACCTGCAGAGCGGCATCCCGCCCCAGGTGCATGTATCGGTGCCGACGCTGGCGCGGGCGATGGACGGACTGTTCCGCCAGCTTCATGCCAATCTGGAGAGCGTCCAGCGGCTGGCGATGTTCGATCCGGTGACGTCGCTGCCCAATCGCACCAATTTCCGCCGTACCGCCGAGCGCATGCTCGCGGATTTGCCGCCGGGCAATGTCGCGGTGCTCTATTTCATCGATCTCGATCGCTTCAAGCACGTAAACGACACGCTGGGCCATGCCACCGGCGACGCGCTGCTCGGCATGGTCGCCAATCGCCTGCGCGCCGTCGCCGACCGCTTCGCCGCCGAGGCCGATGCGCGGCCGCCGCTGATCGGGCGGCTGGCGGGCGACGAGTTCACCATGTTCTTCCCGGCGCTGCGCCATGTGCGTGAAGCCGAGCGGATCGGGCGCGGCATCCTCTACGCCCTTTCCGAGCCGTTCGACCTGGCCGACCAGGAAGTGTCGATCGGGGCCTCGATCGGCATCGCGCTGCGCCCCGAGCACGGCACCACGCTGCACGACCTGATGCGCGCGGCCGACGCCGCCATGTACCACGCCAAGGCGATGGGCCGCGGCCGCGCCGAGCATTTCACCGAAATCCTCGCGGCCGAGATCGCCGAGCGGGCCCGGCTGGAAAGCGACCTGCGCGAAGCGGTGGACAAGGACCAGTTCACCCTCGTCTACCAGCCCCAGGTCTCCGCCGCCGACGGCCGCATCGTCGCCGCCGAGGCGCTGCTGCGCTGGCGCCATCCGGACGGGCTCAAGATGCCCGGGACCTTCATCCAGCGTGCCGAGGAAACCGGCCTGATCGTCGAGATCGGCGAATGGGTGGTGGAGAGCGTCGCCGAGACGATTTCGCGCTGGGGCCGGCTGGGCATCCAGCAGCGGCTCGCGGTGAATATCAGCCCGCGCCAGCTCGACCATGCCAGCTTCTTCCGCAAGCTGCGCGAGGCGATGCTGGCGGCCAGCGCCCCGGCCAATCTGCTCGAGCTCGAGATCACCGAGACGCTGGCGATGCACTGCTCGGGCGAAGTGCTCGACGCGATCGCCACGCTGCGGACCGACGGCGCCACCATCGCCATCGACGATTTCGGCACCGGCTATTCGAACATCGCCCGCCTTCGCAAGCTGCCGATCGACCGCATCAAGCTGGACCGCAGCCTGATCGAGCAAGTCGCCGAGAGCGCCGAGGCACGTACCATCGCCCAGGCGGTGATCGGGCTGATCCATGGCCTGGGCTGCGAAGCCGTGGCCGAGGGGATCGAGAGCGAGGACCAGGCCACGGTGCTGCGCGTCATCGGCTGCGATGTGCTTCAGGGCTATGCCGTGGCGACGCCGATGGAGGAGAGCGCCTTCCTCGAATGGGCGCGCGGCATCGCGCCGCGGCGGATCGCGGGCTAGGGTTCCCTTCGCATTCCCGAACCGGCCCGGTCGACCGCTTCCAGGGCCGTTTCCTTCCCTCGTCGTCCCGGCCCTGTGCCGCTAAGGTAAGGGCCTGATCAGGCGAAGGCCCGCTTCAGAACCTCTTCATAGACGTCCGTCAGCGCGGCCAGATCGGCCAGCGCCACTGCCTCGTCGAGCTTGTGCATCGTGGCGTTCAGCAGGCCGAACTCCACCACCGGGCACAGCTTCGAGAGGAAGCGCGCGTCCGAGGTGCCGCCTGTGGTCGAAAGCGCCGGCGCCAGCCCCAGCCTCGCCTGGATCGCTCCGGCGACCAGCGCGGAAAGCGCGCCGGGTTCGGTGAGGAACGCCTCGCCATAGACGCGGCCCTTGACGATCCCCGCCGGGGCATGGCGCCGCACGATCTCCTCGATCCGGGCGATCAGGTCCGGTCCGCGCTGCTGGTCGTTGAAGCGGATGCTGATCCGTGCGCCGGCATGGCCGGGGATCACGTTCGTCGCCGGGTTGCCGACGGCCATGTCGATGATCTCGATGTTCGAGGATTGGAACCAGGCATTGCCCTGGTCCAGCTCGATGGCGTCGATCTCCGCCAGGGCGCGGACGAGCCGGGGGACCGGATTGTCGGCGAGGTGCGGATAGGCGACATGGCCCTGCTTGCCGGGGATCGCGATGTCGATCACCGTCGAGCCGCGCCGGCCGATCTTGATCATGTCGCCCAGGCGGTGCTGCGACGTGGGCTCGCCGACCAGGCACATGTCCGGCGTCAGGCCGCGCTCGGCCATCCGCTCGATAAGGCGGGGCGTGCCATAGGTAGCGGGACCTTCCTCGTCGCCGGTGACGATCAGGCTGACCGTCCCCTCGGGGACGCGCGCCGCCGCGGCGACGAAGGCGGCGATGGCGCCCTTCATGTCGACGGCTCCGCGGCCGTACAGGAGGTCGCCCCGGACCTCGGGCGTGAAGGCGTCGCTCGTCCAGCCCTGGCCCGGCGGCACCACGTCGAGATGGCCGGCAAAGGCGAAGTGGCGGCCGGCGCCGCCCCGCACCGCGAGCAGATTCTCGACCGGTCCTTCGGGCGCCTCGCCCTCGACGAAGCGCTCGACCCTGAAACCGAGCGGCAGCAGCGCCGCTTCCAGCACGTCGAACACGGCGCCGCGCGCCGGGGTGATGCTCTCGGCGGCGATCAGCGCCTTGGTGAGTTCTACGGGATCGGGCAAGATGGTCTCCGGCTTTGATGGAGGTGGCATTGCCCAAGCTCGATCTCGATACAATCCCGCAGACCAACGCGACCGGCTATCCGCCCGAATTCGCCGGGCCGGTGCAGGGACGCTGGTATCGCCGGCTCGCCCCGGCGAGCGGGGTCGCCGATTTCGGCTTCAGCCATGTGACGCTGGAGCCCGGGGCCTGGTCCTCCCAGCGGCACTGGCATGCCGGCGAGGACGAGTTCGTGGTGATGCTGGCGGGCGAAGCGGTGCTGGTCGATGACGGTGGCGAGACGCCGATGCGCCCGGGCGACATCGCCGTCTTTCCCAAGGGCGACGGCAACGGGCACGTCCTCCAGAACCGCGGCGACGCGCCCTGCGTCTACATCGCAGTGGGCAAGCCCGCCGCGAGCGACTGCCACTATCCCGACATCGACATGCACCTGCCGGCGGGGCAGGGGTTCCGCCGGAAGGATGGAAGCGGGTTCGCCTGACTGCCGATCCGTTCCTCACAATATCAACGCCTTCATCGCGGCATGGCGCGCCTGGCGATCGGCCCATCCGTTCGGCTCCTTCGCCGAGAGCGGGTCGCCGCGGTTGATGCCGTTGGAGACGACCCTGAGATCGTCCCGGTCCGCCCAGGCATTGAGGCCGCACGCGTCCCAATAGGCGCAGAAGGCAAGCAGCCCGAGCGACCAGGCCTCGAGCAGTTCGGGATGGCGCTCCAGGTCGATGCCAAGCTTGCGGCCGTAGAGCCGGTAGTTGGCGCGGCCGGTGAGCTGGCCGGGGCCGCGGCCGAGATAGCGCTTCCCGTCGCCCGGCCGGTCGTTGCCGAGCTTGGCGCTGCCCTCATAGGCGCGCTGGGCGGCGGTGGGACCCCAGACCTCCCTGGCGTGCCGGAATCCGCCGCTCTCGTGCGCGCATTGCGCCAGGAAATGCGCGAGGCGCAGGCCGTTGGCCAGGATGCGGTAGCTGCGAAAATGGACGTTGGCGGCCAGGCCGAGCTCGGCTGCCACCGGCGGCGCCGCGCCCGAGGCAGCGAACAGCGCGGCAAACGTGCCGGGGCCGAGCGCGCCGTCCACCTCCACGCCCAGCCGCTGCTGAAGCTTCCTCACATCCAGCATCGCGCGCCCCTCCGCCGGGCCGCGCGCGGCGGCCTCAGGCCTGATCCATCTCGAATTGCTGGATCACCCAATCCTCTTCCTGCGCCGCGGCGATCCAGTCCTGCATGAAGGGGTGCTGGAGCACGGCGTTCATATAGGCGGGCGCGAAGCGTGCCACCGGCAGCGAATAGGTGACGAAGCGCGTCACGACGGGGGCGAACATGATGTCCGCCGCGCCGAACGCGCCGAACAGGAACTGGCCCTCGCCGCCGAACCGGGCCCGAGCCTGGACCCAGAGCTCCATGATCCGGCCGATTTCCTGCAGCACATCGGTGTCCGGCGCCTTGGGCGGATAGACCTGCCGCACGTTCATGGTGTGCTTGCGGCGCAGATTGGCGAAGCCCGAATGCATCTCGGCCGCCATCGAGCGGGCCATGGCGCGTGCCGCCGGATCCGTGGGCCAGAACCGGGTGTTGCCGGTCCTGTCGTTGAGATACTCGATGATCGCCAGGCTGTCCCACACCACGGCATCGCCGTCCCACAGGATCGGCACCTTGCCCGAGGAGGGAGCGAACTCGTCGCCCTCGCGCCGCTTCTCCCATGCCTCGTCGTACAGCGGCACGACCACCTCCTCGAAGGGAAGGCCGGCTTGCTTGCAGGCGAGCCAGCCGCGCAGCGACCAGGAGGAATAGGCTTTGTTGCCGATATAGAGCTTCATGAACCCAGCGATAGCGGCGGGGCAGGGGGGCTGGCAACCGCCACGAAATGTCGACTCCCTTGACGCTCCTTGCGGGCGCGCGTCGGGGCGAAATGAAGGGGAATTGGAACACAAAGTGAACATATGAGACGTCGACATGTGTAGGAAAGTGCTGAAATATTGCTATTTAACAACGACTTGATTGGCGGTGGCGGCAGGGTTGCCAATGCGGAACGGCAGGCTAAGCTGGTCGAAAGGGGGGTGTTCATGCTGAAATCGGGTTGGATCGCGCTTGCGGTGATGGCGGCTGTCGTGCCGGCGCATGCCCAGACGGTGCCGCAGGCGCTGGATGCCGAAGCGCTGGACCAGGTCGGGATCGGGCGCTTTGCCGAGCCTTCGGAGCGCGCGTTGCTGCCGGTCCTGGCGACGGCGTTGATGGAGAAGGAATCCAAGGAAAGGCTGGCCGCCCTCGACGCGCTGCTCGCCAAGCTCGATCGGCCGACCCGGTTGCGGGGCATCGTCCAGTCGCTGCGCGGCACAATGCTGCTCGACGAATATCGCCATCCCGAAGCCCTCGCGGCGGTGGAGGAAGCGATCCGGCTCGCGCCCGGCGTGCCGCCGGTCAGGCTCTATGCCGTCCATGTGATGATCTTCGCCGGCGCGCCGCAGCGCGCGGCGGACCTGTGGCTTGCCATGAGCCGCGAATATCCCGCGATCGCGGCCGGGCTTGGCGGCTATGAATTGGATACGCTGCGCGACCGGCTGCGGGATATCGGCGACAACAAGCGGGCCGACGCGCTCTCCGCACGGATCGCGGAGGTGGGGGTGGTCACCCATTCCGGGCCGCGAGCCTCGGACGGCGCGCTGGCGCAGATCCGGCTCCGGATGGTCGAGGGGAAGATCGCGGAAGCGGCGGCGCTCGTCCCGGCCGTGCTGGTGACGCGCGACCTTGCGCAGCTCTATCTCGATCGCCGCTACGAGAAGCTGTGGCCGGCGATTGCCCGCTGGGGCGGCCAGGACCTCGGGCTTAGCCAGAAGCTCTATCTCGAGGCGCTGCGCCGCGATTGGCATGCGAGCAACACGCTGGAGGGCGCGACCGACTATGCCCGGGCGCTGAACGGAATGCGCGCCTATGCGGCGGTGACCCAGCTCTTCCTGCCGCTGCTGGCGCCCGAGGCGCTGAAACTAGACAATGACGGGGCGGAATATCTCGCGCCGCCCGTGGCGCGGGCGATGCTGGGGCAGGGCAAGGCCGAACCGGCCATCGCCCTGCTCAAGCGCGTCGATGCGACCTTCACGGAAGATACTGCGCAGAAGCTGAACCTGAGCGGCAACCTGGCGGAGACCTATCTCGCGATCGGCCGCTATGCCGAGGCGAGCGCCACCGCGAGCGAATGGCTGGTGATCGCGCAGCGCATGGGCGCGGAGATCAACAAGGCGGCGTTGATCGGCGTGCAGGCGATACGCGCCTGCGCGCTGATCCGCGGCGGCAAGGCGGATCAGGCCGGAGGCGATGTGGCCGATGTGCTGATATCGCGCACAGGGCTGCCCGATCCGGCAATGGACATCTATGCGTGCCGCGACAATTTCGCCGGCGGCAAGGCGCTGATGATCGAGAGCCTGAACGACGAACACCGGCGCGGCTGGGCGTTGCGCTGGCTCCAGCCGAGCGGGGTCAATCTCCCGTTCGAGGAATCGCGCCGTTCGGACCGTTCCCAGAAGCGGATCGCCGCCGATCCCGATGTGCGCGCCGCGGCGGAGAAGGTCGGCCGGATCCTGCCCATGACGGTGATCGAGCGCCTGCCCGACGGTTTCGACCCCATGGCGCCCGCCGATCTCCACGCACCGGATCAGGAGGCGCCTCCGGTGAGTTGAGGCTTGATCATGCATATGCATCATGCATACACATGATGCATATGCATGATGATTCACTCCCTTCCGTCTGCGCCTGCACGATGCTGCGCAAGGCCGCGCGCATTACCGGCCGCCTCTATGATTCCGCGCTGGCCGCGCACGGGATGACGACTGCGCAATTCGCGATCCTGCGGCACGTCGCTCGGGGCGAGCCGCTGGCGTTGAGCCGCCTGGCGGAGCAGCTCGAGATGGATCGCAGCTCGCTCTACCGCGCGCTTGCGCCGATCGAGAAGCGCGGCTGGGTGGGCGTGACTGCCGGGGCCGGCCGCAGCAAATGCGCATCGCTGAGTGCGGCAGGCAGAGAGGCGCTGCACGCTGCCGAGCCCGATTGGGCAGCGATGCAGCGGCGGGTGGAGGCGGAGGCGGGCCCGGCGCTATGGCGGGAGCTCAAGGCTGGAATCAAGGGCTTCACGCAAAGCCTCGAGCGCGCGGGAGGCCGGGCATGATCGCGCTGCTTTCCCGCCTGCCGGTGGGCGCGCGCGGCTATGCCGGCATCGTCGCCGCGATCACGTTCGTCGCACTGCTCGTCTCGGCCGGCCTGCGCTCCGCGCCGGGCGTGATGATGCTGCCGCTGGAGCAGCATTTCGGCTGGGACCGCGCGACCATCTCGGCCGCCGCGGCGATCGGCATCTTCCTCTACGGGCTGGTCGGCCCGTTCGCCGCCGCGCTGATGCTGACGATGGGGATCAGGCGGACGATGCTGGGCGGGCTGGTGCTGATGTCGGTGGCCACCTTCTCGAGCCTGTGGATGTCCGAGCCCTGGCAATATGTGCTGAGCTGGGGCGTGTTCTCGGGCGTGGGCAGCGGTGCGGTCGCCTCGGTGCTCGGCGCGGCGGTGGTCAATCGCTGGTTCGCGACGCGCCAGGGGCTGGTGATGGGCATGCTGACCGCGAGCACCGCGACCGGTGCGCTCGTCTTCCTGCCGTTGCTCGCCTGGCTGGCCGAGGGCGGGGCGTGGCGGCCAGTGGCGCTGGCGGTTTCGATCGCCAGCGCGGCGGTGATCCCGCTGGTGCTGCTGTTCGTGCCCGAGCATCCGCAGCAGCTGGGCGTGCGCCGCTTCGGCGAGACCGAGGCGAGCATGCCGCCGCCCCCGCTCAAACAGGCGGCGACGCCGGCGCTGGCCTTCACCGCGCTGTTCCGCGCTTCGAAGAGCATGACCTTCTGGCTGTTGTTCGGAACCTTTTTCGTCTGCGGGCTTACCACCAACGGGCTGGTGGGCACCCATCTGATCGCCTTTTGCGGCGATCATGGCATCGCGCCGGTGCAGGCCGCCGGGCTGCTCAGCCTGATGGGGCTGTTCGACCTGATCGGCACCACGGCATCGGGCTGGCTGACCGATCGCTATGATCCGCGCAAGCTGCTGTTCGTCTATTACGGGTTGCGCGGCCTTTCGTTGCTGGCGCTGCCGTTCCTAGATTTCAGCGCCTCCAGCCTGCTCCTGTTCGCGATCTTCTACGGGCTCGACTGGATCGCCACCGTGCCGCCCACGGTAAAGCTCGCCAATGTCCATTTCGGCGAGCGCGATGCGCCGATCGTGTTCGGCTGGGTGATGGTGGGGCACCAGATCGGCGCGGCGACCGCGGCGTTCGGTGCGGGGGCGGTGCGCGCCTGGACGGGAACCTACACGCCGGCTTTCCTGGTGGCGGGCGCCTTCGGACTGGTCGCGGCGGTGGCGATCCTGGCGGCGCGGGCGGAGAAGGCGCCGCGGCCGGCGCTGGCCTAGGCTGCCCGCAGCGTCTCTAGGAAGCTGCGCATCTCGCCGAGCAGGCGGCGGGCCTGGTTGACCAGCTCGTCGGTGGCGGCGTCCATCTCGGCGGCGGTGCGCGCGGCTTCGCCCGTGGCGCTCTCGGCGCCCGCCGCGCCGGCCTGGAGATCGGCGGTGAGTGTCGCGGCCGTGCCCGCATAGGCCTGGATCGAGCGGATCACCTCGCCCTGATGCCGTACCGCATGACCCACCGCTCCACCGACTTCGCCGATCCGGTCGAAGCTGTCGCGCATATCGCCGACGATGGCGGTAGTGGCATGGACCGCGCCGGTCATCCGGGCGAGCTGGGCGCGGATGTCGTCGGTGGCGTGCGCCGTCTGGGCGGCGAGGCTCTTCACTTCCTGCGCGACGATCGCGAAGCCGCGGCCGGCCTCGCCGGCGCGTGCCGCCTCGATGCTGGCGTTGAGCGCGAGCAGATTGGTGCGTGCCGCGATCTCGGCGATCATGTCGGCGATGGTGCCCACGCTGGCACTGTGCTCGACCAGCGTGGCGAAGCGGGTATCGGCCGAGCGGGAAAGGCCATAGAGGTGCGCGGTGGTCTCGCTCTGGGCGTCGAGGCTGGCTTCGACCGCGGCAAGCGAGCGTCCGAGATTGGCCGATTCCTCGAGCAATGTCGCGGCGCCGGTGTCCGCGCGGGCGGCGCGATCGGCGACGCCGCGAATCTCGTCGCGCGTGGCGGCGGCAGTGCCGACCAGGCCGCCGGCGGAGGTGCGGGTCTGTTCGGCCGCGGCGGCGAGTTCGCTGATCGCCGCGACGAACTGGCGCTCGAACCGGTCGGCGATGCGGGCGATCTCGGCGCGGCGGTCGCGCTCGGCATCGAGCTGGGCGCGGTGGCGCGCTTCGGCGGCCTGGGCGACCTGTTGCAGCTCGTCGCGCTGGGCCGCGGCGCGCAGCAGGTCGCGCTCGCCGGCGGCGCGGGCGAGCGCCTCGCCCTGCGCGAACTGCTCGCCGACCAGCGCGGCCTGGCCCATCACCGTGCGGGCGAGCAGGGCGACGAAGACGGCGAGGAAGAGGAACACGCCCGCCGGGATGTTGGCGAAGATGGCATAGAGCGCGCAGATCACCACGGCGATGCCGAGCCAGGCAAGGCTGGCGGGCGGCAGCGGGGCATAGCGCAGCGCGCCGATCGCGACGACGCCGGCAATGGCGGTGGTGGTGACGATCAGTTCCTGGTCGGTCGCGCCCAGGCCGATCGTGGCGAGAAACAGGAACCAGCCGAACGCGGAAGCGGCGGCCTCGATCACCGCGGCACGCAGAGTTGCGGCGGGATCGTCGACGCGCCAGTCGCGGCGCTTGCCGTCACGCCAGCGGACAAGGACCGCGGTGCCGATCGCGAGGTGCAGCGCCAGGGCGGCGATGTGCCAGGACCAGAAGCCCTCGGCGTGGATCGTCAGCGCCAGCGCGATGCTGACGAAGACGCTGGCGGCATAGGAGACGGGATAGCCGCGCTGGATGGCGACGGCATGGGCGCGCATCAGCAGCGGCGGGAGCGCCGCCCATCTGTCCCAGATCGCCCGCCGCAGGGCGTGTGCGCTCGCCTCTCCCATTCGGCACCGATTAGCTCAGCATGGTTACCATGGCGTTTACAGTCGCAGGTGGATGCCGCGGCGGTGGAGCGGGATCAGCAGCGCCAGCACGAGCAGCAACGCCGCCAGCGCGAAGAGGAACGAGGCGAGGAGGAGATTGCCGGGGAGGAGCGCGGCGAGCGCATTCCACGCCCAGGCCTGGAATCCCGTGCGCATCGCGGCGAGCGAAAGCAGCAGCGAGAGCAGATAGCCGAGGATAGCGTTCATCCCCAGTACGTCGAGCGGCCACAAGACCTTGCGGACCGCTGCGCTGCGCGCGGCGAGGATGCAGCCGGTGAACAGGATCGCTGACAGGCCCGAGGTGAGCAGCGCGAAGCTGCTGGTCCACAGCTTCTTGTTGAGGGGAAGCCAGGGTGCGAGCAGGAGGCCGAGCGCGGCGAGGGCGATGCCGGCGAGCAGGATGCGCATCGTCGCGCGTTCGGGCGCCGCCTTCCAGAGCAGGGCGGCGAGCGCGCCGAGCAGGACGTTGACCAGCGCGGGGAGGGTGGAGAGCAGCCCCTCGGGATCATAGACGATATTGCCCGCCGCATCGGTGCCGAGGCGGTACATATGGTGCGTGGTCACCGCGATCCGGTCGACATAGCCGGCGAGGTTGCCGGCGGGGCTGAGATCTCCCGCGCCGTGCTCGGGCACGGGCACGAAGGCCAGCAGCGCCCAATAGCCGAGCAGCAGCACGACGCTGGCGATGCCGAGCGCGGGGGCGCTGAGATGCGCGCGCCCGTCCGCGTCGCGCCGGGCAGTGAGGATCGCCAGCGCGGCGGCGAGGCCGTAGCAGAGGCCCAGGCGGGGCAGGACGCCGAAGACGCGGAAATCCGCCAGGCCGGGGCGGGCAAGCATCTGCCACGCCCAGCCGATCAGGATCAGCAGTAGCGCGCGCCGGACGACACGGCCCCAGAGCCGGGCATCGGCCCTGCGGGGGAAGGACAGGCCCAGCGCCACGCCCATCGCGCAGAGAAAGGCGGGGAAGACGAGGTCCGTGGGCGTGAATCCGTGCCACTCGGCATGGTCGAGCGGCCACCAGACATGCGCCCAGCTGGCCGGCGTATTGACGAGGATCATGAAAGCTACCGTCAGCCCACGGAACAGGTCGAGCCCGCCGAGCCGTGCGCCTGCCTCCATCCTGCCTTCGGTCATCGCGTCCCTCCCGGCCGCACCATGGATCGGTTGGGTCGCCCGGTCAAAGCGCCGCGCTTGCAGCGGAAACGGGGTGTGTTAGTGATCTAGCACGATAATGTGGGAGACGGGCATGGGCGGAGTGAGGATCGGCCGGCGGGGCGTGCTCGCGGCAGCGGTGGCGGCGCCGGTCGCGGCGATGGCCAAGACGGCGCCGGCCAGGCTCACTGTCGGCGACCGGCTGGCGCGCTTCGACCTGCTTCGCCCCGGTGCGCGCAGCTATCTCCGTTCGTCCGAGAAGGACGGCGCACATGTCGCGCGCGACATCTGGCGGCGGGAAGTGCGGTTCGAGACGATCGACGGCGTGCGGAAGCTGCGCATCGTGCAGCGCTGGGACGGGACGGGGGCGAAGCCCTCGCTGGTCACCCGCGATTCGGTGTTCGAACCGGGGACCTGGCGGCCGTCCAGCCATCTGCGCGTCACGACGGTGGACGACAGGAAGACGGTGGAGGGTTTCCTGTTCGCGCCCGACAGGATCACCGGCCTGCCGGGCGTGGCGGACAACAGCCGCGCCGATTTCAATGTCGCTTTCCCGGAACCCATGTTCAACTTCGAGACCGACATGGAGATGCTCGGCACGTTGCCGCTGGCGCCGGGCTATCAGGTGTCGATCCCCTTCTACCATCCGGCCGGCGGTCCGCCGGCGCGCTACTTGTGGACGGTGACCGGCGACGAGAAGCTGGCCGGGCTCGACGGGCGGCCGATCGACTGCTGGATCGTCGAATGCGACTATAACAGCGGCAAGGACCCGTCGCGCTTCTGGTACGCCAAGCGCACGCAGCAGTTCATCAAGCTGGAGGCGAAGGCGCCGGACGGATCGCTGTTCCGCAAGACGCTGTTGTTCTGAACGGAGGCGTCTACGCCTTCACATACACCCAGGCCGTCGCGCCGCTCGCGAGCGGCGCCTCGACCCGGACATAGTTCTCGCTCTCATACACGTCCGCCGCGGCCAGTTCCCCGAGCGTCAGGCGGAAGACCTTGCCGGGAATGGGCGGGGCATCGGCGTCGGGAACCAGGGCCAGATGCACCGCGATGCCGCTGGCTTCCAGCACGTCCGGGTCGCGGATGGTGATCTCGATCTGCCCATAGCCGTGGAGAACATCGTCCTCCCCTTCGAGCAGGCGGCCGAACTGGCTGAGTTGCACGCTCGCCAGCTGGAGCGTGCCATAGGAGAAGAGCAGTGCGCTCCCGCTCATCCGGCGACGCCGCTCACCCGATCGCTTCGAGCACCGCGGCGCGCAGCTCGGGAATGCCCATGCCCTTCTCGCTCGACGTCGCGATGATGTCCGGATGCGCGGCGGGCCGCTTGCGGGCCTCCGCCTCGGTGCGTTCGCGGACTTCGACGAGTTCGGTCGCCTTGATCTTGTCCGTCTTGGTGAGGACGATGCGGTAGCTCACCGCGGCGCCGTCGAGCATGTCGAGTATCTCGCGATCGACTTCCTTGATCCCGTGGCGCGCGTCGATCAGCACCAGCCCGCGCTTCAGCGCCTGGCGGCCGCGCAGATAGTCGTTCACCAGATAGCGCCATTTGCGGACCATGTCCTTGGGCGCCTTGGCGAAGCCATAGCCGGGCATGTCGACGAGGCGGAAGCGCAGCGGCTCGCCCACGTCGAAGAAGTTCAGCTCCTGGGTGCGGCCCGGCGTGTTCGAGGTGCGCGCCAGGGCGTTGCGCCCGGTCAGCGCGTTGAGCAGCGACGACTTGCCCACGTTCGAGCGCCCCGCGAACGCGACCTCGGGCACTTCCTGGCCGGGCAGGAAGGCGAGCGTCGGCGCGGACTTCAGGAATGTGACCGGGCCGGCGAAGGTCTTTCGCGCAGCCTCGATCATATCTTCGTCGAACCCGCTCACTTCGCTGGGGATTCCTTCTTCACCGGCTGTTTCAGCACCGGGTGGCGCGAATAGAGCCATTGCTGCTGCAGGATGGTGATCACGTTGGAGGTGATCCAGTAGACCTGCAGGCCCACCGCGAACGGCGCCATCAGGAACATCAGCATCCACGGCATGATCGCGAAGACCTGCTTCTGGATCTCGTCCATCGGCGCCGGGTTGAACTTCATCTGGAAGTACATCGACACGCCCAGCAGCACCGGGATCACGCCGATCGCCAGGAAGGAAGGCGGCGTGAAGTGGAGATAGCCGAACAGGTTGATGATCGTCGCGGAATCGGGCGCCGAAAGGTCGCGGATCCACAGCACGAAGGGCTGGTGGCGCATTTCGATCGTGAGCAGCAGCACCTTGTACAGCGCGAACATGATCGGGATCTGGAGCAGGATCGGGAGGCAGCCCGCCAGCGGGTTCACCTTCTCTTCCTTGTAGAGCTTCATGATCTCCTGCTGCTGGCGCTGCTTGTCGTCCTTGTAGCGTTCCTGCAGCGCCTTCATCTTCGGCTGGATGACGCGCATGCGGGCCATCGATTCGAACTGCTTGTGCGCGATCGGGAAGAGCAGGCCGCGGATGGTGATCGTCAGCAGGATGATCGCCACGCCGAAATTGCCGACCAGGCGGAACAGCATGTCGAGATAATAGAAGATCGGCTGCTCGATCACGCCGAACCAGCCCCAGTCGATCGCATAGCTGAACCGGGTGATGCCGAGCTTTTCCTGATAGGAATCGAGGAGCTTCACTTCCTTCGCGCCGGCGAAGAAGCGGCTGGAATAGCTGGTCTGCTTGCCCGGCGCGATGACGAGCGGCTGATCGAGCTGATAGTCGGCCTGATAGGCCTTGCTGGGGTTCTGGCGCTGGCCGAAGGTGACGCCCAGCCGCTGATCGGGGATCAGCGTGGTCAGCCAATAATGGTCGGTGAAGCCGGCCCAGCCGCCCTTGGTCCTGAATTCCTTGGGCGTGCCCTCGACATCGGCCCAGCCGAGATAATGGGCTTCGTCCGCGGTGGCGGCGATCGGGCCGACGCGGGCGGCCCATTGGCCGGCGTCCTTCGAACGCTCGGCGCGCGAGACCGAGGCATAGGGCGTGACCGAGACCGGCGCCTGGCCGAGATTCGCGACCGTCTGGCGGATCGTGAACATGTAATCCTGGTCGACCGCGAGATCGATGCGGAAGGTCTGGCCGGTGGCGGTCCTGGCCGTCAGCGTCACCGGGGTGGTCGGCGTCAGCCGGGTGCCGCTCGCCTGCCACACGGTATTCGCGTTGGGCGCCTGCACGCCCGCCCCCGACCAGCCGAACTCGGCGAAATAGGCGCCCTGCGTGCCATTGGGCGAGAGCAGGTGGATCGGCGGCGAGTTCTTCGCGGTGGTCTCGTCATATTTGACGAGGACGAGATCGTCGATCCGCGCGCCCTTGAGGTTGATCGAGCCCTTGAGCGAAGGCGTTTCGATTGCGACGCGCGGGCTCTCGGCCAGCACGACGGCGCGGTCGCGCAGCGCCGCGGGGGCATCCGCGGTCGGCAGCGCCTTGGCCACTTGCTTGCCGTTCACCATCTGGGTGGCGGCCGGCTGCTGCGGGAAGAACCAGTGCATGGCATAGGGCCATGCGAACAGCAGCAGCCCCGCGATCACCGCGAACAGCAGGAAATTCTTCTGATCGTCCTTCACGTAACCGATTCCCCGGAAAAACTTATGGCACTGGGTCGTAGCCGTGCCCGCCCCATGGGTGGCAGCGGGCGATCCGCCGGATGGCGAGCCAGCTGCCTTTGACAGCCCCATAGCGGCGAAGCGCCTCGATTGCATAGGCCGAACAGCTGGGCTGGTAGCGGCAGCTGGGCGGAAGCACCGCCGACGGGCCGATCTGCCACGCGCGGGCGAGCAGGATGAGCAGCCTGGCCATCATGCCGATTCCCCAGGATGACGGACAAGGGCGCAGCTCACCGCCTTATCTTCCCCAAGGCCTTGACCAGCTCGGCCCTGAGATCCTCGAACGGGCGCTCGATGCCGCCATTGCGGCCGATCAGCACATGGTCGGCGCCGGGCAGGCCGGCTTCGGGCAGCACTTCGCGGGCGAGCGCCCGGAACCGGCGCTTCATCCGGTTGCGGATCACCGCGTTGCCGACTTTCTTGGATACGGTAATGCCGACCCGCATGACCGGATCGGCATCGTTGCGCGCATGGACGATCAGGACAAAGCCGGGCATGGGCGCCCGCTTGCCCGCGTTCGCCGCGAGATAGTCCTTGCGCTGCGTGAGCCGGCCAAGGCTCACCGCCGCACCGTCGGCGATTACGCCGACAGCTTGTTGCGGCCGCGGGCGCGGCGGGCACGGATCACGTTGCGGCCGCCCGGGGTCGCCATGCGGCTGCGGAAGCCGTGCCGGCGCGCACGCACCAGGTTGCTCGGCTGAAAGGTCCGCTTCATCGCTCATCCTCAAGTATCTAGAACGTAAAAGGGCCACCACAGGGGCGGCCGCGTGTCGGGTGCCCATAGTGGGGAGATCCGGCCGAGTCAACGCGTTCCATTCCGCAAACCGGGCAGTTCGGCCTCCGCACGCGCGATTTCCGCCGCCCCTTCGCGCAGGCGGCGCCTGCGGGCGCTGCGGCGGCGGAGCGCCATGTCGGCATAATGGCCGAATCGCGGCCAGCGCCGCTTGGCGCGACAGAAGGCCCGCTGCGCCCAGGCCGAGGTCCGCAGCACGAGGACGAGCCCGGCGGCGAAGACGAAGATCCCGCCCGGACCCGGGAGGATGCCGACCAGCGGCGAGACGGCGATCACCAGCACCCCCGCGACGAACAGGGCGGTGCGGACGATCGGGCTGCGCGCGCTTGCCATGCGATCGAAATGGGGAGTGTGTATTGCCTATGCAAGACACGTCGGCCGTGGTTCATCGCTGCTTAGCCTTGTTTCGTCGCCCCCCGGTCGCCCCCGGTCGCGCGCGCGTCGCTCCCTTCGGAGGGGAATCGGCATAGGCGCGGCCATGACCCGCTCTTCCTGCCTGCTCGCCCCGATGCTGTTCCTTGCCGCCTGCAGCGGCGGGGGAGGCGATGGCGGTGTCGTCGCGCCAGTGCCCACGCCTTCGCCCAGCCCGTCTCCGTCTCCGTCGCCGACGCCCACGCCGAGCCCCACCTCCGCGGTGGTCGTCGAAGTCGGCCCCGCGGCCTTCTCGCTGCCCACCCAGGCGACTCGCCACTTCGCCTGCAACGTCACCGGCGCGACCGACACGCGCTGCACCTGGTCGGTGCAGGAGGCGAATGGCGGGGCGATGTCGGCCGACGGCATTTATGCCGCGCCGGCCAGTCCGGGTACCTATCACGTCGTGGCGACGAGCGTCGCCGATCCCGCCAGCTCCGCCAGCACGGCAGTGACGGTGACGGTCCCGGTCACCAACAAGCCCTGGGTGACCGGCTATTATCTCGGCTATTTCTCGCACACCATGTATCCGCCGGCGCAGGTCGACATGACTGCGCTCACGCATTTCGTGTTCGGCCGCGTCGCGCCGGGCGGGGGTTCGCTGGACGGCAATCCGGGCGATGTCGTGCTCGGCGGCGGCAATTCGCACGATCCCGGCCTGTCGCCCGACGGGGTGCGGAGCATCGAGGACTATCTGATCAAGAAGGCGCACGATGCCGGGCGCAAGGCGCTGCTGATGATGGGCGGCGCGGCGGACGGCGATGGCTTCCTGCTCTCCACCACCGATGGCCGCCGGAAGGACTTCGCGCGCAAGATCGTCGATTACATGGTCGCGCACGACTATGACGGGCTCGACCTTGACTGGGAGGACAAGTTCGAAGGCAGCGACGAGATCACGCCGCATGTGAGCGGCGCCGAGGCCAAGCGTCGCGCCTTCGCGCTGATTGCGGATCTCCGCGCCGAATTCGCCCGGCGGCCGCGCTATCAGGGTGCGGGCAGGGCGGCGCTGCTCACGCTGCCGGGCTACACGGTCTCGATCAACGATCTGGAGCCGGGCGGCAGGGTGGAGCAGTGGCAGGCCGATCTGGCCAACAGCGTCGACCAGTATAATCTGATGAGCTACGGCATCGGGACGACCTGGAACGGCAATGGCTGGCTGTCCTGGTTCAGCAGCCCGATCTACGGCGCCACCGGCGTCACCCCGCGCGACCTCAACACCAGCGTCGAGGCCTATGAGCGGAGCGGCGTGCCGCGTGGCAAGATCGGTGTCGGCATCGGCTTCTACGGCATCTATTTCGGCCCCACGATCACCGGGCCGCGGCAGGACACCGAGCGCAACCCGGTCTACGAGACCGATGACGTGGCGCTCAACTATGCCGACATGGTCGGGATGGGGTACATGTCCCATGGCACCTATCATTGGGACGAGATCGCGCAGGTCGGGTATCGCAGCTATCCGAATGGTGGCTATATCCCGACGGGATCGGGCCGGAATCCGGCGGGCTTCCTTTCCTATGAGGATCCCCTCTCGATCGCCGCCAAGGCGCGCTATGTCCGCCAGGCGGGGCTGGGCGGCGCGATCATCTGGGCGATCAACTATGACTATCTGCCCGACGGCACCAGCCCGCTGCTGGGTGCGGTGAAGCGCAACTTCCTCACCGCCACGCCCTGACCGTCACGCTCTGATCGATTGGTCCGTTCCGGGGACATCCCGGTGCGCACCGGGCGCCATCGCCGCTATCGTCCGGCTCCGGTTTGGGGGGAAACGGGCTTGGTCGCGAGCGTATCGACGGTTGCCTATCTGGGACTCGAGGCGCGTGCGGTGGAGGTGCAGTGCAACCTCGTCGCCGGGCTGCCCAAGTTCGTGGTGGTCGGCCTGCCCGACAAGGCCGTGGCGGAGAGCCGCGAGCGCGTCCGTGCCGCCATGGCCGCGATCGGGCTCGCATTGCCGCCCAAGCACATCATCCTCAACCTCTCGCCTGCCGACCTGCCCAAGGAAGGCTCGCATTTCGACCTGGCGGTGGCGCTGGCGCTGCTGGGGGCGATGGGGGTGGTCGATGCCGAGACGCTGTCCGGCTATGTCGTGGTCGGCGAGCTGGCGCTGGACGGACGGATCGCGCCGAGCCCCGGCGTGCTGCTCGCCGCGCTCCACGCCGCCGAGATGGGCAAGGGGCTGGTCTGCCCTGCCGCCCAGGGGCCGGAAGCGAGCTGGGCAGGGCAGGTGGACGTGGTCGCCGCGCCCGATCTCATCGCGCTGCTCAACCATTTCAAGGGCGACCAGCTGTTGCCTGCGCCCATGGCCGGCACGGTCGAACCGCCGGCTCCGGGGCCCGACCTCGCCCAGGTGAAGGGGCAGGAGACGGCGCGGCGCGCGCTCGAGATCGCGGCGGCGGGTGGGCACAATCTGCTGATGTGCGGGCCGCCCGGAGCGGGCAAGTCGCTGCTCGCCTCCTGCCTGCCGGGCATCCTGCCGCCGCTCGATGCCGCCGAGGCGCTGGAGGTGTCGATGGTCGCCTCGGTGGCGGGGACGTTGCAGGGCGGGCGGCTGACGCGGACGCGGCCCTTCCGCAGCCCGCATCACTCGGCCTCGATGGCGGCGCTCACCGGCGGCGGGCTCAAGGTGAAGCCGGGCGAAGTGAGCCTGGCGCATCTCGGCGTGCTGTTCCTCGACGAACTGCCCGAATTCCAGCGGGCGGTGCTCGATTCGCTGCGCCAGCCGATCGAGGCGGGCGTGGTGAGCGTGGCGCGGGCGAATGCGCACGTTACCTTCCCCGCGCGGGTCCAGCTGGTCGCGGCGATGAATCCGTGCCGCTGCGGGCATCTGGGCGACCCCGCGCTCGCCTGTGCCCGGGCGCCGCGCTGCGCGGCGGACTATCAGGCCAGGGTCTCGGGTCCGCTGCTCGACCGGATCGACCTGCATGTCGAGGTGCAGCCGGTGCGTGCCGTGGATCTGGTGCTCGATCGGCCGGCAGAGGGCTCGGCGGCGGTGGCGGAGCGGGTGGCCGAAGCGCGGGCGGCGCAATCCGCGCGCTATCGCAATGTTCCCGCGCGCACCAATGCCGAGGCGGACGGTGATCTGCTCACCGATCACGCCCTGCCCGACGAGGCCGGCCGCAAGCTGCTGGCGCAGGCGGCCGAGGCGATGCGGCTCTCGGCGCGCGGCTATACCCGGGTGTTGCGTGTCGCCCGCACGATCGCGGACCTCGCGGGCGCGGATGGCGTGGGGCGCATGCACGTCGCCGAGGCGCTGAGCTATCGCCGCCAGGCCCCGCGAAGCTGATCGGGATTGTATCGCGGCCGGTCTTGTGTCCTGATGCCGGCGCTTCGCTGGGGATGCGTTCGAAAGGGGATTGCATGCGCTGGATGACGATGCCGCTCAGGCGCTATTTCGATTTTTCGGGCCGCTCGCGGCGGCTCGAATACTGGATGTTCGTGCTGTTCGTGTTCCTCGCGGCGTTCGCCTGGATAATCTTCTTGTTCCTGCTTGGCGACGTGACCGGGAGCGATTTCCGTTCGTCCCGCGTGTTGAACGGCGCGGAGACGGCCTGGGTGGTGGTGGGCTGCCTCCTCTATCTCGCGATCCTGATCCCGGCCATCGCCGTGCAGGTGCGCCGCTTCCACGATCAGGACAGGACGGGCTGGCTGTGCCTGCTCAACTTCATTCCCTATGTCGGGGGGCTGATCGTGCTGGTCTTCATGCTGCTGCCCGGCACCAGGGGCGAGAACCGCTTCGGCGACGATCCCAAGGATCCGCACGGCGCGGAGCAGGCGGCCGACGTCTTCAGCTAGGACGCATGCATGTGGCGAGCGCCGGGCCTGGCGCGCGCCACAGGGCATCTTAGTATCTGGAAATCCTGCCAGCGCCTTCCTATAGGGGGGGCCAAGTCGATCCATGGCCCCGTGCCGATCGGCATGCGGGTGTGGCGGAATGGTAGACGCAGCGGACTCAAAATCCGCCGTTGGCAACAACATGTCGGTTCGAGTCCGACCACCCGTACCATCGAAATCCCCGGGAAGTGCCGAAGGGGCCGGCGGCGCGGCGCCGCCAGCCCGGATGTCGGTCAGCGCGTATAGGCCTTGCGCAACTGGGCCAGCTTCGCCGGGCTGAGGCCGAGCGCGTCGTTCAGATAGCCGGCAGCGCCGCCGCGATGCCTGTCCATCACCGCGAACACCGCTTCGATATAGGCGCGATCGGCGGCCATATAGGCCTTGAGCACGTCCATCGGCAGCTTGCGCCACGCCTGCGAGGCCTGGTCGTCGGCCTGCACCGCCTTGCGCGGATCGAAATATCTGTTGGTCAGCAGATAGTCCTGGATCACCGTCTCGCGCGGCACGTCGAGCGCGGTGAGGATCAGCGCGGCGGCGACGCCGGTGCGGTCCTTGCCCGCGGTGCAGTTGAACGCCAGCGGCGCCCGCCCGGCGAGCAGCTCGCCGAACATGCGGCGATACTGGCCGTTGAACTGCTTCAGCAGTTGCGGATACAGCGCGGTCATCGTCGCCTTCGCCTCGGCTGCGCTGGGCGGGCGATCCGGCCGGGGGGCGAGCGCCGCCGTGTCCATCGCATAATCGTCGGCAAGCACGCGCGGCGCCTTGCCCGCCGGCCACGCCACCGGCTCGGTGCTGCGCTCGCTGGTGCTGCGGAAGTCGCAGACGGTGCGGATGCCGCGCTTGGCGAGATAGTCGAAATCCGCGCGCGTCAGGAAGTGCATCGAGCCCGAGCGATAGAGCATGCCCCAGCGCACCGTGCGGCCGGTGCGGGTGCGATAGCCGCCGAGGTCGCGGAAATTCTGCCCGCCCTGGAGCGGGAGCAGCCGCGCATTCTCGCCCTGTGCCGCCGGGGCCTGCTGCTGGAGGGCGTTCGCCGCGAGCGGCACCGCCGCGGCGGCCAGCACCGCAAGGCCGATCACGCGGAAGGAAGTGGTGATACGCATGTCGGGTTCTCCTTAGAAACGGACCGTGCCGGTAAGGCCGTAGGTGCGGGGCTCGTTGAAGATCCCGTAGGTGCCGAGCGCCGCGCTGGTGTTGCGCAGGTACAGATACTGGCTGTCGAACAGGTTGCGGGCCCAGACCGAGAGCTCGAGGCGCGCGGCGCCGTCGTCCAGCGCGATGTCCGTCAGCGCCAGGCGACCGTTGACGATGAACGAGGGATCGCCCAGCGTCGGGTCGCTGGTCGAGCTGTACTGGCTTGAGGCGTAGTTGCCGTCCAGATGCGCGACGAGCGTCGCGGCGCCCATCGGCACGCGATAGTCGATCGCGCCGCTCGCCGAATTCTTGGGCGCGAAGATCGGATAGACCGGCACCAGCGGATTGCCGGCGACGAACGGATTCGGCGCCGCGGGCAGGCGGATATGCTGGCGGGTATAGTTGCCCGACAGGGTGAGGTTGGCGACGGGCATCACCGTCAGTTCGGCCTCGAAGCCGGAGATCCGGCCCTTGCCGGCGGTGTTGGTCGTCTCCAGCGTGCCGCGGTTCGAACCGGGGATGACGGCGTTGAAGTCGATCTGCACGTCCTTGTAGGTGCCGGTATAGGCGGCGAGGTTCAGGCGGGCATGGTTATCGAGGAAGCTGGCCTTCACGCCGCCCTCGAACACCGAGACCGATTCCGGGCCGAACCCGCGATAGGTGAGCGAACGCGAATTGGCGCCGGCCGACTTATAGCCCGTGCTCCACTTGCCGTAGAGCATCACGCCGTCGGCGACGTCGAACGACAGGTTGACCAGCGGATCGACGCGATCCGAGGTGACGTTCATCGGCACCACTGCGGTGACGCCGTTGACCGTCGGGATCCGGCCGTTGACCTGGTCGAGCTCGCCGGTCTTCTTGTCGTGCGAATAGCGGCCGCCGAGCGTCAGGTGCAGCCGGTCGCCCAGCAATGCCGGGGTGTAGGTGAGCTGGCCGAACACCGCGGCGCTGTTCGTCCTGGCGATGCTGGCGCGATCGGGGAAGGGCGTGGCCGAGACCGGCGCGGGCAGCACGCTATAGCCGGTGCCGTCGGCGTTGAACTTCAGCGTGTTGGGCGCGAAGGCGTTATCGCCGACATGTTCGTTGTAATAGAAGGCACCGGCCACGAAGCTGAGGCGCGGCAACTCGCCGAGCAGCTGCACTTCCTGGCTGAACTGGCGCTGCCCGAAATTGGCGATGCTGTAGCGCGCGAAATTGCCGTTGGGGGCGAACACCGAGAGGATCGCCGAGCCATTGTCATACTGGCTCTGGGTCAACGTGCGGTAGCTGGTGATGGAGCGGGCGCGGAGGCCGCCGCCCAGCTTCCAGTCGAGATGGAGCGACATGCCGGTGGTGTCGCCGACGCTGGGCTGGAGCGGCACGCCGACATTGCCGGCCTTGGCGCGTTCGGGCTGGAGCTTGAGGATCGGCGCGAGCGGCAGGCTGCCCTTGCGGAGCAGCTGGAGATAATTGGGCGAGCCCTCGTCATGCGAAACGTCGAACTGCCAGAGCGCGCTGAACTTGTCGCTCGGCTCCCACAGTGCGGCGACATGCGCGCCGCGGCGGTCATGGCTGTTGAAGTCGAGCTGCCCGGCCATCGGATTGTCGATCGTGCCGCCGCGCTTCTGGATCACGCCGTCGAACTTCAGGCTGATATTGCCCGCACGCGGCAGGTCGAGGTGCAGTGCGGTTTCGTAGCCGCCGAAATTGGCGATGCCGGCCGAGGCATTGAGGCGGAATTCGCCGCTCGGCTTCTTCGTCACGATGCTGATCGCGCCGCCCTCGGTATTGCGGCCGAACAGCGTGCCTTGCGGGCCCTTGAGCACTTCGATCCGCTCGATGTCGTAAAGGGCAGTGCCCAGGCCCTGGGCGCGGCCGAGATAGATGCCGTCCATATAGACGCCGACGCCTTGTTCGCGGGCCGGCTGGTTGGCATCGCCCAGGAAGCCCACGCCGCGAATGCCGATCACCAGCGCCGAAGTGCGCGAGAAGAAGGGCGCGACGCGCAGGCCCGGGACCGAACCGTCGGCCAGGTCGGCGAGGGTCTGGATGTGACGGTTCTGGAGCGCCTCGCCGCTCAGCACCGCGATCGAGATCGGAGTCTTCTGGAGATTGGTCTCGCGGCGCTGGGCGGTGACGACGATCTCGCCGAGGCCGCCGCTCTGATCCTGTTCGTCGGCCGCGACCATGCTGGCCGTATTGGCCTGCTGGGCGAAGGCCGGCGCGGCGAGGAGCAGCGCCGAGGCGGCGGCTCCGGACAAGGCTGCCAGGCGCAGCCGGTGCTTGACGTTCCGTTTCATGATGACCCCCATCTGGCTGATGACGAGCGGGCAACTAGAACGATTGTATGTATCTTCTGTGACGCTTGTATGGAGTTGCGCATTCCGGCATTGGCTTGGGCGCGAAAAGGGGGAGGGCGGGATGTCCGGTCAAGGTATCGCAGCTGCCGGCAAGGGCAGCGGGAGTGCCGAAAAATGGATTGCGGCGGTGCTAAGTGCCTGGGAAGTGAGCGGCCAGGCCGCGGTCTCGGCGCGCGGGCTCGCGCAGGCGACCGGGCTGCCGGCGTCGTCCATTTATCACCATTTTGGTGACCTTGAACGTTTGTATGTATGCGCGCACGAACATGCCCAGGCACTGGCGGCGGAATGGTGCGGGGCGCGGCTGGATCAGCTTGCGGACGTGCCCGGGGGCGCCGAGTCGCTGCCGGCCTTGCTCGCCGCACTGATCGACGATTGGTGCGAGGGGCAGCGCGGCCTGGCCTTTGCCTGGCGCGAATGCCAGCTGCTGGTCGCGCGCGATCCGCGCTATGGGCCGGCCGCCCAGCGCTGGCGCACGCTTTGGGCGGGATTCTGGCGCCATGTCTGCGACCGGCTCGGCATCCCCGGCACCGCGACGATCACCGAACGGCTGTTCGACGGGGAGAGCTTCCTGCACATGATGCGCTGGCGCCGCTCGGTGGATCGCGCCGCGCTGGACGAACTGTGCCGCGGCTGGGGCAATTGGCTGGGCGGCACCCTGGCCGGGCCGTCGCCCTGGCGCGACATGGCGCGCGGCTGCGCCCAGCGTTCCGCGCCGCTGCCCGAGGCGCGCGACGAGACTGCGGAACGGATAGCCGAAGCGGCGGCGGCGATCGTCGCGCTGGGCGGGGTGGCCGGCGTGACGCACCGCGCGGTGGCGGCCGGGGCCGGGCTGACGCTCGGCGTGGTCTCGCACAAGTTCCGGACGAGCGCCGAGTTGCTCGGATCGGCCTTTGAAGTGATCTATCGCCACAACGTGCCGGCCGGCGAACTCGAGGCGGAACTCGCCGCGGCGACCGATGGCGACGGCCGGGCCATGCTCGACAGGCTCGGCGAGCGGCCGGGGGCGGAGGCGTTCCGCCTCGCCACTTCCGAACTGATGATGGCGGCGATGCGCGATCCGGCGCTTGCGCCCTTCGCTGCGCAACTGCGCTATCTGCGCGGGCGCACCTCGCGGCTGTTCCTGCAGGCGATGATCGGTCGCGACCGGCCGGTCGGCGCGCTCGACGCGGCGATCTTCTCGAGCTTCGCGATCGGACAGGGCAATGCGCACCGGGGCCTGCCCGACGACGAGCGCCAGGCGGCGAGCCTAGCCGAGACCGAGGCGCTGCTCTCCTTCCTGCGCGGCGGCTGACGGTCGCATATTTGTCATCCCCCTGGGCCAGAGGGGATTGGTGAGCGGGGATATCCGATCGAGTCGAACCGAGCGGCTGAGCCGGGTGGACCTGTTCGCCTTCTCCTCTCCGGTCATCCTGTTCCAGGCGGTCGAGCTTGCCTGGCGAACCTATCTTCCCGCCTTCTTTGCCGCGACGCTGGGGCTGCCGATCGCGGCGGTGGGCATGCTGCTGCTTGCCGCGCGGCTGTTCGACGGGTTGATCGATCCGTGCATCGGCTGGGCAAGCGATCGGTTCCCGACGCGCTTCGGCCTGCGCCGGCCATGGATGGTGGTGGGAGCGCCGCTGGTCAGCCTGGGCGCGCTCGGGCTGTTCTGGGCGGTGCCCGGCACCGGCATCGCGACGCTCGCCGCGTGGAGCCTGGTGTTCCATCTCGGCTACACGCTCATCGCCACGCCGCATGGCGGCTGGGGGCTGGAGCTGTCGCGCGACGCGCATGAGCGGGTGCGGGTGATGGGCGCGAAGATCTGGGTGGCGATGGCGGGAATGATCGTCACCCTGGTGCTGCCGAGCCTGCTCGAGCGCGGTTTCGGCCTGGGGCGGGCGGCGCAGGTGGGGGCGCTGGGCGCGGCGATCGTGCTGCTCGCGCCGATCACTGTATTGCTGGTGCTCCGCCGGATTCGGGAGCCGGATGCGCCTTCGACCACGCGCGTGGCCAATCCCTTCGCGCTCTTCGCCGGAATGCTGCGCACGCGGGAGATGCGGCGCATCCTGATCCTCTACGGCCTGGTCGGCATGGCCGATGCCGCTGCGGCCGGCACCTTCCTGTTCTTCGTCGAGCAGGCGCTCGCGCTGCCCGGCTGGGGTAGCACGCTGATGCTCGTTCAGGGCGTGGTGCCGCTCGCATTGCTGCCCTTCTGGGCGCGGATGAGCCGGCGGTTCGGCAAGCGGCGGGTGCTGCTCGCCGGCTATGGCTGGCAGGCGTTGGTGGCGCCGCTGGCGCTGCTGCTGCCCGCGGGCGGGCTGGCGCTCCTGGTCCTTTGGCTGATCGCGCGCAGCCTGGTCTTCGGGGTCGACTACATGCTGCTGCGTGCGATGGTGGGCGATATCACCCGGCGCGAAGTGGAGCAGGGGCAGCGCTGGGCATCGAGCCGCTATGCGTTGTTCAATGTGACGCTCCGGCTGGCGATGGGGCTGGGCGTCGCCGCGGCGCTGGGCGCGCTGGGCTGGGCCGGTTTCGCGCCGGACGAGGCCGGGCAGGCGGAAGCCCTGTTCGCGGTGCGCGCCGCCTATGCGCTGCCGCCGACGGTCGCGGCGCTCATTGCCTGCGCCTTGCTGTTGCGCGGCGGCGAAGCGCGCCCGGCCGGGCCGGCGGAACGGCCGGGCGCGGCCCTGGCGGCCTGATCCCCAAAGGAAAGGGCCGCCGCATCGAATGATGCGACGGCCCCTAGTGGTCGCGGAGGCGATCAGAGTTTCAGGCGCGCGCCGAACAGGATCGTGCGGCCGAAATGATTATACTCGTAGTTCCGGTTCGCGGCCGTGTCGGTGTAGCGGTCGCGATAGGCGTCGGTGAGGTTGGTGCCCTCGACCGACAGCTCGATCCAGTCGGTGAGCTTGTAGCGGACCGAGGCGTCGACATTGGTGATCGCATTATAGCCTTCGAACACGTTGCCGGTGCCCGAGCCGGCATCGACATAGGGCCCGCGATAGCTGACCGAGGCGCGCGCGCTGAACTTCTTGTCCTCATAATAGAGCGTCGCGTTGAACGCCTTTTTCGACACGCCGTAGAGCGTCGAGGTGAAGGGCCGGTTCGGCAGCGTCAGCGAGCCGTTGGCGTTCACCGCCGTGGCCGGGGCGGACTGGCTGTAGGTCGCGGTCGAATCGATGAAGGTCGCGTTCGCGATGCCGCCGAAATTCTTCAGGAACCCCGGCAGGAAGCGGAACGGGGCCTGCACCGCGATCTCGATGCCCTTGAGCGAGGCGCCGGTGCCGTTGACCGTGGTCACCACGGTCCAGATCGGCTGGGCCTGCTGCGCGGGGTTGAGGAAGGCCGGCGACGAGGCGGAGAGCACGGAGGCGGGGAGGCCGGTCGAAGTGAAGGTCTGGCCGGTCAGCGTGGCGCTGACCGGGAAGCTCTTCACGTCCTTCTTGAACACTGCGACCGAGAAGATCGACTGCGGGGCGAAATACCATTCGGCCGCAAGGTCATAGGCGGTGGCGCGATAGGGATCGAGGTTCGGGTTGCCGAACGAGACCCGGTAGTTGAAGCCGTCGGCCGAGCCGCCCGGCGTCAGGCTGCCCAGCGTCGGTCGCGTCATCACATCGGCGATGGCGCCGCGCAGGATGATCTTGTCGGTCGGGAACAGCGCGATGTTCATCGACGGCAGCCAGTCGTCATAGGTGCGCTCGAAGGTGACCGGCAGCGTCCCGTTGATGCCGGTCGAGCTCTGGCGGGTCGATGCATAGCGCATGCCGGCGTTGAGCGCGTAGCGCAGGCCGAGCAGCTCGCCCTTGGCGTCGAACTGCAGATAGCCGCCCTTCACTTCCTCGGTCACGCTGCGATTGTTGCCCACGTCGAGCAGCAGCGGGCGGTTGTAGAGGCCGGTATAGGCCGCCGCCGCGTCGATATTGGCGATCACCCAGCTCGTCGTGGTGCCTGCCGGCTGGCCGGCCTTGCCCAGGTTGACCAGCTCGGTCAGCGCCGGCGTGGCCTGGAAGCCGTACACTGCCGTCGGACCGAAGGCCGAGGTGGGCGAGCAGGTGATCGTCTTGAGTACCAGATCGAGGCCGCCATTGCCGCACACCGCGGTGTCGCGCTGGAACGCCTTCACGTCATAGTCGAAGCGGCGGTACATCGCGCCGGACTTGATCTGGAAGCCCTCGGCCACGTCCCATTCGGTGCGCAGCTGGGCGGTACGGAACTTGTTGGTGACATTGGACGGGCGATCGCGGATCTCTGCGAGCTGGAAGTTCGCCGGATCGGTCACGCTGGTGCCGAAGCTGAGCACCGGGCTGCGCATGTTGGTGTAGTCGTAGCGATAATTCTGCGCATCGCGGTCGTCGAGGACGATGGTAGTCTCGACCGGGATGTCGGCGTTCGACTTGGAGAGGCCGCCGAGCAGCGTGAAGCGGAAGCTGTCGCCCAGCTGCTGGTCCCAGGTGCCGCCGATCTGGTAGAATTCGGTGTCCGACTTGCGCAGATAATGCTCGGTGCGCACCCAGGCGTCGTTGAGCGTCGCCGAGATCATGTTGTTGTTGCCGTCGTAGACCGGATTGACGACATTGATCGAGCGCTCGTTCGAGCGCAGCAGCACCTCGAGCCACTTCTCCTCGCGCGTTTCCTTGAATCGCGAATAGAGGCCGTCGATCGAGATCTTGGTCGCGTCGCTCGGTGCCCATTGCACGCTGCCGGTGAGGCCCAGGCGCTCGCGATCGTGGCGGACGCTGCCGTAGCGCGGGATGCGCGGATGGAAGGCGAGCGCGGCTTTCGAGCAGACCGCGCTGGGGACATAGGTGCCGCCCGAATTCGCCGTGGTCCAGCAATTGGTGCCGTCGACCTGATCGAACGTCGCCTGCGCCCAGCGTACCGAGTTGTTGCCGAGCTCGAGATTGTCGGTCTTCGAATAGGCGCCCGAGACCGCGACGCCGAAGGTGCCGCTGGGCGACTTCCACGAGACCAGACCGGCGACGCGCGGCCCCCAGTTCTTCGAGAGGTCGTTATAGCTGCCCTGAACCGATCCCACGAAAGTGAAACCGGCCTTGCCGGCGAGCGGATTGCCGGTGTTCAGATCGACCACCGCGCCGAGCGAGCCCTCGTCGAGCGATGCCTCTGCGGTCTTGTGGACGACCAGCGAGCTGAACAGCTCGGAAGCGAACACGTTGAAGTCGAACGCGCGGTCGCGATTGGCCGAAGCGCCGTCGGTCGACGTGGCGACCGTCTCGAGCCCGTTGACCCGGACGCGCGTGAACTGGGCGCCGAGGCCGCGGACGGTGATCGCGCGGCCTTCGCCTGCGTCGCGCTGGATCGAGATGCCCGGGATGCGCTGGAGCGATTCCGCGAGATTCTGGTCCGGGAACTTGGCGATGTCCTCGGCGACGACTGCGTCGACCGACGACACCGAGGCGCGCTTCACGTTGAGCGCCTTGTCGAGCGATTGGCGGAAACCGGTGACAACAATGGCGCCGTCGCTGGTCTGGTCCTGCTCCTGCACGCCCGTATCGGCCGGTGCCGCGGGCATATCCTGCGCCAGCGCCGGGGTCGCGATGCCCGCACCGGCGATCACGGCCAGAGAAACGCCGGCGCACCACAGATTCCGCCTCAAAATCCCCTTACGCATCCCAATTCTCCCATGGTCAGTGTTTCCGGGGCCGCACCGTCTTCGCGGCTCGCCCGGCATTTCGGCCGGCTTGCGCCAGCTCTCTGTTGCTTCCTGGCCGGCTCTCGCCCGCCGCTATGCGATCATCGCGAAGCGTCTGCGCCCGTCGGCGAGCAGCCTGCGATGGAATTTCCTGAGCGATTCCGGTCCGTTGCGCTGCGCGGTGGACCCCAGACGGGTCAGCCCGAGCCAAGTGAGCGCCTCCGCGGCGCGCATGGCGGGCTCAATGCAGATTCGCTCGATATCCTGCGCCATCGGCGCGAAATAAGCCGCCTCTCCCTGCAATGTCGCGAGCTTGCTGCTCGTCTGTGCCAGTGTTTCTTGTCCGATATGGACACCGGTGTCAACCAGTCCGCGGCCAATCCGGAACAGCAGCCAGTGCAAATGGCCGAGAAGGGCATGGTCGTCGCCCGCGAATGCGCCCCGGGCCGCCATCAGCTGCTCGGCATAGATCGCCCAGCCCTCGGCGAAGGCGGGGGCATATTCGATGCGCAGCGGATGCGGCTCCGACGCCGCCTCGATGGGCAGCTGGATCATGTGCCCGGGCAACAGCTCGTGATGGACGACGGCCGGCAGCGTCCAGGAAGGGCGATCGCGGATGCGCGCGAGGTCGGGGAAATAGGCGCCCGCGATGCCGGGGGCGGGGATGGTGCGATAGCCCTGCTTGCCCTCAGCCTCCTCCTGTGGGGGCATCCGCAACGCCGACACGTTCAGGCATTCGGGCGGCAGCGGGCCGAACAGCGCGGGCAGGTGCGGGCGGGTGGCGGCCAGCGTGGCGTTCATGTCGGCCACCGCGCGGTTCCGCCCGGCATCGTCGTCGCTGTAGAGGAAGCGGCGATCCTTGAACGCCGCGCTGATCCGGGCGCCGACGGTGCCCTGGGCATGGCCCAGGCGCTTGAGCACGGCATCGGCGCGCGCCGTGAGCGCTTCCGCCACGGCGAGCATCTGGCGATGCGCTTCGGCCGGGGCGATGGCGGCGCCGTAATGGCGCTCGAGCAGGAGGGCGAAATAGCGGGCGCCGCCGGGAAAGCGGCTGGTGCCGGGCTCCTTCGGCGCGCGCGGGGCGAGGTCGGCAAGCAGCCGGGCCTGGCCGGCGAGCGCCGCCGCGGCGGGACCCGTCGCCTTGCCCGCTGCGGCGATGATGCCGGAGCGGGTCCTTTCGAGCAGCGGCGCCGGAAGGAGCACGCCGTGCCGGGCATCCGCGGCGATCTGCGCGTTCTCGGCTTCGATGCGCTGGGCGTCGGGTGCCTTCTCGCGCCAGGCGCCGGCATTGGGGGCGATGACATAGGGTGAGCGGCCCAGCCGGCCCACAGGCAGGCTGCGGAGCAGCTCGGCATCGACGGCGAGGCCGGCGCGCACCGTCTCCAGATCGATCCGGGCCGAGGGCGAGAGCGACGCGGGATCGAAGCCCTTCAGCCGCGCGCGCCTGGCGGCGGGCGTGTCGAGCTTCGCCAGGCCGTCGAGCGCTGCGCGAAGATCGGCATCGCGGTTCGGCACGGCCAGCGCGGCGCGGGGAAGCGCGGCGACACTGGCGGCGGCGAGGAACTGGCGGCGGTGCATCGCGGCTCTCCGGTTCAGCGGGGCAGCTGCACCACATTGTTGAGCCGGGTCACTTCGGGGGCATTGCCGGGAAGCGCCACGCGGATGCGCGCCGCCCCCTTGGGGAGGTTGAGCTTCACGGTCGTGGCTCTGGGGACGAGGTCGAGCGGGGCGGCGAGGGCCGGGATCGGAGCGGTGGCGAGCGCCTTGCCCGCCGCGTCCTCGATCGTGAGCGTGCCGCCGGCCACATCCTGCGCGCCGAGGCTGTGGACGGTAACCGCCAGCTTGCCGCCCTTCACCACCACATCGTCGCTGCCGATGCCGAGGTCCGGGCGCGTGGCGACATCCTCGCCCGGCGTCTTCAGGGTGAACGCGATCTCGGTCGTCGCATGCGGCGCGAAGGTCACCCGGGTCGCGGCGCTGCGTTCGAGATGGAGCACGGTGGTGGTGCCGTTCGTCACCATTTCCCATTCGCCGGCAGTGATATTCCACGTGCTCATCTCGGCGGTCTGCGGGGTGTCGCCGGTGTTGTAAGCGATCACCTTGAAGCGGGTCGGCGTTGCGCCAGGCACCAGGATCGCGGTCTTCAGCGCGCCTTCGGGATCGTCGAAGCGCCAGCTCACCGCATTGCCCGGCCAGGTCTGGTTGCGGCGGAGCGCGATGCCGCCAAGCCGCTCGCGCTGGAGGATCTCGTTCGGCTGGTCGACCCGATCGGACCACCAATGGCCTTCGGTATACATGTATTGGCGCTGCGATTTGTCCGCGATCGCCGCGGCGTGGAGCGATTCCAGATATCCGGTGTCGCCGGTCGCATCCCATGCGGCCCATTGCTCGAAGGCGCCGCCTTTCTTCGCCTTGTCGGCGAGCGTCTTCGACCAATCCTTGTCGGCGCCGAGCAGCTTGATCGCGTTCTCGTTGATGTCCTGCACCGAGGCGGGGCCGCTCTTGCCCACCCGGGCAAGGATCGGGGCCAGGTATTTCGCCTCGCCGGTGAAGCGATATGCCGCCCATGCCGCCTGGAGTGGGGTGGAGGCGCCGCCGCCATCGCCGGCGCGCTCGGCATCGGTGCGCCAGTTGATCTCGTTCGGCCAGCTCCAATTGCTGTTCGCGTCCTGCTTGCCATGGGCGAGGAGGCCGTCGGTGACGCCGGTGATCAGGCTGCGTGCATCGGGATTGCCGTTATAGAGGCCGAGCAGCGTCGGCGCGTGGAGGACGACGAAGCTATAGGGCTTCTGCCACTCGAACGGCCCCTCGCGGTACATCTTGCGCGCGCCGTACCAGTTGCTCGCGAAGTGGAGATGGCCGGCCGGGTTGGGGAGGATGACGGTCTTCAGCGCCTTCACCGTCGCCATCAGCCGCTCCACTGCGCGCGGCTCGCCCCAGTTGAGATAGAGCCGCTCGGCATCCGAGTTCATGCCTTCCTCATAGGCGTGGAGCTCGTCGGTGGTGATATGGCCCAGGCCGTTCACCATCATGCCGTTCTTGTACACCGCCTCGGACAGCGCGCGGAGCGAGCCGTTGATCTTGTCCGGGTCGACGCCCATCAGCGCCAGGCCCGGCCATTGCTGGGTCAGGTCGGTATCGTCGGAGATGCCGCCGCCGAAATCGCCATAGGGCACCTGGCGATTGTCGATCCACCAGTTCACGAACTGGCGGGTGATCTTCAGGTCCTCGAGCTGGCGGAAGGCCCAGAGCGGCACGCCGGCGGGGGCTTCCGGCTGTTTGAACGCGGGCAGGTTCTGCGCGCCATAGCTGATGTCCGCCCAATAGCGGCGCCCTTCGACATGATCGGGATCGACGCGGAGCAGGTCGCTGACGTCCGCGAAGACGCGGGCATACATGGCGGCGCGCTTCGAGGCGGTGTGCTCCTCTACCAGGAAACCCCAATTGTCCTTCACCTGGTTGAACCGGTCGGCGACGTGCTCGGGAAGCGCGGCGGCGCGGTCCTTGAAGACCAGGCGGATGTTCATCCCGTCGAGCGATGCCGGGCCGAAATCGGGAGCCGCGGAGGCGATGGCGAGATAGAGGCTGTCGTTGGTAAGGATGCGGTCGCGCAGATCGAGCCAGAGCGTGCGCGCCTCGCCGGGGCGGACCGAGACGGACAGGTCGATCGTGTCGCGACCCGGCCAGATCGGGTCCTTCACCTTGATGTTCAGCGGGATCAGCCCGTCCCTGCCGGGCGTCGCCTTGAGCGCGGGAATGTCGATCGCGATGCCGTCGAGCCCGTCGCGGCTGTTCTCCCAGCCATAGTTCCAGGCGCGGGCAAGCGCGCGGCCGGGGAAGGCGTCGCCGAAGCCCGAGGGGATCAGGATGTGGACGATCGGCATCGCCCCCGCGACATGCGCGGCGGCACCGGTCGAGGCGGCGCTGCCCGCGCCCGCGGCGGCCGATCCGGCGCCGGGGGGCAAGGCGAGCACGGTGTTGCGCTCGTCGGCGGGATAGCGGCCGCGGATGAAGCGGTTGAGCCCTTCGAGCGCGGCAAGATCGGCGGAGACCTGGGCATTCACGGTGTAGCCGAGCTTGAAACTGCCCTCGGGCTCCCTGGCGGGGCCGATATCATAGGCCCAGATCTCCTGGATCGGCTGCTCCGGCATCACATTGGTGAAGCGGAGCGCGCCGCCCTGCGCCGTGCCGAGGGAAGTGACGCTGCGAACGGCGCCCTGGGGGCGCTTCGCGAGGTTGCGGAAGCTGGAGCCGTCCGCGCTGTAGTCGAGCGCGCCATAGGCGGCGCCGCGGATCTCGACGCGGTTGAACTTCTCGCCCGCGGGAACGGTCAGCGTGTAGGTCTTGCCGCCTTCGACATAGACGTTCCAGTCGGGCAGCTCGAAATAATCGTCGCGGCCGGGGAGCCTGGAGCGATTATAGACGCCGGGCCAGGTCGTCTCGGCGATGCCGTCCACGCCCTTCCACATCCACTCCTTCAGGTCCTTCGCATCGGCGAACTCGACCTTGCGGACGCCGGTGACCCTGTCGGCGAGCACCGGCGGGGAGGCGGCGTCCCAGCCGAAGCGATGGAGCCAGGCAGTGCGCTTGCCCGCCTGGTCGGCAGCCGGGGCGGTGGCGGGTTCGGCCTTGGCGGCGAGCGCGGCGATGCCCGCCCCGTCGAGCATGCGATCATAGACGCGGATCTCGTCCAGGTCGCTGCCGCGCATGAAATTGTAGCGGCTCTGCACCTGATGCGGTGCCATCACGCGGCCGGCCATGCCGAACTGGTCGAGCCCGGTATCGAGATCGGCCCTCTGGTCCTTGCGCGCGACTTCCTTGCCGTCGACGAAGAGCCGCACGCCGACGCTTTCGTCCCAGGCGAAGGCGATGTGCTGCCACGCATCGGGCGCGGGGTTCTGCGGCAGCTTGAACGACACCCGGACGCGCGAGAGGTTCGCATCGGTCACGAAGGCGTCGAAACCGTGGCCGTTCCAGTCGATGCGCAGGAACGCCATGTCCCAGCTGGAATGATCGGCATAGCCGACGCGGAAGATCACGAAGGGCGCCTCTCCCACCGGCTCGCGCGAGCGCCAGAAGAAAGAAAGGGTGCCGCGCTGCGCCTGGATGTTGCCCGGCGCGTTCCAGGCGATGTAGCCGTCGTCCGCCCAGCGAAAGGCGCCGCCGATCGCGCCGTCGGGCACGTTGGTCACCTTGGTCTGGAAATTGGGGACCGCGTCGCCGCCGGCCTTCTCGGCCGTGCCGCCCCTGTCGCCCGAGGCGCGGAAGAGCAGGCGCTCGTCCGTGCTCTGGGCCGCGGCGGGGTTTGCGGCGAGCGCGAGCGCCCAGGCCAGGGCGATGCTGGTGGACGTGCGGATCATGACATGCCTCTCTGAACGAACAGGACGGTCTGCGCCGTCGCTTCCGTCAAGCATGGCGACGCTTGACACCGGTGACAATAGCTTTCTCGTTTCCGTGCGATGTCGACGATTGCGTTCGAGGTGCGTTGACGCGCCGATCTGACACCGGTAGCATCGGCGCGACATCTGCGGAACCGCACAAAGCCGGACGCAGGACTTCGGAGAGGAGATCGCGCGCAAGTTACTCGACATGGCCCGGCACCGGTTCCGGCCTGTCTTCTCCCATGGCTCTTGGACCGCAGGAGGCGAGCGGTTCCCGGGCAGGCGAAGCGGGAAGGGGCGGCGATGTCGGGCGACGGCTTGCGCGTGCGCGGGCCGAACATGGCGGGCGGCCCTTACGCGACGGGAACATGGGGAATTTCAAGTTGATCGAAGGACGGGAATCGGCCGAGGCCATCGCCCAAGCATTTGTCGCGGCCCGACAGGCAGGAAATGCACTGACCGACTATCCGGGCGCGCTGCCGGGCACGCTCGAGGAAGCCTATGGCATCCAGGAACGCGCGATCGCGCTGTTCGGCGACCGGATCGCGGGATGGAAAGTGGGCAAGATCCCCGCGCCGCTCGACGCGACCTATGGCACCAACCGGCTGACCGGGCCGATCTTCGCCGATTCGGTGGTGACCGCTGCCAATGGCGAAGTGCCGGAAATGCCGGTGTTCGAGCAGGGCTTCGCCGCGGGCGAGGCCGAATATCTGCTCCGCCTGGGCGCGCTCCCCGAGGATTTCGACCGGCCGTGGACCAATGCGGAAGTCGCCGAATATGTCGATGCCATCCATGTCGGCATCGAGGTCGCCAGCTCGCCCTTTGCGGGGATCAACGCGCACGGCCCGGCCGTGACCGTCTCGGATTTCGGCAACAACAACGGCCTGGTGATCGGTGCGGAAATTCCGCGCGGCACGGATTTCCTTGAATGGCCGGTAGCGCTAACAATCGAAGATGAAGTGGCCGGCGAGGCGACCGCGAGCACCATGCTCGACGGCCCGTTCGGCGCCGTCCGCTTCCTGTTCGAGCTTGCCGCCGACCGGCAGCTGCCGCTCGCGCCGGGCCAGTGGATCTCCACCGGCGCAGTCACGGGCGTCCATCCGGTTCGCGTCGGCGAGCTGGTGGAGGCGCGGTTCGCGGATGACTACAGCGTCCGGTGCCGTATCGTCGGCATCCACGACGCCTGAGGACCGGTCGGGAAACGCGATAAAGAGAGACGAGGGAGAGGATGATGGCGAGTAAGGGAGAGGCGGCAGTCTCCGGCGCGGTTTCGCGCGTCGGGCGCTATCGCTGGGTGATCGTGGGGCTGCTCTTCGCCGCCACCGCGATCAACTATGTCGACCGGCAGATGATCGCGGTGCTCAAGCCGGACCTGTCGAAGGAGCTCGGCTGGACCGAGACCGACTATGCCAACATCGTCTTCTACTTCCAGGCCGCCTATGCGATCGGCTATCTCGCCTTCGGCAAGGTGGTCGACGCGATCGGCGCGCGCTTCGGCTATGCCATCGCGGTAGTGATCTGGACGATCGCGCACGTGGCGCATGGCGGCGTGCACACCGTCATGCAGTTCACTCTGGCCCGCTTCGGCCTGGGCATCGGCGAATCGGGCAATTTTCCGGCCGGCGTCAAGACCGTCGCGGACTGGTTCCCGGCCAAGGAGCGCGCCTTCGCGGTGGGCCTGTTCAACGCCGGATCGAACGTCGGCGCGATCCTCACGCCGCTGCTGATCTGGGCGATGGTGCCCGCCTTTGGCTGGCGCATGACCTTCGTGATCACCGGCATCTTCGGCGTGATCTGGCTGGTCGCCTGGCTCGCCATCTTCCGCGACAAGCCGGCGGATCACCCCAAGGTGGGTGCGGCGGAGCTCGCCTATATCACCCAGGATCCCGCCGATCCCGAAGTGAAGGTGAAGAACCTGTGGGGCAAGCTGCTCCGCACCAGGGAGACCTGGGCCTTTGCGCTCGGCAAGTTCTTCATCGATCCGATCTGGTGGTTCTACCTGTTCTGGCTGCCAAGCTGGCTGGGCAAGGAATATGGCCTGAACCTGACCAGCTGGGATTCGCCGACCGCGGCGATCGCACTGGGCGCGATCTATCTGATCTCCGACGTCGGCTCGGTCGCGGGCGGCTGGCTCTCGGGCAAGCTGATGAGCACCGGCATGAGCGTGAACAAGGCGCGCAAGCTCACCATGCTGATCTCGGCCTGTTTCGTGCTGCCGGTGATGTTCACCACCTTCTATGGCAATCTCTGGCTCAGCGTGTTCGTGGTCGGCGTGGCCGCGGCGGCGCACCAGAGCTTTTCGGCGACGCTCTACACCATTCCCTCGGACACGGTGCCGCGCTTCGCGGTGGGCTCGGTGATCGGGATCGGCGGCACGCTGGGCGCGGTCGGCGGCATGGTGTTCTCGAAATATGCGGGTTATGTGCTCGACGCGATCGGCAGCTATGCGCCGCTCTTCATCGTCGCGGGTGCGGCCTATTTCCTGGCGCTGCTTTCGATCCACCTGCTTTCGCCGCGCCTGGCGCGCGCCGACGTCGCGTAACGGAAAGGACTGGACGATGGCCCGGCCCCTGAAGCTCGATCCCGACCGGTTGTTCCCGGCCGAGGACCGCACGCGGGAGATCGCCCGCGCGCTCTATGCCGAAGTGGCCGGGCTGCCGATCATCAGCCCGCACGGGCACACCGATCCGGCCTGGTTCTCCACCAACGCCAACTGGTCGAACGCCACCGAATTGCTGCTCTCGCCGGATCACTATATTTATCGCATGCTCTATTCGCAGGGCGTGGCGCTGGACGCGCTGTGCGTGCCCGACAAAGCGGGCATGCCGGCGACCGATCCGCGCGGAGCCTGGCGCACCTTTGCCGAGCATACCCATCTGTTCCGCGGTACGCCCTCGGCGATGTGGCTGGGGCATGTGTTCGGCGAGGTGTTCGGCTTCGACGTGGCGCTCGATGCCGGCACCGCCGATCATTATTACGACACGATCAACGCGAAGCTGGCGACCGACGCGTTCAAGCCGCGGGCGCTGTTCGACCGCTTCAACATCGGCTTCCTCGCCACCACCGAGGGGCCGCAGGACGACCTGGCGCCGCATCACGCGATCCATGCCTCGGGCTGGGGCGGGCGCGTCGTCACCACCTATCGCCCCGATGCGGTGATCGATGTCGAGCATGAGCAGTTCGCGGGCGCGATGAAGGTCTTCGCCGAGAGGACGGGCGAGGACGTATATTCGTGGGACGGCTATCTCGCCGCCCACCGCAAGCGCCGCGCCGATTTCCGCGCCGCCGGTGCCACCGCGACCGACCATGGCCATCCGACTGCGGCGACCGCGAACCTGGGCAGGGACGAGGCCGAGCGGCTGTTCCGCACCATCCTGTCCGATCGCTGGACCCCGCAGGACGCCGAGCTGTTCCGCGCGCAGATGCTGACCGAGATGGCGGCGATGAGCGTCGAGGACGGAATGGTGATGCAGATCCATCCGGGATCCTTCCGCAACCACAATGGCGGACTGTTCGAGAGCCATGGCCGCGACAAGGGCGCGGATATCCCGATGCGCACCGATTACGTCCACGCGCTGAAGCCGCTGCTCGACCGGTTCGGCACCTCGACCGACCTTTCCATCATCCTCTTCACGCTCGACGAGACCGTCTATTCCCGCGAGCTGGCGCCGCTGGCCGGCCATTATCCCTGCCTGAAGCTGGGTCCCAGCTGGTGGTTCCATGATTCGCCGGAGGGCATGCGCCGCTTCCGCGAGCAAGTGACCGAGACCGCCGGTTTCTACAACACCGTCGGCTTCAACGACGACACCCGCGCCTTTCTTTCGATTCCCGCCCGGCACGACGTCGCCCGGCGTGTCGACTGCGCCTTCCTCGCGCGGCTGGTCGCCGAAGGGCGGCTGCTCGACTGGGAAGCGGCCGAGCTGGCGCACGAACTTACCAACGGGCTGGTGCGCAAGGCGTACAAGCTCGATCAACCCGCGCCGGCGCCCGTCGCCGCCGCTGCCTAACCCAACGGAGTCCCCATGTTCGACCGGACCTATTACGCCACGCACCCCGACATGATGGAGTGCGTCTCGAACGAGGAACTGCGCGACCGCTATCTGATCACGGACCTGTTCCGTGCCGGCGAGTGCGTGCTCAACTATACCCATGCCGATCGCATGGTGATCGGGGGCGTCGCGGTGGCCACGGGCGCGGTGAAGCTGCCCGACCAGACCGAGCCGGCCTCGGCGGCGGGGCACCCGTTCCTCGAGCGCCGCGAGCTGGCGGTGGTGAACATCGGCGGCGTCGAAGGCATCGTGACCGTGGACGGCGAGGCCTTCACGCTGGGCAACAAGGACTGCCTGTACGTGACGATGGGCGCCCGGGACGTGCAGTTCTCGGGCGACGGCGCGCGCTTCTACCTGGTTTCGTGCCCGGCGCATAAGGGCTTCCAGACCCGCAAGCTCGGTATCGCCGACGCCAACCGGCTGGACCGCGGCACGCTGGAGGAATCGAACGAGCGCTCGATCTATCAGCTCGTCATCCCGGGCGTGTGCGACAGCGCGCAGCTCGTCATGGGCCTGACGGTGCTCAAGCCCGGCAGCGTGTGGAACACCATGCCGCCGCACATCCACGAGCGCCGCAGCGAGATCTATCTCTATTTCGAGCTCGACGATCTCGAGAAGGACCGCGTGTTCCATTACATGGGTGAAGGGGAGGCGACCCGGCACATCGTGATGCAGAACGAGGAGGCAGTGATCAGCCCGCCCTGGTCGATCCACATGGGCGCAGGTACGAAAGCGTACGCGTTCATCTGGGCGATGGCGGGCGAGAACCAGGACTATACCGACATGAACGTGCTGGACATCTGCCAGCTGGCGTAAGGCCGCCTCTCCCCCTCCCCGCAAGGGAGGGGGCCGGGGGTGGGTGGCGTGCTCGCGTTGCTGACGTCGCGAGCAGGACCGTCGCCGTACCGCCCGGACGCTACCCACCCCCAGCCCCTCCCTCGCCGGGAGGGGAGTGAGAAGAGCCATGACCAATCCCTTCGATCTTTCCGGCCGCGTCGCGGTCGTCACCGGCGCCAATACCGGCATCGGCCAGGGCATCGCGCTGGCGCTCGCCGCGGCCGGTGCCGATATCGCCGCGGTGGGCCGCACGCCCGCGCAGGAAACGGTGGAGAAGGTCCGTGCGCTGGGCCGCAGGGCGGAGATCGTCTCGGCCGATCTCTCGACCATCGCGCCTGTGGACAGGGTTGTGGACGAAGCTGTGGATAAGTTGGGCGGACTCGACATCCTGGTCAACAATGCCGGCATCATCCGCCGTGCCGACAGCCTCGACTTCACCGAGGCGGATTGGGACGCGGTGGTCGATACGAACCTGAAGTCGGTGTTCTTCCTCTGCCAGGCGGCGGCGAAGCACATGGTGGGGAACGGCCGGGGCAAGATCATCAACATCGCCTCGATGCTCACGTTCCAGGGCGGCATCCGCGTGCCGAGCTATACTGCGTCCAAGTCGGGCATCGGCGGGCTGACCAAGCTGCTCGCCAACGAATGGGCGGCCAAGGGCATCAACGTGAACGCGATCGCCCCCGGCTACATCGCCACCAACAACACGGCGGCGCTGCAGGCGGACGAGAACCGCAACCGCTCGATCATGGAACGCATCCCGGCCGGCCGCTGGGGCGATCCGGCGGACATGGGCGGCGCGGCGGTGTTCCTCGCCTCGGCGGCTTCGGACTATGTCCAGGGCCATATCCTGGCGGTCGATGGCGGGTGGCTGGCGCGATGAGCATTGCCTTTTTCGGCGAGCTGATGCTGCGGCTCTCGCCTCCGGGGCGCGAGCTGCTGCTCCAGACCCCGAAGCTCGAGGTGAATGTCGGCGGGGCCGAGGCGAATGTCGCGACGGGGCTGGCATGCCTCGGGCACAAGGTGCGGATGATCTCCGCCGTCTCGGACAACCCGCTCGGCGGCGCGGTGATCGGCGAGCTGCGGCGGCGCGGAGTCGACACTTCGACGATCGTCTCCGAGCCCGGCCGGCTCGGCCTGTATTTCCTGACGCCCGGCGCGGGGCTGCGCGCGTCCGAAGTGGTCTATGACCGGGCGTATTCCGTGTTCGCCCGGCGCCCGGCCGATGCCTGGGACTGGGACGCGCTGCTCGAGGGTGCCACGCGGCTGCACCTGTCGGGCATCACGCCGGCGCTCGGCCACAACACCGCGAGCGCGGCGATCGCCGCGGCGGAAGCGGCGGCCGCCAAGGGCATCCCGGTCTCGTTCGACGGCAACTACCGTGCGAAGCTGTGGGAGAGCTGGGACAGTGACCCCAAGGCGGTGCTGACCCGGCTGATCGGCCATGCCGACCTGCTGTTCGGCAACCATCGCGACATCTCGTTGCTGCTCGGGCGCCAATTCTCGGGCGACGGCGCCGATCGCCGGCGCGAGGCGGCGGAAGCGGCGTTCGCGGCCTTTCCGAAGCTCCAGACGATCGCCAACACCGCGCGCCATGTCGACGATGCCGACAGCCACCGCGTCTCGGCGCGGGTCGATACGCGGGCCGGCGGCTACCAGACCGACGAGGTGCTGATCGCCGGGATCGTCGATCGCATCGGCGCCGGCGATGCGTTCGCCGCGGGCGTGCTGCACGGCCTGATCGAGAGCGGCGGCGACGCGAAGGCGGCGGCGCGGGCGGGCCTGGCGCTCACGGCGCTCAAGCATTCGCTGCCCGGCGACGCGAGCCTGTTCACGCGCGCGGACCTGGCGGCGTTCGACGAAGGCGGCCTCGACGTCCGCCGTTGAAGCCTCGCCCGATCCGAGGCGAGGAAATTGGGTCGGGAGAGGATGATGCAGGTTTCGAGGCGAAGCGTGCTGGCGGGTGGCGCGGCATTGGCGGCGGTGCCGCTGGCGGCGCGCGCCGCATCCGGCGAAGCGGTGGTCGCGACGCGAGCCGGGCGGTTCGAAGGCGATCGGCTGGGCGGCGGCATGCTGCGCTTCCGTGGCATCCGCTATGGCAACGCCCCGCGCTTCCGCGCGCCGACGGCCGTCGCGGCGCCCGGCGCCGTCGTGCCCGCCCATGAATATGGCCCGATCTGCCCGCAGGGCAGGGGGGATCAGCGCGCCTCCGAGGACTGCCTGTTCCTCAACATCTGGACGCCCGGTGCCGATCCCGCGGCCAGGCGCCCGGTGATGCTCTACATCCATGGCGGCGCCTATTCGAACGGCACCGTCACCGTGCCGCTGAACGACGGCGCGAAGCTGGCGGCGGCCGAGGACGTGGTGGTGGTGACGGTCAACCACCGGCTCAACGCGCTCGGCTATCTCTATCTCGCCCGCTTCGATCCGCGCTTCGCGGACAGCGGCAATCTCGGCCAGCTCGACCTGATCCTCGCGCTGCAATGGGTGCGGGACAATATCGCGGCGTTCGGGGGCGATCCGCGGCGTGTCTTCGTGTTCGGCCAGTCGGGCGGCGGCGCGAAGATCGCGACGCTGATGGGCATGCCGGCGGCCAGGGGGCTGTTCCATTCGGCGGCGACGATGAGCGGGCAGCAGGTGACTGCATCGGGGCCGCTCAACGCGACGAAGCGGGCCCAGGCCTATCTCGCCAGGCTGGGCGTGCGGGAGGGGGACCTCCAGCCCCTGCTCGACATGCCGGTCGAGAAGCTGGTCGACGCGCTGGACGCGACCGACCCGATCCTGGGCGGCGGCGTCTATTTCGGGCCGGTGCTCGACATGAAGTGGCTCACCCGCCATCCCTTCTGGCCCGACGCCAATCCGCAGAGCCTGGCGATCCCGATGATCCTGGGCAACACGCATGACGAGACACGCGCCTTCATCGATCCCAATGCGGAGAAGGTGCGGGGGCTGACCTGGGACAATGTCGCCGCGCGCATGGCGCCCGAGCTGCGCATGGACCTGCTGCCCGAATGGGTGGTCGCCCAGTATCGCGCGCATTTCCCGGCCGATACGCCCGAGCAGCTCTTCTATCGCGCCACCACCGCCGGCCGGAGCTGGCCGGGCCAATGGCTCGAAGCGGATGCGCGGGCGGCGGCGGGGGCCAGGGCGACCTGGGTCTATCAGGTCGACTTCCAGTCGCCGACCAGGCCCGAGCGCGGCGCGCCGCACACGATGGACATCGCGCTGGCCTTTGGCACGCTCGATGCGCCGGGATCCTATACCGGCACCGGCCCGGCGGCGCAGAAGCTGAGCGGGCAGGTGATGGGCGCATTCGCTGCGCTCGCACGCACCGGCCGGCCGGTGGCGAGGGGCCTGCCCGCCTGGACGCCCTATGCCTTGCCGGGCCGCGCGACGATGCTGTTCGACGCGCCCAGCCGCCTGGCCAGCGATCCGCGCAAATGGGAGCGCGAGCTGTGGAGCCGGGTGCCGTACATCCAGCCGGGGAGTTGAGCCGGCAAATTGACACCGATGGCCAATTCGCCCGGCCGATAATATCGTATCGCTTTGTCCTGCAAGCCATTATGTTCGCGGGATGGAGAGAACCGGAAAGCCCACGATCAACGACGTCGCCCGTATCGCCGGCGTCTCGAAGAAGACCGTCAGCCGGGTGATCAATCGCTCGCCGTTGCTCAATGGAGACACGCGCGCGAAGGTCGAGCAGGTGATCAGCGAGCTGGGCTATGTCCCCAATGTCCAGGCGCGCGCGCTGGCGCTGCGCCGCAACTTCCTGATCGGCCTGATCCACGACAATCCCAACGCGCAGATGGTGATGAACGTCCAGGCCGGCATGCTCGAGGCGATGCGCGACACCGAGTTCGAGCTGATCGTCCGCCCGATCGACCGGGGCAGCTCGACCATGCTCGAGGACGTGCGCAACTTCCTCGAGCGCCAGCGGCTCTATGGCGTGATGTTCCTGCCGCCCGTCTCGGAGAACGAAATGGTGGCGGAGCTCTGCCGCGAGCTCGGCATCCGCTATGTCCGCATGGGATCGGCCACGCTGGACGCGTCCGAGCACATGGTCGCCTCGAACGATTGCGACGTGGTGACCGAGGCAGTGAACCATCTGATCTCGCTCGGCCATCGCCGCATCGGCCTGATCGCCGGCCCGCACGGCTTCCGTTCCGCGCGCGAGCGCCGCAAGGGCTTCGAGAATGCGCTGGAGGGGGCGGGGATCAAGCTGCCGCGCAGCCTGATCGCCGACGGCAACTACACGTTCGAGACCGGGCTGGCCGCCGCCGACCGGCTGCTCGACCTGTCGCCGCGCCCCACCGCGATCTTCGCCTCGAACGACGAGATGGCCGCCGCCACGCTCCATGCCGCGCGCCGCCGAGGCATGAGCGTGCCCGAGGACCTGTCGATCGTCGGCTTCGACGATACCGCCATCGCCTCGCACATCTGGCCGCCGCTCACCACGGTGCACTGGCCGATCATCTCGATGGCGCGCTCGGCGGCGCTGAAGCTGCTGGCGGACTTTTTCGGGGACGACGGCAATGCCGTGGAGGAGCCGTCGCTCTTCCCCTCGACGCTGATCCACCGCGCCTCGGTCGCGCCGCCGCGCGAGGGATAGATTCGAGCGCCAATCGGCAAATGCCGTCATCCCGGCGAAGGCGAGATGGCGGCGGAGAATGCGAAGGGGGCGCCATCGCCCGCCGGCAACCGGCTCGAAAGGCCGCCTGAAACCCACGCTGCACGGCGGCATTTCCCCGATGTTGCTGAAATGCCGCAATCGTCCGATTGTGACATTTTGTTCAATGACACCGGTTGACACACAGGGGTGGTAGCGCGATCAATGGAGTGAACAAGCGTGGCTGAATACGCTTGCGCCCAAGTGGACGCGAAGATCCGCAAGAGGGGCGTGGGAGGGGGCAAGTCGCGACATGGCTGGATCTTGCGGAACGGCTCGCGTCGTTTTCCGCAGTGCTGCGTCGCACCCTGATTCCAGGCTCCGCCGGGCGCATCGACTCATGCTTGTCGATGAGAGGACTTTGGGGGAGGAAACCATGCTTTCTATCGCTGACACCCTTGCCGCGCGCCGTTCGGCGTTGCGCGGCACGACGGCGCTGGGTGCGCTCGGCATGGCGCTGCTGACGGCGGCGCCGGCCTGGGCGCAGGCCACCGAGACCGCCGCCGCGGCGACTGTCGCCGCGCAGGACGATCCGCAAGCCGCGCCGCAGGACCAGACGGAAAGCGGCGACCTGATTGTTGTCACCGGTTTCCGCGCTTCGCTGGCCAGCTCGGTCAACATCAAGCGCAATTCGAACCAGATCGTCGACGCGATCACCGCCGAGGACATCGCCGACTTCCCGGACGCGAACCTGGCGGAATCGATCCAGCGGCTGCCCGGCGTCTCGATCGACCGCGACAATGGCGAGGGCCGCACGATCACCGTGCGCGGCCTGGGCGGCGACTTCCAGATGGTCCGCCTCAACGGCGCCGATGCGCAGAACGTCTCGGGCGGCAACCAGTCCGATGCCGGCGCGAACCGCTCGCGCGGCTTCGACTTCAACACCTTCGCTTCCGAGCTGTTCGGCGGCATCAAGGTGACCAAGTCGACCGCGGCGGAGAATGACGAAGGCTCGCTCGGCGCGATCATCGACCTGACCACCGGCCGCCCGCTTTCCTACAAGAAGAACCGCTTCGCCGTGGGGGCCGAGGCCGAGTATCGCGAGAACGGCAAGAAGTGGAACCCGCGCTTCACCGGCCTCGCCTCGGTGCGGGTGACCGACAATTTCGGCATCCTCGTCTCGGGCGCGTACCAGAAGCAGGAACAGCAGATCGACGCTTATCGCCGCAACATCGGCGTGTTCGAATATGCCTATCGCAACTCGCAGATCGCCGGCGTGACGCCGAACGTGTTCGGCTTCGCCCGCCCGAGCAACCAGGGCACCGGCGCCACCTTCGGCTCGGACCCGGCGGCCTATGCGCTGGTCACGCCGACCACGATCATCCCGGGCCTGCCCTCGGTCGGCCGCCAATATCTGGACTATGAGCGGATCGGCGCCACCGCGACGATGCAATGGAAGCCGGGCCCGGGCACCGAGATCACGCTGGACGGCGTCTTCTCGCGCTACGACCAGAACAGCAACAACACCGGCATCACGCCGATCGGCCTCAACCGCAACGGCACCAATGCGCGCGTGGTGGGGACGGGCACCAACGGGCTGCGCGCGATCGGCACCGCCAATGGCTATGCCGACCGCGTGGCACTCTATGCGAACTGCGTGCCCAGCGCGATCATCGACTGCAATGGCGACCAGGCGGGCAACGGCGTCGGCCAGGCGCCGCTCGCCGGCTATTACAACAGCCTCAACCCGAACAACCTCAATCCGTTCGACTATTACAACAATCCCGCCTCGCCGGGCTATGTCGCGACCGCCAACCAGATCGGCTATTACAACGAGCTGCTCGGCCGCCCGAACACCAAGATCCGCGAGGCGCATGTCAACAGCGCCGGCCAGGCCGATTATCTCGTCCTCGACGATGTCGACTGGCGCAGCTTCGCCGATACCCAGTTCGGCCGGACCGATTTCAAGCAGGTGACGCTGAACGTCCATCAGGAACTCGCGCCGGGCCTTTATGCCGATGCGACCGGCGGCTGGTCGAAATCGCAATTCCGCGCCTATGGCCTGCTTGCCGAGTTCAACGCGATCGACCAGGACGGCTACACGTTCGACGAGCGCGCCGGCGGCAAGATGCCGGTGTTCAAGCCGGGCTTCGATGTGGCGAACCCGAACAGCTGGACGCTGGTGAAGGGCCTGTCGACGATCCGCTACTTCACCAACACCGTGGACAACGAGTTCAAGGTGGCGCGGGTGAATTTCACCTATGAAGCGTTGCCCGAGATGTCGATCCGCTTCGGCGGGACTGCCAAGCAATTCGCCTATTCCGGCGATCAGGGCCGCCGCAACCAGTCGATCGAGGCGATCAACCCGACGCTGGCCGAGGCGCGGCTGGGCATCACCGATCTCGGCCAGACCATTGGCTTCGGCCAGGGGCTGAACGTGACGCAGGGCACGCCGACCAGCTATTATGCGCCCGATATCAAGAAGTTCATCAATCAGTTCGGCATCAACTGCAACTGCGTGAACAAATGGGGCGATTTCCGTGCCGTGGTCGACGGGCGGCAGCGCTCGGGCGTGACCGAGAACGATGTGTCGGGCTATTTCCAGGTCGACTACAACGTCAACCTGCTCGGCCGGCCGCTGCGCGGCAATATCGGCCTGCGCGTCGCCAACACCCGCGTCTCGGGTTCGGGCAATGTCGGCGGCGCCGATGGCGTGGCGGGCCTCGCGGTGACCGCGAAGAACGAATATTGGGACTGGCTGCCCGCGATGAACGCGAACTGGGAAGTCGCCGACAATTTCCTCGTCCGCTTCGCCGCCTCCAAGGTGATGTCGCGCCCGCAGCTCGCCAGCCTGACGCCGGGCACCACTGCCTTCACCACCAGCCTGAACGCGAACGGCACGGCGCCGACGCTGACGGTGGGCAATCCCTATCTCAACCCGTTCCGCGCGACCAATCTCGACCTGAGCTTCGAGAAATATTTCGCGAATAACGGCCTGATCGCGGTGAACCTGTTCAAGAAGAACATCGATACCTTCCCGCAGCAGGTCGCGCTCGAGGCGCCGCTATCGGCCGTGTTCGAGCCCGAGGTGTACCAGCAGGTGCTGACCTTCGTCACCAACCCCGCGCTGCTCGGCTACACCATGGCCGGCGGCACCTGGGGCATCCGCCAGTTCAAGGATGCGCCCGGCGGCCATATCAAGGGCGTGGAAGTCAATCTGCAGACCGACTTCTTCTTCCTGCCCGGCTTCCTGAAGCATTTCGGCGTGATCGCGAACTACACGCATATCGATTCCAGCCTGAGCTACCTGACCGGCACGGGGCTGAGCACCAGCCAGACGGTGTCGGGCACGGCGGTGAACAGCTATGCCGAGGGGCCGTTCCTCAACACCTCGCCGGACGCGTTCAACGCGACGCTCTATTACGAGGACAGCAAGTTCTCGGCGCGCGTCTCGGGGGCATGGCGGGCGCGCTACGTGAACCGCTTCCCGCTGGCGACGGGCACCTGCTCGGTGGGCACCACCACCGTGGGCGGCGGCCCGTGCAACTCGCCGGTGTTCGCGGACTTCGGCTATAACGAGAACCAGCTGAACATCGACTTCGCGATGTCCTATGCGGTGACCGACTTCGCCAAGCTGTCGCTCGAGGGCCGCAACATGACCAATACGCCGCAATATCGCACCATGTATGCGGCGAACCCGGTCAGCCAGACCTATGCCAGCACCGGGCGGATCATCACCGCCGGCCTGCGCATGAGCTTCTGATCGCGTGGGGGAGGGGGCGGCGCCGCGGGGCGCTGCTCCTTCCTCGCCGCTCTTGTCTGCACCTATCTCCTTGCGACAGGCATCCCTGTTTCGTCATCCCCGCCTGTGCGGGGATGACGGCTATCGGGCGGCATAGGGCAATGGGATTGCAGGCTAAATCTCCACCTGGCTGCCCAGTTCGACCACGCGGTTGGTGGGAAGCTTGAAGAACTCCATCGCGCTTTCGGCGTTGCGGACCATCCAGGCGAACAGCTTCTCGCGCCAGATCGCCATGCCGGGCCGGGCCGAGGCGATCAGCGTCTGCCGCGCGAGGAAATAGCTCGTCTCCATTGCCTTGAACTTCTCGCCCACGGCCTCGCCCAGCGCATGGAGCGCGGCGGGGATGTCGATCTCGTCCATGAAACCGTAGTGGAGGATGATCCGGTAGAAGCCCTCGCCGAGCGGCTTCACTTCGGCCCGGGCTTCGGGGGCGACGTGCGGCACCTGCTCGATCGCGACGGTGAGGATCACCACGCGATCGTGCAGCACCTTGTTGTGCTTGAGGTTGTGGAGCAGCGCGGGCGGAATGTCGTCGGTGCTGGCGAGGAACACGGCGGTGCCCGGCACGCGCTGCACCGAATGGCCGGCGGACTGGATGAAGATCTGGATCGGCATCGCCCCCTCGTGCAGCCGCGCGCGAACCAGCCGGCGCCCGGTTGCCCAGGTGGTGAGCAGCGTGAAGACGATCGCGGCGACGAGCAGGGGGAACCAGCCGCCATCGGGGATCTTGGTGACGTTCGAGGCGAAATAGAGCCCGTCGATCAGCAGGAAGCCGCCGGTGACCAGCCCGGCCACCACCGGCGGCCATTTCCACACCGCGAAGGTGAGCACGCCCAGCATGCAGGCGGTGATGAACATCGTGCCGGTCACCGCGATGCCATAGGCGGCGGCGAGGTTGCTCGAGCTGCGGAAGCCGAGGACGAGCAGGATCACCATGATCAGCAGCAGCCAGTTGGTGAGCGGGACATAGATCTGCCCCGCCGCCTTGGCGCTGGTGTGGCGGATGCGCAGGCGCGGAAGGAAGCCGAGCTGCACTGCCTGCTGCGTCACCGAGAAGGCGCCCGAGATCACGGCCTGGCTGGCGATCACCGTCGCCATGGTGGCGAGGATGACGAGCGGGAGGCGGGCCCAGTCCGGTGCCAGCAGGAAGAACGGGTTCTCCACGGCTGCCGGATTGCTCAGCAGCAGCGCCGACTGGCCGAGATAGTTGAGCATCAGGCAGGGAAAGGCGATGTAGAGCCAGGAGACCATGATCGCCTTGCGGCCGAAATGGCCCATATCGGCATAGAGCGCTTCGGCCCCGGTCACCGCCAGCACCACCGATCCCAGCGCCAGGAAGGCGAGCATGGGATCGAGCAGGAAGAAGTTGAGCGCGTACCATGGGTTGAGCGCCCACAGGATGTCGGGGCTCCGCGCGATCCCGAGCACGCCGAGCACCGCGATGACGGCGAAATAGAAGACCATCACCGGGCCGAACAGCCGCCCGACCCGCGCGGTGCCGTGCGACTGGATCATGAAGAGGCCGATCAGGATGGCGATGCTGATCGGCAGCACCAGCTGCGACAACGAGTCCTCGACCGTGGCGAGCCCCTCCACCGCCGACAGCACGGATACGGCGGGCGTGATGATCGCGTCGCCATAGAAGAGCGCGGTGGCGATCACGCCCAATATCGTCACCCACGGCGTCCAGCGCGTCTCGCCCAGCTTGCGCGCGATCAACGCGAGCAGCGCCAGGCTGCCGCCTTCGCCCTTGTTGTCCGCGCGCAGGATGATGATGACGTACTTGATCGTCACCACCAGCACCATCGTCCAGAAGACCAGCGAGAGCACGCCGAAGATGTGCTCCCGGTCCACCGCCAGCGGATGATGGCCGATGAAGCTTTCCTTGAGCGAATAGAGCGGCGAGGTGCCGATATCGCCGAACACCACGCCGATCGCGCCGACGGCGAGCGTGCCGAGCCGATCCTGATGGCCGGGCGAATGGCCGGTTTCGGCGGTCTGCGTCGCGTTCAAGGCGTGCCTTTCCCTGCCGGCTCCCCCTTCGGCGCCGTCGAGCCTCGCCTAGTATTCAGAGGTTTCGGCCGCTGCCAACGATTTTATGGAATCTTTATGCGGCGCCCGAACTTCCCCGTGGAACCTTAACTGGCCTCCGCCCCACATCGCCGCTCGCGACATCCTGTCCGGGAGATTCATCGTGGGTGCGTTGATGCGCCGTCTGGAAAGCGGAGCCGGGGGCTGGCCGGCACAGGCCGGGCTGCGGCTGGGCGGCGCGCTGCTGCTCGGCGGCTGCGCGCTGGCGGTGTGGGCGCTCATCGTCTCGATCCACCGCCTGCCGCTGCACAATGCCGACCCCGCCGAGTTCGGCGAGGCCGTTTTTTCCGTCATCGCCTGGGCGCTGGGCTGGGCGCTGCTGATCGAGGGACCGGGCCTGTTCCGGCTGATCCCCGTGCCGCCCCGTCACGTCCGCTTCGACAATCGGCGCCGCGATCGCCGCCAATAGGGGAAAGAAGACCATGAACGACCTGATCTGGCTGGGAGCGCTCGCAGGGCTGTTCCTGCTCACGCTCGCCTGCGTCCGCCTTTGCGACCAGGCCTGAGGAGAATCGCCGTGCCGCTGCCGCTCGCGCTCGCCGGGCTCACCGCCCTGGGCCTGCTCATCTACCTCGTGGCCGTGCTCGTCCGGCCCGAGCGCTTCTGATCGGACTACACCATGACCGTACAAGGCTGGATGCTGATCCTCGTCTTCCTGATCCTCCTCGTCGCGCTCGCCAGGCCGATGGGGAGCTGGCTCTTCGCCATCTATGAAGGGCGGCGCACGCCGCTCCACGTCGTTCTCGGCCCGGTCGAGCGCGGCTTCTACAAGCTCGCCGGCGTCGATCCGAACGCCGAGCAGGGCTGGCGCCGCTATGCGCTGCACATGCTGGCGTTCCAGCTGGCGACCTTCGCCTTCACCTATTGCGTGCTGCGCTTCCAGGACGTGCTGCCGCTCAATCCGCGCGGGCTGGCCGGCCAGTCGCCCGACCTTGCCTTCAACACGGCGGTGAGCTTCACCACCAACACCAACTGGCAGAGCTATTCGGGCGAGAGCCTGTCGATCCTCAGCCAGATGCTGGGCCTTGCCATCCACAATTTCCTGTCGGCCGCGACCGGCATCGCGATCGCCTTCGCGCTGTTCCGCGGCTTCGCGCGGCGCCAGGCCGCGGGCATCGGCAATTTCTGGGCCGACATGACCCGGGTGACGCTCTACGTCCTGCTGCCGGCATGCATCGTCTATGCGATCTTCCTGATCGCGAGCGGCGTGCCGCAGACCTTCCTGACCTCGGTCGACGCGACGACGCTGGAAGGCGCCAGGCAGACGATCCTGATGGGGCCGGTGGCCAGCCAGGAAGCGATCAAGATGCTCGGCACCAATGGCGGCGGCTTCTTCAACGCCAATTCCGCGCATCCCTTCGAGAATCCGGGCGCGCTCACCAACTTCGTCCAGATGCTGTCGATCCTGGTGATCGGCACGGGCCTGACCCACACGTTCGGCCGGGCCGTGGGCAATACCCGCCAGGGCTGGGCGATCCTCGCCGCGATGCTGGTGATGTTCGTCGCCGGCACCACCGTCACCTATTGGCAGGAAGCCGCGGGCAACCCGGCGCTCCATCATCTCGGCCTCGCCGGGGGCAGCATGGAGGGCAAGGAAGTCCGCTTCGGCATCGCGGCCAGCGCCCTGTTCAGCGTGGTCACGACGGCTGCGTCCTGCGGCGCGGTCAATGCCATGCACGACAGCCTGACTCCGCTCGGCGGCATGATCCCGCTGTTCAACATGCAGCTGGGCGAAGTCGTGATCGGCGGCGTCGGCGCGGGCATCTACGGCTTCCTGCTCTTCGCCATCCTCGCGGTGTTCGTCGCGGGGCTGATGGTGGGCCGCACGCCCGAATATGTCGGCAAGAAAATCGAGAGCCGCGAGGTCAAGCTCGCCGTGCTGGCGATCGCGGTGCTGCCGCTGATGATCCTGGGCGGCACCGCGCTCGCCTCGGTGCTGCCGGCGGGGCTTGCGGGCCCGCTAAACAAGGGGCCGCACGGCTTCACCGAGATCCTCTATGCCTTCACCTCGGCCACGGCGAACAACGGATCGGCCTTTGGCGGCCTGAGCGCGAACACGCCCTTCTACAACGGCATGCTGGGCGCTGCGATGTGGGTCGGCCGCTTCTTCATCATAGTGCCCGCGCTCGCCATTGCCGGCAGCCTGGCCGCGAAGAAGGTGCACCCGGAAAGCGCGGGCTCGTTCCCGACCACCGGCCTGCTCTGGGTCGGCCTGCTCGTCGGCATCGTCCTGATCCTGGGCGGGCTCACCTTCCTGCCCAGCCTCGCGCTCGGTCCCATCGCCGATCATCTCGCGATGATCCACGGCCAGCTCTTCTGAGGTCCATTTCCATGACGACCGCAACCCTGTTCACGCCCGCCCTGATCGGCCCTGCCATCGGCGATGCGTTCACCAAGCTCGATCCGCGCCAGCTGGTGAAGAACCCCGTGCTCTTCACCACCGCGGTGGTCGCGCTCCTCCTCACCGTGCTGCTGTTCATCGGCGGCACCAGCCTTTCCTTGTCCTTCCAGGTCCAGCTGATCGTCTGGCTGTGGCTCACCGTGCTGTTCGGCACCTTCGCCGAGGCGCTGGCGGAGGGGCGGGGCCGCGCCCAGGCCGCGTCGCTGCGCGCCACCAAGTCGGAGCTCACCGCCCGGCTGCCGAACGGCAAGACCGTTCCGGCCTCGCAGCTGAAGAAGGGCGATATCGTCCTGGTCGAGACCGGCGACCTGATCCCGGCCGATGGCGAAGTGATCGAGGGCGTCGCCTCGGTCAACGAAAGCGCGATCACCGGCGAAAGCGCGCCGGTGATCCGCGAGGCGGGCGGCGACCGTTCGGCCGTCACGGCCGGCACCCGGGTGATCTCGGACCGGATCAGGGTGCGCGTCACCCAGGAGCCGGGCCAGGGCTTTCTCGATCGCATGATCGCGCTGGTCGAGGGCGCCGAGCGCCAGAAGACGCCGAACGAGATCGCGCTGACCATCCTGCTGGTCGGCCTGACCATCATCTTCCTGATCGCCGTCTCGACCATTCCCGGCTTCGCCGCCTATGCGGGCGGGCAGGTGCCGGTGGCGATCCTGGCGGCGCTGCTGATCACGCTGATCCCGACCACGATCGCGGCACTGCTTTCGGCGATCGGCATCGCGGGCATGGACCGGCTGGTGCGCTTCAACGTGCTCGCCAAGTCGGGCCGCGCGGTGGAAGCGGCGGGCGACATCGACGTGCTGCTGCTCGACAAGACCGGCACGATCACGATCGGCGACCGTGCCGCGAGCGAGTTCCGCCCGCTGGGCGGCGTCACCACCGACGAGCTGGCGCGTGCCGCGCTGCTCGCGAGCCTGGCCGACGAGACGCCCGAGGGCCGCTCGATCGTGACGCTGGCCCAGGGCAGATACGCCGTCGAGATCCGCAGCCTGCCCAAGACTGCCGAAGTCATTCCCTTCACTGCCCAGACTCGCATCTCGGGCGTTCGGATCGGCACCACGCTGATCCAGAAGGGCGCGGTCGACGCGGTGCTGCGCGCCAATCCGGGACTGGGCGAGACGGCGACGGGCGGCGACCTGCGCCGCATCGCCGAGGAGATCGCGCGCCAGGGGCAGACGCCGCTTGCCGTGGCCGAGGACGGCCGGCTGTTCGGCGTGATCGCGCTCAAGGACGTGGTCAAGGCCGGGGTACGCGAACGGTTCGGCGAGCTGCGTCGCATGGGCATCCGCACCGTGATGATCACCGGCGACAATCCCCTCACCGCCGCGGCGATCGCGGCCGAGGCGGGGGTGGACGATTTCCTCGCCGAGGCCACGCCCGAGGACAAGCTCGCGCTGATCCGCAAGGAGCAGCAGGGCGGCCGCCTGGTGGCGATGTGCGGCGACGGCACCAACGACGCGCCGGCGCTCGCCCAGTCCGACGTGGGCGTGGCGATGAACACCGGCACCCAGGCCGCGCGCGAGGCCGGCAACATGGTGGATCTCGACAGCGACCCGACCAAGCTCATCGAGATCGTCGGCCTGGGCAAGCAGCTGCTGATGACGCGCGGGGCGCTGACCACCTTCTCGGTCGCCAACGACATCGCGAAATATTTCGCGATCATCCCGGCGATGTTCGTCGCGCTCTATCCGTCGCTCGGCGTGCTCAACGTGATGCAGCTGTCGAGCCCGCAAAGCGCGATCCTCTCGGCGATCATCTTCAACGCGCTGATCATCCCCGCGCTGGTGCCGCTCGCGCTCAAGGGCGTGAAGTACCGCCCGATCGGGGCGGGGCCGCTGCTCGCGCGCAACCTGGCGATCTACGGCCTGGGCGGCGTGCTCGCGCCGTTCGCGGGGATCAAGCTGATCGACCTGGTCGTGGCGGGGCTGGGGCTGGCGTGACGCATTTGCCCGCCTTCCTGATTCGTCATCCCCGCCCGCGCGGGGATGACGGAAATTCCCTTGGCACTCCGACGCATTCTACCTCCCGGCATGAGGGAAGCAAGGAACTAGAAATGTTGAACGACCTCACCACCGCTCTCCGTCCGGCCATCGTCCTGACGGTCCTGTTCGCCGCCCTGCTCGGGCTCGCCTATCCGGCAGCGCTCACCGGCGTCGGCCAGCTCGCCTTCCCGCACCAGGCGAATGGCAGCCTGATCGTCGAGAACGGCCGGGTGCGCGGCTCCGAGCTGCTCGGCCAGGGCTTTGCCGGCCCGGGCTATTTCCACGGCCGCCCCTCGGCCGCCGGCGCCAATGGGTACGACCCCACCGCTTCCTCCGGCTCCAATCTCGGCCCCACGTCGCAGGCGCTCGCCGATCGCGTCGCCAAGGATGTCGCCGCCAACCGTTCCGCACCAGGAAACTCGGTTCCCGCCGATCTGGTGACCACCTCCGCCTCGGGGCTCGACCCTGACATCAGCCCCGAGGCGGCCTTTTTCCAGGTGGATCGCGTCGCCAAGGCGCGCGGACTGAGCGTCGAGAAGATGCGGGCCATCGTGAACGCGCATGTCGAGCAGCCGCTGCTCGGCTTCCTGGGCGAACCGCACGTCAACGTGCTCGCGCTCAATCGCGATCTCGACAAGCAGGCGGCGCAGGGCGCAAAAGCCGCCGAGTGAGCGACGACGATCAGCGACCCGATCCCGATGCCCTTCTGCGCGTGGTTGCGCAGGAGGGTGTCGGCCGTCTGAAGGTATTTCTCGGCGCGGCGCCCGGAGTGGGCAAGACCTATGAGATGCTCACCGAGGCGGCGGCACGGCGCAAGGCGGGCATCGACGTCGTCATCGGTGTGGTCGAGACGCATGGCCGGATCGAGACCGAGGCGCTCGTCCAGGGGCTGGAGATCGTGCCGCGCCGCCCGGTCGAATATCATGGCCGGACCATCGCCGAGATGGACATCGACGCGATCCTCGCCCGCACGCCGCAACTGGTGCTGGTCGACGAACTCGCCCACACCAACGCGCCGGGCAGCCGGCACGACAAGCGCTACCAGGATATCGAGGAGCTGCTCGCAGCGGGGATCGACGTCTATTCCACCGTCAACATCCAGCACATCGAGAGCCTGAACGACGTCGTCGCCTCCTTCACCAAGGTGCGCGTGCGCGAGACCGTTCCCGACCGCGTGCTCGAGGCGGCGGACCTGGAGATCGTCGACCTGCCCCCCGACGAGCTGATCGAGCGGCTGCGCGAGGGCAAGGTCTATGTCCCCGAGGAAGCGACGCGGGCGCTGGGGCATTTCTTCTCCAAGTCGAACCTGACCGCGCTGCGCGAGCTGGCGCTCCGCCGTGCCGCGCAGGCTGTCGACGCGCAGATGCTCGACTATCTGCGCACGCACGCGCTGGCCGGCACCTGGGCGGCCAGCGAGCGGCTGGTGGTGGCGGTGAGCGAGCTGCCCGGCTCGGCCGAGCTGGTCCGTGCCGCCAAGCGCGTCGCCGACGGCCTGCGCGCCCCCTGGACCGCGGTGCATATCGAGACGCCGCGCACCGCCCGGCTGAGCGACGCGGAGAATGCCCAGATCGCCGCGACGCTGCACCTCGCCAGCCAGCTCGGCGGGCAGGTGGCGACGGTGCCGGCGGAATCGGTGCTGGAGGGCCTCAAGCGCTTCACCGCCGAGGCGCGCGCCACCCAGCTCATCGTCGGCAAGTCGGCGCGCTCGCGCTGGTTCGAGCTGCGGCACGGCTCGGTCGTCGACCGGCTGGTGCGCGAGACTCCCGGCATCGCGGTGCACGTGCTGCCGATGCTCGAAGCGCCTGCGCGCGGCCGGCACCTCCGCCCGCGCGGCCGATGGGGCTCCCCGGTCGACTATATCGTGTCGCTCGGCCTGGTCGTCGCGGTCACCGTGCTGGGGGCGACGATCTTCTCGCTGGGCAACATCACCAATATCGGGTTGCTCTATCTGTTGCCGGTGATGGTCGCGGCGACACGCTACGGCGTTCGCCCGGGCGTGGTGACCGGGCTGGTTTCGTCGCTCGCCTATAATTTCTTCTTCATCCCGCCGACCCGGACCTTCACCATCCAGGACCCGCAGAACATCATCACCGTGCTGGTGCTGATGGGCGTGGCAGTGGTCTCCAGCCAGCTCGCCGCGCGCGTGCGGGCACAGGCGGAGCTGGCCCAGCGCAGCGCCGCGCAGAACAGCACGCTGGCCGGCTTCGCGCGGCTGCTGACGGGGGTGAGCACGCAGGAGGACCTTGGCCAGACGCTCTGCGCCGAAGTCGCCCGGCTGCTCGACGTGAGCGCGGTGCTGCTGCTCCCCGAACATGGCCAGCTCGGGCTGCGCGCGGCCTATCCGCCCGAGGATCGCCTCGAGATGATCGAGCAGGCGGCGGCGCAATGGTCGTTCGACCACAACAGCCCGGCGGGGCGCGGGTCGGACACGCTTACCGCCTCGGAATGGCTGTTCCATCCGCTCGCGGCGGGCGGGCGCGCGCTGGGGGTATTGGGCGTCGCCCGCATCGACGCGGGCAATCCGCTCCGCTCGGATCAGCTGCCGCTGCTGCTCAGCCTGCTCGATCAGGCCGCGCTCGCCTTCGAGCGGATCGCGCTGGAGAGCGAGATGGCGATGGTAACGCAGCTCAAGGAGCGCGATCGGCTGCGCGCGGCCCTGCTTTCCTCGGTAAGCCACGACCTGCGCACGCCGCTCACCACCATCCTCGGCATGCTGGGCGAGATGCGGCCGGCGAGCGAAGGGCAGGGGGAGCAGCTGTCCGCTGCCCGCGCCGAGGCCGAACGGCTCAACCGCTTCGTCGCCAATCTGCTCGACATGGTGCGGATCGAAGCGGGGGCGCTCCACCAGTCGATCGAGCCGGTCGACCTTGCCGAGGCCGTCGCCGCCGCCGTGCACGACCTGCGGCGGGTGCTGGAGGACCATCCGGTGCGGCTCGACGTGCCGCCCGAGCTCCCCTTCGCTTCGGTCGATCCGCAACTCTTCCACCACTGCCTGATCAACCTGATCGAGAATGCCGGGAAATATGGCGATCCGGGCTCGTCGATCACGCTCACCGCGCGCCGCCAGCCGGGCAGCATGACGCTGAGCGTGATGGACGAGGGCCCCGGCCTGCCGCCGGGCGACGAGGCGCGGATCTTCGAGACCTTCACCCGGATCGAGGGATCCGACCGCAAGGGCGGCACCGGGCTCGGCCTGGCCATCGTGAAGGGATTTGCCGAGGCGATGGGGTTGAGCGTCTCCGCGGCGAACCGCACCGACCGGGGCGGGGCGATCTTCACCATCCGCTTCCCGGAAGCCCTGCTTCGGAAAGGAAATCCAGGCGAATGAGCCAGCAGGCGAAAATTCTCGTGGTGGACGACGAACCGGCGATCCGCCGCCTGCTCGGCGCGGGGCTGGGGCGTGCCGGCTACCGGGTGGTGGAGGCGGCGAGCGCGCGCGATGCGCTGAGCGCCATGCAGATCGACAAGCCCGAGGCGGTGCTGCTCGACCTCGGCCTGCCCGATCGCGACGGGCTGGAGCTGGTGCCGCTGCTCAAGGCGGCGGGCGCCTCCGTGCTCGTCGTCTCCGCGCGCGATGCGACCGAGCAGAAGGTCACGGCGCTCGACCTGGGCGCGGACGACTATGTCACCAAGCCGTTCGATACCGAGGAAGTGCTTGCCCGCGTCCGCACCGCGCTGCGCCACCGCCTTTCGGTGGAGGCCGAGATGCCGGTGGTGCGGATCGATGCGATCGAGATCGACCTGGGCGCGCGGCTGGTGCGCAAGGGCGGCGAGGAAGTGCATCTTACCCCCAAGGAATTCGGCTTTCTCGCGGAGCTTGCCAAGCATCCGGGGCGCGTGGTGACTCATGCCCAGCTGCTGCGCACCGTCTGGGGGCCGGGGCACGAGCATGACGTCGAATATCTCCGCGTCGCCGCGCGCGGCGTCCGCCGCAAGCTGGAGGACGACGCGGCGGCACCGTCGGTGATCCGCAACGAGCCGGGCGTGGGCTATCGCCTGATGGCTTGAACCCGGGGCCGGACCCGCCCAATGTGGGCGGGACGGGAACCGGGGGGTGCCTTGGCGCTTAACGACTTCATCGAGCGGGTCTTCGCCTGTTCCGCCGAGACCGCGCGGCAGATCGAGGCGCGCGCACGGCCGCGCGCCTATCCGGCGGGCAGCGCGATCGTTCGACAGGGCGAACGCTGCCACGACGTCCATCTGCTGGTCGTGGGACGGGCGCGCTCCTTCGTCATCTCGCCCGAGGGCCTGTTGATCCGCTTCTACGACTTCGCGCCCGGTGACCTGTTCGGCGCGCTGTCCGGGGCGCAGGACCATTTCAGCGAGATCTCCGCGCTGGAGGACCTCGATTCCGCCATCTTCGGCGGCGCGGACTTTCTGAGCCTGTTGGAGACGCACAGCTGTGTGGGGCTCACGCTTTCGCGGGCGCTGCTCCGCCAGCTGGCGCGGGTATCGGAGCAGATGCTGTCGCGCGCGACGCTCTCCGCCGCCGGGCGGGTGCATGAGGAACTCCTGCGCCTTGCGGGGGCGGACGGCATGACGATCGCGCCGGCACCGGTGCTCTCCGAACTGGCCGCGCGCGTCTACACCACGCGCGAGACCGTGTCGCGCACGGTCAGCGCGCTCGAACGGCGCGGCATCGTGCGGCGCGACGCGGATGCGCTGGTGATCGTCGCCCCGGCGCGGCTGGCCGACATGGTGGTCTAGCGGCCGTATCCGCCCAGGGCATGGAGAGAGAGCGTGGTGCCCGGCAGCTCGCCGATCGGCTCCAGGCGGGCGTTCTCGTCCGTCCCCGTGCTTGCGGCAAGGGCCGCACCGAGAAACTCGGAAAAATAGACTGCAGTCGAAGGGGTTACATCGAGTATCCGGTCGATGCGGCGGGCTGCGGAGCCCAGCACCAGCGTGCCTCCTCCGAAGGGGGCGGGCACGATCCGCAGGACGCCGAGATCCCCGGCGATGCGCACCGGGCCATCTTCGGCGAGTGCGGCACGGAGCCGGGTCGCATCGGCAGCGGCTTCGCGGGCCGATCCATAGTGGAGCACGACGCCGTCCGCGCGCCACGCGGGCGGGGCGATCAGGCCGATCGGCTCGGGCAGCGCCGCCAGCCGTGCGGCGACCCGATCGGCCGCGGTCTCGTCGTCCGGCCCGCAGAGGCTGATCGCGACGATGGCGACCAATTGCGGGGCATCCGTCTCGCCGCCCGGCGTCGCGGCACCGGCGGGGACCCGGCCCGCGTCCAGCACATGTCGCGGACGGCCGGTCGCCGCCCAGCTCCGCGCGAGGCGTGCGCTGTTCGGGGCGGCCGGCGCGCCTTGCGACATCTCGCTGACGATCAGTTGCACGGCCTGTGTCTGCAGCTGGCGCGCGCGCATCACCGCGCCGCCCATGGCGAGCGCGTCGGCGAGTTCGCCCGCCAGCACAGGGTCGGCGTCGCGCTCCTCGCCGATCTCGCGCACCGTTGCCGCCTGCGCCAACAGGGCCTCGAAGCGCCCGGCGTTGCCGTCAAAGGCTTCGACCGACCGGCGGAGGAATGTCGTGCGGTCGCAGGGCAGGGTGACGTGCAGCTCCGCGCCGCGCGCGAGCAGCCGCTCGGCGATCAGCATGTCGGCCCCGGCGGCCAGCGAACCATGGCCGAAGCCGATATTCTCGGCCGCCAGCACGCCGTCGATCGCGGCTGCCCGTGCGGCGTCGTCGTCGATCCGCATCTGTCCGGCATAGTGCAGCGTGCGCGGCGGGCGATAGGCATCGAGCCAGGCCGGATCGAGCGCCAGCTCGGCGAGGATCGTTGCGAACTGGCGCAGCGTGGAGGCATGATCCTCCCAGGCACGCGGCGCCAGCGCGATGGCGGCGCGGAGCGCGACCTCCGCTGCCTCGCGCTTGCCGCCGAGCAGCAGCGCTTCGGCACGGGTCGCCTCGAGATAATAGGGCGTGTCGGGCTCGCCGGTGCCGGCATCGAGCAGCGCGATCGCTGCGCCCGCCAATCGCCGGGCCGCCTCGCGGTCGCCCGCGATCAGCGACAGCGTCGCCGCGTTGATCAGCGGGTAGGTTGCCGGGCGAAGCTGCGCTGCGGCGGCATAGGCGTCCGCGGCACGGGCAGCGGCCTCGCGCCGCGCCGCGCCGGTCAGGCCAAGCGCGCGATCCTTGCGCAGCCGGCCGTGCAGGGCGAGCACGGCCGGATCGTCCCCGATCCGATCGAGCCCCGCGGAGCGGAAGAGCCGCCATGCCAGCTCCTCCGCTCCGGACCGCGCCAGCGCGGTGATCGAAAGCAGCGTCGGCGTCATCGGATGGATGCGCGCATCGGACTATCGGCCTCCGTTTCCGCGATTTTCCACATCGGGATCGATGATCACCGGCAGGCGGCGGATGACGCTGCCGTCCCGCGCGCGCTCGACGAAGTCGACATGGAGATTGAAGCCATGTTTCACGCCGGTCCCGCCCTGGTCCCACAGCCGGAGCGGCGTTCGCGCGCAGAAGGAGACTGCCGAGATCCGGCCGTCGCTGTCGCGGCTGTGCGTCCGCAGGTTGTAGTAGCGGGCATTGGCATGCTGCTGCTTGGTGGTGACGGCGTTCTCGCGCGCGAATTCCCAGAACTGCCCCTCGAGACGGATGACGACATAGCATTTGTAGACGAGCCCGAAATCCAGCGGGCCGCCCACGGGCTCTGTCGCCGGCGGGTTCCGTCCGATGAAGCCGCTTATCGCGGCCTGGATCGCTTCCGGGTTCGCGCCGACATGGGCGCCGGCGCCATCCTCGCCATCGTCATAATATTGCGGAACGAATTGCAGCGCCTGGACCACCGGCGCGATCGCGCCATCCTTGCCGGTGATTGCTTCGAGTTGAATGGATATCTTCTTGACGTGCGCGATATCGGATTCGGGATCGCCTTCCGGTAATTCGAAGAAATTCATTGTCCTTCTCCCTTTCTGGTACGCGCCTCACCGAGTTCCTGCTTCATCTCCGCCAGCGTCTGCGCGAGGCTGCGATTGGCCGGGTCTCCGGCAACGATCGCCTCCAGGTCGTGGATCGCCTGCGCCAGTCGCGTCTCGCCGCGTGCGACGGCACCCGTCTCCAGTTCGATCAGTCCGAGCGCGCGTTGCGACCAGATGCGCTTGCGGCGCAGCTGGGCATTGGCGGGGTCGGTGCGGAGCAGATCCTCGATGATCGCCGCCTCGCGGTCGCGGTGCCGCCTCGCCGTGGCGGGGTCGTGGAGGCGGTGGAAATAGACGTCGGCGACCCAGGCGTGCCGGTTGGCGAGGCCGCGCAGCGCGTCGGCGTCACCGGGGCGCATCGCCGCGACGCGTTCCATCGCCTGCAGTGCCCGCATGCACAAGTCGAGCAATCCGTCCGTGCGGCGCATGTCGTAGCGGGCACTGCACAGGCTGCCATTGGCGAAGGCGACTTCCTGCAGGCTGCGCGCATCGTTCGGCGCGACGCGCGCCAGCCGATCGGCGAGCGCGATATAGGCCTGGAATGCGGTTTCCGCGCCGCGCAGGTCGTGGCGCTTGATCGCCAGGTCGCCGATCCAGAATTCGCTCTGCGCATGGGTGAAGAGCATCTCGGGATCGTCCGGCGTCCGCGCGAGCAGTGCGCCGGTGGTGCGGCGCGCTTCGGCGAATGCCGCGGCCGCGGCCGGATCGTCCTTGCGGTCGAGATCGTCCTCGCCGATCGCGTGCAGGATGCGAGCGCGCCGGGCCAGGGCATCGGGCGGCAGCTCGGCAAGGTCCTGCGCGGAATAATAGGCCAGCGTGCGCCGGTTGGCGGCGGTGAGCACGTCGAGGCGGTTCACCGCCTTCAATCGCTCGCGGAGATCGGTTTGCATGAACTCGACCAGCCCTTCCGCGGCCTGTCGCCGCTGTTCCGCCTCGTGCCGCGCGCGAATCGCAACGACGCTCGACGCCGTCAGCGCTAGCAGGGCGATCAGCGCCGCGACCGTGACGGCCGTCACGCGCCGCAGCCGGCGCTGGGCATCGCGCTGGACGAGTTCGCCGAGCGGCACGCCGGCCAGGCCGGCGAGCAGCTTGAGCAGGCCGAGCCGGCGCCCGTCGCCCCGGGCGCGGAAGTCTGCCGCCAGCGGTTCGTTGTCGCCGGCCCGGGCGAGCGCGGGAAATGCCGCATCGGGTTCACCGTCGACAAGGGCGAGCAGGAGCGGCGCCTGGGGATGCGCCGCGCGGAATGCCGCGATCTCGCGCGCGACCCAGGGCGAGGCGGCCGCGGCGGGCGAGCAGACGACGATGAGCGCTTCGGATGCCGCGATCGCCCGGGTCACGGCATCGCTGAGGCTCGTCGCTGCGGCGAACTCCTCCCGATCGCGGAAGATCGGCCCGAGCCGCGCCGGAACCGGGCCGAACGGCCCCGGCCTGCCGGTCAGCCGGCGGGGGAAGCGATAGGATTCGAGCTTCCGGTGCAGCCAGCGCGCGATCTGCGCGTCCCGATGGCTGTAGCTGATGAACGCGCGATAGCGTTCCCCGGTCATGCCACGCTCCCCCTCGACCCCGCTCCCAAGCTGCCAGAGCGGGATGGCGTGTCAACGGGGGACTGGACCGTGCTGGTGCCGAGTGCAGGGATCGAACCCGCGACCTTCGGTTTACAAAACCGCTGCTCTACCAGCTGAGCTAACCCGGCACCTGCCTGAAACCCGCGGTGATCCGCAGGTCGCCCGCCCCTTGGTCGGCTTCGCCCGGGCGGTCAAGACCGAACTATGCCGGGCCGATGGGCGCGGGGCGCGTGACGATCCACAGCGCGCAGGCAGCCATCGCCGCCGCGACGCCGAGCGCCAGCCCGACATGAGGGCGCACCGAGATCCAGAACAGCACATAGCCCAGCGCGATGCCGGCACAGGCCGCGACCTTGCCGCGGCGCGGGATCGCGCCCTGCTCGCGCCATTGCCGGATCGGCGGGCCTATCGCGGGATGATCGAGCAGCCAGGCCTCGAGACGGGTGGAGCCGCGGGCGAAGCAGCCCGCCGCCAGGATCAGGAAGATCGTGGTCGGCATGACGGGCAGCAATGCGCCGATCACGCCGAGCGCGACGAAGAAGAAGCCGAGCGCCACCCAGAACAGGCGCGCCGCGCGGCTGCCGAGGCGCGGCTCAGGCGGGATGGCGGGCGACCCGGAAGGGGGCGGGGATCATGCGGTTCTCCTTGGCGGGCGGCGGCAGGGTGGCGCGCGCGGGGGCCGGCGTCCAGCCCCCGCGCGGATCAGCGCCGGCTGGCATGGCGTTCCGCCATGTAGCGGCCCGGCGACGTGCCCAGCGCCTTGCGGAACATGGTCACGAAGCTCGGTACGCTCTCATAGCCGAGATCGGCCGCGACCTGCTGGATCGAGGCGCCGCCCGCCAGCCACTTGATCGCGAGCATCACGCCCAGCTGCTGGCGCCAGCGGCCGAAGCTCATGCCGGTCTCGCGGTGGATCAGCCGGGCGAGCGTGCGCTCGCTCAGGCCGGCGCGGCGGGCCCAGGCATCGAGCGTCCCGCGCTCGGCCGGGGCGGCCATCATCAGGTCGACCACGCGGCGGAGGCGGGCATCGGCGGGCATGGGGAGGTGAAGATCCTCGATCCGGGCCGCGGCGATCTCGTCGAGCAGGACCGAGACCAGCCGGGCATTGGCGCCACTCTCCTCGTAGAGGGCGGGCAGGGCCGCGGCGCGGGCGAGCAACTCGCGGAGCAGCGGGCTGACCGAGAGGGCGCAGCAGCTTCCGGGAAGGCCCGCCTCGGCGTCCGGGGCGATGAAGGCGTTATAGCCTTCCAGCGCACCCGTCGCCTTGACCGAATGGAGGGCGCCGCCGGGAATCCAGATGGCGCTGCGCGGCGGGACGATCCACAGGCCGCCGTCTACCTCGCAACTCAGCGCGCCGCGCTGGGCCAGGATGATCTGGCCCTTGGCATGGCGGTGCGGGGCGAGTTCGATGCTGCCGAACACCTCGGTGATGAAGCCATAGGTGACGACCGGGCGAGGCACCTCGTCCGGATCCATCCAATCGCTATCATGGCCCAGTTCGTTCAGGATCGGCATGCTTGCTTCCACGCGGATTGGCGGAATTGAATAATATTCTGTCCGTACTTCGCAATGACGACAATAATGCGAGCCATTATCAGTTGTTTTCGAACCCGTCGAGCCCGGAAGGATGGCGCAAGCGGCGGGGCCGTGACGAGGAATTCAGCGTGAGGACCATGTGATGCTGCCGATGGAATCGCCCGAACGCCCCGTGGCCAAGGCCCCCGGCCGGATCGGCCAGGCGTTGATCCGGCTGCTGATGAAGCGCGCGACCGTGACCGCCAGCGAGCGGCTCGCCCGGGACTTCCGGCTGATCACCCTGGAGGGCCCGGCGCTGGAGGGGGTCGCCTGGACGCCGGGGCAGAAGATCCAGATCGCGATGGGATCGGCGTTCACGGCGCGGACCTACACGCCGATCGAGTGGAACCCCGGGACCGGGCGCGCCTGTATTCTGGGCCATGTGCATGGCGACGGGCCGGGCAGCGCCTGGGTGCGCGACGCGGCGCCCGGCGACATGTGCGACATCTTCGGGCCCCGCGGCTCGCTCGATGCCAGCCGGATGAACGGCCCGCTGGCGGTGTTCGGCGACGAGACCTCGATCGGCCTTGCCCATGCGCTTGCCTATCAGGATCCCGGGCGCATGGTTGCCGGCTATTTCGAGGTCGGCGACGTGGAGGGCAGTTGCCGGGTGGCCGAGCAGCTGGGCCTCGTCCGCGTCGCGCTGTTCGAAAGGACGGCGGACGATGCGCATGTCGGCGAGATGGAAGTGCGGCTTGCGACGCTGGCGGCCGGCGGCACCGGCTTCGTGCTGACCGGCAAGGCAGGCACCGTCCAGCGGCTTCGCCAGCGACTGAAGCGGCTGGCGGTACCGGCGAGCCGGATCGCGACCAAGGCCTATTGGGCGCCGGGCAAGACCGGGCTGGATTAGAGTTCAGCCTCGACCAAGCCCGTCATCCCCGCCTGCGCGGGGATGACGAAGGAAAACGTGAAGATGACGCGGTAAAATCAGATACTTGTTTGAGTCCCCGCCCTACCGCTCGAGCTTCTCCAGCTGGCGCTTGGCATTGGCGTTGGTTGGATCCAGTGCGAGCGACCGCCGATAGTCGCGGATCGCGGCTTCCCGGCTGCCGGCGCGTGCATTGCCCTCGCCCAGGCTGTCCCAGGCATTGGCGTCCTGGGGATAGAGCACCGTGTTGCGCGCGAAGACGCGAACCGCATCGGCGATCTGGTTCTGGCGGAGCAGGCGGTAGCCGAGCAGGTTGAGGACCGATGGATCGTCCTTCCCGTTCCGCGTGCGGTCATATTGCGCCAGCGCCGCATCCACGCCGCGCCGGGCGGCGACGACGAGAAGCAGGTCCCCGGCGCTCGGCGGGCGGGCCGGATATCGCCAGCCCTGGGCATCGCCGACGACTTGGACGATGCGGTCGTAGATGGAACTGAAACTGTCCGAATTGCCGAGCAGGGCGATGCCCCAGCCCTTGTCGGCATCCATGAACATCAGCCCCTGAAAGCCTTCGTTCGCGCCGCTGTGGCGGAACTGGCCGGGATGGCCGCCATAGCCGACGCCGAAGCCCAGGCCGATGCCGCCGGGATTGCCGGGATCGTCGGGACAATGCGGGGTGAGCATCTCGCGCGTCATCGCCTGCGACAGGACATGGTTGGCCTTGCCTTCGCGGGAGAGCGACACTTCGATGCCCAGCCGGGCCAGGTCCTCCGCGGTGGTCCACAGGCCATCGGGGGCGAGTTCGGGATAGACATGCCATTTGCCCGGGGTGACGGCGCCGTCGGGCCCGGTGCCGCTGGCGGCGCGCGCCGCCAGTTCGGGGGGCAGGGCCTGGGCGAAGCTGCTGCTCGTCATGCCGGCGGGGCGCAGGACGCGTGCGGCCATGAAATCCTCGAACGACTGGTCCGCCGCCTCGCGGATCATCAGTCCCTCGATCGTCACGCCGCCGCCCGAATAGAGGCACTTGCTGCCGGGCTCCGCGATCACGCGGACCGCCGGGCTGTTGGCGGGTGGCTTGCCGTCGAGGATCTGCTCGATGCCCGGCACCGCGGTGCCCTGCGCATAGCCGGCAAAGCCATGGACGTTCAGGCCGGCATTGTGAGTCATCAGCCGGCGCAGCGTGACTTTCCGGGTGGCCGCGAGCGGGCTCTCGGGCAGTTTCCAGCGCTTGAGCTGGGTGTTCACATCGGCGTCGAGGGAGAGCTTGCCCCGCTCGACCAGCCACAGCGCCCCCATCGCGGTGACCGGCTTGCTGATCGAGGCGGCCTGGAACAGCGTGGCCGGGGTGACCGCGGTGGTGCCGCCGGCCTCGGTCACGCCGAAGCCGGCCGAGAAGGCGATGCGATTGTCCTGCACCACCGCAACGCTCATGCCCGGCACGCGAAAGGCCTGCATCAGCTCGGCCAGCGTCACGACGAGCGGCGGCTCGCCAGGCGCCATGTCGATGGTCAGCATCACCGTTTCGGGCGTGAGCAGCGGAGCCTGCCGGGCCTGGGGCTGCGCCTGAGCCTGGGCCTGAGCGGGGGCGGCCGTCGCGAGAAGGGCCAGGGCAGCGCCGGGGATTGCGACGGATAGAGGAAGGGTCGATGCTGCGATGGAGCGCAGGGCTCGGTCTATCAATTGCATCAGAAGCTCCCGCGTATGGTGAAGGTGAAGATCGGCCCGATCAGCTGGTCGTTATGTTGCCGGAACACCAGCGGAGTCGCATTGCGTCGCCCGGCATAGACCTGGCGATCATAATAGTGCCTGCCGTTGAGGACATTGCCCACCTGCGCGCGCACGGTGAGGCCGAACACGTCCTTGTGCTCGACAAAGACGTTGGCGAACCAGGGGCCTTCGTTCTCGCGGTTCACTTCGGTGAGATAATAATAGGCTGTATTGTGATTGAGGCCGGCCGTGGCGCCCCAGGCGAAATCGCTGTTCGGCAGGTCGTGGCGGAAATCGAGTTCGGCCCAGCGATCCTGCGTCCCGCTGATCGGGCGCATCTCGCCGGTGAGCGGATCGCGGACCCGGGCGATCTCGAAGCCCAACGTGGCGTCTAGCCGGGCGCCGGGCAGGCCCAGGGGCGCGAACTGGATCGTGCTGGTGCTCTCCATTCCGAAGCGCGTCGCCCGCGGCAGATTGCCGACGCCCTCGCCATCCGCGCCGATCGGCACGATGTCGACGATATCCTCGACTGCGTAATAATAGGCGCGCAGCCGGGTCTTGCCCGCGTCACCCAGCGTGCGGCCGACCTCCATTTCCGCTTCCCAGCTCTGTGGCGGGACGAGTTCCGCGTTGCCGGCATTCTGCCGCTCGGACTTGAGGTTGGGCTGGGCCAGGAAGTCGTAGAAGCTGATCTGGCCGACCCGGCGGCGCAGCTTGAGGCTGAGATCCCACTGCTTGTCCGGCCGCCACCCGAACGTGACGCTGCCCTTGGGCCGGAAGAAGTGCCGTGCGGGCAAGTCGCCATCGACTCGCTCGAGCGTGCTGAACTCGCCGCCGCCGGCGACCTGGAGGCTGATCCCCGCGCCGAGCGGGCGGCTGAACGTCACCATGCCCTCGTGGCGGACTTCGCGCACGATCCCGCTGCCGCCCGGGAAGGGAACCGGCACGAAGCTCCCCTGCGGATCGAGCTTCGCGAGCGAGCCGCGCTGATCGAGGCCGTTGGCCGCGCGTTCGAGCGACACTTGCCAGTCGCTCCCTCCCATCTTCCACCCATATTCGGCACGGGCGATGGTTTCGGTGATGTACGAGTTGCGCCCGAAACGGGTGCCCTGATCGGGCGCGCCGCTCGCGAAGCTGTCCACCTGGGTGGAAATGAGCGGCTCATGGTCGAAATGGCGCAGGCCGATGATCTTGAACCGGCCAGGCCCGAGCGGGAATTCATAATCCGCGTTGACGTCGTACATCCAGCCGTCGAGCCGGTTCAGGCGCAGGCGGGTGCCGTCGTTGCCGTCGGCACGATAGCGCCGCTCGAAATCATAGACCGGGCCCCAATAGGGCGAATAGTTGAGGATGAGATGGCCCTTGGCACCGCCCGGCCCGTCGAAGCCGAGCCTGAGCTTGGCGACGAGCGTGTCCGATTCCGAATGATATACTTCCTCGCGGCGCTCGATCAGCGATCCGTCGGCGGCATGGAACAGCTCCGGCCCGCCGAGCCCGCCGCGCCCGGTCTGGTCCTCGAGCGATAGCGTATAGTCGATCCCGCGCGCCCTGCCCGTGTAGCTGAGATTGCCACGGAACAGATTGGGGCGCGAATAATGGGCGCGGAAGTCCGGCCGCCATTCGAACTGGCCGCCGGCCTTGCGGGCCTGTTTGAGGATGATGTTGGCGACCTGGCCGGCAAGCCCGGCGATGCCGAGGGTGGAGGCGTCGACGATCTCGATCCGCTCGACATTGGCGGCGACGATGCGCTGGAGCTCGGCGATCGCGCCACCGGTCTTGTTGGCGATGCGCTCGCCGTTGATCAGTACATTCTCCGACGCCTGGCCGAGGCCGCGCTCCTGGTCCGCGCTGCGGATGGTGAAGCCGGGGACCCGGACGAGCATGTCATAGGCGGTCCGGGGAACGAAATGGGCGAAGTCCTCGGGAGCGAAGACCTGTTTGGCGACGGGCGGCGCGGTGGTGGTCTGGGCAGCCGCGCTCACGGGGAGGAGCGCGGCGCCGGCGAGAAGCAGCGCAGTTGGACGCATGTGGGAGAAGCTGCGCGGCGATCAGTTGCGCAGCGTGCGCAGCTGGACGAGCTGATCGGGCGTGGGCTGCGTGATCCCGATCTTGCGGGCGCGGCGCACGTCCTCAGCGGTGACGCCCACCGCCTTCATCTCGACCAGCCGGTTCGCCGGCAGATCGGCGTAGCCGATCGCGGCCAGCTCGCGAACATAGGCGGGCGTGACGCCGATCGCCTTGAGCTGCACGGCCTGGTCGGCGGTGAGGTTGCGCAGCCCCGCGCCCGCCATGTCCGAGAGAAACTCGGGCGAGACGCCGAGTGCCTTGAGTTCGATCAGGTTCCTGCCGCGGAGCTTGCCCAGCCCGGCGCGCAGCATCTTGCCGGCATAGTCGGCATCGATGCCGAGCGCGGCGAAAGCGGTTAGGTCTTCGAGATTGTCGGGGCGGAAGCCCTGGTGCGCAAGGTCGGCGACATAGGCCGGGGTGACGCGAAGCGCAGAAAGGGCGACGAGCTGGTTGATCGTCGGCTTGGGATAATCGGCCTGGGCCAGCGCTTCGACCAGCGCCTTGTTGGCGCCGACGAGCGTCAGGTCGAGCGATTCCTTGAAGCTCGGTTCGCCGATGCCGCGGCCGGCGAGATAGCGCGCGAATTCGGCGGCGGGCGTGAAGGTGCAGTTGCCGGTGGCGATCCGCTTGTCGGCATCGCCGGCACAGTCGAGCCGGCCGGGCTCGCGGGCCATGGCGAAGCGGACCGGGCCATTGGCTTCGAGCGCGCGGCCGTCGAGCCCGAGCTGTTCGTGGCTGACCTGGGTGTTCATGTTGCTGCGCGGGCCGAAGGTAAGGCGCAGCTCGAAACGGGTGCCGCTGGCTTCGAGCTGGAGCTTGAAGCCGATCGGCGTGGACGCAGTGACCGGGTCGCGGGCACGATCGCCGGCGATGGCGGTGGTGGCGAGCAGGGTAACGGAGGCGATGACGGCAAGAACGCGGTTCATGGCATTTCTCCTAGTGCAACGGGCAAGCCGGGGGCGTCCGCCCCGGACGGGGCGTTGGCGCTTCGGCAATGGGCAGGTGAAAGGGCGGGCTTAGTTGTCGGGATTGGGGTCCGGATCGGGATGCGGATTCGGATTGGGCCGCGGATTGGGGTTGGGGCCGCGCTTGCGGCCGTTGCGGGTGAGAGCGAGCGTGTCGATCTCGACCGGCATGCCGGCGCTGCGCAGGCGGCGGACATCGTCGGCGCTCACGCCCATGCCGGCGAGCGCGACATAATCGTCCAGCTGGCCGCGGAAGCCGGCCGACACCAGGCTGCGGACATAGTCGGGATTCACGCCCACCGCCCGGGCCGAGACGATGTCGTCGAACGACCGGATGCGCAGGCCGGTGGACATCATCGCCTGGACATATTCCGGCGTCACGCCGACGGCGCGCATGCTGGTCGCGTCGTCGAGGCTGATCGGGCCGAGCTGCGGCGCGGCGCGGCGGATCGCCTCGATATATTCGGGCGTGACGCCGACCGCGCGGGCGCCGATGATCGCATGGAGTTCGCGGTCGCGGCCGTCGTCGTTCCGGGCGTCGCGATCCTGGCGGGGATCGGCCTGGGCGAGGGCGGCTACTGGCGTGGGGGTGGCCGCGGCAAGGGCGGGGGCGCGTTCGGTGGCCGCCGGAGCCGGGGTCGGGGCCGCATGGGCGGCAGGCGACGTGGCGGGCGCGGCGACCGGGCTCGCCGGCACGCGCGTGCCGGCATTGCCCTCCCGTACGGGCTTGGCGGCGTCGTGGCTTTCGGCGGCGCCGACGGTCAGCGCGGCAAGCGGGGCGGCCATCACCAGCATGCCCGCGCCGAAGCCGGCGATCCACGAGCCCTGGGCGCGGCCGCGCGGCAGCGTCGCGTCGAGGACGCGGCCGACACGGCGCTTGAGGCTGCCCTTGCCGGGCGCGACGCCATGCGCGCCGAGCAGCAGGCCCTTGCTCTCGTGCCGGGCGACGCGGACGAGCAGCTGGGCATAGTCGGGCGCATCGATGTTCGCCGCGAGCACGGCATCGTCGGCGGCTTCCTCGCGCAGCTGGTGCGCTTCGCGTGCCAGCCGCCAGGCGAGCGGGTTGAACCAGTGGATCGCGGTGGCGACGCGGGCGAGCATCAGCTTGGCCCAGTCGAGCGCGGAGACGTGCGCCAGCTCGTGCGCGATGATCGCTTCGGCCTCGTCGGTGGCGGCGAGCGCGTCGGCGCTGAGCAGGATGGTGGGGCGGGCAAGGCCCCAGGAGATGGGCGAGGGCAGGGCATCGCTCACCAGCAGCGCGGTGCCGCTCTTCATCCCCATGCGGCGCTGGGCATGGGCAAGCGCGCTCAGCCAGACCGGGTCGACAAGGACTTCGGCATCGGCGCGCAGGCGGACGAGGCGGAGCAGCGCGACGATGGTGAGCAGCAGCAGCGCCAGCACGGGCAGGGCATAGGCATAGCGCTCCCAGCCCTGCGGCAGCGTGAGCCAGGGCTGAGCGGCGGCAGGGGCCCCGGCGGCGCTGGTGGGGGACGACGGCAATGCGGCAGGCGCCCCGTCGGCGATCGACGGCTTCGCGGCCAGCGGGCGCGTGACCTGGGCGGCCGGCGCCTCGAATCCGCTCTGGACAAATTCGGGCATCGGCAGGCGCATGGACGGCAGCACCAGCGTGGCCAGCGGCAGGATCACCAATCCGGCCAGGCCAAGATGCGCGATCAGCGAGCGTTCCGCCGCCGAACGGCTGCGGGTGAGGCGGAGCAGGATCAGGGTGATGCCGGCGATCACCAGCGACTTGAGCACGAGGCCGAGCAACGCGGTCATGGTCAGGCTCCCTTCTTGGCGCGCGCCGCGGCGATCATCGCCTCCAGCTCGTCGAGATCGTTTTCGTCCAGCTTCCCGCTCATGCCGAGCAGGGCGCTGGCGGCATGGGTGGTCGAACCGTTGAAGAAGGTGCGCACGACATGACCGAGCGCATTGACGCTCGCCTTGCTCTCGGCCTCGACGGGCGAGAACAGATAGCCGCGCTCGCTCTGTTCGCGCCGCACCGCGCCCTTCTGCTCGAGCCGGGTCAGCATCGCGCGGACCGCCGAGGCGGAGAGCTTGTCGGGCAGGGCGTCGCAGACGTCGGACACCGCCATCGCGCCCCGCTCGTAGAGCAGGTCGACGATCTGGCGTTCGCGGGGCGGCAGGTTGTTCAGCATGAGAATCCCTTTACGCTACATTTGTAGCTTACGCTACATTTGTAGTGCATGCAAGCCCCTTCGGCGACATGCGCAGGGTGCCGGGATATGCGATGGAATGGCGCCCCCGAGCGACCATTGCTGCCCGGAAACCTTCGCTTTTGCGCAAGGTCTCGTAGAATTGCATCCGCGCAGCGGGGACAGCGATGAACAAGCAGCACGACTATTACCAGGCCCGCGCGGCGCTCCAGCGCGAAATGGCGGCGGAACTGACGGGTTCCGCTCGCGAACAGCACCTGACCCTGGCGGCGATGTACGAGGCGCTGGCCACCGAGCCGAAGCGCGGGGCCGTGGCCGAACTGCCGGCGAAGGTGGCGGAGCCGGAAGTGGCGGAGGATGAGCGCGCCTATCTGCAGCGCCGGGCACGGGAGGAGCGCGCGCGGGCAGCGGACAGCGACGATCCCGGCGTACGGCGCATCCGCTTCGAGATGGCGGACGAATATCTCCGGCGGGCGGACGCGCTGAAGCGGGGCTGACATTGGCATCGGGACGCCCGGCTCCCATCTTGGCGGAACATGCCGACACAAGGATTGCCGATGCCCCGCTCTCTAAAGATCGATTTCGTCTCCGACGTCTCCTGCCCCTGGTGCATCATCGGCCTGAAGGGCCTGGAAGAAGCCCTGGCCCGGACCGGTGACCTGGTCGCCGCGCAAATCCGGTTCCAGCCGTTCGAGCTCAACCCGGACATGGCGCCCGAGGGCGAGAATGTCGGCGAGCACATCGCGCGGAAATATGGCTCCACGCCCGAGCAATCGGCGGTGAACCGCCAGATGATCCGCGACCGCGCGGCGGCGCTGGGCTTCACGATGAACGGTTCGGCCGACAGCCGCATCTACAACACGTTCGATGCGCACCGGCTGCTCCACTGGGCGGCGATCGAGGGCGGCCAGGCGGCGCTGAAGCATGCGCTGTTCGAAGCCTATTTCACCGACCAGCGCGACCCGTCGGACCATGACGTGCTCGTTGCCGCGGCGGAGAAGGCCGGGCTGGACGGCGCGGCCGCGCGTGAGGTGCTCGCTTCGGGCCGCTATGCCGCGGAGGTTCGCCAGGCCGAGCAGCTCTGGCAGGGACGCGGCATCCACTCGGTGCCCGCGATCGTCATCGACGACCGATGGCTGATCTCGGGCGGCCAGCCGCCCGAGGCTTTCGAGCAGGCGCTCCGCCAGATCGCGGCCGAGCCCGCCTAGGCGAGCGCCTATGAGCCGGGTGCGCCCGGCGGGTTCTGGCCGCGTGCGCGGAACTGCGCGGCGGTCATCCGCAACCGCACCACATCGCCGTCCAGCCAGGCCTCGCGGGCATAGATGCGCCGTTCCATGAACGGCCGTTCCTGCGCGGTGAAGAAGCTGGCGTTGGGCTCGTAGAAGCCGACAGGCGAGGGAATGTGCGCGGTCTCCGCGACGAGCACGCCGTCCGACGAATAGACCTTCATGCCGGTGCGCAGCTTGAGCACGGTCGGGGCGGGCGGCGTCTTGGCGGCAGATTGCGCCGGTCTGGCCGCCTGTTGCGGCGCGTCGTGCGGCGCCGCCGCGAGGCAGGAGAGGATGAGGAGGACGGCCTGCATGCAAATGCTCCCTGGAGAACGGCCCCGCGACGGGTGCCCTTTGGGGGACGCTGCTGGCTCGGCGGCGCGCGCACATCGCCCATGCGACGAAAATGCGCCTGGCCGAGATCAATGACGGCTCAGGGGACGCCGAAGGTCCAGCCTTCGGTGCGGGCCAATTCCGGCGTCAGGCCGGCGGGCGTCCAGAGTTCCGGCCGGCCGGCGACATGCCGCAGCCAGGCCGCGCTGAGCATCGCATCGGTGGCGTGATCGTCATAGCGGATGAGCGGTGCATGGGCTCGGGAGCCGAGCGCGGCCAGCATCCCGTCGAGCGTCGCGGCGTCGCGGATCTTGGAGATGCCCTTGCGCATGCCGGCAGCCCGCGCGGCGAGCGCGGTGTAGATCTCGACCAGCACCGGGCCGGCCTCGGGCAGCGGATCGAAGGGCCATAGCGGCAGCTTGCCCCGCAATCGGTGCAGAACGCGCATGCCGGTGAGGCTCGACTTCCCGACCTGGCTCGCGCCGACCAGGTTGAAGCAGCTATAGGGCGACAGGTGCATCGCCGCCTGGCCATGCTCGCACACCCGAAAACGGCCACGGCCGGGCGGGAAGAGGTCGCCGCAATCGCCCATCCGGCGGAAATGGCGGCGCGCCTCCGGGTGGCTCACGAAGCTGCTGGCGGCAAGGTGCGGGTCTTCGGCGGAGAGTTGGTCGACCAGCTTCCACAAGGCGGGCCCGTCGGGCGGGGAGCGTTCCCAGCCGGGAAAATACGCGCCTTCGTCGACCAGCGGGAAGGCGGGGGACAGGTCGAGCCCGATCAGCGCCCGCGTGCCGCCGTCCGCCAGTTCGGCGAGCCAGTCGGCAATGTCCTGGCGCGACCAGGCGCGCTCGACCAGTTCGGGCGGACCGGCGCCGGCCCCGGCGCGCGCCACGGCGAGCCCCCTGGGCCGCTCGACTGCCTGGCCCGACCAGTCGATCGCGATGAAATCGGTGAAAGCGGGCACTTAGTTCCTCGGAAGGAAAGGAGGAGCGCTCATGGCCGCTCCGCCATTCCGGCCGCGATGCGCTGGGGCTTCTTCGCGCGGTCCCACCAGGCGCGCTGGATATAGAGTTCGATCCGCTCGCGACTGTCGGTTCCGTAGCGCACGAGCAGCATCGGATAATTGGCGTAGTGAGCGGTCTGCCAGAAGGTCTCCGGATCGGTTTCGAACAGGATCTCCTTCTCGGGGCTGGTGACCATCAGCCCGAAGCTGCCCTGCTCGCGCCCGGGCGACATGAAGCCCTTGCCGTTGATCTTGGGGCAGGGCGTGCCCCACCATTTCTCCATCACCACGTCGGGCAGCGTGCGGGCATAGGCAGTGGCGTCTTCCCAGTCCTTCATTCGCCCGATTTCCTTCCGTCGTCCCGCCGCCGCTCGCGCATCTCGTTCCACCAGGCGATGCGTTCGGCGATGCGTTTCTCATGGCCGCGATCGGTGGGGGTGTAGAAGGTCTGCGGCGCCATCTCCTCGGGCCAGTAATCGTCGCCCGAGAAGCCGCCCTCGGCGTCGTGATCATAGGTATAGCCCTTGCCATAGCCGATGTCCTTCATCAGCCGGGTGGGGGCGTTGAGGATGTTCTGCGGCGGCATCAGCGAGCCGGTCTCCTTCGCCGCGCGCCACGCCGCCTTCTGTGCGGTATAGGCCGCGTTCGATTTGGGCGCGGTGGCGACATAGAGACAGGCCTGGGCGATCGCCAGCTCGCCCTCGGGAGAGCCGAGGAATTCATAGGTGTCCTTGGCCGCGAGGCACTGGAGCAGCGCGTTGGGATCGGCGAGGCCGATATCCTCCACCGCCATGCGCACCAGCCGGCGCAGCACGTAGAGCGGTTCCTCGCCGGCAGTGAGCATGCGGGCGAGATAATAGAGCGCCGCCTGGGGATCGCTGCCGCGCACCGATTTGTGCAGCGCGGAGATCAGGTTGTAATGCCCCTCGCGATCCTTGTCGTAGACCGCGACGCGGCGCTGGAGGAAGTTCGACAGGCCGGCGGGATCGAGCGGCGCCTCGAACCGTACCGAGAACAGAGTCTCGGCCTGGTTGAGCAGGAAGCGCCCGTCGCCGTCCGCGCTTGCCACCAGCGCGTCGCGCGCTTCGGGGGTCAGGGGCAGGGGGCGCGCCTCCAGCGCCTCGCCGCGATCGAGCAGCAGCGTGAGCGCCTCATGGTCGAGCCTGCGGAGGATCAGCACCTGCGCGCGGCTGAGCAACGCCGCGTTGAGCTCGAACGACGGGTTCTCGGTGGTCGCGCCGACCAGGGTGACGGTGCCGTCCTCGACATAGGGCAGGAAGCCGTCCTGCTGCGAGCGGTTGAACCGGTGAATCTCGTCCACGAACAGAAGCGTGCGCCGGCCGAGCCGGGCATATTCCTTCGCCTCGGCGAACACCTTTTTGAGATCGGCGACGCCCGAGAAGACCGCGCTGATCGCGACGAAGCGCAGGCCCACCGCATCGGCGAGCAGGCGCGCGATCGTGGTCTTGCCGGTGCCGGGCGGGCCCCAGAGGATGATCGACGAGAGCTTGCCCGCCGCGACCATCCGCCCGATCGCGCCTTCGGGACCGGTCAGATGCTCCTGCCCCACGACATCCTCGAGCCGTTGCGGGCGCAGCCTGTCGGCCAGCGGGCCGGCGGCACTTCCGGGGGCGTGCGGCGCCTGTTCCTCGGTCGCGAAAAGATCAGCCATCGTCGGCACAGATAAGCCCGGCGGGCCCGTTTTCCCACTGCGGATATCGGCGCCGGAAAGTCACGAAAGCCCCGACATCATCGCGCGCGGCTCGGCGCTTCCCTGTCTTCCCGCGCAGGGCGGCCGCGGGGAAGGAAAGGTTGGCAGGCATTGTGGAACAATACGGGAACAAGCAGGATTGTCAACGTCGAGGCTTGTAAAGAGTGATTTAAGATATATCTTAGAGCAATCACGAGTCGTACAGGAGATATTATGCGACATCATCATTGCGGCCATCGCGGCATGCATTTCGGCCGCCGCGGCGGCTTTGGCGGCGGCGCGCCGGACTTCATCATCGGATGGGGCATGGGGCGCGGCGGCTTTGGCGAGCGTGGGGAACGGGGCGGTCGACGCCGCATGTTCGACGGCACCGAGCTGCGCCTCATCCTCCTCAAGCTGATCGAGGAACAGCCGCGCCATGGCTATGACCTGATCCGCGAGATCGAGGAGCGTTCGGGCGGCGCCTATGCCCCCAGCCCGGGCGTGGTCTATCCGACCCTCACCATGCTCGACGACATGGGCCTGATCGAGGAGAGCAAGAGCGAAGGCGCCAAGAAGCAGTTCGCGATCACCGAGGCGGGCACGGCGCATCTCGCCGAGCGGACCGAGGAAGTGGCGGCGCTGTTCGAGCGGCTCCAGCAACTGGCGGGGCTGCGCGAGCGATCCCATGGCGGCCCGATCCGCCGCGCGATGGGCAATCTGCGTGCCGTGCTGCAGGAACGTCTTGCGGGTGAAAGCGTCGATGCCGACATGCTGCACGGTGTCGCGGAGATCCTCGACGAGGCGGCGCGGAAGATCGAGCGGCTCTGAGCCCGGTGCCGCGGATTGAAATGCTGAGGCGGCGGCTCGGGATCGTGCCGCCGCCGATGGAGACGAAGCGCATGACCATGACTCTGTTTTCGGCCGAGACGCTGGCCCCCACCGCACATGCCAGCCGCTATCTGCAGCAGCTGTGCAAGCATTGGGAGCACAGCCTTCAGGTGGAGTTCACGCCGGAGAACGGCACGGTGATCTTCCCGAAGGATGCGCGCGGCGCGGACCATCCCGGCGACGCGGTGGTGACCTTCAACGTCGCCGAGACCGGGCTCGACATCCGCATCGACGCCAGCTCGCCTGAGCAGCTCGAGGGGCTGAAGGGGGCGGTGGAGCGCCATCTCGACCGGTTCGCCTTTCGCGAGGACGGGCTGCGATATGCGTGGAAGTGACGCCTGAGGCGGGGACTCGCATCGCTTCCGCGTCCCCGCATTTTCTCACCCCCGCCGCGCGATCGCCTCGAGATAGGCGTCGAGCACCTTCTGGTTGATCGCGTCCCATTGATAGGTCTCGGCGATCGCATGCCCGGCCGCGCCCGCGGCTTTCCGCGCGGCATGGTTCTCGCAATAATGCTGGATCGCATCGGCATAGCGGCCCACCGCGCCCTTGCCGGGATCGACCAGCAGGCCGCTCACATTCTCCTCCACCATGCCGACCGGACCGACCGCATTGGCGGCGACCACGGCCACGCCGGCGGCCATTGCCTCCAGCGTGACGTTGCCGAAGCTCTCGGTGAGGGAGGGGTTGAAGAAGACGTCCATCGAAGCGACCGCACGCCCCAGATCGTCGCCCGCCTGGAAGCCGGCGAACACCGCGTCGGGCACGCGATCGGCGAACCATTGCTGCGCGGGGCCCTTGCCGATCACCAGCACGCGATGCTTCACGCCGCGCCGCTGCAACTCGCCGACCACTTCGGCGAAGATGTCGAGCCCCTTTTCCAGCACCAGCCGGCCGAGGAAGCTCACGGCGACTTCGTCATCCGCGATGCCGAGGGCGCGCCGCCATTCGAGGCTGCGCCGGCCCGGATTGAAGCGATCGTGATTCACGCCGCGCGACCAGATCTGCATCGGCCGCTCGACGCCCCAGCTGCGCAGCAGCTCCTCCATGCCGCGCCCCGTGGGCATCACGGTGTCGAACCGGTTGTAGAAGCGCGTGAGCGTCCAGATCAGCAGCGGCGTGACGAAGCCGATATGATAATAAGCTGGATAGGTCTCGAACCGGGTATGGACCGAGGCGACCGAAGCGATGTTGTTCCGGCGCGCCCAGGTGACTGCGCGGTGGCCGAGTATCTCGGGCGCGGAGACATGGACGAGATTGGGGGCGAAGGCCTCCAGGTCGGGCAGCACCGCCTTGATGCCCTTGGCGAACTTGTACTCGTCGCGCCCGCCCGGCACGGGCAGCGCGGGCACGCTCACCAGATCGCCCGTCGGCGGGAAGGCGGGCGTGTCGGTGGTCGGCGAATAGACGCGGACCTTCACGCCCTGATCGAGCAGATAGCCGACGAGCAGGTTGAGCGCCTGGTTCGCACCGTCGCGGACGTAGTTATAGTTGCCGCTGAACAGCGCGACGCGGAGGTCGGTAGGCTTCATGGCGCGCGCGATACCGCCCGCGGGCCCGGGGGGCAACCTTGGCGCATAGTTCTCCTTTGTGGAGGAGGGGTGGAGAAACCGTCGGTATCGCGTGCAGGGTCCCGGCCCCGCCCCCGTCGCCCGGCGAACGGGCGTTTCCAGGCTTGTTCCTATCTTGTTCTCTCGCTAGTCTCGCGGGCATGGCGAAACTCAAGAAGCGTTATGTCTGCCAGGCCTGCGGCTCGGTCTCCTCGCAATGGGCCGGGCAATGCGGCGATTGCGGCGAGTGGAACCAGATGGTGGAGGATGCCGGGGCGGTGGTGACGCCGTTCCAGGCCCGCCACAACCTCCAGTCCGGCGGGCGGGCGATCCAGCTGACCGGGCTCAACACCGATATCGCGCTGCCCGAGCGCACCTCGACCGGCATCGCCGAGTTCGACCGCGCGCTGGGCGGCGGCTTCGTCGAGGGCTCCGCCACGTTGATCGGCGGCGATCCCGGCATCGGCAAGTCGACGCTGCTGCTCCAGGCGGCGGCCAAGATCGCTTCGCGGGGGCTCTCCGTCGCCTATGTCTCGGGAGAGGAAGCGGCGGACCAGGTGCGGCTGCGCGCGCGGCGGCTGGGCCTGGGCAAGGCGCCGGTGATGCTCGCCGCGGCGACTTCGGTGCGCGACATCCTGACCACGCTGGGCGAGGGCGCGCCGCCCGCGCTGCTGATCATCGATTCGATCCAGACGATGCATTCGGACCTGATCGAAGGCGCACCGGGAACGGTGAGCCAGGTGCGTGCCGCCTCGGGCGAACTGATCCGCTTCGCCAAGGAGCGCGGCACCGCGCTGGTGCTGGTCGGCCATGTCACCAAGGACGGCAGCATCGCCGGCCCGCGCGTGCTCGAGCACATGGTCGACACGGTGCTGGCGTTCGAGGGCGAGCGCAGCCACCAGTACCGCATCCTGCGCGCGGTGAAGAACCGCTTCGGCGGCACCGACGAGATCGGCGTATTCGCGATGCAGACCGAGGGGCTGGAGGAAGTCTCCAATCCCTCGTCGCTGTTCCTCACGTCGCGCGACGAGAATGTGACCGGCACGGTGGTGTTCCCCGCGCTGGAGGGAACCCGGCCGGTGCTGATCGAAGTGCAGGCGCTCACCGTGCGGCTGGCGAGCGGCGCGACGCCGCGGCGCGCGGTGGTCGGCTGGGACAGCGGGCGGCTGGCGATGATCCTCGCGGTGCTGGAGGCGCGCTGCGGACTCAGCTTCTCGACCTGCGAAGTCTATCTCAACATCGCCGGCGGCTATCGGGTGCAGGATCCGGCGGCGGATCTGGCGGTGGCGGCGGCGCTCGTCTCGGCGCTGGCCGAACGGCCGATCGCGGCGGACGCCGTGGTGTTCGGCGAGATCGCGCTGTCGGGCGAAGTGCGCCCCGTCGCACATGGCGCGCTGCGCTGCCGCGAGGCGGCGAAGCTGGGCTTCGGCCGCGCGCTCGCCCCCGCCGTGCAGGCGAAGGACAAGGGAGGGCTGCAACTGGCGGGGTTCAAGTCGCTCGGCCAGTTCGTCGATCATCTGCTGGGGCGTTAGGGCGCGGCTCCGTCAATTGCCAAGGGGTTGCAATCGCTTGCCGGGCTATAGAATATCGTATCGCAAGCAGATTGGCGGGGCGATCGATGTTGCGAGAATTGGCCGGCGAATGGGCGCGCCCCGGGATGCTGGTGCCGACATCCTGCGCCGTGGCGCTGATGGGGGCGATCCTGTGGGCAGGCGCCGAGCCCGCCCGCACCCCGCCGCCATCGCTTGCGTTCGAAGGCTTGCCGGTGAGCGGCAGTGCGGCGGATGCGCGGCGCGCCGGCTTCACCGAATGCGTCAAGATCGACGCGTTCCGCGCGCGCTGCCGCCGCGCGGGGCTGATGGTGGTCGGCGAAGGCCCCTATGACGCGGCCATCGACCTGATCGGCAGCGACGGGCGCGGCGGCTTCGACCACCTGACCCTGTGGCGGAACGGGGACCAGAAGGAGATCTACAAGCTGGTCGAGGCACTGCAGCGGCGGGGCTGGATGCATTGCGAGACCGGCAACGAGCGATGGGGTGACCAGGACATCTACACCCGCAAGGGCGTGCCGGTGCGCGTGTCGATGGACCTCAGCTATTACGGCAAGCGCCGGGTGCGGATCATCCCGCCGTGGAACCAGAGGGAGCGGAGCTGCACGCCCTATCATTGAGAGGGCTATCCTTTCCGCGCCTTACGCCCCACATTGACGGAATGAAGCGAAGCACTGCCATTTCCATCGCCTCGGGAGTCGCGGTCGCCGCGATCGGCGGCCTCTTCCTCTATTCGCGCGCGACCCGCCCGCCGGTGATCAACAAGAAGGTGCCCGAGCCGGCGCGGCCGGTCGATCTCACGCGCTATCTCGGCAAATGGTACGAGCTGGCGCGGCACGAGAACCGCTTCGAGAAGGGCCTGGACGCCGTGACCGCCGAATATGCGCTGCTCGAGGACGGCAAGATCAGCGTGACCAACAGCGGCACCCAGGGCTGGCCGGACGGCGATCGCAGCGTCTCCGAGGGCAAGGCCGTCGTCGCCGACGAGGCGACCAACGCCAAGCTGAAGGTCTCGTTCTTCGGTCCGCTCTACACCGGCGACTATTGGATCCTCGATCATGACGAGGAGTATGCATGGTCGATCGTCGGCGAACCGAGCGGGCGCTATCTATGGGTGCTGTGCCGCGAGGCGGTGCCCTCCTCGGCGCTGGCGCAGGCGATCATGAAGCGCGTCGAGGAGCTCGGCTATGACCGCTGGGCGCTGCGGATCACCCGGCAGGGCTGATTTCCTCTCCCGTTTCCCATCCATCCTCCGCTATAGGCCGTCCCCGGGGAGGGACGTGTTCCAATGACTTTGACCGGGCTCGACATCATCGTGCTGCTCGCGATCGGCGGCGCCGCCGTGCTGGGCTTCCTGCGCGGCTTCGTCACCGAAGTGCTGGCGCTGGTCGCGTGGCTGCTGATCGTGCTCGCGCTCAAGCTGTTCCACACGCCGCTCGCCGCGGCGCTGGCCGGGGTGGTCGGCACCGAGCAGGGCGGGGCGGTGCTCGCCTTCGTGATCTTGACCGGCGTCACCTATTTCGGCGGACGGCTGCTCGCCCGCGCGATCGGCTCGCGAACCCGCGAGAGCTTCCTTGGCCCGATCGACCGTGCCCTGGGCCTGGGTTTCGGCGCGCTCAAGGGCCTGATCCTGGTCAGCATCGGCTTCCTGCTGATCGTGCTGCTGTTCGACACGGTGAGCGGCGGCCCGGCCAATCGGCCGCAATGGATCACGAAATCGACCACCTATCCGCTGCTCAACGCCACCAGCGCCAGCATCGCCGATTTCGTCGATCGCCGCCGCAAGGGCGAGCCGGTGTTCGGGGATGAGGTCGACAACGGCACCGGAGCCGCCGGCAACGCGCAATGAGCCGGCGGGCGGCCGCGGCGCTGGCGCTGCTGGCGCTCGCTGGCTGCGAATCGCCGCTCGATTTCTGCCGGGCGTGCATCAAGACTCCGCCGGCCGACGAAGTGGCCGATGCGGATCGCGCGCGTATCCGCTTCACCGGCCCCGGCACGCTGCCGGCGGACGCCCGGCACCTTCATTACTACGAGCAATGCGGCGTCGATTGCCGGCACTGGATGCGGTTCGAGCTGCCCGAGGCGGAAGCCCGGCGGTTTGCCGCCACGGTGCTGGGTGGAGGAACGCTGCGGCCGGGACGCGATCCATTCGACGGGAGCGCAGGCGGCCCCTTGTCGCCGCCCGTGCCGTGGTGGCCGGCCCATCTGCCGGCCGATGCCGAGGGCGCGAAGATCGAGACGCAGGAGGCGCGCGGCGGAGCGCTGGTGCTGCGGGCGGAGAAGGGGCTGGCCACGGTCTGGTTCTTCGAATTCGACATGTGAACGGGGCGAATTCCATGCATCAGGGGGGTCGCACTTCGCGCGCCTCTCCCCTAAGTCGGAACGAGATGAACGCGCCGCTCTACAACACCGAGATATTGCGCCTAGCGGCTTCCGTGCCGTTCGAGGCGCGGCTGGAAGGCGCGATGGCGTCGTCCGAGAAACGCTCCCCGGCCTGCGGGAGCCGCGTCACTGTCGATGTGAACCTGGACGAGGACGGGCGGATTGCCGCGATCGGCATGGTAGTGCGTGCCTGCGCGCTCGGCCAGGCATCGGCGGCGCTGATGGAGGCGCATGCCGTCGGCCGTTCGCCGCAGGAGCTCGAAGCCGCGCGCGACGATCTTGCCGGCTGGCTGTCCGGCGCACGCGCCACGCCGCCCGACTGGCCGGGGCTCGACCTGTTCGCGCCGGCACTGGAGCATCGCGGGCGCCATCCGGCAATCCTGCTCGCTTTCGAGGCGGCGGCCGAGGCCGCCCGGCGGGCGCGCGGCTGATGGAGCACGCCAACGAGGCTTCGCTGCTCGGCGAATATGTGCCGCTGCTCGGTTTCGCGCTGGTCTTCGTGCTGGTGTTCCGCCGGTTCGGGCTTGGCGCCACGCTGGGCTATCTGGTCGCCGGTGCGATCGTCGGGCCGCAGGTGCTCGGGCTGGTCGGCGATGCCGAGAGCAAGATGGGCATCGCCGAACTGGGCATCGCGCTGCTGCTCTTCCTGGTCGGCCTGGAGCTCAGCCCCTCGCGATTGTGGCGGATGCGGCGCGACATCTTCGGGCTCGGCCTGCTGCAGGTGGTGATCTGCGGCCTGGTGATCGCGGGCATGGTGTGGCTGGCTACGGGCAGTTCGATCGGCGCGGCGCTCGCGCTCGGCCTGCCGCTGGCGCTGTCCTCGACCGCGCAGGTGCTGCCGATGCTGCAATCGGCGGGGCGCCTGCGCACCCCGCTCGGCGAGCGCGCCTTCGCGATCCTGCTGTTCCAGGACCTCTCGATCGTCCCGCTGATCACCATCGTGGCGGCGCTCTCGCGCAACCCGCAACATCAGAGCAGCACCCCCGGCTGGCTGCTCGGCGTCTATACCGTGCTGGCGATCATCGGCCTGATCCTGGCCGGCCGCTATCTGTTGCGCCCGCTGTTCCGGCTGATCGGCAATCTCGGCGAGCGCGAGATGTTCATCTTCGCCGGGCTGTTCACGGTGATTGCGGCCGCGGCGATCATGGAGGCGCTGGGGCTTTCCGCGGCGCTGGGCGCATTCATCGCGGGCGTGATGCTGGCCGATTCGCCCTATCGCCACGAGCTGGAGGCGGATGTCGAGCCGTTCCGCTCGATCCTGCTCGGGCTGTTCTTCCTCGCCGTGGGCATGACGCTGAACCTCCACGCGATCGCCGAGCGGCCGTTCTTCGTCGTCGGCATGGCACTGGCGCTGATTGCCGCCAAGGCCGCGATCATCATGGGGCTGGGCATGGCGTTCGGCATGCCGCGGCGCCAGGCCTTCGCATTGGGCGTCCTGCTCAGCCAGGGCGGCGAGTTCGGCTTCGTCCTGTTCGCCCAGGCCCAGTCGGCGATGCTGATCGAGGGGCAGGCGGCGAGCATCTTCGGCGCGATCGTGACCCTGTCGATGGCGACCACGCCGTTCCTGATGATGGCGACCAAGCGGCTGCGGACCGAGCCCGCGCCGAGCGTGGAAGGCGTCGAGGGGCCGCAGCACGAGGGCGCCAATGCCGTGGTGGTGGGCTATGGCCGTTTTGGCCAGACGGTGGCGCAGATGTTGCTCTCGCAGGACATCCCCGTCACCATCATCGACACCGATGTAGAGATGATCCAGACCGCAAATGATTTCGGCATGAAGGTCTATTATGGCGACGGCCTGCGCATCGACATGTTGCGCCAGGCGGGCGCGGCCGAGGCGGAGCTGGTGCTGTTCTGCAACGATGGCGACAAGATCGACACCGAGTTCCTCGAAGCGGTCCATTACGCCTTCCCCAGGGCGACGGTGTTCGTACGGGCCTATGACCGGCGCAGCGTGATCAAGATGAAGGGCGCGCCGGTGGGCGGCGTGGTGCGCGAAGTGCTCGAGAGCGCCGTGATGATGGCGCGCCAGGCGATGCAGGCGGTGGGCGTCGACCAGATGGAGATCGACAGGACCGAGGCGGAATATCGCCGCCGCGACAATGCCCGGCTGGACGTGCAGCGCGAGACCGGCGATCTGCGGGCCGGAATCGACGGCATGGTCACCCATGCGAGCAGGGCGGCCGCGATCGAGATCGACCTCGAGTCCTCGGGATGAAGGGGCGGCCCTTCCGCGCGCGGATGGGGTTCGCGCTGGCCGGCATCCGCGCCGGCTGGGCGCGCGAGGCGAGCTTTCGCAGCCAGGCGCGCCTCGCGGGATGGCCCTGCTCGCGCTGCTCCTGCTTAGGCCGGCGCCCGTCTGGTGGGCGCTGGTCGCGGTCTGCTGCGCGATCGTGCTGGCATTGGAGCTGGTCAATTCGGCGATGGAAGCGGTGATCGACCTGCTGCATCCCGGCATCCATCCGTCGATCAAGGCCGCGAAGGACATGCTGGCGGGCGCGGTGCTGGTGATGAGCGCCGCGGCGCTCGCCGTGGCGGTGGCGATGGTGGCGGCGAGCGGGCCGCATTTCCTGGAGGAGATCGGGCTGTGAGGATCGTGACGGTGCTGGCGGCGCTTTCGGGCGCGGCGGCGGTGGCGGCAGGGGCGTTCGGCGCGCACGGCGCGAGCGGCGAGGCGGCGGAATGGCTCAAGACCGGCGGGCATTACCAGCTGGTCCACGCAGTGGCGGCGCTGGTCGCGGTGCGGATGGGCGCGCGGATCTCGCCCTGGCTGTTCGTGATCGGCGGCGCGGTGTTCGCGGGGACGCTCTACCTGATGGCGCTGGGCGGTCCGCGCTGGCTGGGCGCGGTGACGCCGCTCGGCGGCGCGGCGCTGATCGCGGGGTGGCTCTGCCTGGCCGCGGGCGCGTGGAGGGCACGCTGATGGCATTGCTGCTGATCCTGGCGCTGGGCGCGGCCGATCCCGGGCCGCTGGTGATCGATGCGGGCGCGGATCTCTATCCCGCCGACGCACTGGCACAGAAGCTCGAAGGCGATGTGGCGGTGAAGCTGAGCGTCTCGGCCGATGGCGCGCTCCGATGCAGCGCGCCGGGCGGCGGAGCGATGGCGCCGCTGAAGCGAGCCAGCTGCGAGCTTGTCGCGGCGCGCGACATCTTTCCGCCGCGAGTCGAGAAGGGCCAGGCAGTGCCGGCCGACTATTCGGTGATCGTGCGCTGGAAGCTGGGGACCTCCAACCGGCAGTTCGGCGGTGCCGTGCCGATTGGGCGGGCCGGCTGGATCCGCTATTCGGACTATCCGCCGATCGCCTGGAGGCAGGTGAACACCGGCAAGGTGCGCATCGCCTATGACATCACGGCGCAGGGCCGGCCGCAGAATTGCCGGATCGAGAGCACCAACACCACCCAGGCCCTGGCCGGCAACATGTGCCCGCTGTTCGTGGAGCGCGCGATCTTTCTTCCCGCGCTCGATCCCGACGGCAAGCCACGCCCGACCCGCGGCTGGTTCAATCTCGACTGGCGCTGGTGCGAGACCGCACGCTGTCCGGCGCCCGACACTGGCGAATAGGAAGACCCGCCTGAACCCGAGCGATTTCATCCGGGCACGCCTCCCCGTGCTGCCGGTGCCGGGCATTGCAGGGATCGCGCTGCACAAGGCGGTGCCCGCCAGCGGGCTTGGCCGGCTGGCGGCGGCGGATCGGGACTTCGGCTCGCCTTATTGGGCTTATTACTGGCTGGGCGGGCTGGCGCTGGCGCGGTTCGTGCTCGACCGGCCGGAGGTCGTGGCCGGGCGGCGGGTGCTCGACCTGGGCTGCGGCTCGGGGCTGGTGGCGATCGCGGCGGCGAAGGCCGGGGCGGCGAAGGTGCTGGCGGTGGACATCGACCCCTATGCGCTGGCGGCCGCGGCGCTGAATGCGGCGGCGAACGGCATGGCAGTCGAGACGGTGCACGCCGATCTGACCGGGGGGGCGGCGCCGGAGGTGGATATCGTGCTGGCCGGGGACGTGTTCTACGATCCCGAGCCGGCGTCGCGGGTGGAGCCCTTCCTTGCCCGCTGCCGGGCGGCTGGGGCGGAGGTGCTGGTCGGCGATCCCCGCCGCGCGCCGTTGCCGCTGGAACGGCTGCGGGCACTGGCGGAATATCGATTCGCCGAGACGGATAGCGGCGCGATGCGGACCACCGAGGTGTTCGCGTTCGACTGACGCTCGACCGTCCTCCCGGCCTTGCGCGGGGATCCGCCGGAAGGCGGGCTTTGGACAAGGCGCGGCAAGTCAGTGGGCGCGGCACCGTCGACCCCGGCACGGCCAGGGTGACAGGCCGGGGCAACGGGTTTGCATCAGGATAATGGCGGAGGCTATTCCGCCCCGACGATCTTCGCCACGCCCGCTGCCGCATTCGGGTGATAGCCTGCCTTGGCACCTTCGTAGAAGCGCAGAGCGATCGGCTTGCCCCAGTCGCCCTGGGCCATCAGGTCCTTGTAGATCGGGTAGATCAGCAGGCCACGGCCGACCCGCTTCACGAATTCCTCGATCCCGGGGAGTGCCGGCTCGTAGCGATTGGCAATGGCCAGTTCGGCCCAGGCCGACCGGACATAGGCATTGTTCGAGGTGGAGAGGCCGAGCGCCCCATCGAGTTCCGCAAGGCGCGCGGGCGGCTGCTGGCGCGGGAGGCCGTTCAGGAAGCGCAGCCATTGCTGGGTCGCCCAGCCGGCCGGCTGCACCGCGCTCGCCGGGCCGCCGGCGTTGAACGCCGCGAGCTTCGCGTCGACGGCGGCAAGCGTTGCCGAAGTCACGTGCACGGCATTGTCGGGCAGCCCCGGGCGATAGGCCCAGCGATCGAGCTCCAGCTTCGCCTCGAGCGCCTTGTCGCCCCTGATCAGGTTGGCGCGCAGGTCCGCCAGGAAGCCGGTGGTGGTCTGCGGCTGGAAGGCGTGGCGATCGAAATAGGCGCGCAGATAGGCGTCCCATTTCGCCCGGCCCACCGCTGCCTCGATCGTGCGCAGGAAGGTGGAGCCCTTGAAATAGTCGAGCTGGCCGAAGGTCGCGCCCGGATCGCCGTGGAGGCGCGTGGTGGCCGCGTCGCCGCCGCCGGCATCGCGGATGTCGCGCTGCAGCCCGTCCCAGTCGAGATCGGCGTACATGGCGGCGCGCTCCTTGCCATAGACCGCCTCCATGATCCGATTCTCGAAATAGGTGGTGAAGCCTTCGTTGAGCCAGCTGTCCGACCAGGTCGCGTTGGTGACGAGATTGCCCGACCAGCTGTGCGCCAGTTCGTGCGCGACGACGTCGGTGTTCGAGCGGTCGCCGGTGATGATCGTCGGCGTCAGGAAGGTGAGGGTGGGGTTCTCCATGCCGCCATAGGGGAAGCTGGGCGGCAGCACGAGCATGTCGTAGCGGCCCCAGCGATAGGGGCCGTAAAGTGCCTGTGCCGCGTCGATCATCTTCTCGACATCGCCGACCTCATGCGCTGCGGCATCGAGCATCGAAGGCTCGGTCCACACGCCCGATCGCTTGCCGGTCGCCTTGAAGGCGAGGTCGCCCACGGCCATCGCGACGAGATAGGGCGGCACCGGCTTGTCCATCCGGAAGCGGAACCTGCGCCTGCCGTCCGGCGCGGCCTGGCCCTTCTCGCCGTCGAGCCGGTCGCCGCTCATCACCGCGACGAGGCCGGCGGGCACGGTGAGCGTGGCCGACCAGGTCTGGCGGATGCCCGGGCTGTCCTGGGTGGGAATCCAGCTGCGGTTGTTGATCGGCTGGCCCTGGCTGAACAGATAGGGCTTGCGCTTCCCGGCGGTGAGCTCTGGTGCGAGCCACTGGAGCGCCGATGCGCCCGGCCGCGTCTTGTAGCGGATCAGGATCTGCTTGTTGCCCTCGAGCTGCACCGTGAGCGCCGAGCCCAGTTCCTTGTCGCGCGGGCCGATCGCGAAGGGGAGCGGCTTGCCCTTGGGGCAGGTGACCGAGATCACGTCGAGGTCGTCGACGTCCAGCACGACCTCCTTCGCGCCCGCAGCGGCGAGCACGTCGAGCGTCGCGACGCCGGACAGCGTCTTGCCGGCGAAATCGACGTCGAGGTTCAGATCGACATGCGTGACTCGCGCCACTTCGGGCACGGCATGGGTCCACGCGTCCTTCGCTTCGGGCGTGGTCAGGATCGGGGCGGGCTTGCCGGTCTGGGCGGCGGCGGGCGCGGCGATCACGATCGCGGCGGCGAGAGCGGGGAGGATGCGCATGCCGATGTGCTAGGCGGATCGGGGACGAACGGCAACCGACGCGCAGCACCTCTCCCTTTCATACGGGGAGTCACTGGTCGAGCATCTCGCGAACCTTTGCCGCCAGGTCGGTATAGGTGAAGGGCTTGGGCAGCAGCTGCACGCCGGGATCGAGCCGGCCGTGATGGACGATCGCGTTGCGGGCATAGCCGGTCGTGAAGAGGATCTTGAGATCCGGCCGCTTCGCATGCGCCTCGCTGGCGAGCACCGCGCCGGTCATGCCGCGGGGAAGCACGACGTCGGTGAACAGCAGGTCGATCGATTCCGGCGCGGCGTCGATCGCGGCGAGCGCGGTGGGGCCGTCCCCCGCCTCGATCACGCGATAGCCCAGCTCGCGCAGCACCTCGACCGTATAGGCGCGGACATTCTCGTCGTCCTCGCACACCAGGATCGTCTCATGGACATTGCCCTGCGGTGCGGAGGGGGCCGGGGCACGGGCCGCCGTGTCGCGCGCTGTGCCGTGGAAGCGGGGCAGGTAGATCCGCACGGCCGTGCCGTCGCCGCACGCCGAATGGATGCGGACATGCCCGCCCGACTGCTTGATGAAGCCATAGACCATCGACAGGCCCAGGCCCGTGCCGCGTCCCACTTCCTTGGTGGTGAAGAAGGGCTCGAAGGCATGGGCGAGCGTTTCCTCATCCATGCCGGTGCCGGTGTCGGATACGCAGATCAGCACATATTGGCCGGGCGCCACCTCGGCATCGAGCGCGGCATAGTGGCTGTCGAGATGGGTGTTTGCAGTCTCGATCGTCAGCTTGCCGCCCTGCGGCATCGCGTCGCGCGCGTTGATCGCCAGGTTGAGCAGCGCATTCTCCAGCTGGTTCGCATCCACTTCCGCCGGCCAGACGCGCGCGGCCTGCACGATCTCCACTTCGATCCTCTCGCCCAGGCTGCGGTGGAGCAGGTCGGACATGCCGGCGATCAGCCGGTTCGGATCGATCCGCTTCGGCGCGAGCGGCTGGCGGCGCGAGAATGCCAGCAGGCGCTGGGTGAGCACCGCGGCGCGCTGCGCCCCGTTCATCGCCGCGCCGACTGCGCGCACCAGCCGCGGTTGCTCGGGCGGCAGGTTGCGCTGGAGAATGTCGAGATTGCCGGTGACGATCTGAAGCAGGTTGTTGAAATCGTGCGCGACGCCACCGGTCAGCTGGCCCACCGTCTCCATCTTCTGGGACTGGCGCAGCGCCGCCTCGGCCGCTGCAAGGGCCTCGGCCGCCTGGCGCTCGGCAGTGATGTCGCGGGCCACGCAATAGAGCAGGTCGCCTTCGGGCACTGCGGTCCAGCTGAACCAGCGATAGTCGCCGTCCTTGCCGCGGAAGCGGTTCTCGAAGCGCAGGGTGGGTGCGCCCTGCTGCAGCCCGGTCAGCTCCGCGCGGGTGCGTTTGCGGTCGTCGGGATGCTCCATCCATTCCGAGGTGCGGCCGACCAGCTCGTCGGCGTTCCAGCCGAGAATTTCGGTCCAGGCGGGGCTGACGTTGCGCCATACGCCGTGGCTGTCCGCGATCAGGAACGGGTCGCGCGCCAGCGTCCATAGCCGGTTGCGATCGGCGATCGCCTCGCGTTCGGCGAGCACGCGGGCCGTCGTCTCGCTGACGATGCACAGCACGCCGCCCACCGTCCCGTCGTCGTCGAACACCGGTGAATAGCTGATGTCGAAATAGGTGGTCTCGCCGCGCCCCTGGTCGCGCTCGATATAGAAGGGGCGGTCCTTGGCCCAGAAGGTCTCGCCGGTGTCGCGCACGCCCTGGAGCAGCGGGCCGAGATCGTCCCAGAGCTCGCCCCACCATATCAGCGCCGACTGGCCGAGCGCGCGCGGATGCTTGTCGCCGATCGTCGGTGCATAGGCCTCGTTGTAGAGTGCGCAGAATTCGGGGCCCCAGAACATCACGATCTCGGCGCGCGCGGGGAGCATCATGCGCAGCGAGGCGAGGAGCGCGTTCGACCAGCCGGCGGCGGGCCCCAGCGGCGATTCGTCGCCGATCGCGGCCGTCAGTCGGCCCAATTCTCCAAAGGCTGCTAGCGAAGTGGCTGGAGAGATCGCGGTGGCCATCCGTCCCCCGGAGAGTGTCTGTTTCGTTGCGCGAACGAAATCGCCGTCCGCCGTCAAGTCAACGCGGCAGGCGCCATTCGGCTCCCGAAAAGCTGGGGATGATTCACTGCGCGAAAGCGGCGAGGGCAGTGCGATAGCTGCGGCCGAGCGGGACGATGGCGCCGCAGCTGAGCTGCACGGCGAGCCGGCCGCTCGCCTCGCGAAAGATTTGCGAGACATGGTGCTGGTTCACGACGATCTGACGATGCACGCGGATGAACCCGAACGCCGCGAAGCGCCCCGCCAGCTCGGACAGCGGCGCGCGCACGAGGTGCACGCGGCCATGGGCGAGGATCTCGCTATAGTTCCCCGCCGAGCGGATCTGCGCGACGTCGCAGGCGCGCACGCGCAGGAAGGGTGCCTCGGGCAGGCTGAGCCATTGTTCGGCGCTCGCCGGTGCGGGCGGCGCCGGCGGCTGCTCGGCGAACGGCGCGTCCGCCGCATCGGGATCGTGCCGGTTGGCGAGGTGGCGTCTCCAGGCCATCAGCGACAGCCATGCAGTCGAGCCCAGCGCGATCGCGCGGGGCAGGAAATTGTCGACCGGTACCGGCGGCGGTCCGTTGGGCCCGCAAAGCTGATAGGGAGAAATGGCGATCGCGAAGCGCGATGCGGCCAGTTCCGTGAGCATTACCGGCACGAAGGCGAATGCGCCGAGCAGCAGGGGCGATCGCTTCGGCGCCTGCAATATCTCCTCCATCGGCTTGCGGCTCGCCCAGGCGATGGTGAGCATGGCGCCCCAGACGAGCAGCCGCGCCAGCCGTGCCTCGTCCGGATGCTCCGCGGCGAAGCTGCCCGTATTCGCTTCCAGCCCGCCTATCCCATAGCCGAGCAGGAAGGCGAACAGCGCGAACGCGGTCGCCGCGCTCAACGGGATCCTGATGTTCCAGATCGACTCGCGCGCCGTCACTTCCATGCATGCACGATAGCCCGCGAACGCGCGCGCGCGAACTGCCGTTCGTCACGCCCGCGATCCATTCGTCCCAGCCCGCTCCACGCGCCGCAGCCGCGCCGGCCAATCCGGCCGGGTTGGGAAGAGGGTTCGTGTCATGCGTCATTCGATATTCTGCCTGCCGCTTCTGGCGGCGCCCGCCGCCCATGCGCAGACGGTGCGGGCACCGCAGCCGCCGGCGAGCGGCGATGTGGTCAGCGCCGCCGACGATGCGTTCGGCCGGCGGATCGGGATCGAGGAAGTGGGGCTCTATTCGGAGAGCGAGGTGCGCGGGTTCGACCTGCAGGCCGCCGGCAACTACCGGATCGAGGACCATTATTATGTCCGCGTGGCCGGCATGCTCCAGCCGCTGAACGGCGGCACCGCGATCCGTGTCGGCGCCAACGGCCTGCGGACCGATTTCGCCGCTCCCTCCGGCGTGGTGCAATATACGATGCCCGGCGCCGCGCCCGGCGTGCGCGCTTCGATCGAGGCGGGCTGGTGGGGCGGTTCGGGGCCGGTGGCGATGCTGCGCGGCGCGGCGGGCACGGCCGACGGGCGCTGGTCGTTGGCGGGCGCCCTCCAGCTCACGCCCGCCCAGCAATATACCGACGGCACGACCGGCGACTTCACTGCGATCGGCCTCGTTCCGCGCTGGTCGCCGGCGCCGGGCGTGCGGATCACCGGCGTGTGGAGCCACAACTGGTTCCCGCGCGAAGGCGATACCTATTATGCCAATCCGGCCGGCGCGCCGCGCGAAGTGAAGCGCTGGACCAACCGCACCCAGAGCTGGATGGACGCGCGCAACGAATCCGACCTGATCGGCGCCTTTGCGGATGTGGATGCGGGCAAGGATTGGCGGTTCGGCGCCTCGCTGTTCTACAATGCGCTACCCTATGACCACAGCGCCTACAGCGTGCTGCGCTTCACCGGCAATGGCCGCGAGGCGGTGGCGAGCGGCCTGTTGTTCGGCGCCGAGACGCGCCACTCGATCTCGGCCGAAGTCACCGCGGCCAAGCAGTTCGTCACGGGAAATCTCACCCACCGCATCATCGCCATGGCCCGCCGGCGGGATTCGATGGTGGAGAGCGATCCCGGCGTGCCCTTTGCGCTCGGCACCTATGCCGATGTGAACGACCGGCCGCGTATCGCCCGGCCTGCGGTCGCGCTCGGCACGGCCCGCAAGCGCGACGATGTCGGGCAATGGACCGGCGGCCTTGGCTATCGCCTGTCGATCGGCTCGCTGGCGGAACTGCGCCTGGACGCGCAACGGGTCGAATATGCCAAGCGCGTCCGGGCACTCGACGGCACGGTGACCGAGCAGACGACCCGGCCCTGGCTCTATGGCGGCGCGCTGTCGGTGGGGATCACTTCCCGGCTCACCGGCTTTGCCAGCTATGCGCGCGGGCTGGAGGAAGCGGGCGTGGCGCCCGCCAATGCCAGCAATCGCGGCGCCGTGCTTCCCGCCGCCATCTCGCGCCAGGCCGAGCTGGGGCTGAAATACGGCTTTGCCGGCGGGCCGACGCTGATCGCCGGCCTGTTCGACCTGTCCAAGCCGACGCCCGGGATCGATGCCGCGGGCGCGTTCGATTTCGTCGGCACGGTGCGCCATCGCGGCGTGGAGCTGTCGCTGGCCGGGCCGCTCACGTCGCGGCTGAATGCGGTGCTGGGCGCGACCTGGCTCGATGCCAGGATCGACGGCGAGCTGGTGGATCGCGGCGTGATCGGCGTCCGCCCGATCGGCCGGCCGCGCGTGACCGCGCTCGCCAACCTCACCTGGCGCGTGCCCGGCGTGGAGGGGCTGACGGTGGATGGCGGCGTGAACGTCCGCGGCGCGCGCTATGCCGATCGCGAGAACAGCGTCGCGCTGCCCGGCTATGCGCTGTTCAACCTGGGGCTCCGCCAGGCCTTCGCGGTTGGCGGCCATCCGGTGACGCTGCGCGCGCGCGTGACCAACCTGACCGATCGCTTCGCCTGGAACCCGGCCAGTTCGGGGCTGATCACGCCGATCGCTCCGCGCACGCTGACCTTGACGCTGACGAGTGCGCTCTAGGGCCTAGCGGGGCTGGGCGTCGAGGAATGCCGCCACCTCGCCAAGGTCGACATTCCTGTCGAGATATGTCTGCCCGATCCCGCGCGCGAGCAGGAAGGGCAGGGCGCCCCCACTCATCTTCTTGTCGTGGAGCATATGCTCCACGAGCCGCGCACCGGAGGCGGTGATCCCCGCCGCCTTCAGCCCATTGGGCAGGCCCGCAGCAGCCAGGTGCGCGGCAACCCTTTCCGCTTCCTGGCCGGGGCAGATGCCCTTGGCGGCGGAGAAGCCGAAGGCGAGCGCCATGCCCGCAGCCACGCCCTCGCCGTGCAGCAGCCGGTCGGAGAAGCCGGCCTCGGCCTCCAGCGCATGGCCGAAGGTGTGGCCGAGGTTGAGCAGCGCGCGCATGCCGCTGGTCTCGCGCTCGTCGGCCGCGACGATCCGCGCCTTGGCCGCCACCGAATGGGCGATGGCATGTTCGCGCGCGGCCGGGTCGCCCGCGAGCAGCGCGGCGGCATTGGCCTCGCACCATTCGAAAAAGGCGAAATCGTCGATCAGCCCGTATTTCACCACTTCGGCATAGCCGGCGCGCAGGTCGCGGGCCGGCAGCGTGTCGAGCACCCGCGGGTCGATCAGCACCGCGGCCGGCTGGTGGAAGGTGCCGACCAGGTTCTTGCCGGCGCGCGTATTGATCGCGGTCTTGCCGCCCACCGAGCTGTCGACCTGGGCGAGCAGGGTGGTGGGGATCTGGACGAAGCCGCAGCCGCGCTTGAGCACCGAAGTGGCGAAACCGACGAGGTCGCCGATCACCCCGCCGCCGAGGGCGATCACATGGTCGCCGCGCTCGACGCCCAGTTCGAGCAGCCGGTCGAGCAACGCTTCGAGCTGCCCCCAGCTCTTCGTGCCTTCGCCGGGCGGCAGGACGATCGCCTCGCTCGCGCCCAGGCTAGCCTGCAGCGTGGCGAGGTGCGGCAGGAGGTTCCGGTCGGTCACGACGACGCGGCGTCGACCCTTGTCGAAGGGGGCGAGCGCTTCGTCGGCGCGGCCGAGGAGCCCCGCTTCGATGCGGATGTCATAGCTGCGGTCGCCAAGCGCGACGGGAACGATTGTCACGGGTGCAGGGCCTTCAGGATCGCGTCGACGGTGGTGTCGTGCGGCGCTGCTATGCTGGGCACCCGGATCGGCGCAAGCGCGTAATAGGGATTGCGGATCGCGGCGAGCTCGGCGAGCACCGCCTCGGGGTCGCGCCCGCGCAGCAGGGGGCGGGTGTCGCGGCGGCGGACCCGGTCGGCCAGCACCGCCGGTTCGGCATCGAGCCACACCGCGATCGCATGTTCGAGGATCAGCGCGCGCGTGCTCTCGTTCATGAACGCGCCGCCGCCCGTGGCGATGATCTTGGGAGCGCCATCGACCAGCCGGGCGATCACCCGGCGCTCCCCGTCGCGGAAATGCGCTTCGCCGAAACGCTCGAAGATGTCGGCCACGGTCATGCCGGCGGCTGCCTCGATCTCGTGATCGGCATCGACGAAGGGCAGGCGCATGCGCTGCGCCAGGCGCCGGCCGACCGTGGTCTTGCCCGCACCCATGAGGCCGATCAGGACGATGGCCTTGCCCGTCCACGCGGTATTCGCTGCCTGCGTTTGTAACATGTTCGGAAGGGCTATACAGCGAGGGCGGGTCTCGGGCAAAAGGCCCGCGAAGTCACAATTTCCGGACCCGTTTTCATGTCCCGCTTGATCGTTGCGCTGATCGTCATTCTCGTCGTCCTGGTTGGCGGCCTCTTCTTCCTCGCGGGCCGCGAGACGAAGAAGGAGCCGGTGCGCATGGAGAAGGTGGTCCCGCTTGACAATCTCGCGAATTAAGCGCCGCCACATCGCCCTCGGGGCGTTGCTGCTGGCCGGCGCTGCGGTGCCTGCGCTGGGGCAGCAGGACAAGCCCGAATCGCTGCTGCCGCCGGGCTTCGACGAGCCGGCGCCCACGCCGGCGCCGCGTCCCGCGCCTGCTCCGTCCGCAACGGCGCCCGCCGCGACGGCTCCCGGCGCGTCCGGCACCGCGCCGATCCCGAGCGTACCCATGCCTGGCGGCGACACGTCGCTCTCCAATGTCAGCGCGGCCGAGGAAGTGGCGGCCACCGGCCCGGTCGATCTCTCGCGCTACGAACTGCCCGACTTCGCAAAACATTCGCTGAACCGCGTCGGCGTGCTCGCCGCGGGCAATACGCCGTTCCCCGCCAAGGGCTTCGGCAATGCCGACGGCCGCACCCTCGCGGTGCTGATGCAGCGCCTGCGCGCGCCGGTGGCCTCGCGCTGGGCGTCGATCGCGCTCCGCCGCGCGCTGATGTCGCCGCTCGACACGCCGCGGCACGTCAACGGCGCCGATTTCGCCGCCGAACGCGCCTGGCTGCTGCTGCGCATGGGCGAGGCCAATGCCGCGCGCGCCGTGGTGAACGACGTCGATGGCGACAATTACACGACTCGCCTGCTCCAGGTGGCGATGCAGGTTTCGCTCGCTACCGCCGATCCGGGCGGCATCTGCCCGATCGCCGAGCGCGGCAATCAATATATCCAGCAGCGCGGCTGGGCGCTCGCCCGGGCGATGTGCGCCGGGCTCGCCGGCAAGCCCAACGAGGCGGGCCAGTTGCTCGACCAGGCGCGCGGCGGCACGCCGGCCAGCGATATCGACAATCTTCTGGCCGAGAAGGTGCTCGGCACCGGCGCGCAGGGGCGCCGCGCGGTCACGCTCGAATGGGGCGGCATCACTCGGCTGACCGCCTGGCGCTGGGGCCTCGCCACTGCGACTGGCCAGGAAGTCCCCGCTTCGCTTTATGGCACCGCCGGCCCGCAGGTCCGCTATTGGCAGGCGCTTGCCCCGCAGCTTTCGCCGCGCCAGCGCGCCGCCGCCGCCGAGCTGGCCGCCACTGCCGGCGTCTTCTCCAGTGCCGGCCTCGTCGATCTCTACAGCGAGATCGCGGAGGGCGATGATGCGAACACCACCGAGGGCGGCGTCGCCCGCGACTTGCGCACCGCCTATACCGACGGTGACGTGGGGGACCGGATCAAGGCGATCCGCACGCTCTGGGCCGAGGCCAGCACGCCGCGCACCCAATATGCCCGGCTGATCCTCACCGCGCGCGCAGCCTCCTGGATCCCGGCCGACGCCAAGGTGGAGGAGCCCGAGAAGCTGATCGCCTCGATGCTTTCCGCCGGCTATGAATCGAAGGCGATGGAGTGGCGCCAGGTGGTGCCGCGCGGCAGCGTCGCATGGGGCCTGCTCGCGCTTGGCGATCCGGGGGCGCAGGGGCCGGTCGCCTATGGCGATTTCGATGCGTTCAAGGATGCCGCCGGCCAGCGCCGCGCGCAGCTGGCCTTTGCCGGCCTCGCCGGCCTCGGCCGTTTCGAGAGCAGCGACGCGCGCCGCGGGGCCCAGGCGCTCGAAGTGCAGATCGGTGCGCAGAACGACTGGACCCGTGCGATCGACGCCGCCGGCCGGCGCGGCGATTCGGCGATGGTCGCGCTGCTCGCCGCAGTCGGCATGCAGTCGCGCGTCTGGGACAATGTGACTCCCGAGGCGCTGTTCCACATCGTCGCGGCGATGCGCGCGGCGGGAATGACCAGCTATGCGCGGATGATCGCCGTGGAGGCGGTCACGCGGTCGGCTTGAGCGCCTCCGAAGATCGGGCGCTGATCGAGCGCTTCCTCGAGATGATGCAGGCGGAGATGGGCGCCGCCGCCAACACCGTTGCCGCCTATGGCACCGACCTGCGCCTCGCCTCGGAGTTCCTCGGTGGCGGGCTCGGGGGCGCGGAACGGCCGGAGCTGGAGCGGCTCGGCGCCGAGTGGCAGCCGCTCGCGCGCGCCACCGTTGCCCGCAAATCGGCGGCACTGCGCCGCTTCTATGCCTTTCTTGCCGATGAGGGCCTGCGCCGGGACGATCCCTCGGCCGCGTTGCCGCGCCCCGGCACCGCCCGGGCATTGCCCAAGGTGCTCAGCATCGAGGATGTCGACCGGATGTTCGCCGCGATCGCCGATCGCATCGCCCGGGTGCCGCCCGATCCCAACGACTTGCGGCTGCTGGCGCTGATCGAGCTGCTCTACGGCTCGGGCCTGCGCGCCACCGAACTGGTGTCGCTTTCTCGCAATGCCGTGTCGCCGGACCGGCCCTATCTGATCCTCAAGGGCAAGGGCGGGCGCGAGCGGCTCGTGCCGATCTCGGACCGCGCCCGCGCCGCCGTCGCCGCCTGGCGCACGCATGTCGCGGCCGATCGGCCGTTCCTCTTCCCTTCGGGCAAGGGGCATTTGTCGCGCGTCCGGCTCTATCAGCTCGTGCGCGCATTGGCGGGGGAGGCGGGCATCCCGCCCGACCGGGTGAGTCCCCATGTCCTGCGCCACGCCTTCGCCACGCATCTGCTCGAGGGCGGCGCCGATCTGCGGGCGCTGCAGGCGATGCTCGGGCATGCGGACATCGCGACGACCGAGATCTACACCCATGTCGACAGCCGCCGGCTGGTCGAACTGGTCAACCAGCGGCATCCTCTGGGCGAGGCGCTGGGGAAACGAGGCCAATGATGCGACTGACCGGCCCGCTGGCTTGCGCGGTACTGCTCGGCGGCAGCGTCTCTGCGATCGTGTACAAGCGCGGCGCCCACGGCCGATGGCGGCGGGTTGAACGGGACATGCTGGCGATCAGCTGAAGCACGGCCCGTGCGCCCTTGCCGCGCCGCCCTCGTTGACGCGGGCAGCCTACAAGGTTAGCCCGCGCAGCGATGACCACTTTCCTCGACTTCGAGAAGCCGATCGCCGAGCTTCAGACTCGCATCGACGAACTGCGCCAGACCGCAGAGGGCGGCGCCGTCGACATCGATGCGGAGATCGCTCCGCTCCAGGCCAAGGCCGAGAAACTCCTCAAGGACACCTATGCCAGGCTCACGCCGTGGCAGAAGACCCAGGTCGCCCGCCACCCCGAGCGCCCGCACTTCAAGCATTATGTCGCCGGGCTGATCGAGGAGTTCATGCCGCTGGGCGGCGACCGCGCCTTTGCCGACGACAATGCGATCCAGGGCGGCCTGGGCCGCTTCCGCGGGCGCCGCGTGATGGTGATCGGCCATGAGAAGGGCGACGACACCGCCAGCCGGCTCAAGCATAATTTCGGCATGGGCAAGCCGGAGGGCTATCGCAAGGCCATTCGCCTGATGGCGCTTGCCGACAAGTTCCATCTGCCGGTGATCACCCTGGTCGACACTTCGGGCGCCTTTCCGGGCGTGCAGGCCGAGGAGCGCGGCCAGGCCGAGGCGATCGCCCGTTCGACCGAGGCATGCCTCAACCTGGGCGTGCCGCTGGTCGCGTCGATCCTGGGCGAGGGCGGCTCGGGCGGCGCGATCGCGCTCGCCGCGGGCAACACCGTGCTGATGATGGAGCATGCGGTCTATTCGGTGATCTCGCCCGAAGGCTGCGCCTCGATCCTGTGGCGCACCGCCGACAAGGCGGCCGAGGCGGCGGAGGCGATGAAGGTCACCGCGCAGCATCTGAAGGAGCTGAAGGTGATCGACCGGATCGTCAGCGAGCCGCTGGGCGGCGCGCACCGCGAGCCCGGGGCAGCCATCCATGCGCTGGGGGATGCGATCGAGGAATCGCTGAAGAAGCTCGACGGCATGTCGCCCGAGAGCCTGCGCCAGGCCCGCCGTGCCAAGTTCCTGGCGATGGGCCGGATCTGACGCTAGCGGACCGGGGCGATGTGCTCGGCGGCGGCCATGCTCGCGCCGATCATGCCCAGGCCCTGGACGACCGCCAGCACCGCGCAGAGCGCCAGGAACGCGACCACCGCGACCTCGATCGCCGTCACTGCCTTTTTGGAGGAAAGCTGCTTCATTCCTTCCTTATAGGGGAGTCGGCTGTACGCCGGGTGAAGCGGCCCGTTTGCCGGGGTTCAGGAAATCTACCGGGGTGCGCCCGAAGGTGGCGGCCCCGAACCCGTCGGGGTTCGCAAGCGCGAACGCGCGCCCGAGCTTATGCGAGGCTCTGGTTCAGGAAGTCTACCAGGGTGCTGCGCCCGAAGGTGGAGGCCTCGAACCCGTCAGGGTTCGCAAGCGCGAACGCGCGCCCGAGCTTATGCGAGGCTCTGGTTCAGGAACTCTACCGGGGTGCGCCCGAAGGTGGCGGCCTCGAACCCGTCGGGGTTCGCAAGCGCGAACGCGCGCCCGAGCTTATGTGAGGCTCTTCTAGCAAGAAAAGAGCGGCGGAACCGAGGTTCCGCCGCCCGTTTTCGTTCGCTTCGGCAGAAGGCTTACGAGACCTTCATGCTCGCCGAAACGTTGGTGAAGGTCGACTTCAGCGAGTTGCCGAGGCCCTGCATGGCGGCAATCGCGGCGACGGCGATCAGAGCGGCGATCAGGCCGTACTCGATGGCGGTCGCACCCTTCGAATTCTTCAGGAAGTTGCGAATCTTCTGCATAACCGGTCTCCAGTGTTCAAGGATTGCTTCATTCACCCGGCCTCACCGGAGACTCCGGTTCGGCACCTTGAAACTACGGAGGGGAAGTAAAGAAACGGCTAAGACCGAGTGTTACGATTCCGTAACCAAGATCAGGATTGCGTGGCTGCCTGCACCTTGTTGGTGACGTTGCTCCACATGTCCGTGGTGGTGTTGGCAACGCTCATCAGGCTGGCCATCATTGCGATGACGATGAGCGCGAGGATGAAGCCATATTCCACTGCGGTCGCTGCGCGGCGGTCATGCATCACATCGCGGATCGCTCGTACAAGGGCTCGCATTGTGGGCGCTTCTTCTCCAATGATGGCAACAATCTAGCCGAAGAGGCTTAACGAAAAGCTGATGATCGCTTCCGATATGTTGTTCGTCGTGGCGGCCGCCCTGATCGATGATCGCGGCCGCGTGCTCCTCCAGCAGCGCCCGCCGGGCAAGCCGATGGCGGGCCTCTGGGAGTTTCCGGGCGGCAAGGTCGAGCCCGGCGAACGCCCCGAAGCGGCGCTGGCGCGCGAGCTCCACGAGGAGCTGGGGATCTCGCTCGACCCGTCCGGCCTGAAGCCGCTTGCCTTTGCCAGCGAGCCATTGGAAGGGCGGCACCTGCTGTTGCTGCTCTACACGCTGCGGGCATGGGAGGGCGAACCGGCGGCCCATCACGCGACCGCGCTGCGCTGGGTGACGCCGGCGGAGATGCGGGGAATGGCGATGCCGCCGGCCGACGTGCCGCTGGTGGAGGCGCTGGCAGGGGTGGGTAGCGTCGCGAGCGCGCCCGGGACGGCCTAGCCGAACCATCGCTCCGCGGCCCGCGCCGCCTCGCTCTCGTCCGGCGTGTCTTCGCTCGCCCAGGCGACGACGCCGTCGGGCCGCACCAGCACTGCGCTCAGGCCGAGCCGCTCCCGCGCATCGCATGCCGCATAGCCGATCCGCCCATCCCAGCGCGCCGCCACCGCGCGCAGCGATGGGCGCGCATCGAAGTCCAGCAACAGGCCCGCGCTCCCGCGCAGCAGTTCGCCGGCCCGCCGCCCGTCGACGAGCGCGAAGTCCGGAAGGCTTCGGCCGGTCAGCGGGTGCGCGCCGCCCAGCGCGTAGCGCAGCGAGACGCCGGATACCCGCTCGGCGAAATAGGTGGCGCCGTCGCGGGTCGCGGTCAGGTCGCGGACGATGGCCGCAAGTGCGCGGGTGCCGGGGGAGGGCCGCATGAGGGCCACTTGCGCCCGCGACCAGTCGAGCACCTGCGCGCCCACCGGGCGGCGCTCGGCCTCGTAGCTGTCGAGCAGGCCGGCGGGCGCCGTGCCCCGGATCGTGGCGGCCAGTTTCCAACCCAGGTTCATCGCGTCGCCGATCCCGAGGTTGAGTCCTTGCCCGCCCAGCGGCGAATGGATGTGCGCGGCGTCGCCCGCGAGCAGTATGCGCCCCTTGCGATAGGCGGTCGCCTGATGGGCGCGGTCCGTCCAGCTGGTGGCGAGCCGAAGCGCGCGCAGCGTCACCGTCGTGCCGGTCACGCGGCGCAGCACCGCTTCCACATGTTCGCGCGTGATGGGCCGGGTGCGGTGGAAGGCGCCTCCGTCGAAATCGACCATCGCGATCGTGCCCGGCAGCGCATAGGTGTACATGCCGGCCGCAGTATAGTGCCGGCCGGGCGGCAGCGCTTCCGGATCGGCCATTTCGACTTCCACCGAATAGCCCGTGAACTCGGGATCGGTGCCGGCGAAGTCGAAGCCGGCGGCCTTGCGCACCGCGCTGCGCCCGCCATCGCAGCCGATGAGCCAGCGCGTACGGAACGTCTCGCCGCCGGCATGGACCGCCACTTCATCCTCGGACGGAGCAAGTCCCTCGACGCTGCAGCCGCGCCGGATGCAAACGCCCATCGCGCTTGCCCGTGCCGCCAATACGGTCTCGAACGCCTCCAGCGTCACCGCCATGCCGGTGCCGGCGGGACTTGGTAGATGCCAGGGCCAGGCCGCCGGGTCGACATCGTCCTGATAGAATTGGATGCCGGCGAAATGCCCCGCCGGCCGGCGCGGCTGCTGCGCCCAATGCGCGGCGGCGGGGGAGGCGGCATCGGCGCGCTGCGCGGCGACGACATCGTCCAGCAGGCCGCGCCGATAGAGCGCCTCGAGCGTCGGCGCCGACAAGCCGCGCATCCCGAAGGGGAGCTGCTTCAGCGGAGAATGCGGGTCCTCCGCCTGCTCCAGCACCAGGACGGACAGGCCGGCCAGGCGCAGCTCGCAGGCGAGGAACAGGCCGACGGGCCCGGCTCCGGCAATGATGGCATCATGAAGGGCGATATGGCGGTGCGGCATGTACTGCTCCCAAGTCGATGGTTCGACCGGAGCGTTTCTCGCGCTTGAGAACCACACGGACGAACCGCGGAGCGCCCGGTGGCGTCCGATGTTCGTCGTGGGGATCCCGGGCACGAGGCCAAAGACCAGAGCTTTCGTTACCGAAAGGACTTGGGCTTACCAAACCAAGTCTGCCTTTTCCGACGCGGGCGCCCTTAGCGCCTTGGCCGCGAAACTGCAACCGCGCTCATTGCTTCGGGCGCAAGGCCTCGGCCAGGCTCGTCGTCGCGCTGCCGCGCCGGGCCGGCCTGGGCTGCGATTCGTCCGGTGCCCAGCCGGTCAGGTAGACGATCTCGAAGCGTTCCGCCGTCCTGCCGTCCGGATCGGCGCGCTCGGCAAAGGCCTCGGCGGCCCGGGCTAGCGTATCGCGCGTGAGGGGCGGCGTGCCGGGCAGCAGGTTGGTCGCCGCCATGCCGCGCAGGTCGCGGAGCAGCGAGAACATGCTGCCATAGCGCACCGTCAGCGTCTCGACATCGGCGACCGGCAGCGCGAAGCCGGCACGGGTGAGCAGGTCCCCGGCGGCGCGCACGTCGATCTGCGGGTGGAAGCGCGCGGCCGGCCGCTCCGCTTCGGCCTTGAGGAAGGCGCCGCGCAGAGTCGCCAGCGTGCCGGCGCCCAGGAATGCGCCGAGGAACAGTCCGTCAGGCCGGAGCGCCCGGCGCGCAAGGGCGAGCGCACCCGGCACGTCGTTGATCTGATCGAGCACGCCCACGCTCACGACCAGGTCGAAGCTCGCCTCGGGAAAGGGGTGGCGGTCCTCATCGGCCTGGATGCCGCCCGCCATCGTTGCGAAACGCGCGCCGGCATCGATCCGGGTGATGCGCGCGCCCGGCAGCGCGAAGCCGCCGCCGAAGCTGCCCAGGTCGAGCACGTCGCCGAACGCGCGCGTCACCGCCGCAAGCCGGTCCTGGATCCCTTCGAGCATGTGCTCGCGCACGAACCCCTCATAGCGGCGGGCGGCGCGGTCCCGGCGCTTGCGGCGCAGGGCGCGGTCGAAAATCTCGGAGGAATCGCTGGGTCCATTATGGGGCATGGCGCGCTTGTGCGCCGCCGCGCCGCCGGGGACAAGGCGGGCATGGCCCGGTTCCGCGACTATTGCGCTCCCATGCGCCACATCGCGGATCTCGCGCTGCCGCCGCGTTGCCCGGGCTGCGGCACGATCACGCCGGCGGACCACCGCTTCTGTGCCGCTTGCTGGGCCAGCCTCCGTTTTCTCGGCCCACCCTGGTGCGCCGCCTGCCACGCACCCTTCGATCACGACCGGGGCGAAGGCGCACGCTGTGCCGCCTGTATCGCCGATCCGCCGCGGCATGACGGCGTCCGCGCCGCAGTCGCCTATGGCGAGGTGGCGCGGGCGATCGCGCTCAAGCTCAAATATTCGGGACGGCTCGCCTGTGCCGCCACCATGGCGCGCGCCATGGCCCGGATGATGCCGGCAGAGGCCGAACTGCTGGTCCCGGTGCCGCTCCATCGCTGGCGGCTCTGGGCGCGCGGCTATAACCAGGCCGGGCTGATCGCCGCCTCCCTCTCCCGTGCGCATGGCGTGCCGTTCGCGCCCGATCTGCTGCGCCGGACAAGGGCCACGCCGGTGCTGCGCGGCCTCGGCGGGGCGGCCCGCGCAAGGGCGGTCGCCGGTGCCTTCGCGCTCGCGCCGGATGCCCGCGCGCGCCTTGCCGGCAGAACGATAGTGCTGGTCGACGACGTCCATACCAGCGGTGCCACTGCCGATGCCTGTGTCCGGGCGCTCAAGCGCGGCGGCGCGGCGCGGGTGATCCTTCTGTGCTGGGCGCGCGTTCTGGCAGACGGAGAGGGTGCGGATTGACAAGCGCCCGGCACGACCACAGGTGTATTCCGCAATGCCCAAGATCGAAATCTATACCAAGGCGTTCTGCCCTTATTGCTACCGCGCCAAGGCGCTGCTCGACGGCAAGCACGCGGAATATGAGGAGATCGACATCTCGATGGGCGGCCCGCGCCGCGCCGAGATGGTCGATCGCGCCGAGGGCCGCACGACCGTCCCCCAGATCTTCATTGCCGGCAAGCATATCGGCGGATCCGACGACCTGGCGGCGCTCGACGCGCGCGGCGGGCTCGATCCGCTGCTCGCTGCCTGACGCGATCGGGCGGCCATGATCGTCTTCGACCTCAAATGCGGTGCCGGTCATGTCTTCGAGGCATGGTTCGGATCGAGCGCGGCCTATGAAGGCCAGCGCGCCGCCGGGCTGGTCGCCTGCCCGATGTGCGGGAGCGCGGAAGTCGCCAAGGCAGTGATGGCGCCCAATGTCGGCGCCAAGGGCAATCGGGTGCCGATGCCAGCGCCGGCATCCGCGCCGGCCGCACCGGGGCAACCGGCACTTCCGCCCGAGATGCTCAAGGCCGCGATGGCTGCGCTGGCGGGCGCGCAGGCGAAGTTGCTCGAGGGCTCGCAATGGGTCGGCACCGCCTTTGCCGACAAGGCGCGCGCAATGCATCTGGGCGAGGCGCCCGCCGCTCCGATCCACGGCCAGGCCTCCCGCGCCGAAGCCGAGGCGCTGATCGAGGAAGGCGTCCCCGTCGCCCCGCTGCCGCTGCCGGTGGTCCCGCCCGAAGCGTGCAATTGACCGGCCGCGCGGGGCCCGATACGACGCGCCTCCGAAACCCAATTGTGCCCCGGTAGCTCAGCAGGACAGAGCAACGGTTTCCTAAACCGCAGGTCGGGAGTTCGAGTCTCTCCCGGGGCACCATTTCGGTCCAAAACCGCGAGTCCCTAGCACCGCCGCCTCTACGCCAGAGACGGCGGTGAGGGTCCGCAGCAACTCGGTGCGCGTGCCGAGGATTCGCACGTCCGTCTTACTATGGACCTCGACCCGCTGTGCGACCGCACGAACATGGTTCCGCGCATAAGTGCCGTCGTCGTGGCGGAGTTTCTTCTTCGCGGCCAACGCGAACGCATGAAGGCTCTCGACCGTGATCTCCGGGCTGATCCGCTCGATGTGCGCGACCGCCCGCTCGGCATTCCCTCTGGCCTGATCGCGGATGGTGGTCAGCTCCGTGATGCGTCCCTTGAGCGATGGATCGCCCATATCGACCAGTCCATTTTCGATCGCCTCGTAGAGCCGGGAGAGCTTGGTTTCGGCCTCCGTCGCCCGCCGCTCCATCTCGGCGACATGCTGGCGGCGCTCGGTTACCCATTCTTCCCGGCGCGCGATAAGCTGGTCCATCAGCACTTCGAGCCGCGCGGGATCGAGCAGCCGTGTCTCCAGATGCTCGATCACCGCCTTGTTCAACTGGTCCATCGGGAGCGACACGCCGGGGCATCCCGTTTTCCCCTTCGTGGCCTTGGTCGCGCAGGTGTAATAGCGGTATTCCTGACCGCTCCGGCTGGTGCCGGTGCGTAGCGTCATCGCCGCGCCGCAGCACGCGCAAAAGCAGATGCCGGTCAATAGCGTCGATCCGCCCACGGCGCGCGGCGGCATCATCTTCGGGCTGCGCGACTTCAACGATCGCTGCACGGCCTCGAACTCCGCCACCGTTACGATCGGCGGCACTTCCATGATGGCATGCTCCGTCTC